>Ga0070763_10000465_pt1 | contig 11158 bp, 8 predicted proteins | sample HubBroMetageWRM3_FD_67279 | JGI IMG/M metagenome (GOLD analysis project Ga0070763, IMG submission 67279) | Warmed soil microbial communities from the Hubbard Brook experimental Forest, New Hampshire - Hubbard Brook CCASE Soil Metagenome WRM 3 | ecosystem: Environmental > Terrestrial > Soil >... | reverse complement strand
ACCACCATGTCGGCGGCGGCCGCCGCCGCCGCCAGCGGATCGAAGGCCGGCTCGGCCGCGCTCTTGAACATCTCGATGTTGCGCCGGTAGCCGTGAGGCCGAGGCAGCAGCAGGCGCACCACCGGCTCGGGGAGATCGAGGGTCTCGGGCGACAGCACCTCCAGCACCGCCGCCAGCGCGCGGCGCTGCCAGGCGGCATCGACCGGACGGGACTCCTGCGCCCCCTCGCCACGCACTGCGTAGGTGTAGTCGAGGCCGCCGACCACCTTGAGCGCGCCGTCGAGCTGGTAGCGGTGGTAGAGGTAGACCGGCGCGAGCACCTCCTGGAGCAGGGCGAGCGGCCGGCCCGGCGCGAGGTTGCGGGCGCCGAACCGAGCGAGCGCCACCCGGCGCACGGCGAGCGCCTGGCGCAGCCCCTCGACCGGCTCGGGGCCGTTGTCCCACAGGTTCGCCAGCGGCTGCGCCGCCCCGGGCGGCCGCGCGTCCTCGTCCGAGAGGAAGAGCATGCCGCGCGCCTGGGCGTCGCGCACGATCGCCGCGAGCTCGCGCGCCTCGTCGGCGCCGGGCGGGAACTGGCCGTAGGCATAGCGCACCGCCTCGACGTCCCACTCGCCGATGCCGGTCGCATAGGCGTGCGAGAAATCGAGCTCGCCCCCCGCGGTGACGCCGACCAGCGGCGCGGGATAGTCCATCACCGACGCCCGCCCGTAGGTGCTGGCGGCGAAGTTGTGCGCGAAGCCCAGGCTGTGCCCCACCTCGTGCGCGGCGAGCTGGCGGATGCGCGCGAGCGACAGCACGACCGGATCGTCCGAGGCGCCGCTGCCGGTGCGCTCGGCGCCGGCGAGCCCCTCGAACAGCAGCACGTCCTGGCGCACGCGCAGCGAGCCGAGCGTCACGTGGCCCTTGATCATCTCGCCGGTGCGCGGATCGATGACGCCGCCGCCGTAGGACCAGCCGCGCGTCGCACGATGCACCCACTGGATGACGTTGTAGCGCGCGTCGAGCGGATGGACGCCCTCGGGCAGCAGCTCGACGCGGAAGGCGTCGATGAAGCCGGCGCGGTCGAACGCCTCCTTCCACCAGCTCGCCCCCTCGACCAGCGCGCTGCGCACCGGCTCGGGCGCGCCACGATCGACGTAGTAGACGAGCGGTTTCTTGACCGGCGAGCGCGCCGCCCCTGGATCGACCTTCTCGAGCCGGTGCCGCACCACCCAGCGCGTGTCGATGCCCGCGCCGAGCGGCGCCGAGTAGTCCGCGAAATCGACCGAGAACGAGCCCATGCGCGGATCGAAGCGGCGCGGCCGGTAGCCCGTGTCGGGCAGCCGCAGCAGCGACTGGTGCTCGACCAGGCTGACCGAGCCGGTGGCCGGCACGGTCTCGTTGACCAGCCTCCCGGGCTCGTTCGAGCCGTAGGTGAGGAGCGCTTCGAGCTCGACGTTTTCCGGGAAGGAGAGGCAGGCGGCGAGGTCGATCGCGCTGCGGCCGGCGTCGAGCGTCCAGCTCCCCTCGCCGGTCGTCTTGAGCTGGCGGGCGACCTGGTGGGCGTCACGCGCCACGAACGAGGTGAAGTCGACGAGCGCGCGGCCGTCCGGGTCCTCGGCCGCGATCTCGCCCGCCCAGATGACCGAGGTGGCGAACGACTCGGCCACCGAGCGCCGCTCCGCCGCGGCATCGGAGAGCGCCCGGAACTTCAAGTTCGGCTCCTCGATCAGCACCCGCCCGCCGAGCCGGCGCACGCTCACCACGCGCGCCTCGCCGAGCTGCCCGCGATCGAGCCCGACCGGCGTCGGACCGAGGCCGGTGACCAGCCCCTCGACATAGAGGTAGCTCCCCACCACGCCGTCGGCTCCCGCTCCCGGCCCGACCGCCAGCCAGAGCTTGCCGTGCCGGCGATCGACGTAGAGGTCGAGCATCCCCTGCCGCCGCTCCATCCCCGCCGTCTTCGCCGCGACTCCCGGCAGCTGGCCGGCTGCCGCGCCCGCCGCCTGCCCGCCCGATCCTCCCGCCGCCGGCGCTGCCGCCGCCGTGGCTCCTCCCGCAGGTACCCGGCCCGCCGCCGGGTCCGCCTCCTGGGCAGCCAGGGGCCCGGACAGCCCGGCCGCTCCGGCGGCGGCGGCCAGCAACACGCAACGGACGAAACTCGATGCTCGGGCTCGCGGTCTGCTCATGGGCTGCCGATGGCTCACTGGTGCAGCAGGGTGAAGGCGAAGAGCGCGACGCCGCACAGCCCGACCAGCATCGAGCCGAACCAGACCAGGCGGTTGCGGGTGAGGGCGGCCACCGCTCCCAGCGCGATCGAGACCTGGAACAGGGCGACCGTGTCGGCAAAGCCGTGGTGGGCGTGCAGCAGGTGGTCCGCCTCCTCGGACTTGAGGTCGCGCTCGTGCTCCTTGGCGCGCGCCACCTTGGCGATGTCGGCCTGCTCTTGCTTGTAGCGCTTCTCTTCCTGCTCGAAGTTGGGAGGAGCCGGCTTGCCCGCCGCCAGCCAGGCGGTGCGGGAGGCCGCCTGGACCGCGGCCTTGATCCCCTTGGCCTGGTAGTAGGCCCACTGGTCCGACGCCTCGGCCTGGAGGCGGGTCGCCTCGGTCTTCAGGACCAGCGCCTCGTTGACGGTGGAGCCGGCCTTGAGCGCCGCGACCGCCGCCAGCGCGGCGAGGATCGCGGTGGTCAGCGCGATGCGCTTGAGGAAGGCTCCTCCTTCGTGCTCCAGCTCCTCGTGGATCGCCTCGTGCAGGCGCTCGGTCTCGACCTCGGGTCCTTCCGGCATGGCGGGCTCCTCGCAGATGGTCTGCGCCGTGGCGCGTTTCTATCACGGGACCCGGCGCCCGCGAGCCCGGCCTCAGAGCGCGGCCGAGGACGGGCGGGACGCGGGGCGCCGCTCCTGGGCGGGAAAGAGGGTGCGCTTGCCCGAGAGGATGAGCGCGCGGCAGTCGGCGGTCGAGAGCGGCGGGCTGAAGAAGAAGCCCTGCACCTCGTCGCACCCCCGGTCGCGCAGCGTCTCCCACTGGCTCTCCTGCTCGACCCCCTCGGCGATCACCCGGATGCCCAGGCTGTGGGCGAGCGCGATGACGGCGGCCGCGATCTCGCTGCTGCCGCGGTCCTCGTTGAGCGAGCGCACGAAGGAGGCGTCGATCTTGAGCGTGTCGATCGGGAAGTTGCGCAGATAGGAGAGCGAGGAGTAGCCGGTGCCGAAGTCGTCGATCGCCACCCGCACCCCGAGCTCCTTCAAGCCGGAGATCACCGCCAGGCTCTCCTCGGCGTGGTGCATGGCGACGGTCTCGGTGATCTCGAGCTCGAGGCCCGAGGAGGTGAGGCCGGTCTCCCACAGCACGTCCTTGACGCGCTCGACGAGGTCCGGGCGCTGGAAGGTGCGCGCCGAGAGGTTGACCGCGACGCGCAGCCAGTCGGCGCCGGCGCGATGCCAGGCGAGCACCTCCCGGCAGGTGGTGCGCAGGACCCAGAGATCGAGCGGATAGGACAGCCCCGAGAGCTCGGCGATCCACAGGAACTCCCCGGGCAGCAGCAGCCCGCGCTCGGGGTGCTGCCAGCGCAGCAGCACCTCGACCGCCACGATCCGGCCGCTCGCGGCGTCGAGCACCGGCTGGAAATACAGCCGCAGCTCGCCCGCCGAGAGCGCCTTGCGCAGGTCGTTTTCGAGCGCCAGGCGGTCGAGCGCGTGGGCGTCCATGTCGGCGGCGTAGAGCTGGTAGCCGTCGCGGCCCTGCGCCTTGGCCTGGTACATGGCGACGTCCGCCTTCTTGAGCAGCTCCTCGGGGTCGCTGCCGTCCTGCGGAAAGCGGCTGATGCCCAGGCTCGCGGTGACCACGATCTCGCGCCCGAGCAGGCTCAACGGGCGCCGCATCGCCTCGAGCACCTTCTCGGCCAGGCGCAGCATGTCGCGCTCGCCCGCCACCGCCGGCAGCAGGATCGTGAACTCGTCGCCTCCCAGCCGCGCCACCGTGTCGCCTGGCCGCAGGCTGCCGCGCAGGCGCTCGGCGACCAGCTTGAGCATCTCGTCGCCGTGGCCGTGGCCGAGCGAGTCGTTGATGCTCTTGAAGCGGTCGAGGTCGAGCAGGAAGACCGCCACCCCCAGGCCGGAAGCGCCGGCGCGCTCCATGGCGCCCCGGGTGTGCTCGAAGAACAGGTGGCGGTTGGCGAGCTCGGTGAGCGCATCGTGGTGCGAGAGATGGGCGATCTGCTCCGAGGCGTCGAAGGCGCGCACCCGCTCCTCCTCGAGCAGCCAGGTCACCATGCCGATCCCCATCGACGTCTGGAGCACGAAGTAGAGCGCGAACACGACCGACGACGCGGGGGTGACGTCCACCGGGAAGAACGCCGCCACCGACAGGCCGGCGTTGTAGAGCTGCGCCGCCGCGAAGAGCAGGAACGAGCCTCCGACCAGCCTGCCTCCGAGGCCCCGGGGGTGCAGGCCGGTGCGCAGGACGCCCGCGCCGGCGATCAGGAAGGCGAGCCCGGCCAGCAGCGAGCGGACCCCGATGCGCACCAGCATCTGCGCGCCGGGCGCCACCAGGCCGGTGGCGGCGGCGGTCGCGACGCCGAGCGCGGCGAGCCCCGCCAGGACCCGGCCCAGGCGCCGCCGCCCCACCTCGCGTCCGGTCGCCACCTCGTAGGTCCCCGCCAGCAGCCAGGCCGCCTGGAAGTAGGCGGCGCCGAGCGCCAAGGCGGAGAGCGCGAACCGCAGCGGGGGAGCGGCGCTCCCCAGGCGGCGCGCCGAGGCCGAACCGACCAGGTAGACGCAGAACGCCCACCAGCTCAGCGCCCAGTGCTGGAGGTACTGGCGGCGGTACTGGCGATGCAGCGCCGTCAGCACCGCCGCGATCACGAGCGCGCAGGCGGCCTGCGCCAGGTAGGCGGTGAACGCCACGGAGAGGAGGCTCAGGCTCATGGACCGGGAGAGGTTGGGGACCCCTCCAAGTTTAGCAGCTCACGGCCCCGTCCGACAGCGATCGCGGAAAAACCGCAATTCGCTCCACCCCACCCCGGCCCCTCCCGGCCCCCCGGCTCCTTGTCGGAAAAGAGCGAATGGTCTATAAGCTGGAGAGACATGCAGACCGTCGCCATCCCCCAGCATCCCGTCCAGACCACCGATCAGAGCTTCGAGACCCTCGGCCTTTCGCCGCCGATCCTCGGCTCGGTCCGCCGCATCGGCTTCCTCCACCCCACCCCGATCCAGGCCGCCGTGATCCCCGTGGCGCTCGCCGGCCGCGACCTGATCGGCCTCGCCGAGACCGGCTCGGGCAAGACCGCCGCCTTCGCGCTGCCGCTCGCCGAGCGCCTGACCCACGGCCGCGGCGTGCGCGGCCTGATCCTTTCGCCGACGCGCGAGATCGCGCTCCAGACCCGGGCCTTCCTCGACCTCTTCGGCGAGGAGCACCGGCTGCACACCGTCTGCCTGATCGGCGGCGTGCCGATGCACCCCCAGGTGAGCGGCCTGCGCCGCCACCCCGACATCGTGGTGGCGACGCCGGGGCGCCTGTTCGATCACATGGAGCGCGGCAACGTGGACCTCGGCGGGATCGAGGTCCTGGTGCTCGACGAGGGGGACCACATGCTCGACCTGGGCTTCCTGCCCCAGGTGCAGCGCATCCTCCAGGAGCTGCCGTCGGCGCGCCAGACCCTGATGTTCTCGGCCACCATGCCGCAGCAGGTCGAGCGCCTGGCCGAACGCTTCATGGTCGAGCCGGTGCTCATCGACATCACCCCGGAGGGCAAGGCCGCGCAGGGCATCAGCCACCGCCTCTACCTGGTCGATCCCGACGACAAGAAGGCGTGCATCCTGGCCCTGCTCCACCAGGAGCTCGGCAGCACCCTGGTCTTCATCCGCCGCAAGACCGACGCCGAGTGGCTCGCCGCCATCCTCGAGCGCGAGGGCCACCCGGTCGAGCGCATCCACTCCAACCTCTCGCAGGGGCAGCGCGTCCAGGCGCTGCAGGGCTTCCGCGAGGGGGCCCACCGCATCCTGGTGGCCACCGACATCGCGGCGCGCGGCCTCGACGTCCCGCTCATCCGCCACATCATCAACTTCGACATGCCCGAGACGGTCGAGGACTACATCCATCGCGCCGGGCGCACCGCCCGCGGCAGCGCCGCCGGCCTGGTCTCTTCGATCGCCACCTGGCGCGACAAGCCGCTCATCAAGGAAATCGAGCAGACCCTGGGCACCGAGCTGCCGCGCTGCACGGTCCCCGGCGTCACCCCCTACGTCGAGATCAAGACCCGCGCCGGCGGAGGTCGCCGCTCCTCGCTCCCCACCCGCCGGCGCTGACAGGCGGCCGGGCGCAAGGTGCGCCCGGCCCGTTCACGGGGAGGATCGAGGGGGTTACTTCCCGACCACCAGCACGGTGAAGGTGTTGGGCACCATCGGCGGGCGTGGGTGCGGCTGCTCGGTGGTGGGCGCCGGGGGCTCGCCGAAGTCCGAGGTCACGAGGTAGACCCGGTGGTTCTTCTCGTCGAGCGCCATGGTGCGGGCGCCCTTCTGGGTGGGCACGTTCTCGACCACCGTCCACTTGTCGGGCGAATCCTCGTGCACCACGGTCAAGGTGGCGTCGGCGCCGTTCGAGCTGAAGGCGAGGCCGGTCGCGGGGTCGAAGGCGGCGGCATCGACCCCCGCGCCGATCGGCACCGTGGCCACCAGCTTGCCGTTCGAGGCGTCGAGGATCGCCATCACCTTGTTGCCGCAGACCGAGATCAGGCGGGAGTGGGTGCGGTCGATCGCGAGGCCGCTCGGCTCCTCGCAGCCGGCGATGGGCCAGCTGGCGACCACCGCGAGCTTGCGGGCGTCGATTGCCTGCACCTCGCCCTTGTCCTCGATGTTGACGAACACCTTGCCCTTGCCGTCGGAGACCGCGAACTCGGGCTTGCCGTCGAGCGCGACCGTACCGGCCACCTTGCCGCTCGCGGCGTCGAGCACGGTGGCGTTCTTCGAGCGGCCGTTGAAAGCGAACACCCGCTTGCTCGCCGGGTCGTAGATGATGGCGTCGGGGTTCTCGCCCGTGCTCTTCACGGTGTCGATCACCTTGTTGGTCTTGAGATCGAAGACCGTGATGGTCGAGGCGCGGCCGTTGCTGATGAACCCCTTGCCCGCGGAGGTGGCCAGCGCCACGCCGTGGGTGCCGGAGAGATCGACGATGTCCGCCAGCGGCTTGCCGCTGTCGGCGTCGACCACCATGACGTGGTTGCCGCGCGTCAGGTAGAGCCGGCGCCCCGCGCTGTCCATGGTGAGGTAGTCCCAGCCCCCCTCGCCCCCGACCGTGTATTTCTGCGTCACCTTGTAGCCGGACCCGCCCGCCGCCTGCGCCCCGGCGGGGGCCCCCGCCCCGAGCCCGGCCAGCAGCAGCGCCGCGGCGCCGAGCCGTAAGCCAACCCTCGTCAGGTTGCCCATGGATCGAACCTCCCTCTTGGTTGAGTGTGGAAAGTGAATCATGCGGAACCGATCATACCCTCGATCGGCTCGTCGCCCGCGAATGCGCCCGAGTTGTAAACGCCGTGAAAAGGTTTTGTGCCGGCGGGTCGAGCGGCTCAGGCGGGCGGCGGCTCCTCTCCTTCGTGGTGCTCGAACGGGCGGAAGGCGAACAGGTTCTGGCGGAAGTAGCCACTCGGGAAATCGACGTAGGTCAGGCCGTAGCTCGTCGGGCGCGCGTCGCGCGGCAGCCAGGCGGTGCGGAACAGCCAGTCCCAGATCGCCAGCTTGGTGCTGAAGTTCATGCCCGGCGGCGCGAGATCGACGGCGTGATGCCAGCGGTGCATCTCCGGGCCGTTGATCAGCCATTGCAGGCGGCCGGTGTGGACGTCGACGTTGGAGTGGATGTACATCCCCCAGACGCCGCTGATCATCCCCTTGATGAGCGGCACCACCGGCGCCGCCCCCAGCAGGATCATCGGCGCGAACTCCACCGTCTGATTGATCAGGATCTCGAAGCAGTGCGAGCGCGCGCCCGCCAGCCAGTCCACGCTCTTGGCGGAGTGGTGCGCCTCGTGCAGGCGCCAGAGGAAGAGGTTGTTGTGCTGCCAGCGGTGGAACCAGTAGATATAGAGGTCGTGGGTGACCAGGAAGAAGGCGACCTGGGCGGCGATCGGCCAGTGCGACACCAGCCGCAGGCGGGAGAGGTGGACGCCGCTGTCGAGCCACTGGATGAGCTGGCTGATCACGATCGCCAGCACGCTGTTCTGCACCAGCGTGTACCAGATGAAGTCGGTCCAGAAGCCTTCGCGGATGAAGGTCTGCCCCTGGTCGTAGGGGAAGCGCCGTTCGAGCAGGATGAGCGCGAAGCTCGCGACGACCAGCACCATGAGGTTGATCTGCCAGGTCATGGTTCAAAGCCTCCGGAAACGACGGCGGCCCGGCCCGGGCGCGCGTCGGCAAGCAGAGCATCGAGCGGCGAGCGCACGCGCGTCATGAGGTCGTCGGGATCCTCGCCTTGACGCGGCGCAGCTTCTCGATCTGCGGCAGCTCGCCGCCGTACACCCGCTTGACGCCGTCGCCCAGGGCCTTCTCGATGTCGCGGATGTTCGTTACCAGGCGCATGAAGCCGCCGATCTCGACCGAGGCCGCCTGGTCGCTCCCCCACATCGCACGGTCGAGGGTGATGTGGCGCTCGACGAAGGTGGCGCCCAGGGCGACCGCCGCCCAGGTCGGCGCGAGGCCGGTCTCGTGCCCCGAGTAGCCCACCGGGCACTCCGGGAAGCGCGCGGCCAGGGTCTCGATCATGCGCAAGTTGAGCTCGTCGTTGGGGCAGGGGTAGGTCGAGGTGGAATGCGCGATCGCCAGCCGCTCCCGCCCCAGCCCGGCCACCGCGTCGTCGATCTCGGCCTGGGTGGACATGCCGGTCGAGAGGATCAGCGGGCGGCCGGTCGCGCGCATCCTGCGCAGCAGGTCCTCGTCGGTGAGCGAGGCCGAGGCCACCTTGTAGCAGGGAGGCTCGAAGCGTTCGAGGAACGCCACCGACTCCTCGTCCCAGCAAGAAGCGAACCACAGGATGCCGCGCTCGCGGCAATGGCGGTCGATGGCGGCGAGCTCCTGCTCGCCGAACTCCATGCGCCGCCGGTAGTCGATGTAGGTCATGCGCCCCCAGGGGGTGTCGCGCTCGAGGTTCCACTGCTCGCGCGGCACGCAGCGCTCCGGCGTGCGCTTCTGGAACTTCACCGCGTCGGCGCCCGCCAGGTGGGCGCCGTCGATCAGCTTGCGGGCGAGCTCGAGCGAGCCGTTGTGGTTGATGCCGATCTCCGCGATGACGAAGACCCGCTCGCCCGTGCCGAGCTGGCGGCCGCCGATGTCAACCTTTGCTGTGGCCATCTGTTTCTCCCGTCGTCGTTGTGCTCGTCGCGCGGCGCAGGCGCAGGATCCATTCGGCGAAGTCGCGGAAGGCGCCGTGGCCGCCGGGCAGGGCGCACCGGTAGTGGCCGGCCGCCAGCACCTCGGGCATCGCATCGGCGGGGGCCGCCGTCAGCCCCTGCTCGGCGATCGCCGCCATGATACCGAGATCGTTGACGTCGTCGCCGATGTAGGCCAGGGCCTCGAGCCCGAGGCCGGTCTCGCGCAGCACCGTCTCCAGGTGGGCCGCCTTGTCCTGCACGCCCAGGAAGACGTGCGGCAGCCGCAGCTTCTCGGCCCGGCGCGCCACCGCGGGCGAGCGCTCGCGGGTGACGATCGCGGTGCCCACTCCGGCCAAGCGCAGGAGCTCGATCCCCATTCCGTCGCGCACCGAGAAGCGGCGCAGGCTCTCGCCGCTGTCCGAGTAGTAGACGCCGCCGTCGGTGAGCACGCCGTCGCTGTCGGTGAGCACCAGCCGCAGGCGGCGGGCGCGCAGGGCGAGCTCGCCAGGGCCGAGCGGCGCACGCGGATCGCGGGCGCTCCCCGGCTCCCCGAACCCCACCGGCCGCCGGCCGCTCACCATGCCGTCCACCCCCCGTCCACCAGGAGGTTCGCGCCCGTCATGTAGGCCGAGGCGTCGCTCGCCAGGAACAGCAGCGCCCCCTCGTAGTCGTCGGCGGCGGCCATCCGCCCGAGCGGCGTGCGTTCGGCGTAGCGGGCCACGAACTCGGCCGGCTGACCGTTCTCGACCCCGCCCGGCGAGAGCGCGTTGACGCGCACCCCGGCGCGCCCCCAGTAGGCGGCCAGGTAGCGGGTCAAGGCGAGCACCGCCCCCTTGCTCGCCGGGTAGGCGGCCGACTTGAAAAAGGTCTGGGTGCCGTCGGCTCGGGCGTAGAGCGACTGGTCGGGGGCCACCACGCCGTAGGTCGAGGCGATGTTGACGATGCTGCCGCGGCCGCGGCGCGCCATCTCGCCCCCCACCACCTGGCAGCAGAGGAAGGTGCCGGTGACGTTGACCCGCATCTCGGCCTCCCAGCGGTCGAGCGGGTAGTTCTCGAAGCGCAGCACGTCTCCCGGGTCCCGCGGCACCTCGACCTTGTCGTTCAAGGCAGCGTTGTTGACCAGCACGTCCACTCCGCCGAAACGCGCGAGCACCGCCGCGAGCAGCTCCCGCACCGCCTCGGGACGGGTGACGTCGGCCGCGAAGCCGGCCGCGCGCCCGCCAGCGCCGGCCGCTTCCTCCCCCCCTCCGACCCTGCTCGCCTCCTCCACCTCCCGCACCACGGCTTCCGCGTCTCCGGCGCTCAAATCGACCGCCGCCACCCGCGCCCCGGCCGCGGCGAGCGCCCGGCAGTGCCGCCGCCCGAGCAGGCCCGCCGCACCGGTGACCACCGCCACCCGGCCGGCGAGCGAAAAGCGGGAGAGCCCCGTCACGCCCGCCCGGCTCCCACCGGCTCCGCCGGCCGCGTGGAAGCGGCGGCCTCCACCGCTTTCTCCGCCCCAGCAGCCTCCGCCGCTTTCTCCGCCCCGGCGGCCTCCGTCCCCTTTCCCGCACCGGCCCCCTCCGTCCCCTTTCCCGCCTCCGCCGCCTTGGGCTTGAGGTTGAACCCGGTGGTGCGCCGGAACACCGGCACCACCGGCTCGCCGCGCAGCTCGGCGCCTACCGAGCGGGACTCGACGGCGGCGCGCAGCAGGGGCAGCACCTCGCGGTAGGCGGCGAGGGTGTGCTCGACGTCGGCGTCGCTGTGCGAGAACGAGAGGTTGTGGAACCCACCCCACAGCACGCCGCGCTTGAACAGCTCCTGCTGCACCAGCGACTTCATCTCC
>Ga0070763_10000462_pt1 | contig 11174 bp, 9 predicted proteins | sample HubBroMetageWRM3_FD_67279 | JGI IMG/M metagenome (GOLD analysis project Ga0070763, IMG submission 67279) | Warmed soil microbial communities from the Hubbard Brook experimental Forest, New Hampshire - Hubbard Brook CCASE Soil Metagenome WRM 3 | ecosystem: Environmental > Terrestrial > Soil >... | reverse complement strand
CCTATCTGCGGCTGCGGGCCGAGGCCGAACTGCGGCGCGTACTGACGCTCCCCCGCGACGACGCAACGGACGACGATGAGGCCGAGGCTGAGGAACTGACGGCAGAGCACGGCCTGCGCCAGCACAGCGTGGTGGCCCAAGCGCTCGCCCAGGCAGGCGCCATCGACCGGGGCGTAGCCGACTCGGTCACCGAGGAACTGGCGGCTGCCCTGTTCGCCCGATCATGGGTCGGTGCGAGTGACATGGCGGACGTGCTGCGGCCGCAGCGTCGTAGCCAGCCGGCTCGCCCGCCAGCCGGGCCGTACCTCGCCGTTCCAGTCGGGATCACGCTCCCCGGCGGGCCGGGCAGCGGACTGGCCGAAGTCCAGGTGTTCGCACTGGTCATCGCGCCGGACCGGGCGATCCTGACGACGGCGGGACGGCTGCGCAGCCCCACGCGCAAGGCCGTACGCGGGCGGCGTTCTCGCCACGTCGGGCTCCCGTTTGACGGTCCCGAGACGCCCACCGCCACCGACGACCGCGGGAACTCCTACACCATGTACGCGGATTCCAGCTCCAGCGACGGCGATGGGAACTGGACCTGCCTGCTCAGCCTCTCGCCGATCCCCCAGCCGGGGGCGCGATGGCTGGAGCTGACCATGAGCCCGGGCTCGCCACCGGTCCGGGTGGACCTGGCCAGCCACGGCGCCGGCGGCGGACCGGCCCCCGGGCCCGCTGCCGCGGCCGGCCCGGCCGAGCGCATGGTCGACACGGTGGCGCACGGGCTGCTGCACGCCTCGCTGACCTATCCGGACGACGACGTTTCCTGGTACGACCTGTCGGAGATCGCGGACATCGTGACCGCGCTGGACGCGGTCGGGGCGCTGGGTGCCGCGCGTGGCGCTGTCGGCCGCCTCGTCACCCTGGCCGGCCGGCTCCGGATGCGGATCCCGCCTGCGCTGAGCGCCGTGGCACAGCCGGCCGGGCTCCCGGCCGCATGGCAGGACATCCTGGAGAACCGCGACCGCGGCGACGGCCCGACTGGCCTCGCCCCAGCCGCCGCCGTGCTGCCAGAACTCGGCGGCACCAGGTTCGTGCTCGCCGGAATGCGCTCGGGCGCGGCGGGAGCCGTGCTTCAGGCGCTGGCCTGGGGTGTGCCGCAGCCGCCAGAGTTCACCTTCTTCACGGACGCGGCGAAACAATGGTCCTGGACCGCGCGCGACGATAGGGGCCGCTGGCACGTCGCAACCGAGGGCAGCGGAAGCTCCAGCGACCGCCACGCGGACATGGAACTGGAGCTTGCCCCGGCCTTGCACCCGGATGCCAGGTCGTTGGAGGTGACGGTCACGGGGCCGTCGGGGCAGGCGTCGGCCACGGTGCCGCTGGACTGGTGGAGCGAGCAGTGAGCAATCCGGAGGAACAGCCCGCAGCAGCCAGCCCGCCGTGGTGGGCGTTGCTGCCACCCGCGCAGACGGGCGTGTCCTGCGGTGGGCACACCCACCAGCTTCGCTGGAGTGAGGGCACGCTGATCGCGCTCGACCACCCTGACGCGGAGGGCGAACGCGTTCTCGCCGCCCTCGGCGGCGACCGGTGCGAGTGCATGGACCTGGTCGAGTCCTGGGGTACCCACGGCGACGACCTCGAGGTCCTGGCCATCGGGCCCCGTTCGGCCGCCGACAAGCTGACCATCGGCCCTGACGAGATCGAGCAGCTGCAAGGCGGCGGCACGTGGCGGCCGCCGGCTCACGGCAGCGTCCTCTCCTACGCGCGGCTGCGGCCGCACGCGACGCTACCGGCCAGGCTCCGCGCGCGGCTGACGCCGCACCGCGCCGGGCCACCGCGCGCCGGCACGTACTTTTCCAGCACTCACATCGCCGGATCTGGATCCGCTTATGTGATCAGCGGACCCCGCAAGCCAGGTCAGCCTGAACGCGACGCCGAGCGGCGGGCCGGGCTCCTGTCGCTGCTCGCGCTCGGCGGCGAGTTTCAGTTCCGGCTCAGCGCCACGGTCGCCGCGGCGTGGGCTGACGGCGGTGGCCGCGCGGGCGACGCCGCCGCACACCGCCCGGCCCTGGTCGCGGCGCTGGCCGGGCGGGTCGCGCCCGCCGCGGCGGCCTGGCTGGGCACCGAGCCAGACCTGGTCGACGTCGTGCCGCACGAAGGCCCGGGCTGGGGACGGCTGCAGGCAACCGGCACCGGCAGCGAACGCAAGGTCAGCGTCGCGCTGCCGGTCGGCTGGCTGGCGTCGGTCTGGGCGGCCGACCTCGCGGTGACCGCCGGTCACCTGATCGTCGCCGTCACGCAGGCCGCCTGGCCGTACGCGACCCTGCTCGCCGTGCCCGAGCCCGGTGCCGACCCGGTGATACTCAATGTGATGGCCGTAGACGGGACCTGGACAGAGCAACCGGGAGCAACGCCGTGATCGGGGATGGGCGGCGGTTCACCGCCGGAGCGCAGCGCCACGACGCCGCGATAGCGGCGCTGGGCGTGGCCGTGGCGGCGCGGGTTCCGGTGCTGCTGTGGGGCGCACCGGGCACCGGCAAGACGTCGACGATCCGGGCCATGGCCGAGGCGATGGGCTGGCCATGCGAGACGGTCATCGCGTCAATCCGCGAGCCGTCCGACTTCGCCGGGCTCCCGGTCGTGGTCGGGGACGGGGTGCGGTTCGCGCCGCCCGGCTGGGCCCGGCGGCTGGCCGAGGCAGGCCGCGGGCTGCTGTTTCTCGACGAGCTCTCCACGGCGCCGCCCGCCGTTCAGGCCGCGCTGCTGCGCGTGGTCCTGGAACGGGTGGTCGGCGACCTGGAACTGCCAGCGGACGTCAGCGTGGTCGCGGCGGCCAACCCGCCGGAACAGGCCGCCGACGGCTGGGACCTGTCGGCGCCGCTGGCCAACCGGCTGTGCCACCTTGCCTGGGAGATCGACCCCAGGGCGGTGGCCGACGGCCTGGCCGGCGGCTGGGCGGCCCCGGTAGTGCCCACCCTGCCGCAGCGATGGGAGGCCGGGCTAGGCCTGGCCCGCGGCTTGGTCGCGGCGTTCCTGCACGTCCGGCCCGCGCTGGCGTGCGCGCCCCCGGCCGACGCGGCGTCCGCGGGCCGCGGCTGGCCAAGCCCTCGCACCTGGGACATGGCCGCCCGCCTGCTGGCGGCGGGCGACGCAGCCGAGGCGGACGACGAAACGCGTTCCGCGCTGGTGCGGGGGGCAGTCGGCGAGGGCGCTGGCGTGGAGTTCCTCGCCTGGCTGGCCGAGATGGACCTGCCCGATCCCGAGGCCGCGCTGGCCGACCCCGGCTCGTTCAGGCTGCCGAAGCGCGGCGACCGCGCCTACGCGGCGGTGACAGCCGTGGCCGCCGTCGTGGCCGCCGACCCCACCCCGGAGCGCTGGACCGCAGGCTGGCAGGTGCTTGGCAAGGCCGCGTCCGGGGCACCCGACGTGGCAGCCGTGGCAGCCAGGACGCTCGCGAAGTGCAGGCCCGACGGCACGCCGCTGCCCGCCGAGGTCCGGCTGTTCGCGCCGGTGCTGCGCGATGCGGGACTGATCCGCGGGTGACCACGGACGCCGGAGGCGGGCCAGTGAAGCGGAACGGGGAGATGGGCGGGGTTCCCGGGCTGGCGGCCGCGAGGCTGTGGGCGGCCACCCGCTTCCCCTACCTCGCCACCGGCCTGTTCGGCACGCACGTGATCGCGGGGACCGAGATCGGCACCGTGGCCGTGGACGAGGGCTGGCGGATGCGCGCCGACCCGGACCTCACCGCGCAGTGGACCCCGGCGCAGCTCGGCAGCGTGCTCGTGCACCACGTGAACCACTTGCTGCGCGCGCACGGGGAACGGGCGGCCCCGGCCGGGGTCACGCCGGACCGGGCCGCGGTTTGGGTGCGCTGCGCCGACGCCGAGATCAACGACGACCTGGTCCCCGCCGGGCTTGACCTGCCAGGCTCACCGGTCATGCCGGCGGACCTGGACGCGGACAGCGGCCTGCTCGCCGAGCAGTACTACGCCTCAGTTCCCGGGCCCGACCCGTTCCGGCTCCCGAATGAGCCGGCGAGTGGCTGGCTGGACTGCGGCAGCGGCGCGGACGGAATGCCACGGCCCTGGGATGCGGGCGGCGGGCCGCGGCTGGCCCCGGGGCAGGCGCGGCTGCTGGCACGGCAGGTGGCCCAGGACTGCATCCGGCACGGCCGGGAGGCCGGCAACGTGCCGGCCGGCCTGCTGCGGTGGGCCGAGGAGATCCTGGAACCTTCGGTCAACTGGCGCAAGGAGCTCGCCGCCGAGCTTCGGCGGGCGGTCGCGGACACCGCCGGGGCCGTTGACTACTCCTACCGGCGGCCGTCCCGGCGCGCGTCGGTGGCGGGCAGCGTGGTGCTGCCCGCGCTGCGCCGCCCCGTGCCCGAGATCGCGGTCGTCTGCGACACCTCGGGCAGCATGTCCGAGGACCTGCTGGCCGCGGCGCTTGCCGAGGTGGAGGGCTTGCTGCGGGCGGTCGGGATGGCCCGCCAGCTGCGGGTGCTGGCCTGCGACACCGCGGTGGGGCCGGCCCGCCGGGTCAGCTCAGCGCGCAGCGTCGAGCTGGTCGGCGGCGGCGGGACCGACATGGGAGCCGGCATCGAGGCCGCGAGCCAGTTGCGGCCGAGGCCCTCGATCACCGTCGTGCTCACCGACGGGTTCACGCCCTGGCCGGACGAGCCGCCGCGGGGTATGCGGGTGGTCGTCGGGCTGCTGGGCGAGGACGCACCGGACGCACCAGACTGGGCCAGGGCCGTCCGGGTGCCCGCGTAGTGGCTGATCGCCGGCTGCGCGTGCTCGGCGGGCTGGCGGGGCTCGCCGGCCCGCTGGCGTTCACCGCCGGCTGGGCCGTGTCCTCGCTGCTGCAGACCGGGCACGGCGCCACCGAGGTGCAGATCAGCGGGCTGGCCGCGCCCGACGCCCGGGATCCGTGGATCATGATCACCGGCTTCCTCGTGCTCGGTGCCTGCTCGGCCGTGTTCGGCACGGCGCTGCACCGCGAGCTTGGCGGGTCCGGGCGGAAAGGCCAGGCGGGGCGAGAAGGGCGGTCCGGGCGGGCAGGGCGGGCAGGGCGGGCAGGGCGGGCAGGGCGGGCCGGGCGGGCAGGGGGCGGCCCACGGCTGATCCAGGCGGCCGGCCTGCTCACCGTGGCCGCCGGGCTGCTGCGCCGCGACCAGATGCTGCTGACCGCCCCGGCGCACGAGTCCTGGCACAACCACGCGCACGACGTCGTGAGCGCGGGGATCTACGTCGCGCTGGTTGCCGCCCCGCTGCTGCTGGCCCGCAGGTTCCGCGGCGACCAGCGGTGGACCGCGCTGCGCTGGCCGCTGGTGGGCGCCAGCCTGGTGACGGCCGCCGTGCTCGTCGCGTTCTTCACCGGGGCGTTCTCGTCCTGGGCTGGCCTGCTGCAGCGGATCGGCGTCAGCGTGCCGCTGGCTGCCGTGTGCGCGGTGGCGGCGCGGCTGCTCGACCTCGGGCGCGAGCCGCAGCCCGGCGGGTTGTGACCTGCGGGTTATCGTGGCGCCATGCCCGATCGCAAAGAGATCATCGAGGTCGCCGGGCGCAGCGTTCCGGTCAGCAACCCAGGCAAGGTCTACTTCCCGCAGACCGGGCACACCAAGCTGGACCTGGTCACGTACTACCTGAGCGTGGCTGACGGCGCGCTGCGCGGGGTGGCCGACCGCCCGATGGTGCTGAAGCGGTACGTCAACGGGGCGGAGGGCGAGGCGTTCTTCCAGAAGCGTGCCCCGTCGTCGCGGCCGGACTGGATCGAGACGGTCGTGCTGAGCTTCCCGTCCGGGCGGACCGCCGAGGAGGTGGTCGTCACCGACGCCGCTGGCCTGGCCTGGGTGGTGAACCTGGGCTGCATCGACCTCAACCCGCACCCGGTGCGCGCCAGCGACCTCGACCATCCCGACGAGCTGCGGGTCGACCTCGACCCGGTGCCCGGGGTGCACTGGGCGCAGATCATCCGGGTGGCGCTGGTCGCCAGGGACGTGCTCACCGACGTCGGGCTGACCGGCTGGCCGAAGACCTCGGGATCGCGCGGGATGCACGTCTACGCCAGGATCGAGCCTCGCTGGACGTTCGCCGATGTCCGCCGGGCCGCGGTCGCGCTGGCGCGCGAGATCGAGCGCCGTGCGCCGCAGGACGCCACCTCCAAGTGGTGGAAGGAAGAGCGGCACGGCGTGTTCGTCGACTACAACCAGAACGCCAAGGACCGCACGGTTGCCTCGGCCTACTCGGTCAGGCCCACGCCCGACGCCCGTGTGTCGGCCCCGCTGGCCTGGGACGAGGTCCCGGACTGCCGGCTTGAGGACTTCACCATCGACACCGTCCCGCAGCGGTACGCGCGGCTCGGTGACCTCGCCGAGGGCATCGACGCCACGGCTGGCTCGCTGGAGCCGCTGCTCGAGCTCGCGGCCAGGGACGAGGCGGCCGGGCTGCCGGACGCCCCGTGGCCGCCGCACTTCATCAGGCAGGCGGGCGAGGAACCACGGGTCCAGCCGTCGAAGCGGCGCGCGCCGGGCACGGCCGCGCCCACCGGGCGCCGGCGCTCCTCCATGCCGCTGATCGAGGTGGCGCGGGCCGCCACCAAGGACGAGGCCATGGCCGGCCTGGACCGGTGGAAGCAACGCCACCCCGAGACCTGGGCCCGGCTGGAGCCCGCCGACGTGCTCGTGGACGCGATGCGCGGGCGCTCGTCGGTGTGGACGCGGATCCGGCTCAACCTGCGCAACGTGCCCGAGGCGGAACGGCCGCCGCAGGAGCCACTCGAGGTCGACTACGACCCGTGGGCGGCAGTCCGCCGCCCCCAGCCCTGACCCGGTCAGGAGCGGGCGAGCTTCAGCAGGAACTCGAGCACGCCGTGGTTCTGGGTGGTCACGAACCCGGTGAAGCTCGGGTTCGGGATGTCCCACCGCGAGAACAGCACGGGGATTGATCCCGACACCTCGATCTCGCCCGACGTGCGCTCGGCCGACAGCGGGAACGTCACCGGCCTGGTCTGCCCGTGCAGGGTGAGCTTGGCCGTTGCCGCGTACGTCTTGACCACGCCGACCGCGGGCAGCGCGCCCAGCGCGATCGGCTTGGTGAGCGTCAGCGTGCCGGTCGGGTACGCGGCCGTGTCCATGATCCGGCCACGGAACTGCACGTCGCGCTGGCTCTCGTCGCTCTTGATCGTGGCCATCTGCACGGTGAAGCCGGCCGCGGTCACGGTCGTGCCGCTGATCGTGACGTGACCGGTGATCGCGCTGGTCCGGCCGACCGCTGTGGTGTGCTGGCCGAACAGGACCTCCTTCACCCGGTAGCCGACGACCGAGCCGTTTGTGATCTTCCAGGCCCCGCCCACAGACGTCGTGCCCGACCCGGCGGCGGAAGGGCTTGAGCTCGGCCCGGACGTCGATTTCAGGCCCAACGGAGCCGGCGCCGGCCCGGAAATGACGTGGATGTAGAGGAACGTGCCGCCGACGGCGAGCACGACGACCGCTGCCGCTGCGCCGACCAGCCACCACACCCACCGGCGCGGCCTGCTCGGCTTACGCCGCCTGGATCCCGGCATGCCGTCACCTCTCAGCCTTGGCGAACCATTCCCGAGACGATGCTCCACGAGACAACGCCTGCCGGGCCCCGGAATCGTGGCATTTGCTGCTGACCGGACCCTGGACCCGGCCTCTGAGCCGCTGCTGAGCTCGTGTCCCGAGTCGTTCATTCGTAGGCAGCAAGCGGCGAGCGCACCTGGCGCGCGGTCGCACGCGGTCTGGCAGGATGGTCCGTGTCCTTGTGCAGGCCGATCATCGTTCTGGGCGCTGAGCGCAGCGGCACATCGGTGTGCGCTGAAATGGTGCACACCTGGGGCGCCTATGCCGGTGATCCTGGCGACGTGCCCGCGGCGGACAGGCTGAATCCGCGCGGTCGGTGGGAGTACCTGCCGCTGTGGGACCTGCTGGCCGAGGTCGGCGGGTTCGCCGAGGGCGGGACCTGGTGGGCCGAGGACTTCGCGGCCAAGGTCACCGCGAAGGCCGCCGACCCCCAGTTCGCCGGGCGCGCCCGGGCGCTGGTAGCGCGGATGGCCGCGGCGGGCCGACCGTGGCTGTGGAAAGACCCGGCGCTGTGTCACTTTCTGGGCTTCTGGCGGCCGTTCTGGCCGACGCCGGTGTTCGTGGTCATGGTCCGCCACCCGGTGGACATCGCGGTCTCGTGGAACCAGTTCCGCACGGCGGGCGGCCTGGCTGAGCTGTCGCTTGAAGCCAATCTGCTGCGCTGGCAGCACACGATGCTGTCGGTGCTGCACGCTATAGACCCCGGGCCGGCCGTGCAGTTCGCCGAGTACGAGGCGGTCACTGCCGACCCGCCGGGCCAGGCGCGGCGGCTGGCCGCGTTCCTGGACCGGCAGTGCGCCACCGCCAGCACCGAGGGCACCGTGGCCAGGATGGCCGGGGTCTGCGTGCCCGGCTTGCGCCGCAACCGCGACGGGCAGCGCCGAGAGGACCTGATGACGGCGCCGCAGCGCTCGCTGTACCGGTTCCTGCGCCAGAAGGTACAGCGGCCGGAGATGCCGGTGACCGGCGACTTCCCCCTGCCCGCAGGCTGGCGCGAACGGGTCATCGGCGAGGAAACAATCACCTAAGGGCCTGCACCGTGCCCGGCCGGGCCAGGCTCTAGCACCGCCACTCCCGCGCGCGCCCCGTACCGACGGATTTGTGACCCGGACACTAGACCTGCGGCAGCACCTCGGCGGCGAGCAGCTCAAGGTGGTCAAGGTCGTTCAGGTCGAGTACCTGCAGGTAGAAGTGCTCGGCGCCGATCTCAGCGAACTTCCCGATGATCTCGGCGATCTCGCCGGGCGTGCCCACGAGGCCCTCGCCGGCTCTCCTGCCGACCGCCGCGGCCCGCCGGTCGATCTCGGCCTGGGACCGGCCGCAGCACACCATGTGGGCGGCCGAGTAGATCATCGAGCTCTCGTGCCGCCCGGCAGCGGCGCAAGCCTCCCGTACCCGGCCGTACGCGGCGCCCGTGTCCTCCAGGCTGGCGAACGGGACGTTGTACTCGTCGGCGAACTTCGCGGCCAGCAGCGGCGCCCTGCGTTTGCCTGCCCCGCCGATGATCAGCGGCGGCCTGGGCCGCTGCACCGGCTTGGGCAGCGCGGGTGAGTCGGCCACGGTGAAGTACGTGCCCTTGAACGAGAACCTGCCGCCGTCCGGCTCGTCCCACAGGCCGGTGATGATCTCGAGCTGCTCCTCGAACCGGTCGAAGCGCTCGCCCAGCGCCGGGAAAGGGATGCCGTACGCCGTGTGCTCGGCCTCGTACCAGCCCGCTCCCATGCCGAGTTCCACCCGGCCGCCGCTCATCTGATCCACCTGCGCCACCGTGATCGCGAGCGGCCCGGGCAGACGGAACGTCGCCGGGCTCACCAGCGTGCCCAGCCGAATCCGGGAGGTCTCGCGGGCCAGCGCGGCCAGCGTCACCCACGCATCGGTCGGCCCTGGCAGGCCGCTGGCGTCGCCCATGCTCAGGTAGTGGTCCGAGCGGAAGAACGCGTCGAAGCCGAGGTCCTCGGCCGCCCTCGCCACCCGGAGCAGGGTGCCGTACGAGGCGCCCTGCTGTGGCTCGGTGAAGATTCTGAGCTTCATGCGTCCCATGTTGGCGTATTTGACCACCCGCCGCGGCGAGACTCAGCCGGCGCGAGCCAGGACGGCCGCCGCGCCGGGAGCGCACGAGTCGCCGCAGCGGTGTGCGCCATCGGTGTAGCCGCGGCTGGCGAGGGCGCGGGCTACCTCGTCGGCGACCTCGCACGGGCGCCCCACGATGTCGGCATACGTGTAACGGAGCGTAATCAGCCCGCTCGCAGCGCTGAAGTTGTCGCGCCGGGTGTCTTGCCAGCGCTCGCCCTCCGGGTGCGCCTGCTGCCCGTCGAGCTCGACGATCACCCCGTACTCCTCGTAGCGAATGTCCTCATACCTGAAGCTCGCGGCAACCAGCGTCTGACGCTGGCGGTTTCCCTCTGGCAGGCCGTGCGGCCGCTCCACCTTGTACAGGTAACCGTGTTCCAGGATGGACTGGATACCGATCCGGGCATCACCGAGCGCCGCGAGCAGGATCTTCCGCTGCCGCATGCGTGGACGAGCGTCCATCGCCGCCAGCAGCTTCTCCGGCGTGGTCCGCCGGCTGGCGCAGGCGTCGAGAATCCATGCGGTGGCCCCGGTAGCCGTCCGCTCCATCTCGGCAAGATCAAGGACAGTCTCATCAAGCCGGGTCCGCGGCGGCTCCAGCGCAGGATGACGCGCCGCGTCCACCCGCCCCGAGTAGTGCACCACGACTCCTGTCATGGGGGCCACGCTGCTCCCTCGGCGCGCCATCACGTGGATCGCGCCGCCCTTCCTGGGCTCCAGTAATCCATGCAGTTCGGCAGCGGTCTGATGGCACAGCACGGCGCCCGGCCTCGCACCGAGCACCGCAGCCCAAAGCTGCGACTCGCGGGCCAGCGGGCCGCTATAGGCCGCGTAGACGCCAGCATGGAGGCGCTGCCAGTGCTCGCTGGCGAGCCTGGCGTAGACCGCGTGGCGGGTCAATCCCGCGGCAATGGCCTGAGCGCGCGTGATGACCCCGGCCTGGCGACGAACCAGCCGACCGGCTTCCCGCGGCAGTTCCGGTCTCATGCATCCACCGTCGCCGCGACCGCTCGGGCTATGCCACCACAAATCCCCGAACCTGTGGATAAACGACCGTAATCCACAAGGCTGCCGGGCCACGCCTATACAGCGGTTCAGGAAAGTCCGGCGTGTGGCGGACAAAGGCGAACCTATCGCGCGGTCGGCCGGCCCGCGGCCCGCCGAACCGCTATCGCGCGGTCGGCCCGCCCGCGGCCCGTTCCTGCCCGAGGACGCAAGCTGCGTGGCTGCCTCGATGTGACTCGGGTATCCGGAAGTTCCGTCTTGTGCAGAGACGCGGCCTTCATAAAGGATTGAGATGAGTTCCGCACGTGTACCGCGTGCCTTCCGGTAACTGTCATACCTGCTGGAACTAGGAGACATCATGACGGCCGAAACCGTCGAGATCCCGGGCTACATCGCTGGCACCTGGGACATCGACCCAGTCCACTCGCACGTCGGATTCGTGGCCAGGCACCTCATGGTCAGCAAGGTCCGCGGGAACTTCGGCAAGTTCGAGGGCCAGATCGTCACCGCCGAGGACCCG
>Ga0070763_10000460_pt1 | contig 11191 bp, 7 predicted proteins | sample HubBroMetageWRM3_FD_67279 | JGI IMG/M metagenome (GOLD analysis project Ga0070763, IMG submission 67279) | Warmed soil microbial communities from the Hubbard Brook experimental Forest, New Hampshire - Hubbard Brook CCASE Soil Metagenome WRM 3 | ecosystem: Environmental > Terrestrial > Soil >... | reverse complement strand
TATCCGACCCCATGAGTTTCCTGCAGGGATATGCAAACGCACCTGTTCAGAGCCCAGCCGGGGCGGAAATCGTTACCCGCTAGTTTGTCTTGGCCCGCTGCGGCTCGGGTAGCGTCGCTCGACGTGGCGCAGGCACTTGGCTGGCGGTTCGCCAAGCTGTGGACGGCCAGCACCACGTCGGCTCTGGGCAGCGGTCTGGCCACGATCGCGGCGCCGCTGTTCGTCGCGGCGCATACCAGGAGCCCGCTGATCGTGTCTGCCACGTTCGGCGTGGCGTGGCTGCCATGGCTGCTGTTCGCCCTGCCCGGCGGCGTGCTTGTCGACCGGGTCGACCGGCGCCGGCTGATGGTCACGATCGACTGGACGCGGGTAGCTGCGATGAGCGTCTTGTCCGCCGCACTGCTGGCCGGGTCGTCCAGCATCGCGCTACTGGACGCCGTGCTGTTCGTCATCAATGCGGGCGAGGTCGTTTTCCGTTCAGCGAGCCAGGCGATGGTCTCCTCCGTCGTGCCGCGTGCGCGGCTCGAGCGCGCGAATAGCTGGCTTGTCGGCGGGACCACGCTGATGCAGCAGATGATCGCTGGTCCGCTCGGCGGATTCCTGTTCGTGCTGGCAGCGTGCGCCCCGTTCTTTGTCAACGCCGGAACGTACGCGGCGAGCGCTGTCCTTGTCGGCCTGGTCGCGGGGACCTACCGGGCGTCGTCACGCACCGGCGCTAACGGCGATCGCGGAGCGCGGCAGCAACACTCGGTCCGGGCCGAGCTTGCCGAAGGGTTCTACTGGCTGGCACACCAGCGGGTCCTGCGCACGATGACGGTCTTGATCGGGCTGCTGAACCTCACGCTAACCGCGGCGACTGCAGTGCTCGTATTGCTGGTGAAGGAGCGGCTCCACCTTGGCGCCGTCGGCTACGGCACGCTGTTCACGTGCGAGGCCGCCGGTGCCCTCCTCGGGTCTGCGTGCGGCGGCTGGCTCATCAAGCGGGTCACGGCAACCTGGACGATCCGGATCGGGCTGCTGATCGAGGCAGGGCTGCACCTAACCCTGGCAACCTCACGCAGCGCATACTTCGTCGGGTTCATGCTGTTCGCGTTCGGCGTGCACAGCGCGTTGTGGACGATCGTGGGAAACTCGCTGCGACAGCGGCTGACCCCACCGGAGATGCTCGGCCGGGTCGCCAGCACGAGCCTGTTCATCGCGGCCGGAGGCAACTGCGTCGGCGCCGTCCTCGGCGGCGTGATCGCGGCCAAGTTCGGGATCACCGCCCCCTACTGGGCCGGGTTCGTGATCGCAGTCCTCGTGTCGGCCACCACCTGGCGGGTCTTCAACCGGGCAACCGTCGCCCAGGCATACGCGGCCGGTGAGCCCGATGAGCCGCCCGCGCCGCACGCTGAACGCGAAAAGGCCCAGTGATGGCAGCCCGGATCGGTTCCGGGTTTAGGTTGAAGCATGGAATATCGGACGTTGGGGCATAGCGGCTGCGCGGTGTCGGCCTTTGGCCTGGGGACGATGACCTTCGGCGTGGAGACCGACGAGCCGGGCGCGCATGACCAGCTTGACCATTTCGCCGAGGCGGGCGGCACCTTCGTCGACACTGCCGATGTGTACGGCGACGGGAGGTCGGAGGAGATCATCGGCCGCTGGCTGGCCAGCCGGCCGGCCGACGTCACCGGGCCAGTGGTGCTGGCCACGAAGGGGCGCTTCCCGCTGGATGATTCTCCCAACGGTGCCGGGCTGTCCGCTCGGCACCTGACCCGGGCGCTAGACGCGTCGCTGCGCCGGCTGGGCGTCGAGGCCGTTGACCTGTATCAGGTTCATGCGTTTGATCCGTGGACGCCACTGGAGGAAACAATACGCACCCTGGATGGGTTTGCCCGCGCTGGCAAGATCCGCTACTGGGGGCTGTCGAACTTCACCGGCTGGCAGCTGACGAAGACGGTGCACCTGGCCCGCGCGCTGGGTGCCGCCGGCCCAGTGACGCTTCAGCCGCAGTACAGCCTGCTGGTGCGGGAGGTCGAGTGGGAGATCGTGCCTGCGGCGATGGACGCGGGCCTCGGGCTGCTGCCCTGGAGCCCGCTCGGCGGCGGCTGGCTGTCCGGCAAGTACCAGCGCGGCCAGCGGCCGTCCGGCGCCACCCGGCTGGGCGAGGACCCCAACCGCGGCATGGAGGCCTACGACCGCCGGGGCACGGCGCGCACCTGGGACGTCATTGACGCGGTGCAGAAGATCGCCGACCAGCGCGGCGTGTCCATGGCCGACATCGCGCTGGCCTGGGTCAGCGACCGGCCAGCAGTGGCCTCGACAATCCTCGGCGCCCGCACGACCGAGCAACTCGACAGCAACCTTCGCGCTGCTGGCCTGCAGCTGAGCCCGGCCGAAACCGCCGCCCTCAACGCCGCGAGCGACCCCCAGCCCACTGACTACCCATACGGCCAGCTAGGTATCGAGCAGCGCGACCGCCACCTCGCCGGTGGCCGGTAGCTGACCGCCCGCGGCCATAATCGAGTGGGATCAACCCGGCCGTTTCCCTACGATCGGACGCATGCCGAGCTATGAGCCAGTAGACCTGTCCGCTGCCTGCAACGCCGGTGTGGAGGTTCTTGGCGATGAGCCGGGTGATGCTCCGCTCGGGAGCGTGGTCCTGCGTGGCCTGCCGTTCCAGATCGGGCCTGAGCCGCAGTCCGCGGAGAGGTGCTTCCTGCTGCCCGGCGCCCCGACGTCGGTCGTGATCGGCCGGCTAGCACCGCGGGTGATCGTCGCGCACCGGCTGCTCGAGCCGGGCGCGCCAGCCGGTCACGCCGTCGGGCAGACGGTCGCGGAATATGCGTTCCACCTGGCCGGCGGCGAGGTCGTGGTCGCACCGATCCGGGAGCGGTTCGAAATCCAGGTGGTGCCGCCGGGGTGGGGCCGTTTGCCGTTCCTCGCGGTCACCGACACCAGCGACCACAGCATGCCTCGGTTCGAAGGCAAATGGGGCGACGCCGGGGCTCGCCTGGTGGAGCACGACATGGGCTGGCCCGCCGGGTACTTCCTGTGGTGCTGGGAGAATCCTCATCCGGAACGAGCGCTCGAACGGATTGAGTTCATTCCGCGCGGCACGCGCTTCATCGTGGCCGGCGTCACGACCAGCGACGTTGATGAGTACCCGTTCGTCCGCGAGCCGGGGCGCCCGGTGCGGATCGTGGCGAACAACGAGCGGAACGGTGTCCTCGATGTCGCCGTGGACCGGGGCGTCGCGACCTATCCGCAGCCGCTGCCCGGTGAGGACGACCGGGCCGGGTGGGGAGCGACCGAAGGAACGTCCGCGTACTCGTCGATCGCCGCGCTGCCGTCGGCCACCGTCACGGTCCGTCAGGGCGACAGCGAGCTGGGTCAAGTGCGCTGGGGCGACGTGGAACGTGACGGGCAGGCGGACGCCGGCCAGGTCTCGCTCGAGCTGGTGGAAGGCGGCCGCAACTGGGTGCATGTCAGCGTCATCGACGACGCAACCGGGCGGCCGGTGCCGTGCCGGGTTCATTTCCGCTCGGCCGAGGGCGTTCCCTACCAGCCGCATGGCCACCACAATCACGTCACCCAAAATCTCGACAGCTGGCATTACGACGTGGGGGGTGACACCCGTCTGGGTCAGCGCACCTACGCATATATCGACGGCACCTGCCAGGGATGGCTGCCCCGCGGCGACGTCGTCGTGGACGTTGCACGCGGGTTCGAATACGAACCGCTCCGGCAGACCGTGCGGATCGAGCCGGGCCAGCGGGACCTGACGCTGCATATCAAGCGCGTTGCTGACCTGTCCTCGGAAGGATGGTGGTCCGGCGACTCGCACGTGCACTTCCTCTCCACCCCGGGCGCTCAGCTCGAGCAGAGGGGCGAGGATCTGCGTGTCGTCAATCTGCTGCAGACGCAGTGGGGGGCGCTGTTCACCAACACCGAGGATTTTTCCGGCCGGCCCAGTGTCGTCGATGGCGGCGGCTACATCACGTATGTCGGCCAGGAAAACCGGCAGCACATGCTCGGCCACATGGTCCTCTGGGGACTGAAAGAACCGGTCATGCCGTGGTGCAGCGACGGGCCCGATGAGGCCGAGCTTGGCGGCGCGCTGGACGCGACGATGAGCGACTGGGCCGACCGGACGCACGCCCAGGGCGGCACCGTCGTCGCCGCGCACTTCCCGCATCCGAACGGCGAGCCCGCCGTTCTCGTCGCGACCGGCCGAGCCGACGCCGTCGAGATGCTGGCGCATTCCGACGACTCGATGCTCGAGTACTACCGGTACCTGAACAGCGGGTACCGGCTGCCGCTCGTCGGCGGCACGGACAAGATGTCGAGTGCCGTTCCGGTCGGCCTGTACCGCACGTACGCGCGGCTGGACGAGGAGTTCAGCTATGACGCCTGGTGCCGGGCGGTGCGGTCGGGCCGCACGTTCCTTTCCGGCGGGCCGCTGGTGACGCTGTCGGTCGATGGGCGCGAGCCAGGCGACACCGTGCAGCTGTCCGGGCCCGGAACCGTCAGCGTCCATGCCACGGTGCGCAGCATTTTCCCGCTCCGTTCGCTCGAGCTCGTGCGTAACGGCGAGGTCGTTGCGAGGGCAGAAGCCAACGGCGGGCGGCAGGCCGAGATCAGCGAGGAATTGCGGATCGATGGCAACTCGTGGATAGCCTGCCGGGCGTTCGGCGTCGATTATCACCTCGATGAATGGGGTCGCCAGGTATTCGCCCACACCTCGCCGGTCTACGTCGCCTGCGGTGGCGACTGGGCAATGACCGACCCCGAAGGCCTCCGCTATATCCGGACGCTTGTCGAGGGCGCCCGCGAATACGTCCGGCGCACCGCGGTCCGGAGGTCCGACCAGCTCACGACGCACCATCACGGCGAGGCCGACCACCTCGCCTGGCTGGAGCGGCCGTTCACCGAGGCCCTGCACGCGCTGGAGGAGCGCGGCCGCGGGTGATCGAGCCGGTGGTCAGGGGTTGCGGACGGGTGCTGTGCTTGGGGGCAGCACATTGCCCGGCCCGCCTTGCGGGCTTCGGCGCTTAGAGCCAGTCCTTGCGCTTGAAAATGACGTAGAGCACCAGCCCGGCCAGAACCATGATGGCGATGGAGGCGGCGAGACCCGCTTTGTCGCCGAAGCCGGGGTAGGGCACGTTCATGCCGAAGAAGCCGGTGACGAGCGTGGGGACAGCGATGATCGCGGCCCAGCCCGTGACCTTCTTGGTGATCACGTTGAGCCGGTTGCCCTGGATGGCCAGGTTCGTCTCCACGATGCTCGAGACCAGATCGCGCAGTCCCTCGGTCCAGTCGGCGGTACGCAGCGCCTGATCGTAGACGTCCTGGTAGTACGGCATCAGGTCATCGTCCACGCGAAGATCGCGGTGCATCAGCTCAGCGATCATCCCGCTCATCGGATTCACGATCCGGCGCAGCAGCACCAGGCTCTTGCGCAGCTGGAAGCTGCGCCGCTGGAGCCCCGGGCCCCGCGGAGCGCCCTCGAACAGCTGGTCCTCCACGCCCTCCATGCAATCGTCCAGGCCCTGGACCGCCTCGAACTGGTTATCGGTGATGTAGCCCAGCAGCCCGTACAGCAGGTAGCCGACGCCGGACTTGGCAACGCCGGGAAACTGGTCCCAGCGCTGGACGACCGCGCCGATATCCAGGCCATCGTCCTGGCGGACCGTGATCAGCGCCTGGTGGGTGATGAACGTCGCTACCCCGCTGATGGCCAGCTCCCCGGTATCGGTGTCCAGCCGCGCCGCGCTGGCGTTCAGGAACTGGCCACCGCGGTAACGGACGAGCTTGGGCCGTTGGTTGTTGTGCAGCGCGGCCTCGACTGCCATCGGCTGCAGGCCAAACTCGTCGCTCAGCACAGCGAGGTCATCACGACCGGGACGGTACAGATCCAGCCAGACCGTGACGGACCGATCGGCCAGGTATTCGCTGATGTCAGCGGCTGGGAATCCTTCGCGCTCGAGCCTGCCGTCCCGGTACAGCCGCGTGTTGGTCACCGCCTCCTGGGCCTTCGGGCCTTCGGCACGCGCGGTGCGGGGCGCAGATGTCATCGCGCTGCCCTCATTTCCGTGCCGATATCTGGCGCCCGGCGTTCGCCTTCGGTCGCAGCATGCTCGCTGACCGCCTTTCGCCACTCAGGAGCGCGTTCCTCCTCGGTCAATCCGCCCCAGATGCCGTGCAACTGTCTTGTTCCCGACGCGAACGCCAGGCATTCCCGTCTAACCCTGCAGATCGCCTTGGACGGCGTAGGCAGCCGCGAACTCGGCGAAGGCCTGGTCGAGGACGGCGGATTGGCCAAGGCAGGTCTGACCGACGGATCTTGCCGCCAGAGCCGTCTGTCAGGATTGAGGCTCTTCCGGGACCAGATCGGGATTCAGTCCCGCCCGGGACAGACGGGCCCGCGCTTCGCGGCGGGCGAGGATTTGCTCGGGATCGCCGTCGAGGGAGTGGGTCTTGGCGTCGAGTGCGCGCTGCCACAATCCGGCGGCCCAGAATGCCGCGCAGTCCTCGGACGTCCAGCGGCAGCCGCGGGCCTGCTGGTAAGCGTCCAGGAAGACGGCGCTGTCCTCAACGCTGGCCAGCGGTTTCTGGGGCTCGATGCCGAGGAAGCTGACCGCGGCGAACCCGGCGATTGCCGGCTCGGGCTGGCAGATGACGCTGTCCCAGTCGTGCACGGCGATCAGCTTTAGGCCCTGCCAGCGCAGATTGTCCGGGTGCCAGTCGCCGTGCCCGATCACGGGGTCACGGGCGTAGGCGCGCAGGCGCTCGCGGACGGCCGCTGCGACCCGGTCCAGCCACTGCGGCTCTGGGTATGCGTTCAGGTCAGCGTCTACGTCTTCGGACCTAGGCCACAGCCCTGGCTCGGTGTGATCCCAGCCGACCCACGACGGGGACGGTGTCAGGCTCGGCACCGATCCGGGGCCCGGCGCCAGCTCGACCAGGCGGGCCAGAGCAGCCGCCGACAGCGCAGCCAGCTCGCCGTCCGGCGGCTGGCCGACGTCGGGGACAAGCGCCTCAGCGGAGGCGGCAAAACCGTTCAGTGGCTGCAGGTCCACCAACGGCTCGGGGCACGGAAAGCCCACGCTCCACAATGCCCGGTGCACGACCGCGCATCCGGCCAGCCGCGGGATGCTGGGCCGCACTTTGACGACCACCTCCCGGCCGTCTGCCAGCCGAAGCCCCGTCACGGCGGACAAATTGCCGGTGCCGAACAACTCCGCCGCGGGCGGCGCGCCCAGCCAGCGCGTGCACCATTCGGCCAGCGCATCCACGTCCACGGCCGGGCGGCTGCTCTCGGGCACCACTCCATCTTGCCGAAAGCAGCAGTGTCAGACAGCCGGGTCCAGGCCCTCGATGGCGAGGAAGTCGCGATCTGCCGGAAGCGCAGACCAGGGCCAGGTGGTCGGCGTACATGTCGAATGCCCCAGTAAGCGGCCCACGCAGGCCGCTTGGACGGTCCAGTCTGTGCCGTCGCCGATCCTGCTGCGAAGACCTCGGCCGGTGCCGCGAAGCGCCCATTGCGGCCCACCTCGGGTGGGGTGCCCCGGCACGCAAAAGACCGTAGGCTGCGAGCGTGAACGAGCCGCGCGACGCGGATTCGGTTGCCGCGCGGCTGCGATCGCTGCGCGGGACTCTCGGGCTAAGCCAGGAGCAGCTGGCCCGCCGGCTTGGCGTGTCCTTCGCCTCGGTGAACCGGTGGGAGTCGGGCCGGACTGAGCCGTCGGCGAAGGCCGTGGCCGCGCTGGCCGGGCTCGAGGCGGAGCTCGCGGCGGGCGGCACCCGCATTGGCGGGGGCGACCCGCTGCCGGTGGCGCAGTCCAGCTTCGTTGGCCGGTCCCGTGAGCTGGCCGAGCTTACCCGGCTGATCGGGCAGTCCCGGCTGGTCACACTCATCGGACCCGGAGGCGCCGGCAAGACCCGGCTGGCCGCCGAGGTGCTCAGCCGCAACGTGGCCCACGCCGACATCGTCTTCGTGCCGCTGGAGCAGATCAGCTACCCCAGATCGCTGACGTCGGCGCTGGCCTCCCAGCTGCAAGTGCCAGATCAGCACGGCAAATCGCTGCTGGAGTCGCTCCGCTCGGCGCTGGCCGCGGCCCCGAAGGTGCTGCTGCTCGACGGGGCCGAGCAGATCGCCGCCCAGGTGGCCGAGCTGGCCGGCGACCTGCTCGCGGCCGTGCCCGAGGTCCGGCTCGTGGTTACCAGCAGGGTGCTGCTTGGCATTCCCGGCGAGGTCTGCTGGGCGGTGCCGCCGCTGGACTGCCCATCGGTCGCGGCAGGCGCATCGGACATCGCCGCGTCCGATGCGGTGCAGCTGTTCATCACCAGGGCAACCGAGCGGCTGCCCGACTTCCGCCCGGCCGACGTCGCGCCGCACGCCATCGCCGAACTGTGCCGCAGGCTGGATGGCCTCCCGCTGGCCATCGAGCTGATCGCGGGCTGGGTCGGCACGCTGTCCATCAGGGAGATACTGCAGCAGCGGGCGGTGCTGCTCGATTCCGAGCCGGCCCAGCTCGGCCAGCATTCAGGGCGGCGGCTCGCCGACGTGCTCAAGGTCAGCTACGACCTGCTCACGCCGGAGCAGCAGCGCAGGCTCGCGGCGCTGAGCGTGCTGGCCGGCTCGTTCCGGATCGCCGACGTGCAGGCGGTGCTCGACCTGGACGCGCCTGCTGCGGTTGCCACCACCCGGCTCCTGGTCGACTCGTCCTGGCTGGTGGTCACCCGCGGCAGCGAGCAGAACCTGTTCAGCATGCTCGAGACGATCCGGACGTTCGCTGCGCTGCAGCTCGAGCAGGACGGCGACGGACCGGCCGCCAGACGGCGGCATGCGCTGCACTTCGCCGCCATCGCCACGGGCAGCGAGCAGGGACTGGCCGGGCCGGACGCGGCCGACTGGGCCAGCCGGCTCAGAGCGGCCGTGGCTGACCTGCACGCAGCGCTGCACTGGGCTGGCGAACACGCCGACGTCGACCTCGGCCTGGACATAAGCGCCGCGCTGTGGCGCTGGTGGCTGGTCAGCGGCCGGCTCGCCGTCGGCCGGAACTGGCTGGCCAGGTTCCTCGCCCTGGCCGGACCGCGCGAGGACGAGCTGGCCGGGCGGGCGCTGTGCTCGGCCGCGGTGCTCGCCGCCGAGAACGGCGACTACGCCGGGGCGATAGAGAGCGCCGAGCGGGCGCTGGCCATCTTCGGCACGCTCGGCCTGAAGCTGAGGATGACGCTGGCGGCCACCGTGCTCGGGTCGGCGCACCGCTACCTCGGCAACCACGAGTCGGCCCGGCGCGGCTTCCAGCTGGCCATGGACCTGCGTGCCGAACTCGGCGACCGCCGCGGCATGTCCGTCGCGATCAACAACATGGCGCTGCTCGAACTGGACGACGGCAACTTCGGCCGGGCCAGGGAACTGTTCGAGCAGGCACTGGCGATCAAGCGTGAGTTCGGCGAGCAGCGATCGATAGCGATCAGCCTGGCTAACCTGGCCGATGTGCTGATCAGGACCAGCCAGTGGGAAGCAGCCGATGACGCGCTGCGCGAGGCCGCCGCCATGGCGGTCGACGACCAGCAGCTCATCGGCACGATCCGCTGCAACCAGGGTGCGGCCGCGGCGCGCCGGCAGGACTGGGCCGAGGCCATAGGGTACTTCCGGGCCGCCATCGAGGCGCTGCAGGCGGGCGGTCACCCGCACAGCCTGGCCGAGGCCATGATCGGGCTGGGCCGGGCGTGCGATCAGGCGGGTGACCATGACGAGGCGCTGCGCCAGTTGCGGGCCGCGCAAGCTCTTGCCGCTGAGACAGGGAACCTGCAGCGGGCGGCGGAGGCCGAGGCGGCCCTCGCAGAACTAACGGGCAGCTCGGCCGGCGGCCGGCGTGACCCGGGCCTGCAGGGCGCAGGACCGCAGGGCGCAGGACTGCAGGGCGCAGGACCGCAGGGCGCAGGATCGCAGGGCGCAGGACTGCAGGGCGCAGGACTGCAGGGTGCGAAACCGCTGGGTGCGAAACCGCAGGGCGCAGGACCGCAGCCAGGCAACCTGACTGGCCGCCAGGCCGAGGTGCTGCGGCTGCTGGCGGCCGGGCTCAGCAACAAGCAGATCGCGGCCGAGCTGTTCATCAGCACAGCGACCGTGGAGCGGCACCTGGCCACGATCTACCGCAATCTCGGCCTGGCCGGCCGGGTCGAGGCAGCCAGGTTCGCGATCAACCACGGCATCGCGGATCGCGCCTCAGTGTCATAACGGCAGTGTCATAGCGGCGCGCCTTGTTATAGCGCTATCGCGACCGGCCGGGCGGATGGCCGGGTGCGGACCCACGACCTTCCCTAAATGCGCACAATGCCCCTTTCGCCCTGCCAGCGGAATTACATGATTGCCGTGATTCGGCGGGCCTGCCCGCGCCGCTAGAAATGTGCAGTAGCTCGCCAACGCCGGGACAGGGGCAGGGAGATGCCAGTGCACGATCAGCTGCTCGGCTCGACGCAGCCAGTGCTGTCCATCTCACTCGAGCCCGGCGAGAGCATCGTTGCCGAGGCGGGCGAATTCGCCTGGATGACCGACTCGATTCAGCTGACAACCACGCCAGCTGGCCTGAGTGACTACACGGCGAAGGACGAGGTAGGCACCATCGCCTTCGCCTCCAGGCTGCCCGGCAGCATCCTGCACATCGAAGTAGCGCCAGGCCGCGAGTACCTGGTGCACCGCAACGGGTTCCTGGCCGGGACGCCAGGGATAGAGGTCACCATCGGCTTCCAGCAACCGCTGGAAGCCACGGAAACAACCGCCGACAAGTTCATCTTGCGGCACATCGGCGGCCACGGCCGCGCATGGGTTGAGCTGTCTGGCGATGTGATCAGGCGTGATCTCGCGGCGGGCACGTCGCTGCGCACGCACCCGTGGCACATCGGCATGTCGGATGCATCCGTCACTGTGCAGATGGCCGAGCTCATCAGGCCAGCCGCCAGTTCCCCGGGCACGATCGCCCAGGGCCTGGCCGTGCTGTCCGGTCCCGGAACCGTGTGGCTGCAGTCGATGCCGCTGCTCGCCGGTCCGCACCGCCCGTTCGCAGTCCGCGACGCAATAACGCAGTCAAGCCAAGAGCGAGGGAAATAGGAACATGAGCCGTAACGCAGTCAGCCCGCGTGGTCTAGCGGGCACAGCCGCCGTGGTCGCGATCGCGGCGGGATTGGCCGTAGCCGGGTG
>Ga0070763_10000457_pt1 | contig 11210 bp, 7 predicted proteins | sample HubBroMetageWRM3_FD_67279 | JGI IMG/M metagenome (GOLD analysis project Ga0070763, IMG submission 67279) | Warmed soil microbial communities from the Hubbard Brook experimental Forest, New Hampshire - Hubbard Brook CCASE Soil Metagenome WRM 3 | ecosystem: Environmental > Terrestrial > Soil >... | reverse complement strand
TGTTTTCCTGGATTGCGTTGGCAAATCTTGAAAGATCTTCTACGGTTGAATAGCCGCCGCCAGCCGAAGTGCCGCGATAGGGCAAGGTGTCGGTGTTCGGCTTCAATTTTCCGCCCGCGTCCATTTTCGTATAGCCGACGCTTCGGTCGCTGACGGCTTGATCCTCTGGTTCCGAACCGCTGGAAGCCATGCCCGCCGGCGTGCAGATGTGCTCGCGTATGTAGTCGTAATAGCTCTGCCCGCTGACTTTCTCGATGACTATGCCGAGCAGAATAAAGCCGTAGTTGCTGTACTCCCACTTGCTACCCGGTTCGAATTTAAGGTCACGGTTGCCGTAGAGCTTCACATAGTCCTGCAAAGTACGGAGCTCCAGCCGGTGTGACTCGAAGTCCGGCCCGAAGATGTCGCCGGTGCCGCCCGTATGCGTCAGCAGTTGATGGATGGTGACCTTCGCGGCGAGATTCTTGTTGGCATAGTCAGTCAGATATTTCCCCACGGGATCGTTAAGCCCTACTTTGCCCGCCTGAACAAGCTGCAGAACGGCGACGGCGGTGAACATCTTGTTCATGGAGCCGATGCGAAAGCGCGTCTGCAGCGTGTTCGGCGTTTTGTGATCGCGGTCTGCCAAACCGTATGCCTCGGCGAAAACCGACTTGCCGTCCTTGGTCAGCAGAACGGCACCGGAAAATCGATCGGCGGCAACCTCATGATCCAATTCCTTTCGCGCGGCCGCGATCAACTCGCTCTGGCTCATATGCGGCAGCGAAAACTCGGCAGGCCGCACAATTGCTTGCAGATCCAGCTTGGTAATGTGATGGGGCTCAGCCGCTTCAACTTCCAAAGTCAGTCGAGCGAACTGGTCGGAGCCACGCTCTTGTAGCAGCGCAACCAACTTCGCCGGAGTGGATTCTTCCACCTTTTTGAGTTCAAACCCGCCAGTCATCTGGCGAAAGTCCAACTCATGGTCAAGGTCGCCCACTCGTGACGGGAAATTCTTTTCGAGGAAATCCCGGTGACTCTCCCGATCGCCACGATTGAAACTCCCGAGCCACGCCGCAGACTGGTGTCCGGCGGGAGTATCCGGAAATACCGCTTGTGCGGCGCTGGTCACGGTGAAAGCGAGGAAAAGCAAGAAAATGAACTTTGAGAAGCGCATCCCGATCAGATGAGTCGGCTCGAGTCTTGTAACCATCTGGATTGTCCTCACAATCGGCATCGCAGGTATACGTCGCAAGGATAGACGATCAATCGACAAGATGTCCGCAGGTGATGCTGTGGCAGGCTTCCGATCCGAAGGCGGATGGGACTACGTGTTCTGGTGACAGGCCCGGAACTGTTCTGATCCGCGCCTAGCCTTCGCAGCCGAACCCGCGGCTATGCCGTCGGGGGCACAGAAGTCGTTGGCGGCGCGGGAGTTGCTACCGGCGCCGTGCCATCGCCCTCGTTAACCAGATCCTTCAGTTCCTTGCTCGGTTTGAAGAATGGAATTTTCTTGGCGGGAACTTCCACGCGCTCGCCGGTCTTGGGGTTGCGCCCGACACGGGGCTTGCGCTGACGGGTGCGAAAGCTGCCAAAGCCGCGGATCTCGATCTTATCGCCGGCGCGCAACGATCGCACCACGCTGTCAAAGATCGTCTCCACGATCACTTCACTGTCTTTCCGCGTAAGTTCAGCTAAACGCGAGACTTCGTCAATCAGGTCGGCCTTGGTCATACGCCCTCTTTGTCCTTTGGGCGGTGCGTGAACACGTCCGCCGCCATTATGCGGAAACGACCTGCGCAAAACACCACAACCTGCGGAGGTGCGCGGCCATATCCTGCATAACCTTCTCAAATTTCAGGGGTTTAATGCAAGTTCCGGGATGGGTACGTCAATGGGTACGTCCGCGAAACAGGACTTCTGACAGCGGCCCCGCCAGTTTCCGGGGAAGGTTCTACTTCCAGAGATAGTAGAAGCCGACTTGCTGTTCGAGCATCTTCTCGCGTCCCGGCAGGAACTGGGAAACGTCGCCGAGCAGCAGATCCATCAGGGTCTTGCGGTCGCGTTCCGGATGCACCAAGGTGGGCTCGCCCTTGATGCCCACAGACTTTGCCGTGTCGGAAACCGCTGTCTCGAAGTCGCCCACGCCATCGATCAGTTTCATGGACGCGGCCTGCTCGCCAGTCCAAACCTTGCCGTTGGCGATCGACTTCACGTCGTCATACTTCAGGCCCCGCCCGTCGCTCACCGCCTTCACGAATTGTCCAAACATGTTGTCGATCAGCGACTGCATGTAAGCCTGCTCATTGGGCGTGAGATCGCGCGCCGGATTCCCCGTGTCTTTGAATTCCCCGGTTTTGAGCACCACATCTTTCAGCTTGGCCCATTTGAGCAAATCGCCGTAATTCACCCATTGGGCGATGACGCCAATCGATCCCACAATGCTGCCCGAGTCGGCATAGATCTTGTCGGAGGCCGAGGCCACGTAGTAGGCACCGCTCGCGCCGACGGTCTCAATGGAGACAACGATCTTCTTTTTCTTGTCCGCGCGAATGCGCTTAACCTCGCGATAAATCTCCTCGGACGCAGCCACGCCGCCGCCAGGCGAATTCACGTGCACAATGATGGCCTTGATCGAGGAGTCGTCTCCGAACTTCTTGAGTTGGTCGACCACCGGGTGTGGAGAAAGAATCACTCCCTCGAGATCCACCACGCCGATGCGGTCGCCAAAGCTGGTAATGCCGGTGTCAGTTCCACCCGCGTGCAGCGTGAGGTAGACCAGCGTGAACACGGCCAGCACGAAGAGGAAAAAAGCTCCTCCGCCGATCAGAACCCAGAGCAGAGTGCGCGAGCGTCCTTCAGCCATAAACTAAAGTCTAGCACTTAGCGGGATTGGACAACGGCATAAGGCTCGCGAGGCTGAACGCGCGTTGTCCTGACAAGCCGCACCTGCTGTCCTGGACAGGCTGCGGGTTTTGGATCAGGCTGCTAAGGTGATCACCTTTAAGGCTGCACGTCGCAAGCCCACTTCAACCGGAGTTCGGCAGACGAACTCCCCATCGGCGTAGACGTCGATCGGATGCTCGGTTTCAACCCGCACGCGACCGACCTGAAAGTATTCCACTTCCTGAATGTCCAGATGACGGCCGCCATAAACAGTCGGGAACATGCGGAACAATTTAAAAGGATCGAGACCGCCGACGATGCAGACATCGAGCAGGCCATCGTCCATCTTGGCCCGGGGAGCAATCTTCATTCCGCCGCCATACAACGGAGTGTTGGCGAATGCGGCCAGGATCGTGGGCCGGTCGCTGCGGGCAATCCAAACAGGAGTCTCCCCGTTGCTTTGAGCGGGTGTAAGGACCTTCATGGGCAGTGGCGCGAAAGTGAAAATCGCCGGAGCCAGGCTGAGCGCGTAGCCGCCATGCCCGCGTAGCCAGCGCGGCAGCCGGTTGGCGCGCTGAGCGACTTCGCCGTCGAGGCCGACCCCGGCGACAGAGCAGAAGTAGCGGGAACCGTGTGGCGCGGGAGCCCCACCCGTGTCGGGTAGAGGAGTAATGACTCCGAGGTCGATATCCCGTGCATTCGCAGCGCCGTCGGAGAACTTCTGCCACGCTGTTCGTGAATCTCGAACTCGTCGGAGTCCGAGCGCGTGGGCGAAGTCGTTTCCGCTCCCCGCAGGCACGACCAGCACCGGCAGTCCGAGCCCGACGAGCTGACCTAAGTGCCGATGAATGGTCCCATCGCCGCCAAACAGTAGGATCACGTCCGCCTGATCGCTCGACGCAGGCATGCCAACGCGCCACTCGATGCTCTTGTCAGCTTGGAACGGCCTTAGATTTTTGGCAGAACATCCCAGCCCGAGGATGGCAGCAACCCGCATGCGCGCGAAAGAGGAGCAGTGTCCAGGCGGATACTTAAGCGATCGTTACCCGCTTCATCGATCTGCCCGCCCGCACTACCAGCGGTCGAGCGGGTCGAGGAACGGCCAGCTTCGGTTTGTCGACGACTTCACCGTCAATTTCGACAGCCCTTTGTTTTACCTTACGGCTGCCGTCGGAAGCCGATTCAGCGAGCTTCGCCTCGGTTAGGAGTTTGTCGACGCGTACCAGCACCGCGGCGGGCAGCCCGCGATCCTGAGCGAGAACGAAAACGTCTGGTGGTGCCGTTTGTATCCCGATTGATTCGCCTGAATGAATAACAATCTTCGAAATCGGAACCGTGACGTGCTCCATCACGTCCGGCACCTGATCTTTCTGGAACTGCTTCCCCCAATCCTCCGCGGCTTTCGCCGCCGCCTCCGCCGAATGAAAGTCCCCCACAATCCTCCGCGCGAGTTCCTTCTTCGCTTGCATCGGATGTGTCTCGCGCTTCATCTTCTCGATGTCCGCGACCTGAACATCGGTCAGCAGTTCGTAGTAGCGCCACATCATTCCGTCGGAGATGCTCATGACCTTCCCGTACATCTCCAGCGGCAACTCGTGAATTCCGATCGCATTGCCCAACGACTTCGACATCTTCTGCACGCCGTCCAGCCCCTCGAGAATCGGCGTGGTCAGCACGACTTGCGATTCCTGCCCATACGCCCGTTGTAGTTCGCGGCCGACGAGCAAATTAAATTTCTGGTCAGTGCCGCCAAGTTCTACGTCGGCCGCAAGCGCCACCGAGTCGTATCCCTGCACCAGTGGATAGAGCAGTTCGTGCATCGAAATCGGCTTCTCTTCCGAGAAGCGTTTGTGGAACTCTTCACGCTCGAGCATCTGCGAGACTGTGTACTTCGCCATCAGGCGCACGAAATCATCCGAGCTGAACTGGCCCATCCAGCGGCGATTGAAATCGATCACGGTTTCTGTCGGATCGAGAATCTTGAAGACCTGCGCCTTGTAGGTCTCAGCATTCTGTTCAATCTGCTCGCGCGAAAGCGGAGGCCGCGTGGCTGAGCGTCCGGTGGGGTCGCCAATCATCCCGGTGAAGTCGCCAATCAAAAAAATGGCGGTGTGCCCGAGGTCCTGAAAATGCTTCAGCTTGCGCAAGACGACGGTATGTCCCAAATGCAGGTCGGGAGCAGTCGGGTCCATGCCGAGCTTCACGCGAAGCGGTTTGCCGGTGGCGCGCGACCGTTCCAGCTTGGCGCGCAAGTCGGCTTCGCGGATGATTTCCGCGCTGCCCTTCTTAAGATAAGTCAGCTGTTCGTCGACTGGGGCGAAGTTTGACATGAGAAAGGACATTATAAGGAACGCGATGGGAAAGGCCGAACCGGAAGGCTAGAATGTCGCCTACTGCCATGCATGTGCGGGTGCGAAAAGCGGTCGCTGCCGACGTAGCTCGACTGCAGGAAGTGATTGAGGCCTCGGTCCGCGGCTTACAGGCGCAGGATTATTCTCCAACTCAGATCGAAGGCGCCCTGAAAAGTGTGTACGGCGTTGATAGCCAGCTGATCGCAGACGGGACTTATCTGGTCGCAGAGACCCTCGAGACGGAGAAGGCCACCGAGATCGTTGCCTGCGGCGGCTGGAGTAAACGCAAAACGCTCTACGGCGGAGATCAATACGCCGGACGCGAAGATTCTATGCTCGATCCTTCTTCGGATGCCGCGAAGATCCGCGCCTTCTTCGTTCATCCAGGCTGGGCGCGTCGCGGCATCGGCAGCCTGATCCTCAAGGCATGTGAGAACGCGGCCGTCGAGGCCGGTTTCACTCGTCTCGAGATGGGCGCAACCTTGAGCGGCGTCGCGTTCTACCGAGCCAAAGGTTATGCGGAAGTTGAGAGCCAGACGGTCGCGCTCGGCAATGGGGAAGCACTCCCGATCGTGAAGATGGCGAAAGACATCAGAAAATTGCAGATTTGAGATTTCAGATTACAGATTTCAAACCCTTGGATGTCCGCACCAGCCGTCGCCCAGTCACCGCAAATTCTCCTGCCAGCACGATGTTGATCGCTTCCGTGTAGGCTATATGCTCCTGCTCCAGGATGCGTGAGGCGAGCGTCGGTTCATCGTCGCGATCAAGAACCGCGATCGCCTTCTGCACAATGATGGCGCCGTGATCGAGTTCTTCGTCCACGAAATGCACAGTGCATCCGGAAACTTTCACTCCGTAGGCGAAGGCCTGCTCCTGCGCTTCGAGGCCGGGAAATGCGGGCAAGAGCGAGGGATGGATGTTCAGAATCCGCTGCGGAAACTGCTGAACGAACCACGGCGAAAGCAGCCGCATATATCCGGCAAGGCAGACCAGCTCCACCCCATGCTGCTTCAGAGCAGCGGCGACTTCGCGGTCATGCTCCTCGCGTGCCTTGCCTTTTGATGGAACGACGAGTGCATGCAGGTTTCGTTGGCGGGCGGTCGCGATTCCCGGAGCGTCGGCCTGGTTTGAGATCACCACCGAGATACCCGCATCCGGGATGCGGCCCGTGTCAATGCTATCGGCGATAGCGACGAAATTCGAGCCGCGTCCGGAAAGAAGTATGCCAAGGGATCTCATGGGAAAGGCTGTCAGCCGTCAGCTCTCAGTTTTCAGCCGAACCATCATAATTCACCCGCAGTCGCACTGCTCGCCGCGATCGCGGAGCCTGCCGAGCCTTCGCTATGGTCTCCCCGAACGATTGGCAGACTCTACGGGCTCGAGGTCGCGCGCGCGAAGGATTCTGGAGTTTCACGCTCGAGCCGCTGGATGGCGGGCAAACTCGCTTGATCGCTCGCGTACGCGGTGGAACGCCGCCCAGTCTTAGGGCAAGGATGGTCGGCAGGCTGTTCCGGGAACCGGCGCACTTCGTCATGGAGCAGAAGATGCTCCGCAAGATCCGGGACTGGGCTGAAAATAGCTGAAGGCTTGGTTGTGTGGCTCAGCTGTACGTCACTTTGCGCTCGCCTTTTACGATCCGGCCGACCGTGTAAGCTTTCTCGCCGACGCGCTCGAGCACCGATTGGGCCTTCTTGAATTTCGCGGATGGAACCACCAGCAGCATCCCGAGACCCATGTTGAAGGTGCGCAGCATTTCGTCCTGAGGTACGTTTCCCAGCTGTTGCAGATGTTCAAAGATCGGAAGCACCGGCCAGGAACCCATCTCAATCACCGCCGCTGTACCGCGTGGCAGCACGCGGGGCAAGTTCTCTGTGATGCCGCCGCCGGTAATGTGCGCCAGCGCCGCCACGCATTGCCCGTCAATCAACTTTCGCAGCGCAGGCCAGTAGCTCTTGTGGGTGCGCATCAGTTCGTTGCCGACTTTATTCTTCACTTCGTTGACATAGGTATCCGCCGAATAATGTGCTACCTCGAACAGCAGCTTGCGGGCCAGCGAATATCCGTTGGTGTGCAACCCGTTCGATGGAAGGCCGAGAATGATGTCTCCGATCTGCACGTCTTTGCCGGTTATGATTTTGTCGCGATCGACCACGCCGACAATAAAGCCTGCCAGGTCGTACTCGCCGTCGGGATAAAACCCGGGCATCTCGGCGGTCTCCCCGCCGATCAGCGCACAACCGTTATGTTTGCAGGCGTCCGCGATGCCTTCCACCACTTTTTCCGCAATCGATGGATCCAGCGTGCCCGTGGCCAGATAGTCCATGAAAAACATCGGCGCCGCGCCTTGCACCGCAATGTCGTTGACGCAGTGATTGACCAGGTCGGCCCCCACGGTCGAATGCAGGCCCATCTCAAACGCGATCTTGAGCTTGGTTCCAACTCCGTCGACGCTTGACACCAGTACCGGGTCGATGTACTTGGTCTTGTCAATGGCGAACAGGCCGCCAAAACCGCCAATCTCGCTCAGCACGCCCCGGGTGAAGGTCTTGTGCGCCAAGTACTTGATGCGCTGCTTGGTGCGATTCGCGCGGCTGATATCGACGCCGGCGTCAGCGTACGTCATCGGCGTCGGGCTGGATGGGGGAGTCTTGGCCACAGATCTTTTCCGTGTATTTCGTAATCCTTGCGTGGGGTTAGTGCCGGTGCCGAAGCGACAACCGAAGGCCGCTCATTGTAGCACGTTCAATCCTGGGACCTGATCACAGCCCGGCGAACTGTGGAATCCAGGCAACTCAAATCAACAGCACACACTAACTCTGCGTTCCGCGGACGCGCGCGCCCGTTCGCCAACACGGGCCCGGACTAATGAGAAATGAAGTCCGAAAAGAAGTAGGCCAGAACTCCGAATAGCGCTAGACCAGAGATGCCGTAGGCGGTGAGAACCCACGCTCCGCGGCCTTCATGCTGCCGAGTGATGGAAGTAGAAGTAGAGGATTGCTCCGTTGAACCAACGACCGGGGCCCGATCTTCCATGCAATAACCTCCGACGGAAAGATCGTGGCGCAAATACCTTATGCGTCACGCCTGCCCCGCTTCGTGGCGAGGCAGGACTATCTGAGCGCGATTCTACTCCGCATTGGCGGGGGCGGGAGATAAAAATGTGATCAGAATCACGGTATTATTAGTTAAAATAATTGTCACTGTATGACAATTGCAGTTGGGCACAACGGCCAGAAAGCCGGGGTTCTGTCCGACGCTTTCCCGCTCGCACGATTCGATCTGGTCCTGATTCTCTGCGGTTCCCGAGGACGCCGTCCTCGCAGAATATCTGCGACATGGGATAATGACTGGGGTTCCTTTCCTGACTCAACTTTATGCGTGATTGTCGCTTTGCTCTTCTCCTTCTTTGTCTGCTCGCGGCTACCGCGAGTTCTCAGCAGTCCTCGACGCCGCCGGGATCTCCGTTGCCGACCGAGGATTCCAAGGCAACGGCTCACTCAAAGAAGGCTGACCAGACGCCTTCCGGAACGGCCGCGGAGAAGGCTGCGGACGCGTTGAAATCTGACAGCAAGACTTCCAAGTATCTGGAAGAATCCTTCGTCATCGAGCAGATGCACTCGTACTACCGCTTCGAGGCCGATGGCACCGGACGAAAAGAAACCAAGGCCCGCATTCGCGTGCAGAGCGAAGCCGGCGTGCAGCAGTGGGGACAACTGCAAGAGGGATACAACTCCGCCAACGAGCGTGTCGAGATTCCTTACGTCCGGGTACTCAAAGAGGACGGCAGCGTGATTAAGGCCCCCGCAGACGCTGTGCAGGATCTGACTGCACCCATCGAGCGGGAAGCCCCCGTCTACACCGATTATCGTCAGAAGCACATTACGGTCCCAGGCCTGCGTCCCGGAGAAATTTTGGAATACGACATGGTCACGGTGATTCACACGCCGTTGGCCGCTGGACAGTTCTGGGCGGATTACGACTTCGATAAGAGCAACATTTCTCTAGACGAAACCGTCGACGTTGACGTCCCTGTCGGGCGTCCCCTGAAAGTGAAGTGCAAGCCGGGGATGGACCCGAAGATCACCGAAGAAAACGGACGCCGCATCTATCACTGGTCGGGTTCTCATCTCGAGCGAGACGACGACTCGGCGCAGGCCAAAGAAAAAGACAAGAAAAAGAAGCACCGTCGCGACGATGATCGCCCCGATATCCAGTTGACGACCTTCGCGAGTTGGGAGCAGGTAGGCCGCTGGTACGCCAGCCTCGAAAAAGATCGCCGCGTCCCCTCGCCCGAGGTTCGTGCCAAGGCGCAAGAACTGACCACGGGCATCAATGGTGATCTTGAAAAGACGGAAGCGCTCTACGATTTTGTTGCGAAGAATTTCCGCTATGTGAGCCTCTCTCTGGGAGTCGGCCGCTATCAGCCGCACTCGGCCTCCGATGTGCTGCACGACCAGTACGGCGACTGCAAAGATAAGCACACGCTGCTGGCGTCGTTGCTTGAGGCCGAAGGCATGCACGCCTCCTCGGTGCTGATCAATTCGAGTCGTAAGCTCGATCCCGATGTCCCTTCGCCTTCGCAATTCGATCACGTCATCACCATGCTTCCCCTTGGCAAAGACAAAGAGGAAGTCTGGATGGACACGACCAGCGAGGTCGCTCCCTTCCGCCTGCTCGCGTACTCGCTGCGCAAGAAACAAGCGCTCGTGATTCCTCCGGCGGAGCTGGCTTCCGCCGCGGCGCCTCACCTCGAACAGACGCCAGGCAGCACGCCCATGCCCGATACCGAGATTTCCATCATCGATGGAAAGATCAACGAGATCGGCAAACTGGAGGCCCACGTTCACTACGAGTTTCGCGGCGACGAAGAACTGCTGCTTCGTTCCGTGTTCCGGCGGGTGCCGCAGGCCAACTGGCAAAAGGTAGTTGAAAACGTGAACTCCGGCCTGGGGGGAGACATTACCAATCTCAAAGTCAGTGACCCGGCGGCGACTCGGGAACCGTTCACCATGACTTACGACGTCTCCCGTGTGAACTTCCTCGATTGGTCCAAGAAGAAAACGGAAATTGCTCTACCGCTGGTGCAGTTCAACCTGCCCGACGTCAATGGCGATGACAGCGAAGCCGACGCCGAGCCCCTGAAGCTGGGTCCGAAAGCGGAGTACTCCTATCAAATCAAGCTGGAGTTGCCCGCCAAGTACACGGCCCATCTGCCGTTAGCCTTCTCTCTCAAACGCGACTACGCCGAATACGAGGCCACCTACAAAGTGGAAGGAGAAGTTTTCGCCGCCGGGCGCAAACTGATCATGCGCCAGGACGAGCTGCCGGCCGCTCGTTCGGCCGATTATGAATCCTTCCGCCGGGCTGTCAGTGCCGACCTCGGGCAAAGGCTTTCGGTAGAAAGCACAACCGCGGGCGCGCCCGTTCCCCCCGCTGACATGAAGGCCGACGATTTGGTGGACAGCGCCAAGGCTGCTGCCGACAGTGGCAACTTGCCTGTCGCGATCGCGCTTTTGAAACGCGCTACGGAGGTCGATCCCAAGAACAAATTCGCCTGGAACAACCTGGGTCAGCTCTATTTCGCGATGCGCCAGGACGATCAGGCGATCGCCTGTTATCAGAAGCAGATTGAAGTCAATCCCTACGACGAGTATGCCTACAACAATCTCGGCCGCGTTTATTGGAATGAGCGCAAGTACGACGACGCGGTAAAGGCCTTCGCCAAACAACTCGAGAATAATCCGCTCGACAAGTTCGCTCACGCCAATCTCGGCGCCATGTACGAGGAGTGGCAAAAGTACGACCTGGCCGTGGCGGAACTCGAGAAGGCGGCGTCTCTCACTCCCGAAAGTCCCGATTTACAAGTGAGTCTCGGGAATGCCTACCTGAACCTTGGCCAGGACTCCAAGGCGCTGTCCGCCTTCGATCATGCTGTCGAACTCGCGGCTACGCCGACTGTGTGGAACAACATCGCGTATCAGCTTTCGGTCA
>Ga0070763_10000455_pt1 | contig 11215 bp, 13 predicted proteins | sample HubBroMetageWRM3_FD_67279 | JGI IMG/M metagenome (GOLD analysis project Ga0070763, IMG submission 67279) | Warmed soil microbial communities from the Hubbard Brook experimental Forest, New Hampshire - Hubbard Brook CCASE Soil Metagenome WRM 3 | ecosystem: Environmental > Terrestrial > Soil >... | reverse complement strand
GGCCTGTGACCTGGTGGTCACCAAGGCGGGCCCGGGCACGATCGCCGAGGCCACGTGCTGCGGCGCGCCGCTGCTGCTGACCTCGCACCTGCCCGGCCAGGAAACGGGCAACACCGAGATAGTCACCCGCGCCGGGGCCGGGCGCCGGGCCCGGAGCGTGCGGCGGCTGCTCGCCGAGGTTGACGGCCTGCGCCGCGACCGGGAGCGCACACGCGCGATGCGCGCCGCCTCCGCGCGCCTTGGCCAGCCCGCCGCCGCGGCCGACATCGCCGCGCTGATTGCCAGCCTGGTCACGGCCGCGCCGCCACCAGCCGCATCGATGTCATATCCGAACGCTCAGGGCTTCCAGAAGGCTGGCGCGCCGGGAGCGGGCATCGCGGGCACCCCTGCTGCCGGACAGGCGGGGGCACGATGACGCAGCTTAGAGTGCGGCGGGCGGCTCGGCCGCTTACCGATCAATGGCAGCGGATGCCGGTGCAGCCGCGCGGCGGCACCCGGCTCGGGATCAGCTTCCGCCCGCTGCAGGCCGAGGCGCTTGGCCTGGATCCGCAGGCCGCGCTGCGAGCGCTGCTGTGCTACCCCTTCGAGGTGATCAGGATCGCCGCCTACTGGGACCGGCTGGAGCCGGCCCCCGGCAGGCTCGAGACCGGCGAGCTCGACCGGGTGCTCGACGCGGCCGAGCGGGCGGGCAAGCAGGTCATCCTCGGCGTCGGCGCGGTCAAGAACTTCGGCTACCCCGAGTTCTTCGTGCCAGGTCACCACCTGGACCGGCCGCTGCCCGAGGGCGCCCTGGTCACCCCGGACGGTCAGCGAGGGCTGCTCCGGGCGGCAGAGGAGTTCCTCATCCGGGTCATAGCGCGGTACGCGGATCGCGACGCGATCATCGCCTGGCAGGTCGAGCACGAGGCCGTCGACCCGCTCGGCATGGAGCATTCCTGGCGGCTGTCCGAGGCGTTCGTGCGCGCCGAGGTCGCGGCGGTGCGGGCCGCCGACCGGGCAGGCCGACCCGTCCTGATGAACGGCTTCCTGGCGACGTCAACACCGGTGGCGCTGCAGCAACGCTGGCGCACCCGGGACCAGGGCGACTCGCTGGCGGTCGCGCAGCGCCTGGCCGACATCGTCGGCGTCGACTACTACCCGCGGCACGCCCTCGCCAGCGCCGGGCCATTGTCCGTCTACCTCGACGGCAGCCAGACCCGCAGCAGACAGCGGCAGCTCCGGCGGCTGCTCGGCAACGCCGCTGCCGCGGGCCGCGGGCTGACGATCGCCGAGGGGCAGGCCGAGCCGTGGGAGGCGGTGACGACGCCACCGAACCCGGCCGGCCTGGCCATGTACAGCTGCCGTCCCGAAGATCTGATCACGACCTACAGCCGGCTGCTGAGGCAGGCCGGCGAGTGGCGTCACGTTCTGGAAAGTTACCTGTTCTGGGGTGCGGAGTACTGGCTCGCCCGCGACCGGGACGGGGATGCGGGCTACCTGCGTGCGTTCGCGCGCGTGCTGGACGAGAGCGGCTGAATCAGCGGGTCCGCTCCCGGTAGCCGAACACGGCTGACCCGGCCGCCATGAGCGCGGCGAACAGCCCCGCGGTCACAGCCGCGTCGATCAGCGGGCTGCCCGACACCACCTGGCCGTAGCCGGGGGTGCCGGCGTAGAACGCGGCCCGGGTGAGCTCGACCACGTACCGCATCGGCATCAGGTGCGCGGCCACGTCCAGGTAGAACGCGGTGCCGCGGAGCGGGACCAGCACGCCGCCGAGCACGTACTGCGGGATGATCAGGAACTGGAAGATCTGCATGGCCGAGCGCTGGTTCGGCAGCGCGGCGACCGTCGCCAGCCCGAACGCGCCGCCCAGCAGGCAGCAGGCCAGGCACGGTCCGGCCAGCGCGGCGAGCTGCCCGGCCGACATCCGGACCCCGAACGCCACCGCGAACGCGACGATGCATATCCCCTGCAACACCGCGACCAGCGTCTCCCCCGCGACCTTCCCGGTGACCAGGGTCAGCCGGGACACCGGGGTCACGAACAGCTCGCGGGAGAAGTCGTTCTCCCGGTCCTCGACGATCGAGATCATCCCGGCCGCGGCCGACTGGAACAGGCTGGCCGCGAGCACGCCGGTGAACGCGAGCGTCACCGCGTTCAGGCCGGTGACCCGGCCCACGGTGGGCTGCAGGACCGCGCCGAGCCCGCCGATCAGCAGGACCGGGAACGCGAGGCTGACCGCCAGCCTGGGCCGGTCGCGCAGCAGCTTGGTCACGTCGCGCTGGGCGATGGCCGCGACCCCGGACAGCTCTTGGGCCAGCACGGCGTCAGCCCTGCTCGACGAGCTGCAGGTAGGCGTCCTCCAGCGTCGCGCTGAGCTGGCGCGCCTTGACCTCATCGGGGCTGCCGCGCTCGATGATCCTGCCCTTGACCAGCACGCACACCGCGTCGGCCGCCTCCGCCTCGGCCAGGTAGTGGGTGGTCAGGAACACCGTGGTCCGAAGTTCCACCCGGGCCTGCGCCAGATAGGCCCACAGGCTGCGCCTGCTCTCCGGGTCCAGGCCAGCGGTCGGCTCATCGAGGAACAGCACGGCGGGCCGGTGCATGAGCGCCCTGACGATCTCCAGCCGGCGCCGCTGCCCCCCGGACAGGGCCCGGACGCGCCGCCCGAGCAGATCGGAGAGATCCAGAACGCCAGCCATGTCGTGGACCTGGCTCCGGTAGCCGGCCGGCATCAGCCGGTAGGACGGCCGCCAGGGGTAGAGCCCGTAGAGCACCGCGTGCAGCCTGATGTTCTCTTCGGCGGTCAGGTTGAGGTCGAGCGACGGCTGCTGGAACACCACGCCGAGCTGCCTGCGGACCTTGCCCTGCTCCGCGGCCAGGTCCAGCCCGGCGATCCGGACCCGGCCCGCGGTCGGGGAAAGGGTCGTGGTGAGCACCGACACCGTGGTCGTCTTCCCGGCGCCGTTGGGCCCGAGCAGGCAGAACAGCTGGCCCTCGGGCACGTCGAAGCTGATCCCGTTGAGGGCATTGGCCGTGGCCGCCCGGTAGCGCTTGACCAGGTGATCGACCTCGATCGCGGTCATCCGGGCGAGCTAGGTCGCGCGCGGCCGCCGGGCGACCGCATCCCCCGCAGCCGGCGGTACCGCGTGTCGAGCCCGCACCGCCGGGCCAGCCAGGCGGCCGGCCGGATCACGGCCTTGACCAGGGCGGCGGGCAGGTATGGCGCGCGCACCTCCCGCTCGAAGTCGCGCATGAACAGCGCCATGTCGACCGGGCTCGGCATCCTGCGGGCCGCGGCGTGCTGGGCCCGGGCCATGGCCGCAGCGGTCTCCAGCAGTTGCAGCATGCTCAGCGCCGGCCAGGTCTGCACGGCGACCCTTGCGGGCCGCCGCCCTGCGTTCGCGAAGTGGTGCACGGTGCCGGGCGGCACCAGCACGGTGTCGCCCGGCCCCGCCGTGATCCGCCGGCCGCCGACCCGGAACCGCATCCACCCGTCGAGCACGGTGAAGCACTCCTCCTGCTCGGGATGGGCGTGGCTGCTCGGCACCCGCCCGCCGGGCGCGAGCAGCAGTTCCCACTCCAGGACGCCGCCGGTATCCGCGGCGGTCGCCGTGATGGTGATCCGCTCGCCGCTCAGCGGGTTGACGATGACGTCCGGTACGGCGGCGTGTTCAGCTGACATCGCGCGGCACCGTAGTCCGGCCGGCCAGCAGCGCGAGCACCAGGGCCACTCCGGCGAGCAGCGCCACGGCGGCGGCGAACGGGAGCGCGGTCGCTGCTGTTGAGGCGTCATGAGCGGGGCCGAACGCCGCGCCGCCGAGCTGAGTTCCGGCCAGGGTGGTGGCCGCCGTGTACGGCAGGTAGGGCTGGGCGGCGTTGAACAGGGCGCCGAGCAGCGACTCGATCACGATCGTCCACACGAACACGCCGATCACAACGGCGAGCTGGGACCTGATCAGCGATCCCAGGGCCACGCCGATCGCGGCAAGCAGCGCGGCGGCCACGATGTGGCCGATGCCGAAGCGGGCCAGCGTTGCGTCGCCGACCGGCACCTGATACCCGCGGGAAGCGGCGAAGCCCAGCCCCACGCCGAGGGCGATCAGGTATCCCACCAGGCCGAACACCGCGCCGGCCACCGTCCCAGCCGCCATCTTGGCCGCCAGGACCCGGCCGCGGCGTGGCGTGGCCAGGTAGGTCAGCGTCGCGGTCGAGTGCCGGAACTCACCGCTCGACAATGTCGCGCCGAGGACCGCGGCCATCAGCAGCGCCCACGTGCCGCCGGCCAGCAGCGAGGTGAACCCGGGCGCCGTATCCAGCGGCTCGACGGCCTTCCCCGGGCCGGACTGCGCCGCTTCGAGCACGCAGAACAGCGCGGTCAGTGCGGCGCCGGTGGCCAGCAGGCCGTAGCTGAGCCGGATGGTGCGGAGCTTGAGCAGTTCGACACGGACCAGCCGGGTCATCGCGACGCCTCCTTGGTGAGCCTGAAGAACGCGTCCTCGAGGTCCTGTGCGCCGATGGTGAGATCGGCCAGCGAGGACTGCGTGACCAGGCGCCCCCGGTCGAGGATCACGACCGAGTCCACGGTGTGCGCGACCTCGGCCAGGATGTGGCTGGACACCAGGACCGTGGCGCCCTCGGCGGCCATGCCGCGCAGCAGGTCGCGCAGCCACCGGACGCCCTCGGGGTCCAGGCCGTTGGCCGGCTCGTCAAGAATCAGCAGCTCCGGGTCCGTGAGCAGCGCGGTGGCCAGGCCGAGGCGCTGCCGCATGCCGAGCGAGAACCCGCCGATCCTGCGGTCGGCGGCCTCTTTGAGCCCGGTGAGCTCGAGCACGTCGCCGACGCGCGACGGGTCCGCCTGGCCCGCCAGGGCCTGCACCCGGAGGTGGTTCCTCGCGGTCCGGCCCGGGTGGAAGCTGGACGCCTCGAGCACGGCGCCGACCTGGTGCAGCGGCTCGGCCAGGTCCGCGTAGGTGCTGCCGTTGATGGTGGCCGTGCCCTCGTCCGGGCGCACCAGGCCGAGCAGCATCCGCAGCGTCGTGGTCTTCCCGGCGCCGTTCGGGCCGAGGAAGCCGACGACCTCGCCGGCCTCGACCGTGAAGCTGAGCCGGTCGACCGCGAGCACCTGGCCGAACCGTTTGGTCAGGCCGCGAACTTCGATCACTGACATGACTTCTCCTTCCAGCGACCTTCAGCGTGCCTGGCCCGGTCCCCGGGAGTCGTCGGCCACGCGGGCCGTCCTGGGTCGTCCGGAGCGGTAGCCAGCTGCGCCTGCGCTGCGCCAGATGTGGTAGCCGGGCAGCCCTCGACGTCACCACCCGGCCGATGCCGTTGACCGGCCGGGGCGCGTAGCGTTCAAGCCAGCGATGAAAGACAGGGAGCTGCCAGGACACCGGCTGCGGGCGCTGCGGCCCCCGGCCGGCACCGGGCCGACGCCGGCCTGGCCCGGTAGCGTGCGCAGCTGGGCCGTTGACGCCGTGACCGCGGCCGCGGTGATCGCCTTTGAGGTGTATGTCTCGCGGCAGGCCGACTCCTGGAGCCCACACGCACACCACCAGGCTCCGCCGGGAGTGCTGGCCCTCGTCTTGCTGGGCCTGGGTGGGGCGGCGCTGGTGGCCCGCCGCCGTTACCCGGTCGCGGTCCTGCTGGTCACCCTCGTGACCGCGATCTGGGCGATGGAGCTCGGGGCCAAGGTGGTCTGGTTCGCGGTGATCGTGGCCTTCTTCACCGCGGTCCTGGCCAGGCAGCGGGCCGCGGCGATCGGGTCATTGATCGTTGGCTACGTCGCGTCGGTGTGGCCGCCGTGGCTGATCGGCCAGCGGAACCACACCTCGGTCATGTTCGCGCTCGTGCTGGCCGCCGGGCTGGTCTTCCTGCTGATCGTCGCCGAATTGCTCCGGATCAGGACGCAGCGCAGCGCCGCGCTGGAGCGAAGCCGCACCGATGAACTGCGGCGGCGGGCCAGCGAGGACCGGCTGCAGATGGCGCGCGACCTGCACGACATCGTCGCGCACAACATCGCGGTGATCAACGTCCAGGCGAACACGGCCCTGCACCTGATGGACCGCCAGCCGGAACGGGCGCGGACGGCGCTGGCCACGATCAACGACGTGAGCAGGCAGGCCCTGGTAGAGCTGCGCTCGGTGCTCGGGGTGCTGCGCGACGTCGACTCCGACGGCGGCGCCGGCGCGCCGAGAGCGCCGGCGCCGGGCCTGGCCCGCCTGAGCGACCTGGTCGAGAACGCGGCCGCTGCCGGGCTTGCGGTGCGCGTGGAGGAGGACGGCCAGGCGGCGGCGCTGCCCGCCGACGTTGACCTGACCGCCTACCGGATCATCCAGGAGGCGCTCACCAACAGCGCGCGGCACTCCCGCGGCTCGGCCGCGACGGTGCGCCTCGGTTACGGCGACGGAGCGCTGCTGGTCGAAGTGGATGACGACGGTGCGCCGGGCCAGCCCGGCCCGGCGCCTGTGGCGGCCAACGGATCCGGCCGCGGCATCGCCGGGATGACCGAGCGAGCGGCGGCGCTGGGCGGCACGCTGGAGGCGGGGCGGAGGCCGCAGGGCGGTTTCGGGGTCAGGGCGCGGCTACCGGTGCCCGGGAGCGAGGAATGATCCGGGTCGCGCTGGCCGACGACCAGGAACTGGTCAGGGCCGGGTTCGCCGCGCTGCTCGACGCCGAGGACGACATCGAGGTCGTCGGGGAGGCCGCCGACGGGGAACAGGCGGTCAAGCTTGCCGCCGCCGCGACCCCGGACGTGCTGCTGATGGATATCCGCATGCCGCGGCTTGACGGCATCGAGGCGACCCGCCGGATCGCGGCGCTGCCCCGCCTCGGCGCCGTCCGGGTCGTGATCCTGACCACCTTCGAGCTGGACGAGTACGTCTTCGAGGGGCTGCGGGCCGGCGCTTACGGGTTCCTGGTGAAGGACACCGACGCCGCGGAGCTGATCCGGGCGGTGCGGGTGGTCGCCGCGGGCGAGGCGCTGCTATCGCCGACCGTCACCAGGCGCCTCATCGCCGAGTTCGCGTCGCGGACCAGGGAGCCGGCCAGTCTGGACGGCATGGATGAGCTGACCCCGCGAGAGCGCGAGGTCGTCGCGCTCATCGCCTCTGGGCTGTCCAACGACGAGATCTCCCGCAAGATCTACGTGAGCCCGTCAACCGTGAAGACGCACGCGGCCCGCGCAATGACCAAGCTCCGCGCGAGGGACCGGGCTCAGCTCGTCGTGTTCGCCTATCAGGCCGGCCTGGTCCGGCCGGGCTGGGCGGAGTGACCGGCTAGCCGAGCCTCAGCCAGCGTCTCTAGTCGCCGAGCGAAACCGCGGTCCACCTGATCGCGACAGTCCACGACGTCGAGGTGTCGCTGCTCAGCTCCGGGCCGGTGATCTCGATGCCTTCCTGCTGCGCGTCCCCGGTCACCGCCCCGCAGCCGCCAGCGGCGAACTCGATATCACACACCGAGTTGCTGGTGAGCCCGGCCGTGTTGTCGCTGCCCGCGGCGAAGTTCTGCAGCAGGTACTGATTGTTCCCCGGCATCTTGCCGCTCCCGTTGGCGCAGCCGACCGCGGGGCTTCTGCCGAGGTTGCACAGGCCCCACTGCGTGCCGCCGTCGGAAGGGACCGCGTTCCCGCCGTTCACGAAGATCTTCGCGGCGACCCCGGTGTTCGTGATCGTGATCGGATAGCTGCCGCCCGAGCCGGCCTTTCCGAGCCAGCACTGCCCGTTCGGGAAGCCGAGCGCGCCCGACGTCGACGCGGTGTTCACGCTCCGGTTGCCACCGGAGCAGCCGCCGAACCGCGCCGTGGACGGCGATACCGTCACCGAAACCAGCGTCGGAACCGTCTTGAGAGAGATCGAGATGCTCGAGCTCCCGCCGGGGGTGCCCGGCATGCTGGAGGTGCCACCGGCGCTGCAGGCGGTGGCAAGCCCGGCTGCGGCGAGGATCGCGACGGCCGCCGGGGCTGCGCGCCGCCGCGACCGCAGGCGGGCCGCTGGCGCCGCCGTCGGCGGCGTCCGCTCGATCCGGATCCGGATCCCCGACCGGCGCAGGCCGAGGCCAACGACCAGCAGCGCCACGAGCCCAGCCGTAAACCACCACGTCCAGGTGGGCACTAGCGGGCTTGGCGGCGACCCCTGCCGTACGGTGAACTCCAGCGGGGTGGCGGCGGCGACGCCGAGATTGACATGACCCACCGATGCTCCCGGTGCGGCGGTGACCACGATGTCGCTGAGGTACCGGCCCGGCTTCGCCCCGGCCGGCACCGCAAGCTGAAGCGGAATCTGGGCGCCCTGGCGCGGCGAGAGGTGCACCGCGGGTCCGGTCGCGCGGACCCACGACTGCGGCACGCTGCGGCCGCGGCCCGTGGACAGCCGGTCAACCTGGACCGCGACCGTCTCGGGCTGGGTCCCGGTGTCGGAAACGTAGACCGGCGGGAGCGTGTAGGTCTGGCCGGTCAGGGCGGCGTCTGTCAGGCGGACGGGAGCGGCCTGCACGCCAACCCCGATGCTCGCATCCGCCATCGGAACGGAAATCGAGAGCGCCACAAAGGCGACCGGTACCGCGAGCGCAAGCACCAATCCACGCCGCATATGCATGTCAGCCACCTCCCTATCCGTGCATATGACTCTAATAGCCAGGCATAACAGAAAGAAAGGGAAAGGCTACATCGCCTATTACGTTCCGGCTTGCGAATGGCGTGGGCCGGTCCATAAGCCGGATCGGGGGCCGGTGCCTGCCACCGGCCTGCCGTCCTCGAGGTACACGAGCCCACTGGCACCGGACACGGCGCTCACCCGCCGCCGGATCGGGCCCCTGAGCAGCGTCAGCGCCCTGGGCAGCTTTGCCAGCCGGTACTGCGAGATCTCCTCCGCCTGCGGCACGATGGCGGCGAGGCTGGCTTCCCCGAACGCGCCGCAGTCAAAGAGAAACCGCATGCCGCCCGGCCGGCCGGGGCGGGGCCGGCGGAAGTCAACACACACCAGGCGGCCGGTGCGCACGTCCAGGCCGCACTCCTCCCGCACCTCCCGCTGGCAGGCCTCCCACGGCGTCTCGCCGTCGGCCTCCATGACGCCGCCGGGGATCGTCCAGCCAGACTTATACGTCGGCTTGAGGATCAGCAGGCGTCCCCTGCGGTCGAAGATCAGCGCTCCGGCGGACGCGGGGATGGCCGGAAGGGTCTCCAGGCCAAGGTCGCCAGTGGCCACAAGGCAAGCCTACGGCCGGAGGGCGCGGTCACCGGCGCCCGGGCGCCCGACTCGTCCCAGCTTGTGCGGACGGAAGAGGACGTGAATAATGCTCGTTGCGGCGTCGAGCGATGACTCGGCCGCTTCACTGGGTCCGGAGACGCGGCCCGTCCCTCTTCGAATTGAGGCGTTGGGGTGACGGCGCATGCCGCATGAACGTTTTCCCGTGGCCTGGCTTGGCGAAGCAGCGGTGATCACGCTGCCCGAAGAGATCGATATCTCCAACTCCGAGCAGGTCCGCGATGAACTGCTCTCGCTGCTCAATCGTGCCCCGGCCGTGCTGATCGTGGATATGGCCGAAACGACGTTCTGCGATTCCGCCGGCGTCAACGCCCTGGTCCGGGCGCACAAGCGGGCGACCGCCAACGGCGCGGAAATGCGGCTGGTCGTGGCCTCGCTGGGGGTACAGCGTGTTCTGGCCATCACCGGCGTGGATCGCCTCATACCTGTCTACCCGAGCCTGACCGCGTCGCTGCCGGAACCCGGCGAGCCCGCCGAGACGCATCGGGACCCCGATGACCGGGCGGTACAGCCGGGCTGATCCGCGCCGCCGCGTCAGTCGACAATCGCGACGGCAAGCGAGACCGGGCATCCGCGCCGCACGAGATTCGCGACGGCATGCCAGTCGACCCTGTCCGCGACGTCCTCCGCTTCGGGCCAGTCCAGGCCCAGTCGCGTGAGCTGGCTCACCCGCCAAGCGTGAACGGCGCTGGCTTCCTTGTCGATGTTCTCCTGCGGCGCGACCGCCGTCGGGTAAGCGCTCATCTGCCCCGCCCTCGCCAGTTTTGACTTGTAAGAACGGTTACCCAAAGATCACGCTGCCAATCCTCGGCTAACGTCCCAGCATGGTCCAGACCATCGGCGAGAACGGCTGGCGCGACGCCATCAGGCGAATCGCCAGGGAGTTCGTGCGCGACCGCTGCAGCATGACCGCGGGGAGCCTCGCGTACCACTGGTTCCTGGCGTTGTTCCCTGCTCTTATCGCGCTGCTGGGCCTGGCCAGCCTGGCGCACGTTGGCAACGGCACGACGCAGCGGCTGGTCAACGGGCTGAACACCGCTTTGCCGGCCGGTGCGTCGGGAGTGTTCACCGCCGCCGTCCACTCCGCAACCACGCGGTCCGACAAGGCCTCGCTGACCGTACTGATCATCGGGGTGGCCGTGGCGCTGTGGAGCGCATCGAGCGGGATGGCGGCGCTCGAGACCGGGCTCGACATCGCCTACGAGGTACCCATCGACCGGGGTTTCATCGCCAAGCGGCTCCGGGCCTTCCCGCTGATGCTGGCGACCGCGGTTTGCGGCGGCATCGCCTCCGCGCTCATCGTCTTCGGCGCCTCCATCGGAAGGGCCGTCGAAGACCGCATGTCGGCAACCGGAACGGCTTTCGACATTGCCTGGACCGCCGGGCGCTGGGTGCTCACGGTCATCGCCGTCTCGCTGCTGTTCTCGGTCTACTACTTTTACGCCCCGAACCGGGAATCGCCCCGCTGGCAGTGGGTCAGCCCGGGCGGGGTAACCGGCACGGCCATCTTTCTGCTTTCCTCGCTGGGGTTCTCGTTCTATGTGTCCAAGTTCGGCTCCTACGGCAAGACGTACGGCGCCTTCGCCGGTGTGGTCGTCTTGATCTTCTGGCTTTACCTCGCCGGGCTGGCGGTTCTGCTTGGCGCAGAGATCAACGCGGAAGCCGACCGGCAGGCGGCCGGCCAGCCGGGTCACGCGGACGCCCGCTAATACCGTGCCCATCGTGCGTTAAGAGCTCGCATGCGGGGGTAGCCGCAAACCGAACGTGACCGGATGAAGACCGGACGGTGAATTGATGAGCGAAGGAACCAGAGGCTCGCAGCCGGTGGCGGCGCAAGAACGGCCCGCAGGCGAGCTGGTGAAGGACCTGTCTGAGCAGGTATCCCATCTGATCAAGGACGAGATGCGGCTCGCGCAGCTGGAAATGACCCGGAAGGGAAAGCAGGCCGGCCTCGGCATCGGCCTGTTCGCGGG
>Ga0070763_10000454_pt1 | contig 11232 bp, 7 predicted proteins | sample HubBroMetageWRM3_FD_67279 | JGI IMG/M metagenome (GOLD analysis project Ga0070763, IMG submission 67279) | Warmed soil microbial communities from the Hubbard Brook experimental Forest, New Hampshire - Hubbard Brook CCASE Soil Metagenome WRM 3 | ecosystem: Environmental > Terrestrial > Soil >... | reverse complement strand
CGCCTGCCACGCCATCCGCTGATCGCCAACGTGCTGTTGCCGCCGCTGGTTTTCCTGTTGCTCTATCGTGTGCCGTTCGATACGCCGCGCGGCTGGATCCGCGAGCGCTGGTCGGTCTATCTGACCAACGTTGCCCTGATCTGCCTGTTCGGCACGTTAGTCATCCTTGTGGGCTGGCGGGCGGTGCTGACGGTGCACGTGCCGGTCATGGTCGTGGCGTCGATCCTGGGCGTCTGGCTGTTCTCGCTTCAGCATCGCTTCGAGACGGCGCGCTGGACGGTCAAGGGCGACTGGAGTTTCGTCGATGCGGCACTCGAGGGCTCGTCATGGTTCCACCTGCCGCGGGCGTTGCATTGGTTGACCGGCAATATCGGCTTCCATCACGTCCACCATCTCAATCCCCGCGTCCCCAACTACCGGCTGAGCGACGCCCACGAGGTCGTGCACGCGCTGCATCCGGTGCCTCCAGTCACGCTATGGCGTGGCCTTGCCGCGACATTCCTGACCTTATGGGACGAACAGCGCGGCCGACTCGTGCGCTTCCGCGATGTCGCCGCTTGAAGCCGGCAGCGATCAGATCCGGCAATTGGACGCATTGTCCGCAAGGGTGTAGGGCTTGCCCATCATCGCCCACGAGGCTGCGGCTGGCGATGGCTGAGAGAGTCCTGTGCTCCCCCCGCCCCGACCGCGAGGTGCACGCATGAAAGACTGGCTCGTACCGCCCGTCCTGTTTCCGCTCTTCCTGATCTTGCTGGTGGTTGCCTACGCGATGCTGCGCACGCCGCTCTGAGCGTTCGTCGAATGCGAGGAAACCTGATGCAGTATCTAGGGGTCATGCGCGGCAGCGGCATGCTTGCCTGCGGCGAGGAAGAGATGGGCCGCGCCGACTACGACATCGACGGCTTCCTCACCCGACCGGGCGAAGTGATGGGCTCGGGCGAGATCCGAATGTCCCCCGAGGCGCTGAACAACGCCTTCGGCCGCCAGGGTCTGCAGCTCACGACGGATGATGGCCGCGTCCTCGGGGTGCGCTTCTCCGGCAAGCGCAACGACCCGGCGAGCGACGCCGCGCACGCCGATTTCACCGGGCAACTGCCCGCTGCCTCGGAGTGGCGGCGCTAGAATGTAATCCGTTTCGATATAGCCGGATGTCATTGCCGGGGGCGCACGACTCCTCAGGCGAAGTGATCTTCGCCTTGTGTCGCGCGTCATTCTCCGAACGCGCGGAAGATCGCGCCACTGGAGTGGCGCGCGCCCAGCCAAGAGCGCCTCTATCCAATTGGAACGGGCGCTCGGCGGCGCGTCCGCTAGGGATAGGTTATCGTCACCGGAAAGGACACGGCGCCGCCCGTGTATGAGTAGGCTGCGTCGCTGAAGGCGGGCGGTCCCATGCCGATCGGCGCATTGCGCGAGAAGCCGTAGCCATCCAGCGGCTGGCCGAACATGCCCTTGTTCATCACGGTCTGGCCAGGAGCTGCGTGAAACAACGCGACGGCATAGGTGCCGGGCGGCACGTTGGTGAAGGTGCAGGTCGCCTGCTGGTTGACGATCGGCGCGGCCACGCCCTGGAACTGCTGGCCGTCCTTGGGGAAGGTCGCCGCCGAATTGAACAGGCCGCAGCGCACGTCACCGATATTATTGCGCAGGCCGGTCACCGGCACGGAGATGGTGTTGCCCTGCTGGGCCTCGGCTGCGCTGCCGGCCAGGCCGGCGGCGAAGACGAGAGCAAGTCCGAATTTACTGAAACGCATTGTCATGACCTCCCTTGGTAGAATCCCCGTTCCGAAAATCTCCATCCGGCGCCTGCGCGGTGCTGAAGCCGGAGCCCATGCCGAACTTGTAGGACAGGCCGGCGCGGATCGTACGGTTCGACGGCTGCATGGAAGCGCCGAAGGTGGGCTCCTTCTGTTCGAACTGGCTGAAGCGGTACTCCAGCCGCGTCGTCCAGCCGCCCGTGATCACCGTCTCGATGCCCGGGCCGACCGTGAAGCCGTTGAACGTCGTATCCCTCGACGCGAACGAGGTGCCGCCGCCCGCCAGCGGCACACTGGCAGTGGCATGGACGTTGAGCTGGGCGAAGCCGCCTGCCGCATAAAGCAGCGTCGAGGGCACCGGCAGATAACCGATGCGGCCCATCGCGCTCCATTGGCGGTTGGACTCGGCCGACAGATAGGTGCTGCCACCGGGCGTAGCGATGTTGAGTGTCGCGCCGATGCCGGTCCAGGTGAAGTCGCCCATGACGCCGACGAGTGCATAAGGCGAGAACTGGTAGTCGGCGCCGCCGAAGACGCTGCCCAGCAATCCCTGGCCGCCGCTGTCGAAGTTCGCCGAGGCGGGGCCCGCCAGCGCACTGACCTTGCCGAAGCTCATGCCGGCGCCGGCGACGGCACCGCCATAGATGCCCGTCCAGTTGACGTTGGTCGGTCCCGGCGGCGTCTGCTCGTCGGACGACGCCACGCCCAGCCCGCCGAAGCGGTAAGTGATGCCGGCGCGGATGGCGTGATTGGACGGCGTCAGGCCAATATTCGTGCCGGCGAGCGTCGTGCGGCCGAACTGGCTGTAGCGGTACTCGATCTTGCCCGACCAGTTGCGGCCCAGCATGGTCTCGAAGCCCGGACCGATGGTCCAGCCATTCACAGTCTGGTCGTTGGAGAAGCTCGCCGACGCGCCGCCGACCGTGGCGAAGCCGTCGGTATGGATGTTCTGGCCAGCATAACCACCCGCCAGGTAGAGCAGCGTGGTGGGATTGGCGAGCACGCCCGCGCGCGCCAAGATCGCCCAGCCCAGGCCTGTATTCATGTTGACGTTGGCGGTGGCGCCCGGCACTTGCGCCGACGCCGAGCCTTGGAAGCCCGAGTAACTGAGCTCGGCCATCAAGCCGATGATGCCGCGTTGGGTGATCTGGTAGTCGACGCCGCCATAGATCGAGCCCAGGACGCCGCTGCCGCCGCCGCCGTCGAAGGTGGTGCTGACGGCGGGTGTTGTCGCTTCGAGCCTGTTGACCGCGCCGCCGGCGCCAAACGCGGCGCCGACATAAAAGCCGGTCCAGACCGGGCCGAAATCCTTGGCAGGAATGGCGATGGGCGGGGTCTGCGCGCCCGCCGGTGCAGAAGCTGCAACAACAATCGCTACGACGAACGGCACACCATACCGGACTGCCATTATGGAGAGTGCCCCCACGCGCTCTTCCGTCCTTGAGCATCAGGGACGGTTTTCCAAACGCACGATACCACAACATAAAGGTATCGTGCACCGCGATTATGCTTGCGGTGTCCTGGTCCACCGTCATTCTCGAATCACGCACAATCGCCTCATAGCGTGTGCGCTCGGATTCCAAGCGATCAGCACGCGGCCTAGTAGTCCCACTCCATCTTCGCGCCGACCCGACCTGTGGAATCGGCGCCGATATCGCCTTCAATCTTGACGTGATCCAGCACGTCGATCTCGACCACGCCGCGGCTGGAGTTTCCGGCGGCGCCCTGCTTGGCGCCGACATAGACGCCGGGCGCCACATAGCGGCCGGCCTCGAGCGACACCGGCGATGACGAATTCGAGGACGCGCCGGAACTGGAGCCGGACCCGACCTTGAGCTGATCGAGTCCCAAGGTCGAACGCAGACGACCCAACAGGCTCGCGCCGGGCGCCTCTCTGCCGGTGAGCTCGGCCAAGGTCTGCGCCACCGTGAGGAGTTCCAGAGCGCTCAGCGCGCTCGCCGGTTTGCCGAACAGCAGCCAGGCCAACGCCTCGTCGGACGGCAATGCCGGCGACGAGGAGACCGCGATGGCGGGCGCGCGCGCCGTGCCGCTGATGGTGATCGAGATGGCGGTGGACGCGACCGTGGTGCCGGCGACGAAGTCGAGCATCGGATCGATGCGGTCGAGGTTGTCGAGCGTGATGACGCCGCGGCTGAACACCAGGCGTCGGCCGCCCAGGGTGAAATCGCCGCGCCTGAGCGTGAAACCGCCGATCACTGCCGGTTTCGACGGATCGCCGGTGACCTGCAGGCTGCCGCCGACTTCGGCGTCGAGCCCGCGTCCGCGCACGAACACGGCTTGCGGCGCCCGCACGTCGAGCTTGAGCCGCACCGGCGTCGCCGTCGACGAACTGGGCGCGGACGTGCCGGCCGGCGGCGTGTTCGGCACACCCGGCCGGTTGATCTCGCGCACCTCGAGGGTGGGAAAACTCGCCGTCTGCATGGCGCCGATGGCGATCTCGGCGCGGTCGATCGTGACCGGGCCGCTGACGTCGATGCCGGCGCCCGTCGAGCCCGTCACCTTGAGATCGCTCGACACGGTCGCCACCAGATCGGCGCGGTTGACCAGGAGCGAGCGGCGACTGGCAATGGCAAGGTCGAAGGCCACTCCCTCCGCCGGGTCGAGGCGCATGCTGCCGTTCAGTGAAAGCGTGCCGCCGCGGCCGGTCTGGAAGGAAAGTTGTTCCAGCCGCAGGCTGTCGCCTTGCAGCACCAAGCGACCGGTGCCGCCGTTCAGCCGCAGGCCGAGCTCGGGAAAGGCGAGCGCCCCATTGGAGAAATCGACCGAACCCGCGCCCGTGACCTTCGCGCCGGCGATGTTCACCGTCAGGTTGCTGTTCAAGGTGCCGGTGACGTTGCGCACCTGGTTGCCGAGCAGCGGCGAGAAGGGCGCGATATCCATCGGGCCGCTCAGGGTGACCGTCCCGGCGAGCGGCGCTATCGCCATCCTGCCCCTGAGCGAAAGGTTGCTGCCTTGACCAGCGCTGAGGCGAGCATCGAAGCTCGCCTGGCCTGCGACCAGTGAGCCCGATCCCTGCAAGCCAAGCGCCGGCAGCAGCGCCGCCTCGGGCCGGTGCAGCCGCACGTTCGATGCCGCATAAGTCGCCTCGATGCGCGGACTGGCCGTCGGACCTGTGATGCGTGCCCGCGCCTGCAGGCTGCCATCGACGCCGGTGCCGGGGGCGAATGTATCGATCAGCGACAGCGGCAATGCCGCCAGATCGAGCGTGAGATCGCTCGCCTCGGGATCGACGACGCCCTGGACCGAAAGCCGCCCGCTGCCCAGGCGCAAGCTCGTGGGATCGATGCTGATCCGGGCACCCGCGATGCTCAATCGCGTTGGCGCATTCAGTGCCACGGGAATGCCCTGGTGGCGTCCGTCGAAGCGCGACAGCGCGATGCGGATCTCGGCGGCCGCAAGCTCGACCCTGGCCGCGAGGTTGGCGGCGGTCTGCGCGCCGGCAGCCTGCAGCGCGACCTCGAAGCCGGCCTGCCGGTCGCCCTTCACCGTGCCGTTGATGCGGGCGATATCGGCGGCACCGCTGAAGCCGCTGGCCGCGATCGTGGAGTCGGCTCTGGCCGTGCCCATCGGATCGTCAATCGTGGCGTCGACTTGCAACGCCGCGACGGCAAGGCCGCTGCTCTGCAGATTGCTGCCGCGGACGCGCGCCTGCAGGCGGCCCGCCGCGCGCTCCTGATCGGTGCTGACCTCGGCCTCCAGCGACCCGGCCAGCGTCGTGCCCAAGAGGGCGCCGACGTCCTGCAGCTTCTCGACCTTCAACCGGGCGCTACCCGTCGTGCGATCCGGCGTGACGGCAAGATCGGTGACGTTGAGCGCAGCACTTGCCCAATGGAACTCGAAGTTCGGCACGACGAGGCCGCCCGACGCATCGCGCTCGAAGCGGCCGGCGAGCGACAGCGGTTGGCTCTCGGCAGTGCCGCGGGCGGTGAGGCTGCCGCCTGCCGTGCCGTCGGGGCGCAACTCGATGGTCGAGGCGACGGCGACGGCGCCGGCCAGGCCTTCGCGAAGCAGCGAAAGCTGCCGCAGCTCGAGGGAAAGATCGAACCTGCCGGTCGAGCCTTGGCCGCTGCCGGAAAAGCCGAACGTGCCCGCCTCGCTGGCCACGCGCACGTCGGTGAGCGACCAGGTGTCGTCGGGCCGCAAAGCACCGATGCCCGAAAGCGTCACTTCGCGCGCTAGGAGTCCGGGCGGCACGCCGGGCGCGCCGACATCGGCCAGCGTGCCCTGCCAGCCGATCGTGAGACCTTGCGCGTCGTTGCGCGCCGACAGTTCGAGATGCGCGCGTCCGGCCAACGCGCGTTCGGCCAGCGCCGAGAAAGGTGCCAGGTTCGGCAGGTCGACCGTCGCCTTGACGTCGCCCGCACCGGTCTTGGGCAAGTAAGAGCCGCCGTTACCCTTTACCGACCCCAAGGCCGACGCCACATCCAGCGATTCGAGGGTGAGGCTGCCATCGCTTCGCACGCCAACCCTGCCGTCCAGGGCGACATGGCCGAGCGGCGGCAGGCGACCGTCGAGCGCGGGGACGACGACGTCCTCGCCACTGCCGTTCAGGGTCACGGTACCCTGCGGTTGCTTCGCCAGATTATCGAGGACGGCGTGGGCGCTCAGTCGCAGGTCGCGCCACTGCGCGCCGGCGAGGAGAGGGCCAAACGGCCCCGGCTCGCCGGCCTGCAAGATCACTGTGGCATCGAGCCGGTCGGCCCGGCGGTCGTAGCGGCCCGACGCACCCAACGTCGCCGACCCCGCGGTCAGGCTCGAGGCGGTCAAGATCGCGCTATCGCCATCAAGCGTTGCCTCGGCGGAAAGCGTGACCGGTCCGCCGACGCGCCGGGCGAGCTGGGCGCCGCCGGCCTCGAGCTGAACGGAAACCGCCGTGCCCGTTTCACTCGGTTGCCACTTTGCGGTGCCCGCAGCCGTCGCCGCGTCACCGGCGGACAAGGTCACTTCGCCGTTGCCTGATCGGGCATCGCCCTGGGCCACGAGCCGCAGGGCGACGCGATCGAGGTCGGGCCGCTCGAGCAGCGCCGCCGCCACGCCGCCCGCCCCTTCTTCCAGCGCGATCTCGCCATCGACGGTGTCGCGCGCCAGATCGAAGCGGATGTCGGCCGAGAGCTTGCCCGACGGTCCGTCACTGCGATCGCCGGTGAGGCGCACGCGGCCCTCGTGCAGATCGGCGGACAGCAGGCCATTGCCCTGCAGCGCCCAGCGCGAGTCGACCTGGGCGACCGCCGCCGCAAGATGCAGCGCGTCGACCGACAACGACTGCACCTCGACGCCGACCGGCAGGCTGAACGAACCGCTTGGACTCGTCTGCTCCGTCTTGTCGGGAACGGGCGGTCGCAGAACATCGACAAGCGAAGCCGAGATGATCTCGACCTGCACGCGGCCGCTCAGCAGCGAGACGAAGGACCAGCGCAGGCCGGCATTGTCGACACGGAGCCACGCCCCCTGCCGATCGAGCAGCTCGACCTGCGCTGCCTGCAGATCGGTCGGGAAGGTGCCGCTGATGCCCGAGATCTGCAGGCTCTTGCCGGAGACCACGCCTGCCAAGGTGCGCTGGCCCGCTGGCGTCTGCAGGAAGACGAACAGCGCCGCTGCCAGCGTCACGGCCAGCGCCACCAGCCCGCCCAGAACCTTCGCCAGGATGCGGAGCGCGCGCATCAGAAGGCCTGCCCCAGGCTGACATAGATGCCGAACGGCGGATCGCCTTCGCGCGCGTTGAGCGGGAAACCCACATCGAGCCGTATCGGCCCGAAATCGGTGTAGTAGCGCGCGCCCACGCCGGCGCCGATCCGGGGCGCGAACAGCGAGAAGTTGGGCAAGATGTCGGGATAGGCGCTGCCGGCGTCGACGAAGGCCACGACGCCCAGCGACTTGCCGAAGCGCTGGCGGAATTCGACGCTGCCCTCCACGACGCTGGCGCCGCCCAATGGATTGTTGAAGGCGTCGCGCGGGCCCGCGCTCTGGTAGACGAAGCCGCGCACCGAGCCGCCGCCGCCGGCATAGAAGAGCTTGTCCGGGGGGATGCCGGCGACGTTGTCGGTCGGCTCGGTGCCGAACGAGGCGCGCAGAGCGAGCACGCTGCGGCCGGTTTCGGAAAAATCGAGGTAAGCGCGACCGGTCAAGCGGATGATGGTAAAGTAATCGTTGTTAGAGCCGAAATCGACATAGGGCGTGACGTCGAGCTGAAGGCGGTAGCCCTTCGTCGGATCGACGTCGCTGTTGGCCTTGTTCATCAGCACCGAGACCGGCGCGCCCAGCAGTTGAAAGTTCCGCCAGAAGCCGGCACTAGTCTGCTCGGTCTGTTCCACCTCTCCGGTCAGCCCGACGCGCACCTGCCAGACCGGCGAGATGATGCGATCGATGCCGGCCATGAGCGCGACGGCGTTGCGGCGATAGGCCGGCAGCACTTCGCGCACCGCTTCGGCGGTGGCGTGGCCGTCCTGGCCGGGCAGCCACCAGTCGGGCTTGCGAAAATCGGCGCGCAAGGCGACGCCGGTGTCGGTGATCAGCGCCCCTTGGCCGATATGGTTGATCTCGCCCGTGAGCCTGAGACTCTCGGCCTCGCCGAACAGGTTGCGATGCACCCAAAAGCCGCTCACCGCGAAGCCGAGCTGCGTCTCGTAGCTGAGGCCAAATCCGATGGAGCGCGGCAGGCGGTCGGTGAGGCTGACATCGATCGGCAGCTCACCGTTGGCATCGAGCGCCGTCGCCGGTTGGATGCGCACGCCGTTGAACACGCCGAGCGAGGTGAGCTTGCCGCGCAGGGTGTCGACCTTGCCGGGATCGTATAGCTCGCCCTGCTTGAAGGGCACGCGACGCTGCAGGAAGGCCGTGTTGACCTTTTCGGTGCCTGAGAAGCTCACCGGCCCCATGCGGGCGATGGGTCCCGTCGTGACGGTGAAGGTGATCTCGGCCTCGCGCGTGGCATGGTCGATCACGACCTCGCGCTTGACCGACGCCAGCGCATAGCCCTGCTTGCGGAACGCGGCCAGCACCACGTCCTGCGTGGCCAGGATGGCGGCGGCATCGGCCGGGTCGCCCGCAGCAAGACCGAGCTTGCCCATGTCGATGGCGGGCAGCGACGCGGCTTGCGCCCCACGAACGGCGATGCTGCCGACCTTGAAGCGCGGGCCGGTGTCGACGGTCAGGGAGAGGGTGACTTGGTCAGCCTCGGGGTGGGCCTCGATGGCATCGAGCGCGGCGGCCTCGTCGACGGGATGGTTGTCGATCGTGGCCGTGCTCCGCGCGTCATAGAAGCCGCGCGAGCGCAAGGCCGTATTGGCCCGCGCCAACACCGCCTGCGCACCCTGCAGCAAGGCAAGGCTGTCGCCCGACAGGGGTTGGGCTTTTTCGAAATCTTCGACGAGTTGCTTCAGGTCATCGCTCATGGGCTCGTCCCCCGTGACGACAAGGGCGATCTTGCCCGTCCGCGCCTCAGCGCTGGCGCAAAATACAACCAACACCGCCAACGCAAAGCCTGCAAGCCGGCACAGGCCGGCTCGCCATCGCATCGCGAACTCTCTCGGGCTGACGATCATGGCAGCATCCGATTAACGTCCGGACGAGCCATCGGATGCGTGGTCAATTGGTGTGCATTGTGTCGGCCCCGGCCCTGCTTCAAACTCACCCGACATGCAGCTTCGAGGCATCTTGGTCGCGGCAGTGCTGGCGTCGCTGACCGCGGGCGGTCCGGCGTGCGCCCAGGACGCGCCGTGGCAGCAATATAATGGCTTCACTGCGCTCGAAATCCCCTTTGCCAATGGGCCGATCAGCACCAGCTACGTGCCGGAGGTCTGGCTGAAGCTGCCGGGCAGCGCGCCCCGCCGCTTCGGCATGGACACCGGGTCAACCGGAATCGTGGTCGCGGCCGAGCATTATACGCCCGGACCGGACGATGTGGCAGGCGGCCCGGGCCGCCTCGTCTATAACAGCAGCGGCCGCATCCTGAACGGCACCTATTACACCACGGATGTCGTGATCCAGCGAGACGGCAACACGCCGCTCGCCACCGCGCGCGTGCAGGTCCTGCGCGTCACCAGCATCACTTGCCTCGAACGGGCGCGCGACTGCCGGCCCGAGCAGAATCCCCGCGATGTGGCCTTCATGGGCATCGGCTTCGATCGCGAATCGGCGCAAGGCACCGAGGCCGGGGTGCCCAGCAACGCCTTCACAAACCTCGTCTCGCTCGCGTCGGGCGCGCCGCTTTCCTCGCTACGGCCCGGCTACATCGTGACCCGCACCACCGTCTATCTCGGGATAACGGCCGAGCTCACCCACGACTTCGCCTTCGTGAAGCTTGCGCCCAGCGCGGCGGCGCGGCCGGGCGCACCGGCTTGGCGCGCGGCGCCGATGACGGTAGCGGTCGACGGCGTCGTGGGCGACGGCACGATCCTGATGGATACTGGCATCAACTACATGTTCCTGTCGCCGCCCGCCGGCACGCGGCTCGAAGCCGGCACGCGTGCGCCGGCCGGCACGAAGATCGCCGTCTATCTGCCCGACAGGCGCGATCCGCAACCCGCCTTCTACGCCTTCAGCGTCGGCGAGCGCGGCAACCCGCTGCGGCCTGAGCGGGTCGAGGTCGTGCGCGATCGGGGCGTGTTCGTGAACACCGGCCGGATGTTCCTCGAGGGCTTCGACTATCTCTACGACGCGGCCGGCGGCTATGTCGGCTATGGCTGGAACCGTCGCCTCAGCAGCAGCCAGGGCGGCGTCACGCCGGGCCTCTCCGCGCCGCGCTGAGTCGCAACTCGTTGACAACCGTTTCGAAGGCGGCCGGGCCGCGCTAGACTGGCAACGCGCCGGAAAACCGCCGGTCGAGTCCTGGGAGGGACGCCCCGATGACCACCCGCCGAAACTTCCTCAAGGGCGGCACCGCCGCCGCGACCGGAATCGTCTTCTGCAGCTGCGGCCTGCTCGAGCGCGTCCATGCCCAGGGCGCCGGGCGCACCCTGCCGGTCGCCGTCAACGGCAAGAAGGTCAAGACCATCGACGTGCACGCGCACTGCCAGTTCCGCGAGGCCGGCGCGCTGCTCGGCGCCGATGCAGCGTCGGTCCAGCTGCCGCCCGTGCGCGATGCCCAGGAAGCCTTCATCGAAATCGACAAGCGGTTGAAATTTATGGACTCGCAGGCCGTCGACATGGAAGTGCTGTCGATCAATCCCTTCTGGTACGGCCGTGAGCGCGACCTGGCCGCCCAGATCGTGAAGATCCAGAACGAGAAGCTGGCCGAGCTCTGCGCGTCCAAGCCGGACCGCTTCGCCGCCTTCGCCTCGCTCACCCTGCAGGCGCCCGACCTCGCGGTGCAGGAGCTCGAGACCGCGGTGAAGAAGCAGGGCCTGAAGGGTGCCGCGATCGGCGGCATCGTGGCCGGCGTGGAATTCTCCGATCCCAAGTTCAATCCGGTCTGGGCCAAGGCCGAAGAGCTGGGCGTGCCCCTGTTCATCCATCCGCA
>Ga0070763_10000452_pt1 | contig 11261 bp, 13 predicted proteins | sample HubBroMetageWRM3_FD_67279 | JGI IMG/M metagenome (GOLD analysis project Ga0070763, IMG submission 67279) | Warmed soil microbial communities from the Hubbard Brook experimental Forest, New Hampshire - Hubbard Brook CCASE Soil Metagenome WRM 3 | ecosystem: Environmental > Terrestrial > Soil >... | reverse complement strand
TTGGTTGCCAACAGACGCAAAAGTTCCTGACGCGCGGAAGACATGGAAAATCTAAGATAGCATGAAGCGGGCGTCCGGCTTCAGGCGTCAGGCGCGGACGAGCAGTTAGTCTGAAGTCATTCCCTGAGGCCTGGACCCTGACGCCCGGGTCACTGGTTCAACCTCTCCAGATGCCGGAATCCATCGGTTCCTATGAACAGCAACACCGAGAGTGTACCGTTGTACGCCATGTGCGTGATCAAACTGGCGGCGACCGACTTGGTCACGGCGCGTGTGATAGTCAGCGCTAGCCCGACCATGAATATCACTAGCACCGGCGCCCACGCGCGTCCCAGTTGCGGAGCATGAATGAGGCTAAATCCCGCTGCCGTCGCAAGGACTGCTATGGTGACACCGAGCCGGCGAACCAGCACCGGATAGAGAAACCCCCGAAAGAACAGCTCTTCGAGCAATGGTGCGAAAGTGATGCCGAACAGCGACAGCGCCCACGCTTCCTCCGGCGTCTTGAAGAAACGGTCCATCGGTACTTCTTTTGGGATAGGAAGAAAATGCGCGATCCCTTGTAGCGCAATCGCCAGTGCTATTCCTACGAGCAAATACCTTGACCAATTTCCGGGCCGGTTCCATCGGATCGCCTGCCAGAAATCCTGGCCGGGCACGCGCTTCACTATCGAAAACATGAAGGCGAGGATCACCAGGTAGGCGAATCCTTGCCCCACGACTGTCACCAGCGGAAACGTAATGACTTCGACGAATGCAACCTTGGGATAGAACAGTCGCTGTGCAGCCAGGGCTACCAATGGCAGAAAAATGACAACTGAACCAATGGTCAGAAACACAATCTGCAAAACGTCCCATCCGTTCCACACCGGGTTCTCGGAAGGGGCTTGGGCGATGGGCGCCGGGGGTTCCGGCATGGGAACTAAGCTGGGCTCAGACCACGGATTTTCGGGTGAGGACACAGGGAAATCAGCTCGACATTTTGAATCTACACGAAAAAGAAAGCCAGTGCAGACTGCCGCCAGATAGTTGTTCGTCTCGGTGTCGGCCACGAGCTTTCTTGGGGAATCTCGGGGAAGAGCTTTAATATCGCAGATCACGCGGAGGACGGCTACCCGGATGGATCAAGCCAGCAATTCGACCCTCGACGTTTTTTTTGAGTTTCCATTGAAGTGCAGCGCCAGAGCCTGCCCGGTGTAGGACTTCTTATTCCGTGCGACCTGCTCTGGGGTGCCCTGAGCAACAATTCGTCCACCCTCTTCTCCGCCCTCGGGACCGAGATCGATGATCCAGTCGGCGTTGCAGATCACATCCAGATTATGTTCGATAATCACGACCATGTTTCCCAGGTCGGTCAGACGATGCAGAACATCGAGCAACTTCTTCACATCGTCAAAGTGCAGGCCGGTCGTGGGCTCATCCAGCAGATATAGAGTCTTCCCCGTTTGCCGTTTGCTCAATTCGCGCGCCAGTTTGATGCGTTGAGCTTCACCGCCCGAAAGCGTTACCGCCGATTGACCCAGATGAATGTATCCCAGACCCACATCGACCAGCGTCTGTAGTTTCTGTTTCACCTGCGGAATGTTCTCGAGAATTGGCAACGCGTCCGACGCCGGCATTTCGAGCAAATCCGCGATCGAGTAGCCCTTATATTTCACCGCCAGGGTTTCGTGGTTGTAGCGGCGGCCGCCGCAGACTTCGCAAAGCACATAGACATCGGGGAGGAAACTCATTTCAATCCGACGCTGTCCTTCACCCTGGCAGGCTTCGCAACGTCCGCCGGTTACGTTGAATGAAAACCTTCCCGGCTTGTAGCCTCGTTCCCGCGACTCCGGCAGCATGGCATACAGATCACGAATCTGCGCAAAGACTCCCGTATAGGTCGCCGGATTCGAGCGCGGCGTGCGCCCGATCGGAGATTGATCAATGCGAATAACTTTGTCGATGTTCTCCGCACCTGAAATCGCTTTGTGGGCGCCGGCTTCTTCGCGCGAGCGGTACAAAGTCTTCGCCAGCGCGCGATAAAGAATGTCATTCACCAGGGTGGATTTGCCTGAGCCGGAAACTCCGGTCACCACGGTCATGACGCCCAGCGGAAAGGTGACATCAAGATTCTTCAGATTGTTTTCGCGCGCGCCCAGAATAGTAATGCCCGTGCCGTTCGTCGGCCGCCGCTCCGCCCGCATCTCGATCTGCGCTCTGCCCGAGATATAAGCTCCGGTGAGCGACCCCGGCACTTCCATGATTTCTTCCGGCGTTCCATGGGCTACGAGCTCGCCTCCGTGGCGACCCGCTCCGGGTCCAAGGTCAATCACATAATCAGCGCGGCGAATGGTCTCTTCATCATGCTCGACTACGAGCACGGTGTTGCCCAGATCGCGCAACTCTTCGAGCGCTTTCAGCAATCGGGCATTGTCCCGGTGATGCAGGCCGATCGAAGGCTCATCAAGGACGTACAGAACGCCTCTCAGTTTTGACCCGATCTGTGTAGCCAGGCGTATGCGTTGCCCCTCGCCTCCAGAAAGCGTGGCGGCTGAACGATCGAGCGAGATATATCCCAGACCGACAGCATTCAGAAACTGCAGCCGCTCGACGATCTCATGCACGACCCGTCCCGCAATCGCAGCCTCGCGGCCAGTGAGTTGGATCTTCCTTGCCAGCTCCAGCGAACGCGAAACCGGCAGCCGAGTGAAGTCCGCGATCGAAAGGCCGTTCACTTTCACCGCTAGGCTCTCAGGACGCAACCTCTGCCCGTGGCAGGCGGGGCATTCCGTAGCCGACATGTAATCGAGCAAGAAATCGCGGTAGCCTTCGGATGTAGATTCCTCCAGCACGCGCTTGAGATAGGCCAAAATTCCGCCGAAGCCCGTCTTGCCTCCCTTGCCCGATTCCCCGAACAACAGCAGGTTTTGCACCTTCTCCGGAAACTTTTCGAAAGGCGTGCTCAGATCCAAGCCATACGCCGTGGCTGCGATTTGGAGCATGTGGATCAGACTTTGCGACGCCGAGCCCGGCCCCAATCCACCATCGAGCAAGGGCTTCGACCAGTCGACAATCACTTTGGCAGAATCGAAATCGTAGCGGCTGCCCAGTCCGTGGCACTCCGGACAGGCTCCATACGAACTGTTGAAAGAGAACGACCGTGGCTCCAGTTGTGGCACGCTGATGCCGCAATCCGGACACGCCAGCCGCTCCGAATAAAGCTGTTCTTCGCCACCCACCACCGCAACTTGCACGAGCCCTCCCGCCAGTTTCATAGCAAGTCCGACGGAAAGCTCGAGCCGGTGCTCGATCCCCGGTTTCACGAGCAGACGATCGATCACTACTTCGATGGTGTGGTTCTTCCGTTTGTCCAGCGGGATATCGTCATCGAGATTCACCAACTCTCCGTCCACTCTGGCACGGGTGAAGCCGTGCTGAACCAGCTTCTCCATCTCTTTCTTGAACTCCCCTTTACGTCCGCGCACGATGGGCGCCAACACCATGACGCGGTCTTCGGGGGTGAGTGCCATCACGCGCTGCACGATTTGTTCCGCGGTCTGCCGGCTGATGGCTCGCCCGCACTTCGGGCAATGCGGTACCCCGATGGAAGAGAACAAAAGACGAAGATAATCGTAAATCTCGGTAATCGTTCCGACCGTCGAACGCGGGCTCCGGCTGGTGGTCTTCTGCTCAATAGAGATGGCGGGACTGAGGCCATCGATGGCATCCACGTCCGGACGTTCCATTTGATCCAGAAACTGGCGGGCGTACGCCGAGAGTGTTTCCACGTAACGGCGCTGGCCCTCGGCGTAAATCGTGTCAAACGCCAACGACGACTTGCCCGAACCGCTGAGGCCCGTAATTACCGTCAGGCTATTACGGGGAATCTCAACATCGATGTTCTTGAGGTTATGCTGGCGCGCCCCGCGCACCGAAATCTTCGTAATGGCCATAAAAAGCGAAAGAGACGCCCTTGGTTGACCTTCCGTAATGTGGACGGGTCCACAGAGATGTTGGAAAGTGGAGGTGCGCAGCTCTACTCACGTATCTTATTTGCTAACAGTGGCAAGCGTCAACGCAGGTAGATTCAGGGAGCGGCGACATCATCAGAACCGGGCAATTCGTTAGAAGGTAGGGAACTTGGGCGGTCTATTGAGCGTTTGCATCCTTTGTTTCACTGTGGTTAGCGTACTGGCAATTGGAATCCTATCCGCGTACGGCTCCGTCATTGGAATTCTTCATACCTTCGCGAGCCAGTCGCGGCAACGCACTGCTGAAAAGCCCGTCCTCGCCCCCAGCCAAGCCCGTGCCGCGCACGCCGGCGGACGCTAGCATTCTCTTTGCCTGAAGCACTCTATTCTGAAGCTTACTAGTGAGGCGGGGTCGCGTCGCCACCCGGCTGGTTCGGAACTCCAGGATTGGGGAACTGTCGCATTCCGGGCGGTACTCCGGGCTGGATTCCCGGCTGAACTCCCTGTTGCTGCATCTGCTGCTGCCGTTGCTGTAGTTCCTGCAGGAGCTGCTCGGGTGTCTTGACCTGCTGCTGTCCATCTGGTTGCGGTTGCTGCTGGTCGTCGGCTGCCGCCTGGTCGTCGGTTTGGTCAGTCTGGTCCGTCTGATCATCGGCCGTGTCATCGGTGGCAGCATCGGCCGAGTCATCCGTCGCTTCGTCCTGATTCTCGGCGTCCTGGCCTTCGACCGTAACGACGTTTCCACCTGGAGCCGCCACCGGCATTGACATTGGCCGGTTATAGGCGGCCTGGTTGTAGGCGGCGGCTTGCTGGGTCGGCTGCTGCGGAGCGCTACCTACCGCTTCTCCACCCGACTTGGCTATCAGAATCACCCGGTCTAGAGCATTGGGGTCCGTCGCCGACCCCAACAGCATGTAATTGAAGTGCGATCCGTTGAGCAGCGAGGCAAGAACATCACGAGCCGGAGCCGGACCGAACTGTCCCACCACACGCTCAGACGCGGCACCCGGCAAGTCGATGGTCGCACCCGTCTGCGCCCGAACCGCTTTCAAGATGTCGCCCAAGGTAGAATTCTGTGCCGAAATCGTCAACTGGCCGCCTTGGAAAGAAACCTGTGGCGGAGTTGCCGGCAACTGTGCCAGCGTTGGAGGAGGAGCGGCAGGCGTAGGCTGAGCCTCTTGCGTGACGGGCTGGCTAGCGGCCGAGTGCCGTTTTTGGCCAAGACAAGGTCCCGCCAAAGCTAAACAGGCGAGACTCACGATGAAGATAGACTTTGGCTTCATGCTCCACCTGCCATGGGAACGCCTGTACCGGCTGGTCTTGCGGAAATTCGTAAAAATAAGCTCCAGCCACCTGAATTGTAGCACCGTCCGCCTGTTCCGCGCCGCAATCGGTAGAGATAGCTAGCTACGTCTCCCACGAGCCGGACGATGGCTGAACCTACTGTCGTGGGGCGTAGTAGCCCCGGCGGGAGCGCACCTGAAGATCCTTCTTAAGGGCGGTGATCTCAATCGGGCGATAGTGCCCGTTCGCTTCAAAATCAGCCGGGTGATACGAAACGATGTATTGGCTTCGCAGCTCGTCTTCGATGGCCGCAAACGAGTTCTTGATGTCCTTCATCTTGTATGGAAAGAATGCCCGTCCACCGGTGGCGTCCGCGATGCGCTGCAGCACTTTATCGCCCCGCAGGATCAGGCCGCTGTCATCGGTCGAAATTGCATAAATGATGACTTCCGCCCGTTGCGCCATCTCAATCGCCTGCGCCTCGCTGAAATCACTCTGATTGTCCTCACCATCACTCACCACGACGATGGCCCGTCGCGAAGGATGGTCTTCGTGATCCTTGATCAAATGGTCGTGGCATGCTCGATAAATGGCATCGTACAGTGCTGTTCCTCCTCCGTCCTGCATCCGGTGCACCGCCGCAGAGAGCAACGCGGTGTTATCGGTAAAGTCCTGCATCATCTGACTATGCCCGTTAAAGCCCACGACGAAGGCCTTGTCAAAATTTGGGCGCACGGTGTTTTGCAGAAAACTGACGGCTGCTTCCTGTTCGAAATCAAAGCGCCCGCGCACCGAACCGCTGGTGTCAATTAAGAGTCCAAGCTCAATGGGCAGATCAGTCTCGCGGCGAAAATTCACGATGGATTGCGGCGGCTTATGATCGTCGAGGATCGCAAAGTCTTTCTCGTTAAGGTTGCGGACGAACTTGCCATGCCGGTCGGTCGCAATGAACAGCACATTGACTTCATCTACCCGCTTCTTGATCGTGATAATGGAGTCGTCAGGCTGGCCGGTATCAGAGCTCGAGGATGGCGATGACACCAACGCGTTGCTGGGGGCGAGATAGGTCACTTGCGCCCGCAGCGGCAGCCATGTCACTGCCACAAGAATCCCGGCGAGCAAAAAATACTTCCCCGTGTACTTCATTCCACATCCAGTCCCGACTTACGGCGTTTAGTCCCCGGCCTGACCCGTTCGTCTCAGCTTATTAGATGCACGCTGGGGGCCGAAGTACCCGCCAAATGCCGCCTTTACTCATTAGAACTCTAGGAGCCCCTTCTGCAAATGCCAAGTTACAAAAGGAGCACTCGTTGGGTCATGAGTCTCTTCAACTTAGGTGACCATGCATCGCAACTCGGAAGTTGCGGTTCGGCATCTCACCAGGCATTCACAAGGTTAAAATAACACCACGACCCGAAAACAGGAGACTCGATGAAATCGCTGCTCGTTCCGTTCTTGCTGTGTGCCCTCATAACCCCCGCTCTCGCCGTTGACGATAGCACGGAAGTCGACCGGGTCGAGAACTCCGGCCACGTTCTAAAAGAAATCCTCAACATCCCCGACAACATTCCTCAGGACCTGCTCGACAAAGCCGAATGCATCATCATTTTGCCCTCAGTGAAAAAGGCTGCGTTCGGCATCGGTGGCAGCTATGGTCGTGGGGTCATGATTTGCCGCGGCGGAATCTCCTACAGCGGGCCCTGGGGACCGCCAGCATTGTATGCCCTGGAAGGCGCCAGCATTGGATTTCAGCTCGGAGGGCAGGCTACGGACTTCGTGCTTCTGGTGATGAATCCAGCGGGAGCGCGATCTCTGCTGAAGAGCAAAGTGAAGCTTGGAGCCGACGCCTCCGCTGCAGCTGGCCCCAAGGGTCGCACCGCCGAGGGAGCGACCGATATCGTGATGACCGCCGAGATCCTTTCCTATTCGCGTAACAAGGGATTATTCGCTGGAGTGTCGCTCGAAGGTTCCACCCTGCGATCCGATGGCAGCGCCAACGAAAAGTTGTACGGACAGAAGTTAAGCGCACGAGAGATCATCCGCGGAGGAGAAGTAAAAAATCCTCCCTGCGCCGCGGAACTGGTCGCACTCTTGGATAAGAAGTCCCCCAAGAACCTCTCCGATCCAAAATCGCTGCAGTAGCGAGCGTCGCACAGCTTGTGTAGTCTAGCTTGTGTGGGGACGGGCTTCTGACCCGTCCACGTCGAGCGCGGCTCGACGAATGACGATGAATCAAGCGACTCTGACCCGTTGCTCCTGGCCAAGCGACCATCTCTCCATCCGCTATCACGATGAAGAGTGGGGCACTCCCACGCACGACGACGCCACTCTCTTCGAGTTCCTCATCCTCGAAGGCGCCCAGGCCGGCTTGAGCTGGGACACCATCCTCAAAAAACGTCAGAACTACCGCGCGGCATTTGATAACTTCGATCTCAAAAAAATTGCGCGCTACGACCGCTGCAAGATCCAAAGCCTGATGAACAACGCCGGCATCATTCGCAATCGTCTTAAGATTGCCTCCGCCGTGCAAAATGCAAAAGCCTTCCTCAAAGTGCAAGACGATTTCGGATCATTCGACGCCTACATCTGGCGGTTCACTGGCGGAGCACCGATCCTGAACTCGCGGCGTTCGTCGAAGCAAGTCCCAGCCCGCACCCCAGAATCGGACGCCATGAGCAAAGACCTGAAGAAGCGCGGATTCTCCTTCGTCGGCACCACGATTTGCTACGCCTTCATGCAAGCCATGGGCCTGGTGAACGACCACCTGACTACCTGCTTTCGCTATTCGCAACTCGTGCCCCGAAAGCGCCGGAGGCCGGGCGACTGAGTGCGAACACATCGGATTGTGACCGCTGTCGTATCCTGCTTCGTCGCAGTCGCCGTCTCCTTGTCCGCGCGCGAACCCAAACCGCCCGCCGCGGATTTTTATTCGCATGGAACTACAACTTGCCTCCAAGGTGGTGATGGTCCGGGGATCCGGCTCTACCTGGAAAACGCCCACTGCGAAGGAAAAGTTTCCTACCCGCACTTGGAATTGGATATTAGGGAGCTACCCATCTCGGTTCACAAGAGCATCACCATTGGCCGGGACAACTGGGCATTCAGATGCCCGACTCCGAAGGACTCGTGCCAACAAGCTTTGCCCGGCCAGGTCGTGCTTGACCATTTTGAAGAGAACGCCGGAAGAGAGATTCCCCGAACTGATGGCTATTATGAACTCAGATTTAACAGCGGCGGGTCCGAGAGCGGCCGCTTCATTGTGGACTGTCTGGCCCCTTGCAGCTAGAAGCTCTTGGCTGTTGTCGCCAGCCGGCTCTCTATATTCGTCCTCGGTTGCTGCCACACCCGGTCGCGATGAATTCAGAACAGAAGATCACTTGCCCGCGCCATGCACGTCGAAACCGTAGCCCTTCAACACATCGCGGATCGCAGCCGTCTTCACGAACGACAAAAACTGTCGCGCAGCTTCCTTATTCTTTGAAGAGCCCAGAATGACGCATGCTTGTTCAATCGGCGGGTATTCGTCGGCAGGAATCTCAGCATACCGGCCTTTGTCTTTCATATTCGGAGACAAAGCCAGCGAAAGGGCCACGATGCCCGCATCGGCCGAGCCGGAGACCACAAACGACGCGGTCTGCGAAATGTTTTCACCCAGCACAAACTTGTCTTTCACTCTTTCGTAAATCTTCTCGGTTTGCATCGCCGCTGCAGCCGCCTGCCCGTAAGGAGCATGTTGAGGGTTGGCCACAGCAATCTTCTTCACCGCAAGGATCGAGAAGCACTTTCATACCGGAACTGAGATCGAGTTTCGACTCGCTTCGAACCCAGATCACAATCTTGCCCTTCGCATATTCGTAATAGCTCCCAGGTTCGGTCAATCCCGCCGCTTCCAGTTTCTTCGGATAATTGAGATTCGCGGAAAAGAACATGTCAAAGGGGGCGCCATTCTGAAATCTGCTGGAAAAACTTTCCCGACGAACCGTAAATGAGCTTCACCGTCTTCCCCGTTTCCTTCTGGAATCGGGCAGCCACATCCTGCATGGCGAACTGAAGATCCGCAGCCGCCGCCACAGTCATTTCCTGCGCGAAACATAGTTGCGAAACACAGCCCGCCACCAGAACGGCAATCAGAATCAGTTTTCCGACGTTCACGCGCTCTCCCCTCGGCTTATAATGACTGCATGCCTATTTCAGCCAGAAACAAACTGCGTGGAAAAATCGAGGAAATTCAACTGGGCGACATCATGGCCCATGTCGCGGTCCGGGTCGGGGACAACCTCGTTGAGAGCGCCATCACTCGCCGCAGCGCCGACGAACTCAAGCTCAAGAAGGGCGACACCGTCACTGCCGTGGTCAAAGCGACCGAGGTCATGATCCAGAAGGACTGACCCTTCACTGCACGTCCACAATCTTCAGCGTCGTCACCTGCCGCACCCACCGTGCCATCCGTTTTTCATCGGGTATCACGATGCGGTATGGCCCCTCCTTGTCATCGAGCGGCTTTCCATCTTTCAGGAAGGCCAGAACAACTTGCTGCTCAGTGAAAGCCGGGTCGACCTCAGGCAGGGCAATCACGACGCGATAGCCATCAGCCGCCTCTACCAACAAACAGGACGCCAGTCGCTTCCCCTTCAGACTCGACCCGAACTCAACTCCCGCCTTTTCCAGCAGCCTCAAGCGCGACCCCCTCAAATGTTGCAGATGCGCCGGACGCACTGGTCGAGACCTTGATGTGCGGCAAGGACTCGATGTCAGCCCGTGCCATGACGGTCGGTTTCCCGCCCTCAATTTGAACCGTTAACTGCTGACCCTGCGCAACGCCGCCCCGCGCCAGCAGAGCAATGAGCACAACCGCAAGAAACAGCCAACCTTGTAGCGCCGGCATCCTGCCGGCTGTCGCGAGGGCATCTTACCCTCGCCAGCGGCGAACACGCCCCCACGACAGCCACCGGGACGGCGGCGCTACAAACATGTCAATCGAGCGGCGCCGTTTCATCTCACACCCGCAGAATCATTACTTCCGTGGCCTTTATCAGGGCAGCCGCAGTCTGCCCCGGCTTGAGCTGCATCTCGCGCGCGGAACGCGCCGTAATAATCGACGTGATTTGCTGGCCCCCAATCGAAATCGCGATCTCCGCCATCAGGCCGCTAATGCGAACCGCATCGATTCGTCCCACCAACTGGTTCCGTCCACTCACGCGGCGGATCACCAGCTTGCGTTCCTTCTCCGTTCTCCCTCTGGTTCGGAAAAGCAGCCGGTCCACTTCGCTTTCCGGAATGCGGTGATGTCCCCCAGCCGTCCGAATGCTGCGAATTTTCTTCTTGTAGATCCACTGCTTGATGGTGGGAAAGCTGATCCCCAGCTGTAAAGCCGCGTCCCGAAGCTTCAGCAACTCTTCAATCTTCCGTTCAGATTTGCCATTCGTCTGCATGGGAACGAATCCTACAGTCAAGCCAAGGCATGGTCAACTCGCCGAATAGGCTGCCGTCATCCTGAAGCCCCGGGCTTTCCAGCGGGGCGAAGGATCTGGCGCGTAGCCTTTCGAATTGCTCGGCTACCAGCTACTTCATTAGTATGCCGCCACCATTTCGCTCTGGAAGCACTAAACTGCGTAGTATCAGATATTATAAATACATTTGATATACACTTCGCTTCTTTAACTCCATATGGATACATCGGAGGCGAGATGCGTGCAATCAATTTGGTTCTGCTGGCGGTCTTTGTCTTCCTCTCATCAACCTTGACCTCTGCCCGGAACGGAGTTTTCTCCGACTGGTTCAATATGGTGTCCGAAACGCAAGCGGCACAGCCTCACTGGATCACTCCCCTCGCCACAACCACACCGCGGCTCGAACAGGAGTTTCGCTACGACATTCAATGGCAAACTCACAATAGCGGCGTCACGACCGACAACTACGGCGTGCGCGAGGGTTTGGAAATCATCCCGGCAAAGAAATGGGAGGTCATCCTCGCCGTGCCTCCATACATTGTGAACAACCCGGATTCTCCCAATAATGGATTCG
>Ga0070763_10000451_pt1 | contig 11267 bp, 10 predicted proteins | sample HubBroMetageWRM3_FD_67279 | JGI IMG/M metagenome (GOLD analysis project Ga0070763, IMG submission 67279) | Warmed soil microbial communities from the Hubbard Brook experimental Forest, New Hampshire - Hubbard Brook CCASE Soil Metagenome WRM 3 | ecosystem: Environmental > Terrestrial > Soil >... | reverse complement strand
GCCCCCACGTCGGCATGTGATTGGCCCTCGACCTGGGCGAAGCGGACATTCCCGCCCTGCGCGGTCGCAGCTCTCGTACTACGAGACACGACTACTGCGCCGGATCGGGCATTCTGCGTGTCCGCGGGGTGGGCTCCCGCGCTTGGCTTATTGTCCGTCTGGTAGCGCAGCGCTTGCCGCAGCGTCCCCCGCGAGCGCCGTACCGTGCCTGCAGACAAGGAGGCAGTCATGCAGGAAGTCATCGAGTTTGTCGGCGGGTTCTGGGCCGGTGCGTTGTAGTGCAGGACTGTACCTGGGAGCACCGGATGTCACGCGTGCTACGGCTGCGTGATCGGCATGGCGCCGAATGGTTCGTCAAGCAGCATCGGGACCAGGACCTTATGCGGCCGAGGTGATGACCTACCGCAGATGGGTGCCCGCTCTGGGCCGCCAGGCGCCGCACCAGCGCTCTTGCGACGATGAGCTGCATGCCATCATCATCTCAGCCGTGCCTGGCATGACGGCGCCCTAGCCAGCCCCCGCCGCGTGCGCTGCACGATCGGCGGCGCGCGGACGACCTCATCATCCAGCGCCAGGCCGACGCGGCGCTGCGCCGCCTGCACCAGGCCCAGCCGCCGCTGCGGTGGCCAGATTTCGGCCTCGCCAAGATCGGCGAGCTCGACCAGCTCACATCTCAGGCCGCCGGGCTGCTCACGGGCGCCGAACTCGGCTTCGCCAGGACCCAGGTCTGTGCATTGACCGCCATCAGCGCCGCGGTCAAGGTCCCATGTCACCGTGAGTAGGGCCCCGCGCAACTGGCTCGTCCACGACGGCCCGCTGTCCGTCATCGACTACGAATGGGCCGCCTCGACGCCCGGCTAGCGACCTGGCCCGGCTGCACATCGACGCCTGGACCGGCCGACCCGACCTGGCAGAAGCGTTCCTGGAACGGCTACGGAAACCAGCGCTTGCCCTCCAAACCCGTACACGGTAACCCTCCACGTCCAAGACGGCCCGCGACAGCGCTCTCGTTTCCGGCCTGCGACAGCGCACCATCGAAGACCAGCAGCCCGGAACATAACCAGAAGATCTGCATCGGCGCGCTGGTACGAACCAGAGCCGTCCATCAGGCAAAGAATCGGCGATCTGGAGCGTCTCTCGCGATAACCAGCTTCGCTCGGGTTCCGCCTGGTGTGACGTGGCGTGACCGGGCTGGCGTGGTTTAACGTTGGGTTTCCGCTCAATCGCTGGGACCCGCAGCTGGCCCAGCCTCCAGGGTCTCAGCCCGGCCGGGAGGTTCCCGATGACCACTGCCACTCCATCTACTGCCCTCGCCACGATCCGGCCCGTCTTCACCGATGCCGAACGGCTGGCGCTCGCCGGGTTCCTGACCGGGTACCGCGGACTGACCCGCGAAGCATACGCGCTGGACCTGCGCCAGTTCACCGCCTGGTGCCGCACCCGCTCCCTGGTCCTGTTTGCCGGCGACTGTTTTCCGTGCCTTTAACACGCATAACACGTGTACCGGAGCGTGCCGTTTCGTCCGCTGGATTCCTGCGGGATCAGCAGCCGCGTCCCGACCTAACTGGCTGGTGGAGCTGGCGCCGGTGCACGATGCGGGGCAGGTTCCGGCCGTGGTAGCGGCGGCGCTGGGTTTAGGCTGGGGCGGTAGCACGGTGCGGGGAGGGCCGGTGCCGATGACGGATCTTGGTGCCTGTGCGGACTCGTCCAGGCCGGGCCGCGGGTTGCCGGGCGGGGTGGTCACCTTCTTGTTCAGCGATATCGAGAGGTCCACGCGGCTGGTCAAGGCATTGCGGGAAGAGTATCCGCAGGTGCTGGCCGAGCACCGGCGGCTGGTCCGGGCGGCCGTCACCGCTCATGGCGGTCATGAGGTGGACACGCAAGGCGATGGGTTCTTCGTGGCCTTCGGCGGGGCACGGCAGGCGGTGGCGTGTGCGCTGGCGGTGCAGCGGGCGCTGGCCGCGTACCCGTGGCCGGCCGGCGCGCCGGTCCGGGTGCGGATCGGCGTGCACACGGGCGAGGCGGTGCTGACCGGGCAGGGGTATACGGGGGTGGCGGTGCACCGGGCGGCGCGGATCTGCGCGGTGGCCGGGGGTGGTCAGGTGCTGGTCTCGCAGGCGACCCAGGCCGTGATAGCCGATCAGGAGGAGGATGATCCGGGGTTTGCCCTGGTGGATGTAGGTGAGTACCGGCTGAAGGATCTGGACTGGCCGGTCCGGCTGTACCAGCTGGCCGCGCCCGGGCTGGATACGGCCGGGGCAACCCGGGCCGGGGCGGCGCCGGCTGCTGGCGGGGCGGGTGGTGTGCATGGTTTTCCGGCGGTATTGACGAGTTTCGTCGGCCGGGAGCGGGCGGTGGGCGAGGTGGCGGGCTTGCTGGAGGGGTCCCGGCTGGTGACGGTGACGGGGCCGGGCGGGGTGGGCAAGACCCGGCTGGCCGAGGAGGTCGCCGGGCGGGTGGCGGCCCGGTTCGCTGACGGGGTGTGGCTGGCCGAGCTGGCTGCGGTCCGGGATCCGGCCCAGGTGGCGTCGGCGGCGGCGGTGACGCTGGGGGTGCGGGAGCAGCCGGGGATGCCCGCCTCACAGGCGGTGGCGCGGGTGCTGGCCCGGCGGCAGCTGCTGCTGGTGCTGGATAACTGCGAGCACGTGATCGGCGCGGCCGCGCAGCTGTGCGCCGGGTTGCTGCAGGCCTGTGACGATATCCGGATCCTGGCCACCGGCCGGGAGCCGCTGCGGATCGCGGGCGAGGCAGCGTACCGGCTGGCGCCGTTGCCGGTGCCCGGCCCGGGCGATGCTGGTGACGACACCGCCGGGGCGGCAGCGGTAGTGCTGTTTACCGACCGGGCCCGCGCGGCCGACGCGGGGTTCGCGTTGACCGGCCAGAACCGCGGTGATGTGGCGCGGCTGGTGGGCCGGCTGGACGGGATGCCGCTGGCGATCGAGCTGGCAGCGGCACGGGTGGAGGCGCTGGGGGTGTCGCAGCTGCTCGGATTGCTGGATGGGCGGCTGGGGTTGCTGGCGGGCGGGGACCGGCTGGCGGCCGGGCGGCACCGGTCGCTGGCGGCCGCGGCCGAGTGGAGTTACGAGCTGCTGGAAGAGGCCGAGCGGCGGGTGTTCCGCCAGGTCTCGGTGTTCCCGGCGCCGTTCACCCTGGAGGCGGCCGAGGCGGTCGCCGGCCAGGGGGCGAGCGCGGCGGTGCTGCGCCTGGTGGAATGCTCGCTGCTGGTCCCGCCGCGGCCCGGCCCGGATGGCCGGTCCCGGTACGCGATGCTGGAGACGCTGCGCGGCTACGGCGCCGGGCTGCAGGCGGAGGCGGGCGAGCAGGACGCCGCCGAAGTCGCGCTGGCCCGGTACGCGGTGGGGGTGGCCGAGCAGGCCGCGGCGGGCGTGACGACCGGCACCGGGGAGTCGTCCGCGGCCCGGTGGCTAGATGCCGAGGACGCCACCATGAGGCATGTGCTGGCCTGGGTGGTCGAACACGAGTTGGATATGGCGGCGCGGCTGGTGACCGCGCTGGTCTGGTGGTGGCTGCTGCGGGACCGGGTGGCCGGCCAGGGGCCGCTGCTGCGCGAGCTGGCCGGGCGCGCCGAGCCCGGCAGCGGCGGGTGGTGCGCCGCGCAGCTGTGGCTCGGCTGGATCGCGTTCGACGCGGCCGACCTGCCCGGGGCTTTGCAGCGGTGCGCGGCGATCCTGGATGTGATCGGGGACCGGGAGCCATCCCGGATACTGGCGGACTGCCTGGGCTTGCAGTCGTTCACCTTGTCCAACGCGGGCCGGGTCCCCGAAGCGGCCGGATGTGCCCGCCGGGCCCTGTCCCTGGCCCGCGAGCTGGGCTACCCATCCGGCCAGGTCCTTGCCACAAATGGCCTGGTCATCGCCGCCAGTTGGGCCGGTGACCTGGACGATGCCGCGCGGCTGGCCCGGCTGGCCGGGCAGATAGCGGACATCCCTCGCGGGTCCGCCCGGGTGTCCGGCTACCTTCTGGCCGCCGTGCTGGCCGAGGCAGGGGACCTGGCCGCCGCCGAGCAGGCCTGCGCCGCCGCGCTGGTCCAGGCCCGGGACGCAGGCGACCTGAATAACCTGGGCGAACTGCTGACGATCATGGCAGACCTGGACCTGCGGGCCCGCCGCACCGCCGACGCCGCCGCGCACCTGCGCGAGGCAGCCCAGCTCTCGCTGCCAGCCGGTACGTGGTTCAACATACTGAACGTCCTGTACCTCTGCGGGTACCTGTGCGCCGCCACCGGGCGCCCCGCCGATGCCATCACGACATGGGCCGCCTCCGATGCGCTCCACCAGCAACGCGGGTTCGCGGAGCTGGATGATGCGGAGACGCGCCGGCGGGATGACACGCTATGCCAGGCCCAGGCGGCGCTCGGCCCGGACCGGGCCCGTGCGGCCGGGGAACGCGGCGCGGCGATGAGACTGGACACCGCAGCCGAGTATGCCCTGATGCTCACCGCCCCCGCCCCAGCGCCGCTGGCCGCGGCGACAGGCCCGGGACCGGGAAAGCTCAGCGCCCGGGAATGGGAACTGGTGACCCTGGTCGCCCAGGGCCGCACCAACGCGCAGATCGCCACGCAGCTGTACATCAGCGTCCGCACGGTCGGCTCGCACCTGGACCGGATCCGGGACAAGACCGGCTGCCGCCGCCGCGCCGACCTGACCCGCCTGGCCCTGACCACGGGCCTGGTCTAGCCTCAGCCTGCCGAACCGGGAAACGGGCCGCGGTACCCGTGGGTCATCTGACCCCTGGCCGCAAAAGGGGTCAGTAGGCCTCTGCCGAGCGCGTGCCCGGGCGCGCGAACCTGCCGGAACAGGCCGCGAGAGCCGGCCACCCGAGCAGATAGGAACACGATCATGATCACGCAGCTTTCTCACCACCGATCCCGCCCCTGGATGGCAGCCCGGCAGGCTGGTACGCGCCTCGGCCGGCTTGCCACGGTCCTGGCCGCAGTCATCTCCGGCCTGCTGGCATCGGCAGCCGTTGTCCCGGCCGCGTTCGCCAGGGTGGTGCCCCCTCCCGGGGAGGCATATGAGGGACACGTAGCACCGGCCTCCGTCCCGGCCCAGATCCAGTACCGCACCATCGTCGCCGGCGGGATGCCCGGCTGGCAGATCGCCCTGATCGCCGCCGGGGCTGCCCTGGTCGCCGCCGCGCTGGCCGTACTCGCGGACCGGAAACTGACCAGCCGCTCGGCCGCCACCGCCACCACCTCGTGACGCACCGCCCAGAACGGCATACCGGGCCCGCCTGACGACCGGCCCCACGGGCCTGAAGCATCAGGCAGGCCCGCGTTTGCCCTCAGCCAGGCCCCGGCGAGCCGCAATGGGCTCGGCAGGCCGTACAGAGAATGATCTTCGCTGGCCACGGCGACGCGTCCGGCCGGGCAGCATTCCCGTACTCGCCTGATGAACGACCCGGAGCCCGCAGCAGGTTCGAGGTCAAGCGCCGGCAACCAGCCTGATGACGGAACCTCCGCATGTCGGCCCGGCGGGATGCGTGCAGCAGAGGCCCTCGCTGGCATGGAAGGGCGGCCGTACACAGAACCGGGTCTTCTGGGCGCGATATCCCACGCAATCAGCTCAGTTTGCGCGCACGGAGTCGGCGTTATCTGCGATTCCCGTTAGGCGACGTGTCACGAGCAGTGAGCAATAACCTACGGCAGCTTCTCGAACACCGCGACCTGGCTCTGGCTGTCGGAGGTGAACTGTGCCCTGTCCCATCCCGCCCAGCGGTCCCGGAGCGCGAACCCGGCGATTTTGGCCATCAGGTCGAGCTCGGACGGCCAGACGTAGCGGTAGGGCGCGGAGTGGTGCACCACGCGTCCGTGCGCCTGGATCCAGTGATGCGACCACGCGATCTGGCCCGCCATGTCGTCGAAGGTCTCGATGCCGACGTGACCGGGATCGAGGGTAAAGACCCGGGCGGTCTCGCCCGGGGGCACCCGGCGCAGCTGCGGGACGATCACCTCCACGACGAAGCATCCGCCGGGTTCCAGGTGGGCGGCCGCGTTGGCGAAGACCGCCAGCTGATCGTCTTGGGTGGTGACGTTCATGATCGTGTTCGCCACCAGGTACACGAGCGTGAAGGTCCCGGGCACGCGGGTGGTCGTCATGTCGCCGATGGTCACCGGGACTGCGTCGGCGTCGGGCTTGGCGGACAGCCGCTCCGCCATGGGCCGGGACAGTTCGATGCCGTGCACCGCGATTCCCCGCGCGCTGAGCGCGAGGGCCACCCGCCCGGTGCCGACTGCGAACTCCACCGCGGGGCCGCCCCGGGCCAGCTCGGCGAGCAGGGCGGTCATGGGGCCCAGGACCAGCGGCTCGAACAGGGCCGCGTAGGCATCGTCATAGATCCCTGCTATCTCCGCGTCCCAAATGACCGAACTCATAGGCATCAGCCTCCTCCGCGCCGGCTCTCCGGGCCAACCGGATTTCAGCGCGCAAGCCGTCTCCCAGAACGACACTGGGTCGGCGCCAAGGGCCACGGCCGTGACGCTCTGAGTTCACTAATGCCGATCGCCTGACGTGCGGTACCCGCCGTTCGGTAGGCCAGCCCGTCGGCTGCCGTCGTAAACGGCGTCGTAACCGAAGGATCGTTATGGATGCGGGTTGGTCTTGAACACGAGCTGAGCGACCTGTGCTGGGCCGGCTGCCGGTGAGAGCTAGGTGGCCGGGCTGGGATTGTGCGCTCCGGGATGATCCGCTGCCCCTGTCGGCTGATGTCGGCAAGCTGTTCTTCCTGTGCCGCCGTGACGGAGCCGCGCAGCCGCCAGCGGTGCCTGGGACTCTCGGCGTCGGCTGATCCGAGGTCCGTGCGTTACCGCTGTCCCTGATGAGTGTCAATCGCCGCCAGCCCGGACGAGCACTGGCCCGCCACCGTAGCCCTTCGTGCCAGGTGAGTCCGGTGTGAGGCGTGCGGTTCAGCCGGTCCTCACATTGGTCCGGGCCAGATGCGGGCACGGCTGATCCCGCGCGCAGGCCGCGGGGCACATCAATCCAGCGGCGGGAGCCGGAGATGACGACGGGGACCCGCGAGTGACTCAGCGCGAGACTTGCGGCATGACCTCGCCCGCGATCAGCTCTATCTGGCGCGGCTCGTCACCCACTGGCCAGAAGTGGACTCGCTGGCACCCCGCGCGGGCATAACGGGACAGCAGCTCGGCGCACTCGGCCGCTGAGCCGACGCAGATCCGGCCGCGGAGCTCGGCCGGGTCTCGCCTGACCAGCGGAGCGACGATCTCGGACAGAACCCGGTCGGCCTGCGGGCGGCTGCCGGTAATCCAGGCCCACATCGTGACAAGCGCATTCGGGAAATCGCCGGACGGCCTTTGCCGGCTTTCGAGCTCACCGCCCAGGACCTCGATGGCCGCGGTGAAGGCCTCCGGGGTGGTGTTGTAGGCCGAGGCAAGCCAGCCATCGCCGGCCCGGGCAACGCGGCGCATACCAGCCCGGGAGCCCCAGCTCCCGATCCACACCGGGATCCCGCGGCCTTGCCGCGACGGCGGCAGCAGGCTCTGGGCCGGCGCGCCGCCGCTGGCGCCGCTGCCCGCAGTTGCCGACTGGAGCATGGCCTTGATCAGCGGGAGTGTCTGGTCGAAGCGCTGCCACCGCTGCTCGAACGGCACGCCCACCGCGTCGTAGTCGGCCCTGGACGACCCCGGGCCGACACCGGCGATCACCCGGCCACCGGACAGCTCGTCCAGTGCCGACAGCGCCTTGGCCAAGGGCACCGGCCCGCGCAAGGCCGCCAGCGCTACGGTGGTCACCAGCTTCATCCCGCCTGACCGGTCGATCACCGCTGCCAGCGCCGTCAGCCCATCTAGCCAGGGCGTGGAGAACAGGAAATGATCATTGGCCGAGACCGCTCCGAACCCGGACGCCCGCGCGGCGTCCACCGTCTCGGCGAGCCGGCGGTAGGAGAACCCCCCGCCGCTGAAGTCGATCAACGGCAGATGAACACCGGCGTCCATGACCGCCATCCTCCCGCCCGCCCCACCACACGCAATCCAGCGTCCGCGCGCAGACGGTGATGCCTGATTACCGGCACAGCCGAGCCACCACTTCGGTGCCGAGCCCGCGACCCTGCCAGTCGTCGATGATGGTGACCGGGATTTCGGCGGCCTGCGGGTCGTCGGCGTCGCGGACGTCGCGGGCGATGCCGACACCACGCCGGCCGGGGTGATCCAGCGTGCCGGGCGCCTGGTGGTCGTGGTGGTCGACGTCGGTGAAGCAGCGCAACCCGGCTGGTGACGGTTCCTTCTTCGGCGTCAGGAACCGCAGCCGGCGGGACCGGGCGCTCAACCGGGCAAAGCCGTCGGCCAGCAGCGGAGCGTCAGCGCTGCGGACCTGCCGGACCAGCGCCCCGGACCCGTCGCGGAGCACTACCGGCCGGCCCCTCACCGCGGACCGCGGCCAACGACCGAACAGGCGGCGCGGGCCGTGCCGTAGCCAGGCAGGGCGCCAGCGCCGCGGCGATCTGCGGGCGGCGCCTGTGCCATCCCGCAGCCGGTGCAAGCGCGCCTGCCGGGCCCGCCGGTCAGTCTCCGCCCGCGCCAGAAATTCCTGATGACGCTCGTGCGCCAGCGCCGCATGAATATAGGGGCTCAGCATGGAATCGCTTCCTCGTCGTTGATCAGCTCGGCACCGTTGCGCCGCTCGGTCCAGGATCATCGACAACTAGCGGCCGCACATCGGTAGCCGCCACGGATTCCGGGAGCTGCGGCTACCGATCCCGGGGATTACGCCACCGATGCAGGACCCCGTAGCCGGATCCCGCGCGGCGGCGGTCAGCTCCATCGCCAGCGCCGGCAGCACTAGCAGCCCAGTTGTGCACACGTGGGATATTCCGGCGCGTGTCCCCAGCGTGTGATGCCGGTGGCAACCGCCGTTCCCCGCGCGGCACAGTGTGCCGGCTCACGCCGCACCCCGGGCCGGTCAATGCTGGCGAAGTAGCCGTTCCACCCGAGCCTCGCATGCCTCGACGACCGATCGAGGAACTTCAGGAGTTGCCTGTGCTGCCTTGCTCAAGGCATCCGCAGTGCGCTGAAGAGTCAAGTTTACGACTTCGGCTGCCTCGTCGGTTTCCATTCCCCAGCTGGCCACTTCGTGGGCGATGTGGCTGCGGGTGACCACTGCGAGCATGGCTTGGCCTCCTACCCACAGGGCCAAGTCGCGCGTGCCCGCGAACTGGACGGTGGGGGCGGCGTCGTAAACCGGGGCCAAGCTGAGTGTCCCGGTATCGTGTATGAAGGAATGGTTTCGCAGGTGCGCGTCGGTGTTGCCGATTGCGACCGTAAACGTGATCATTGCGCCGAGCCGACGAAACTGATCCGTCTGATCGCTCGCATGAGCGGCGAGTACGGCGGCAAGCCGCTGATAGGAGACGACTCCGTCCGATGCCTGGTACTTAGCGGGTCCTGACGGATTAGTCCCCAGCGCCTGGCAGCCATCTTCCTGGTGGCGACGCACGAGGCGTCCGCCCTTGAGTTCACGGTCGAACCTGGTGACCACGAGGACCGGGCGGTCCCCGAAGGCTTCCAGACGGACTTCAGCAGCGTCGAGCCCGGCCAGCGCGGCGACCCGCTGCGCAAACGCCTCGCTGGCTACAAGGCCTGGAAATTCGGGCGGGTCAGGCTTGAGGATGTGCGTGCTCGGAGCTCCCCCTACGGGCCGCGCCCATCCGCCGTCTACCTGGACGAGGAGCAGCTTCGACTGAAGCCCTCCAAGGGAGACTCGGACGTCCTGATCGACGCCGAGTGGGTGCTGCCGCAGTGCCGCGACCGCTTGCTCTACCTCGGTCGGGGTAAGTGGTTGCAGCGTGCTGACATCCCCTGCGAGATCCTCGCCCGGCGGCAGGATCGCGACAGCTCCGGCACAGTCACGCCCCAGAGCGGCGAGCAAAGCGAACCCATCGCCACGCCGGATGCTGAAATATTGCTCCAGAATCGTCCGCGTTTCGCCCTCGGGAAGAAGGCTCTCTATCCAGCGATCGACCAGGTCTCCCCTGAACCGGCGGCTGCTGACCTGCAGGGGAACAGAGAGCCCGAGTGCCCCCTCTCCTCGCTCGGCGACATAATCATCGCGATAGCGGAGTTGCGCAACTTGTCGGCGGTTCACCGTCAGGTCAGCGACGACACGGCCACCCAGCCACACATTAAGGTCTCGGGGTTCCTCACTCATGGAACGGGTTCACCTTCGCCGCCTGCCTCCACAGTGACGCTAGCCCCGCGCGGCACCGCGATCAGGTCGTAGCCCATGCGGTTGAAGAGCCCGACAAAACGGTTCACCGCCGTGTTCCGCCCCGCTTCGATGTCGATCACCGTCGTACGGTCCATGCCTAGCTTTCTGGCGATCTCTGCCTGCGTCAGGCCCACCGTGTGCCGCACGCCGGCCAATGCCCGGCCTGAACCGCCGTCGCCGCGCAGCCAGAACCAGGGTCCGGCAGCCTGATGTTGGCTCACAACAACATTCTAGCGCGATCATCCAAATGTTGCCAAAGAGCAACATTTGAGGCCCGACCGTGAATGTCGGCGCCTGGCAACATTCACGTCTCGTGCGCAAGGCAACAGTTCAACAAGGTATTCATTCGAGGACAAGGTACAGATGAGGACGGACGACAAGTCCTCTTGAGATATGAACTGCGGGAGCCGGAGACGGGAGCCAGCGTGTTGCGGCGGCCCTCGACCCATCGCGACCTGCCAGGATCATTCGCCCTGTAAGAGGCTCTCTACTCGACTCCGTCCGACCGTTCCGGACTCCCGGAAACTCGATGGCACGCCAGAGGCCGGTTCAAATCCCTTAAGCTCGACCGCCAGGCGTGGCATGCAAGAGGTCACATGAGCTAAGAGGGCAAAGGAACGCCGATGGGATCGCAATCGCGCTGGGGTCTGACGTTGCCGCTTAGCGGGCTGCCGCTTGCCTCCCAGCAAGACCTGGTGACGGGCCTGCCCGAGCTCGGCTACACCGACGTCTGGTCGGCGGAGCTGAACGGGATTGACGGCTTCACCCCACTGACCCTTGCCTCCCAGTGGGCGCCTCAGCTGCGCCTCGGCACCGCGATTGTCGGCATCTACACCCGCGCGCCGGTCTCGCTCGCCGTGCAGGCCAGTACGCTGGCCGCCCTCGCTCCCGGCAAGTTCGTGATGGGCATCGGCACCTCGTCCCAGGCCGCCGTCGAGCAGTGGAACGGCATCCCGTTCGAGAAGCCCTACCAGCGCTCGCGGGACATGCTGCGGTTCCTGCGCGAGGCGCTGGCCGGCGGCA
>Ga0070763_10000447_pt1 | contig 11296 bp, 10 predicted proteins | sample HubBroMetageWRM3_FD_67279 | JGI IMG/M metagenome (GOLD analysis project Ga0070763, IMG submission 67279) | Warmed soil microbial communities from the Hubbard Brook experimental Forest, New Hampshire - Hubbard Brook CCASE Soil Metagenome WRM 3 | ecosystem: Environmental > Terrestrial > Soil >... | reverse complement strand
GCGGGCGCGGACGCCATCGACGTGTCCACCGGGCAGGTGACGCCCGACGAGGAGCCGGCGTTCGGCCGGTCGTACCAGACCCCGTTCGCGGACGCGATCCGCAACCGGACCGGGATCGCCACGATCGCGGTCGGCGTGATCTCGTCCTACGACGACGTGAACTCGATTATCCTGGCCGGCCGCGCCGACCTGTGCGCGGTGGGCCGGGCCCACCTCTACGACCCGAACTGGACCCTGCACGCCGCCTCGGAGCAGGGCTACGATGGCCCGGCCGCGGCCTGGCCCGATCCGTGGCGGGCCGGGAGCAGGCCGCCGCAGGCCGGCCGCACCGACGGCCCGCGGCCGCGGCTGCAGCTGATCAGGGAAGGCGACTCAGGCACCCGGCACGCCCGCTGGCAGCCACGCCAGCGGCGCCCGGTATGACCCGCCCCCGAGGGCCGGCCCCCGGACCCCCTGCCCAGCCCACCTCCCCTTCCCCTACGTTGACCGGACGGGCCGGCCCTCGCGGCCGGCATCTGACCGAGGAGGACCACACATGGCACTCGAACGGGTGAACCCCCCGACGCTGGCGCGGCCCTCCGGGTTCGCGCACGCGGTGGTCGCCGACGGCGGGCGGGTGGTGTTCCTCGCCGGGCAGGTGGCGCTGGGCCCGGACGCCGCGATCGTCGGCGACACGGTCACCGAGCAGTTCGAGCGGGCGCTGGCCAACCTCCTCGAGGCGCTGCGCGCGGCCGGAGGCGGGCCGGAGCACCTGGCCAGCCTCACCGTGTACGCGGTCGACCTTGGTGACTACCGGGCGCACGGCCGCGAGATCGGCGCGGTCTGGCGGCGGCTGGCGGGCCAGGAGTACCCGGCCATGGCCGCGATCGGGGTCAGCAGGCTGTGGGAGCCCGCGGCGCTGGTCGAGATCCAGGGCCATGCGGTCATCGGCTGACGCCGGTGACCGCGAGCACGTGGGCCCGGGCTGGATCGGCCAGCCGCTCGCGCAGCGCGGCGAACGCGCGGTCCGCGCTGAGCCCATTCCAGCCCTCCGGCAGCAGTTCGGCCGGCAGGCCGGGGTCGAGGAACGGCAGCCGGCGCCAGGCCGTGAGCGTCCTGACGTAGTCGGCGAACGCCGCACCGGGTGCGGTCTCGTCCGGGCGGGCCAGCACCGGCCCGGCCGCATCGAGGAATGCCTGGTAGAGGTGCCGCAGCCGGTCGAGGTCCCACCAGCGCGGTATCTGCTCGCGCAGGTCGCCGAAGGCCTGGTAGTCGGCCCGGAACAGGGTCACGTAGCCGGACAGGCCGCAGCGCTCCAGCACCTGGGCGGTCTCGGCCGCGAGCTGCGCCGGAGCGATCCAGACCCCGGACGAGACCGTGCCGAAGCCGAGCCAGGTCAGCCGCGAGCGCAGCTCGTGCCGTCGCCGGCGCTGCTCCTCGGGCACGCTGAACACGGCGAGCACCCAGCCGTCTGCCAGCCGGGCCCGGGGCCGGTCGAAGATCCGCCGGTCGCCCTCGGCGAGGATGTCGCGGCCTTGCGGGGAGAGGCCGTAGCCCGCGGCACTGTTGGCGCGGCGCGGGTCGAGGATGCCGCGTCGCTTCAGCCGGGAGACCGACGAGCGGACAGCGTTCTCGTCGACGCCGAGTCCGGACAGCAGCCGGATCAGCGACGCCACCGAGAACCAGCCGCCGGTGTCCCGCGCGTACAGGCCGTAGATCGTCACGATCAGGGCCCGGGGCTGGACCAGCCACGGATCACCGCCGTCTGCTGCCCCCGTGAAGGTCGTCATTCAAGGAACATAGCGGAATACTGTGGGTTATCCCCGCCGCCACGAGGGAGGTCAGGCCATGCGGCTGTCGCCGTCCGCGCACGCCGACACGTTCTGCCGGGACAACCTGCCGCCGGACGGGTTGTGGCCCGACTTCCTGTTCACGCTGCCGGAGCTGCAGTACCCGGAGCGGCTCAACGCCGCGGCCGAACTGCTGGACGCGACCGCCGGGAAGCTCGGCGGCGGCCGGCCCTGCCTGCTCGGCGAGGACCGCATCACCTGGAGCTACGACGACGTGGTGCGGATCTCCAACCAGGTGGCGTGGGTGCTGGCGGACGAGCTCGGCGTGGTGCCGGGAAACCGGGTGCTGCTGCGCGGCCCGAACAACCCGTGGCTCGCCGTGTGCTGGCTGGGCGTGCTCAAGGCCGGGGCGGTCGCCGTGACCACGATGTCGCTGCTGCGTTCCGGCGAGCTGGCCACGATCTGCGAGGTGTCGCGGCCGACGGTGGCCCTGTGTGACCACCGGTTCACCGAGGATCTGGCAGCGGCCAGGGTAGCCGGGCTGCAGATCATCAGCTACGGAGGCGCCGGGCCCGAGGACCTCACGGCGCGGATCGAGCCGATGCCGCGCAACTTCTCCGCCGTGGACACCGCCGCCGATGACGTGGCGATGATCGCGTTCACCTCGGGCACGACCGGCCGGCCCAAGGCGGCCATGCACTTCCACCGCGACCTGCTCGCGATCGCGGACACGTTCTCCGCCCTCGTGCTCAAGCCGCGCGCCGACGACATCTTCACCGGCACCCCGCCGCTGGCGTTCACCTACGGGCTCGGCGGGCTGCTGGTGTTCCCGCTGCGGGCGGGTGCCGCCACCCTGCTGCTGGAGAAGGCGACCCCCGCGGAGCTGGCCGATCACATCGCCGCGCGCGGGGTCACGGTGCTGTCCACCGCGCCGACCGCGTTCCGCGCCATGCTCGCCGCGGGCAAGGCCGATCAGCTGCGCGGGCTGCGGCGGCCGGTGTCCGCGGGTGAGCACCTGTCCGCCTCGGTCTGGCAGGCGTTCTACGACGCCACCGCAGTCAAGATCATCGACGGCATCGGCAGCACCGAGATGCTGCACATCTTCATCTCCTCGGCCGACGACGAGATCCGGCCGGGGTCGACCGGCCGGGCGGTGCCCGGCTACGAGGCCGCGATCCTGGACGCCGAGGGCAAGCCGGTCCCGGACGGCACGCCGGGCCGGCTGGCGGTCAAGGGGCCGACCGGCTGCACGTACCTGGCCGATGACCGGCAGCGGACCTACGTGCAGGATGGCTGGAACTTCACCGGCGACACGTACGTGCGGGACGCCGAGGGTTACTTCTGGTACCAGGCCCGCAGCGACGACATGATCATCTCGGGCGGCTACAACATCGCCGGGCCGGAGATCGAGGAGGCGCTGCTCCGCCACCCGGACGTGGCCGAGTGCGGCGTGGTCGGCGTGCCCGACGAGGCGCGGGGCCAGATCGTCAAAGCGTTCGTGGTGCTGCGGGACGGTGCGTCCGGCGGCGAAGCGAAAGTGGCCGAGCTGCAGGAATTCGTGAAGCAGCGGATCGCGCCGTACAAGTACCCGCGTGCCGTGGAATTTCTGGCGGCGCTGCCCCGGACCAACACCGGGAAGCTGCAGCGCTACCGCCTGCGCGACCTCTCGGCCAGCTAGCCGCACCAAACGCTAACGGGCGACGAGCACCCGGTAGCCGAGGTCTAGCTCGTCGAGGTGCAGAAGGTGGCCCCAGCGGCGCCGCCACTCGCCGCTGCCGGTGTCAGCGGCGAGGCGGCGCATGCCGTCCGCGCGGTCTCGGTCCGGGATCAGAGCCAGCGCCGACATGGACCGCCAGATCTCCGGGTCCAGGTAGGCGGCGGGGCGACTCCAGTACGCCGCGTTGAACCCGTCGGTGCAGTCGGCCGGGATCGGCACCGGGATCACCTCGACCCGGCCGCCCAGCATCGCGGCCAGGTCGCCGATCATGGTTTCCCGGGCCTTTTCCAGGCGCGCCGTGGCCGGAAAATAGTGATACAGCCACCACCACCGCACTGCCTCCGGGTCCCGCACGAACAGCACCACCGGACCGCGTGATACCCGGCGCATCTCAGCCAGGCCCAGAGCGCGATCGCTCCAGTGGTGCACGGTGAGCACGCCCATCGCGCCGCCGAAGGCGCCGTCACCGAACGGCAGCCGCTCGGCTACGGCACGTACACCAACCGCCGCCTCGCCAGGCCGCTGCGACAACATGATCGAGGAAGGCTCGACCGCCACGACCGGCCGGTCCGCAGGTTCGTAGGAGCCGACGCCAGCGCCGACGTTCAGCACCGGCGACGCATCACCCAGCGCAGCCAGGATCGGCGCTGCTATCCGGGAGTCCTCCCGCCGCCCGCGACGGTAGTCCTCACCGATCCGGTCATACACAATTGCCGGATTTATAACCATCGCCGAAATATATCATTGCGATATATGGTCAGGTCTCCACGAGCACCGGAATGATCATCGGACGGCGGCGGTAGTTCTCGCTTACCCACCTTCCAACGGTCCGGCGGACGAGCTGCTGCAGCTGATAGGAGTCGCTGATCCCGTCGGCCGCAGCCCTGGCCAGCACCTCCTCGATCAGCGGCCGGACCTCGCTGAGTGCCGCGTCATCGATCCCGGAACCGCGCGCGTGGATCTCCGGGCCCGCCACGAGCTTGCCGGTGCTGGAGTCGACGACTACCACCGCGGATATGAAGCCCTCGTCGCCGAGGATGCGCCGGTCCTTCAGCGACGCCTCGGTCACCTCGCCGACCGAGAGCCCGTCCACGTAGACATAGCCGCAGTGGACCTTCCCGGCGACCGTGGCCTGGCCGTCGACGAGGTCGACCACCACGCCGTCCTCGGCGATCACGATGTTCTTGTCCGGCACCCCGGTCAGCGCCGCGAGGTCCGCGTGCGCCCGCAGGTGCCGCCACTCTCCGTGCACCGGGATGAAGTTGCTCGGCCGCACCAGGTTCAGCACGTAGAGCAGTTCCCCGGCGGGCGCGTGCCCGGACACGTGCACCAGCGCGTTGCCGCGGTGCACCACCACCGCGCCGAGCCGGGTCAGCTCGTTGATGATCCGGGACACGGCGGTCTCGTTGCCCGGCACCAGCGACGACGCCAGGATCACCGTGTCTCCCTCGGCGATCCTGATCGGGTGGTCCCGGCCTGCCATCCGGGCCAGCGCGGACATCGGCTCGCCCTGCGACCCGGTGGAGATCAGCACGATCTCCTCGGGCGGGCGTTCCTCGGCCTCGCGCAGCTCCACGATCAGGCCGCCTGGAACCGAAGGGACCCGCAGGTAGCCGAGCTCGCGGGCGACTCCCATGTTCCGCACCATCGACCGGCCGACCAGTGCCACCTTGCGCCCGTGCGCCGCTGCGGCGTCGAGCACCTGCTGCACCCGGTGCACGTGGCTGGCGAAGCAGGACACGATGATCCGCTGCTTGGCCGCGTCGAAGACCTGGTTGAGCACCGGCCCGATCGCCTGCTCGGTGGTCACGACCCCGGGGATCTCCGCGTTGGTGGAGTCCGCCATCAGCAGGTCCACGCCCTCGGCGCCGATCCGCGCGAAGCCGCCAAGATCGGTCAGCCGCCCGTCCAGCGGCAGCTGGTCCATCTTGAAGTCCCCGGTGTGCAGCACCAGGCCCGCGCGGGTGCGGATGCCGACCGCGAGCGCATCGGGAATCGAGTGATTCACCGCGAAGAACTCGAGATCGAACGGGCCGAACGAGACCCGTGCGCCTTCACTGACCTCGACGGCTTCGGGCGTGATCCGGTGCTCAGTCAGCTTGCTCGCGACCAGCGCCAGCGTCAGCCTGGACCCGACCAGCGGGATGTCGTCCCGCAGCCGCAGCAGGAACGGGATCGCGCCGATGTGATCCTCGTGCGCGTGCGTGATGGCCAGCGCCTCGACCTGGTCCAGCCGGTCCTCGATGTAGGAGAAGTCCGGCAGGATCAGGTCGACCCCTGGCTGATCCGGCTCGGGGAACAGCACCCCGCAGTCCACGATCAGCAGGCGACCGGCGTGCTCAAAGACCGTCATGTTCCGGCCGATCTCGCCGAGCCCGCCGAGGGCGACGATCCGCAGACCGTCGGTGGCGAGCGGGGGCGGCGGACCGAGCTCTGGGTGCGGGTGGCTCACTGCGGCGTCACGCGGCCGGCCACGAGCCCGGCAGCTTCACGCCGCCGGCCACCAGATCGGTGCGCAGCCGTTCCGCCTCGGCTGTGGTGGCGTCGGCCAGCGGCTGGCGCACCGGCCCGCCGGGCAGCCCCAGCATGGCGAGCGCCGCCTTGGTGCTGACCGTGCCCTGCATCCGGGTCATGCCGGTGTAGACCGGCAGGAGCTCGCGGTGGAGCGCCAGGGCGGTGTCCACGTCGCCGGCCACGTAGGCGTCGATCATCTCGTGCAGCCGGTCGCCGACCACGTGACCATGCACGCTCACGAAGCCGACGGCGCCGACCGAAAGCCAGGGCAGGTTCAGCATGTCGTCGCCGCTGTAGAAGGCCAGGTCGGTAGCGGCCATGACCACGGAACTCGCGCCGAAGTCGCCCTTGGCGTCCTTGACCGCGACGATCCGCGGGTGCGCGGAAAGCTGCACCAGCGTCTCGGTGGCGATCGCGGTGCCGGTCCGTCCCGGGATGTCGTAGACGAGCACCGGCAGGCCGGTCGCGTCCGCCACTGCGGTGAAGTGCGCCACCAGGCCGTGCTGGGGTGGCTTGTTGTAGTACGGGGTGACCACGAGCAGTCCGTGGGCCCCAGCCTCCTCGGCCTGCCTGGCGAGCTCGCACGTGTGCGCGGTGTCGTTGGTGCCAACCCCGGCCACGATCGTGGCCCGGTCTCCGACGGCGTCGATCACGGCACGCAGCAGCCGCGCCTTCTCGGCATCGGAAGTGGTAGGCGACTCGCCCGTGGTACCGCTGATCACCAGGCCGTCATTGCGCATTTCAGTGACCAGGTACTCGGCCAGCCGGGCCGCACCGCCGTAGTCGACAGCCCCTTCGCCGGTCATCGGCGTGATCATCGCGGTGAGCATTCGGCCGAACGGGACCCGCTCCGACCGCGCCGCGCCGCCGCCCTCTGGCGTTGTCGTCGTAGCACTCATGTACCGAACGCTACCGGCCGGCGCCGTCACGGGGTACTGCCGGCGCGCAGCGCGGCGCCTGGGGCCGCAAACTCGGGTGCCGGCCGACGCCGCCGCCGACCCCTGAAGCGAAGACGCGGCGACGTGAGCTCGGGGGTACCCACGTCGCCTGCGTCTGTCTGATTATCGAGCGCCATTGCACGTGGCGTTACACGTTGTGCGCAATTTGTTTGACGCGCCGACGACAATAAACCCCAAGACGGCACAATAATCACGAGGCCCCCCCATGTATGAGATGGAGGGGCCTCGCTGACCCGCAGCCCAACGTGCCGATCGCTCGGCTGGCCGGTCGCCCGGCTGCTGTCCGCTGCGTGCCACACCACTAGCGCCAGAAACCCGCCCGGACCTCCGGTTTCCCGGATCTCCCTGCGTCCCGGAGTCTCCCCCGGGGCTCCGGGGTCTCCCCCGGATCGGCCTCCGCGTTAAGCGGTGAGTGCTTTTCTACTGCCTCGCCAAGGGCCTGCACAAGGGCTTCAAGCAACCAATCTCAAGATTCTTTAGCCATCCACAAGACACCCGCCGTTATCCCCCGCGTAGCACGGTTTTTCCACCGTTCCATCCACACAATGGTCCACAGCTGGCAGCCGAGAACCTCGTGCGTGACCCCGGTCCCGGCCCGGCCGGGTCCGTGCTCGGTCAGCGCGGAGCCAGCTTGTCGGCGCACGCGGCGGCGATGAACTGATGGCCCTTGGAGTTCGGGTGCAACCGGTCGGGCCCGTAGAGGTCCGGATCGGTGACCCCCGGCAGGGACCACACATCGAGGCACACGGCACCGTAGGACTCCGCCTGCTCGCGGATGATGTCGCTGGCGAGTCGCGTGCGCTCGCGCACGACCTCGCGCAGTTCCTGCGACAGCGACATGATCACTGTCAGGTCGGGCAGCGTGCAGGTCAGCAGCGTGGCCTGGGTCGCGGCCAGGGCCTCGAAGAGCTGTCCGAGGTCGGCCTTGAAGCTCAGCTCGTCGAAGTCACGACGACGGATGTCATTGATTCCCACGGTGACGCTGACCAGGTCGGGCTTGCGCGCGGCGGCCGCGGGCAACTGTTTGCTCAGCACGTCGTGCACGCCAGCGCCGTCCACGGCGAGGTTGGTCAGGCTGCAGCGTGCCGTGGTCCGCACGCTGAGGATGTCGGCGAGCCGCTGCGCCCATCCAATAGGGCGTCCGTCCCGACCCTCATCGCCTCGCCCGGCGGTGAGACTGTCGCCGATTGCGACATAGGTTGACCAGGCCACGACCTCCGCTCCCTCGTCTCAGATGGGGCCACTGTGCTCCGCTCACATCAAACGGTCCCGCACACACGGCCTCGGGGCAAGTGGGAACCGTTGTGACAACCCCGCCGTGACCTGCACCGAAGCGCTAAACCCGCAGGTCAGAAAACGAAGACGATGGCCTGCGGACTTATCCGCCAGACCACGTCCATTTCGGCACTTCCCGCAGCGGGTGGAGCTGATCGTCGGTTTCGGCGTGCGAGTTCTGCATGGCGACCTGGGAGCCGAACTCGACATGCGACCGCAGCGCCTCCCGGAACGCCGGGTCGTGCGGCAGCCCGGCCGTGTCGGCGGCGGCCAGGTAGAGCTCGATGAACCGCTGCCGCTGCTGCTCGGTGATCTTCAGGCCCCGGTGCACGTCGATGAGGTGGGCGAAGCCAAGATCCCTGGTGAAGTCGTCAGGGCCACCGAACGACTCAGCCTCGAACGCGGTCAGGTGGTCGACGTGGTCCGGCCGGCCCTCGCCGAACAGCGGCTGCAGCAGGGGGTCCACCAGCACGCTGCCGTAGAAGATGTCGATGAAGTGACGCAGGACGTCGTGGCCGCCCGCATGTTCGTAGATCGTCTCCATAATTACAGCATTACAGAGTTTGCTGCCCGGCTCAAACGAACGGGCATGAACCCACCGGCCAGGCGCCAGATGGATACCACGCCGGAGGGGCGCCGGACGAATCCCCCGCCTGATGGTGATGAGTGCGGTGCAGGACGGACTGGGCCCCGCCAGGCGTCGGCGAGTTGTGAAAGATATCCTTCGAAGTTAGTCTTTCGAAGCAGACCCTTCATGATTCCAGGAGCGTTGCCGTGACCACTCCCGAGGCGCCAAGGGACCACCCCAATCCCCCGGCGGCCGCGCCGGGAACACCCGAGAACCCGCTCCGCCTCGACAACCCCCGGATGATGCGGGCGCTGGCCCACCCGGCTCGCATCGCGATACTGCAGCATCTCGGACTTGACGGCCCGGCCACGGCCACGGAGTGCGCCGCTGTGGTGGGCCTGTCGCCCTCCGCATGCAGCTACCACCTGCGGGCCCTCGCGCGGTACGGCTTCGTCGAGGAGGACCCGGCCAGCGCGGCGGACGGCAGGCAGCGGCCCTGGCGCGTCCGCATCATTTCGATGTCGTTCGACGAAGGAGAGCCGGGCCAGCCCGGAGCGCTTCGCGCCGCCGGGCGGCTGCTGACCGAAAGCCTGCTGACGCGATTCGACGAAATGCGGGCCGAGTACCTCGGCCGGGCCGACCGTTACCCGGCCGAATGGCGCAACGTCGCTGGCTTTAATCAGGATGTGCTGCACGTGACCGTGGCCGAGGCCACCGCGCTGCAGGACGAGATCAAGGCTCTTTTGGCCAGCTACCGTCGGCTCGACCCGGCGGACCGGCCGCCCGATGCGCACCGGGTTCATACGCTGCTTGATCTGCTGCCCTGGTTCGACCCCGACGAACTGCAATGACGAGCACCGGCCGGATTGCGGCTGCCTGGCGCAGCGGGCCGCTGTCTGCAGGCAGCTTCCGGCTGCTGGCCTGTGGCCAGTTCACCTCCACGGTCGGTGACTACTGCTACGCGGTCGCGCTGCCGTGGCTGGTGCTGTCCACGCACGGCGGCGCGGTCCTGCTCGGGACCGTGCTGGCCTGCTACGGCCTGCCCCGAACGGTTCTGATACCGGTCGGCGGGCTGCTCGCCGACAAGATCGGAGCCCGGACGATCATGCTCGCCGCCGACGCCGCGCGGTGCGGGCTCGTCGTCGGGCTCGCGGTGCTCTCGGCCGGGCACGTGGCCTCGCTGGCCCTGCTCGGCCCGGTTGCCGCGCTGCTCGGCGCGGGAGAGGGGCTGTTCATCCCCGCCTCGCTGTCGGTCATGCCGTCGCTGCTCGAGCCGGAGCACCTGGCGGCGGGCAACGCGATCAACTCGGCTGCCATCCAAGCGGGCAGCGTCGCCGGGCCGGTGCTCGGCGGGCTCCTTGTCGCAGCGGCCGGGCCCACGCCCGCCTTCGCGGTCGACGCGGCCTCGTTCGCCCTCTCCGCGCTGAGCCTGGCACTGGTCCGGCTGCGGCCGCCGCCGACCGCGGCAGTCGGACCGCCAGGGCCAGGCCACGCCGACGCCGCCGGTCACGGCCGACCGCGGCGCACCGGCACACGTGCCGAGGACGGCGTGTGGTCGCTGCTGCGCCGGTCACGCCTGCTCCAGGTCATCGTCGTCAATGTGATCGCGGCCAACCTCGCGTTCGGCGGCACGTTCGAGGTGGCCCTGCCCGCGCTCGCCCACGCCAGGTTCGGTGCCGGCGGTTATGGAGCACTGATCGCATGCCTGGGCACCGGCGCCGTGATCGGCACGCTCGCAGCCGCCCGCGGCGGCAACGCCGACCGTCCGGCGCTGATAGCCAGCGGCAGCTTTCTGGTTGAGGCACTGGCTGTCGCGTTGATCCCGTTCCTCGGCGGGCTGCCCGGAGCGGCGGCGGCGACGTTCGTCCTGGGTGCCTGCAACGGCATGGGCAACGTGGTCTTCCTCACCCTGATCCAGCGGTGGGCGCCGCCCCGGCTGCTCGGCCGGGTGATGAGCGTGATCATGCTGGCCGGTCTCGGCAGCTTCCCGCTCTCGGTGGCGGTGTCGGGGGTGCTGGTGCACCGCCTCGGCCCGTCTCCCTTCTTCCCCGTGGCCGCGGCGACCGTGGCCATCGCCGTTCTCGGCGCAATGTCCTGGCGGGAGTTCCGGAACTTCGGGTCGGCGGAGCCGCCAGAGGTGGGGCTCGGCGTCCAATCCGCGTAAGCCCGCTGCCTCGAACGGGGCGTTTCGCCGAAGTTAGGCGGCGCTCGGCTCGGCGAGGTAAGCCGCCCATTGCGGGTCGCCGTCGTGCGCCGCCCCGATCAGCCGCCAGTGCGCTCCCCGGGGCACGACAGGCACACAACGCAGGGTCCAGCCGAGCTCTTCGATCAGCCGGTCCGCCTTGCGGTGGTTGCACCGCATGCAGGAGGCCACGCAGTTTTCCCAGGAATGCGTGCCGCCGCGGCTGCGCGGGATCACGTGATCGATGGTCTCGGCCTTGATACCGCAGTACGCGCACAGGTAGTTGTCCCTGCGCATCAGCGCCGCCCGGGT
>Ga0070763_10000446_pt1 | contig 11299 bp, 7 predicted proteins | sample HubBroMetageWRM3_FD_67279 | JGI IMG/M metagenome (GOLD analysis project Ga0070763, IMG submission 67279) | Warmed soil microbial communities from the Hubbard Brook experimental Forest, New Hampshire - Hubbard Brook CCASE Soil Metagenome WRM 3 | ecosystem: Environmental > Terrestrial > Soil >... | reverse complement strand
GTGGTGTCAGGCAAGGCCTACACCGACGTCGATGAAGCGCTCGATGCCGCCGACGAAGGGCAAGATGTCATCTTGGTCCGCACTGCGACAAGTCCCGACGATGTGCAGGGCATGCTGGCTGCCCAAGGCATCGTCACCGAGATCGGTGGGGCAACATCGCATGCCGCAGTGGTCAGCCGGGAGATCGGCCGACCGGCCGTGGTGGGGTGCGGCACCGGAGTGGTCGCAGCCCTTGCCGGCAAGCTGATCACCGTCGACGGTTCTGAAGGCGAAGTGCGCGAGGGGATTCTGGAACGCACTGCCTGGTCGGAGAGCGACTCGCCTGACCTGGCTGAGCTCGCCGAGATCGCCCGCCGCATCAGCCCGATCCGCGCCCACGCAAGCGGCAACTACGAGGTGCTTGGCGACACCTCCGCGGCGGCGGTTGCAGGTGCGCTTGCCGCCGGCCATACCGACGTCATCTCACCGCATCCGCTGATCACTATGCTCATTGCGCTACGACTGAATGAAGATACGAAAGGACTGGCCAATGTCTGAGTTGACTGTCTTGCAGGCCGTCCGACTCAAAGGCCGTGTTACCGAGGCTGATCTGGTTGCCACCCTGGGTGAAGACGCCGCTGATGTCGCGGCGACGTTAGCGCAACTGACCGCCGCCGGGCTGCTGGTCGAAGGGAAGACGTTCCGGATCAGCCCTGAGGGACGCGAGCGGCTCAACGCCCTTCTGGCAAAGGAGCGTTCGGGTGTCGACCAGAACGCTCTGGCCGAAACGTACGGCGATTTCCGGGTCGTCAACAACGAATTCAAGGCGCTGGTATCGGACTGGCAGATCAAGCACGATCAACCTAACTCACACGACGACGCCGAGTATGACGCCGCGATACTGAACCGCCTCGACAACCTGCATCAGCAGGTGTTGGCCATCGCCGCCACGATCACCACACTATTGCCCCGGCTAAGTGCATATGCTGCGAAACTGAACTCAGCCGTAGACAAGGTCAAGGCCGGCGACACAACATGGTTCACTCGGCCGATCATTGACTCCTACCACACCGTGTGGTTCGAACTGCACGAGGAGCTCATTGGCGCCTCGGGCCTCAGTCGCGAAGAGGAAGCCAGGGCCGGGCACGCGGATTAGCCAGCACCCGAGGGCATTCCTTGCCGGCTGCGCGGGGGATTTGATCCGCGCTGGCCGGTCTGCTCCGTCGAGCGATACCGATCTGGCGCACTGTGTCGGCAACGATGGCAACGTCATATGCGCGGTGCCGCCGATACTGTGGGGTCGACCATTGTCCTGCCGCCCGGACTACCCAAACCCCGGAGGCCGGGTATCCCAGCCAGGATCGTTTAATCTAAAATAGAATCTGGTTGAGAGGAGGTGATGGTGTGAGCTCTGCGTTGACCGAGGAAGAACGCCTACTGGTCCAGACAGTTCGGGCGTTCATCGACCGTGACGTCAAACCGACGGTCCGTGACGTCGAACACGCCAACGAGTATCCCGAAAAGTGGATCGAACAAATGAAGCAGATCGGGATCTACGGATTGGCGATTCCTGAAGAGTATGGCGGTTCGCCGGTGTCCATGCCTTGCTATGTGCTGGTGACCCAGGAGTTGGCGCGTGGCTGGATGAGCCTGGCCGGCGCGATGGGCGGACACACCGTGGTGGCCAAACTACTCACGCTGTTCGGCACCGAGGAGCAGAAAAAGACCTATCTCCCTGCGATGGCCACCGGCGAGGTCCGCGCGACGATGGCGCTCACCGAACCTGGCGGCGGTTCCGACCTGCAGAGCATGACCACCACCGCGCTTCCCGACGGCGAGGACCTGGTGATCACCGGCACAAAAACCTGGATCTCCAACGCACGCCGCTCGGGCGTCATTGCCCTACTCTGCAAAACCGATCCGAAGGCAACGCCAAGGCACACCGGCATCTCCATCGTGCTCGCAGAGCACGGGCCGGGCCTGACGGTGTCGCGGGATCTGCCCAAGCTGGGCTACAAGGGCGTGGAGAGCTGCGAGCTGTCCTTCGACGGCTACCGCGTTGCCGGATCGGCGATCCTCGGCGGCGTGCCCGGCAAGGGATTTGCGCAGATGATGAAAGGCCTGGAGACCGGCCGCATCCAGGTCGCCTCCCGCGCGCTCGGCGTGGCGACCGCCGCCCTCGAGGATGCGCTTGCCTACGCGCAGCAGCGGGAGAGTTTCGGCCAGCCGATCTGGAAACACCAAGCGGTCGGCAACTATTTGGCCGACATGGCAACAAAACTCACTGCTGCCCGACAGCTCACCCTCTATGCAGCCGAGCGCTATGACAGCGGTGAGCGCTGCGATATGGAGGCCGGCATGGCCAAGCTGTTCGCGTCGGAGGTGGCGATGGAGATCGCACTGAATGCCGTACGGATCCACGGCGGTTACGGCTATTCCACAGAGTTCGATGCCGAACGCTACTTCCGGGACGCGCCATTGATGATTGTCGGCGAAGGCACCAATGAGATCCAGCGCAATGTAATCGCTGCCCAACTCGTCAGCCGGGGCGGCATCTGAATGGCTCGACACCGCGCGCTTGAGCCCAGGCCGCTGTTTGGCGGAATCGTATTGGCCAAGTATTGCCTGAATTTAATCGTAATTATAATCTTGCGAGCATGCCTCGGTCCGTGACTGCCAAGCGGCGTGTGCTTGGCGACAACCCCTTTGGTGTCGAGCCTGGGCTGGACCTGTTGCATGCGGTGCCAGTCGACGTGCCGGGCTGGAGCGAGACCATGTATTTTCACGCCTGGTCACCGCAGCACCGTGTTGGGGTGTTCGTGCATACCGGCCGGTGGCCCGCTGACCTTGACTTGTGGTGGGCTCAAGTAATCGCGATGCTGCCCGACGGCGAGCTGCTGGTGGATCGGTCGTGGGGGCGAGCTGTCGACGCGCGCGGCCCCGCGACGGGAAACCTGCGAGTCACATGCACGACTCCGCTGCGCGGTTGGCGGTTGGCATTCGACGGGGCGGGCGCGGTCTGCGACTTGGCCACGATGGCGGCCGGCCCGGTCGGTGCCGGGCCGGCGCGCGCTTTCTCCTTCGACCTCGAGCTGCAAGCCGTCGCCCCGGTGTGGGACATGCACGGCGCGTTGGGTATCGACGGCTTGAGTTGGGCGTCGTTTCATCACACCCAAGGGTTCCGCGCGACAGGACGGCTGACCGTTGGCTCGCGGAGATGGGACGTCGACGGTGTTGCTCACCGAGACCATTCCAGCGGCCCGCGGGACATCGGAGGCCTCGGTGGGCTGCATTTCTTCGTGGTGGTCTTCCCCCGTATCGGTCGCGTCGTCAACGGTCTGGTGAACTGGCGCCGCGACGGTCAGGTGGACCATCGCACCTTTTGCATCCAGCAAGCCGGCGTCTGTGAGATCGGGACCGACGTCAGGGTCACCGGCCTGCACGGCATCGCCACCCACCAGCCGCACCGGATGACCATCACCCTCTCACGGGCCGACGAGTCGACGCAGGTGCTCGAAGCCACCTGGTTGCACGGCTATTCGCTGACTTACCTGCAGCCCAACGAGAACATCAACGGGGTCGACCTGGTGTCGCAGCCCGACCCTGTCGTCGTCACCCAGAGCACAGTGCGTGTGGTGGCCGCCGACGGCGAGGTCGGTTACGGGGTCATCGAGCGTGACTACCGGCCGTCCATGCTCCCCTCGACAGAGGAACGCTAGAGTGCCGTGAATCAGCCGCGACGCGCCACTGACCTCACTCCCGACGAGCTGGCCGCCAGCCCGGTCCACTGGCCCGGGGCCAGGCTGCGCTGGACGACGGCCAATGTCGATGAGGGTCTGCCCGGAACGGTCACGCCGCTGACCTGGTCGATGTACTTCCCGCCGACCGAGTCCACGATGCGCGGTTGTTGGGTGGATCTTGGTGTGCTGCCGAAATCGCGGCGGCCGATTCCCGACGACGTCGATGGTCGATTCTTTTCCGTTGCCTACGGTCACGCCATTGGCAACCTCGACCTGATGGGCCGAATGGCAGCGCAGGTGCCGGGCGGCTCGGCCGCGCTGATGGAGGCGCAGGTGTTCGGCTCGGTGCAGCGCGGCGGTGAACCAGAGCTCACCGGCCTGCGCAAGATGCGTCGTTATCCGTTCGTGGTGGCGAAGTTTCCCCGCGCACTGCGGCGCGCGATGCGCAACCTTGAGCCATGCGCTGAAGAGACCGCACGGTGGTGGCAGGCCACGGTCTTCGAACCCGAACGGCTAACCGGCGATTCGGCCGTGGGCGCGCTCGTCGAGGCGCGTCGCCGGTTCGACGGGATCCTGGTCATTCACATGGTGCTGTCCATGGCGTGCCAGGGGGTGATGGGTCGAGTCGAGACCATGGCGATCAAGGCTGGTCTGGAGGGCCTGCAGCACGAGCTCATCAAGAGCGACGAGGGGACCGCCGAGTTCGACCTGGTCCGGGATCTGTGGCAGTTGTCGGCCGACAGGATCACCGTTGACGATTTCCTGCGCCGGCATGGCTACCACGGGCCGCGCGAGGGCTTGGTGGAATCGATGGTATGGCGGGAGGATTCGCAGCCTGTTGTCGAGCTGGCCGCCACCTACCGGTCGCGCCAGGGCACCGAGGATGTGGATCAGCTGGTGCGGCGGCGGCGCCGCGAACACGCCGTCGCCGTCGAGCGCCTGGAGCAGGTTCTCGGTCCGATCCGGTCGGTCCCGGCGCGGGCGCTCATCCGCTTTGCTGCGCACGCACCGACCTGGCGCGAGACCGGCCGTGCCACCATGTTGCGGGCCATCGACGTCGCGCGCGCGGCGTCCCGCGTCGTCGGCCGTGACCTCGCCGACGCCGGAGTGCTCGACGACCCCGCAGACGTGCGATTCCTGACCATCGACGAGCTCGCCCGCGGTAATCGTGGCGGCTGGGCCGACCTGGTCAGCCAGCGCCGGTCTCATCATGCGATGTTTGACCGGATGGTGCTTCCGCACGTATGGCGTGGCGAGCCTGACTTTGAGATCGGCGCCCCGATCGTTGACGCGGTGGCTGACCGCCGGCCTGACACGGTGGAGGGCTTAGGGGTGAGCGCCGGCATAGCCGAGGGAATCGTGCGCGTCGTTCGCGATCTCGACGAAGCGGATATCGATGAGGGGACCGTCTTAGTGTGCCGGGCGACCGATCCCAGCTGGGCTTCGTTGTTCCCGCTGGCCGAAGCGGTGGTCACCGACGTGGGTAGCGCAATGAGCCACGCCGCCATCGTGTGCCGCGAATTGGGACTCCCTTGCGTCGCCGGCACCCGCAACGGGACCACCACGCTGCGTGACGGCATGCGGGTGCGGGTGGACGGCACAACCGGCCGGGTAGAGATCCTCCAGAGCGCGCCAACGCCGTAGCGCACCGCAAAGCGTCAGTACACCTTCCGGATTTGGCCATATTCGGAGAACGCCCAATGTGGGGGTCTTTCGCTCACTGGTGCACTGTGTGTCGATCGGTGGTTTCTGAATTCGCTGGTTGCACGATCGGTGTGTCGGTGACTTCGGGTGAGTCACCGATGCACCCGAGGTGCCGCCGGGTCACTGCCTTTTTCGCTTGACACGCGATGTCCACTCTGAGTGTTGCAGGGCTCGGCGGTTCTTGGGGGTGTGGTGACCGTCGACAGGGCAATGCGTCAGGAGTTTGTGAACGCCGAGCAGTGAGCAACACAGGTGTCACACCCCGTACCGATGAGGGTGCCTCCCCACTGGGACTAGCAGCGAGGAGGCTGTTATGCAGTATTCCCCAGTTAGGTTGGCCGACCAACCGGCCAATGGGTTGACATGTGGAATCGATTGGGCCCGTGATGATCACGCAGTCGCGGTTATCGACATCGATGCCCGGCCGGTCTATCGCGGCGTCATCGAACACAGCGCCAAGGGTCTTCAAGACCTGATCTCTGTTTTGCGCCGGACCGGCGTCGATGAAGTGGCCATCGAACGCCCTGACGGGCCGGTTGTGGACGCCCTGCTAGAAGCCGGCATCACCGTGGTCGTCGTCAATCCCAACCAGGTGAAGAACCTACGCAGCCGCTACGGTTCGGCAGGCAACAAAGACGACCGTTTCGACGCGTTCGTACTGGCCGACACGTTGCGCACGGATCGGGGCCGGCTGCGCCCGTTGACCCCCGATACCGCCGCGACCGTGGCGCTGCGCGCGTTATGCCGGGCCCGCAAAGACCTCGTGATTCATCGCGTGCGTGTCGCCAACCAGCTGCGTGCGCACCTCAATCGCGTCTATCCCGCACCGATCGGATTGTTCGATGCTCTGGATTCGCCGATCAGTTTGAGGTTCTTGACGCGGTTCGACTGCCAGGACCGCCTCGATTGGCTGACTCCGAAACGCTTGTCCACCTGGCTGTCCTCGGTCGGCTATAAGGGACGCACTGATGCGACCGTCCTGCATGCTCGGCTAAGCGCCCGACCACGCGGGCTTACCGAAGCAGACGGAGCGCTCTACGTCGGGATCACCACCGCCTTGGTGGCCACACTGACCAACCTCGTCAGCCAGATCACCCAGCTATCCGCCCAGATCGCCGCCCAGCTCGCCGTCCATGCCGATGCCCACATCTTCACCAGCCTGCCCCGAAGCGGCACCATCCGCGCAGCGCGGCTGTTGGCAGAAATCGGTGATTGCCGTGGACGATTCCCATCACCGGATTCCCTGGCCTGCCTGGCCGGGGTGGCGCCCTCAACGCGACAATCAGGAAAGATGCGTTCCGTCGGATTCCGGTGGGCTTGCGACAAACAACTACGTGACGCCGTGTGCGACTTCGCTAACGACTCCCGCCACGCCAACCCCTGGGCCGCCGCCCTTTACAACCGCGCCCGCGCCCGCGGCCACGACCACCCCCACGCCACCCGCATCCTGGCCCGCGCCTGGCTCCACATCATCTGGCACTGCTGGCAGACCAACAGCCCCTACCAACCGACCCGCCACCGAGCCCTCCAAACACTGCTCACACAACAAACCACCGCCACCACTTGACACAGGGCTACTCAGAGATCGGCTGGGAAGGGGTCGTTCTGGCCGCTGGAGTACGGGTCCACGTCGGCCTTCCGGCGTTGCGTCACCAGCTCCTTGAGCACACCCAGTCGGCCACCTTTGTCCTCGAGGCGGAAGTGTTTGAGCATGATGCGCGCCGCGTTCTGGCCGGGCATACCGCTGATGCCGGCAACCGGGTGGGTGCCCGACCCGGTGAGGTAGAGGCCCTCGACCGGGGTCTTGTACCCCGCGAAGCCTGCGACCGGCTTGTTCGGGCCGAAGCGGGTAATGGTCGGGTCGACATGGTAGACCGAGCCGTCGATCGCCCAGAACCGCTCCTCGATATCGGGCAGCACCAGCGGGCGCACGGCCACCTGCATGTCCTCGACGCCCTTGTAGTACATCTCGGCGTCTTTGATGATGCTGTCGGTAATTGTTTTGCGTGCGACGTCCCAGCCGTCCTCGGGGTAGGACGGGGTCAGGCCGGTCCAGAACCACCACAGATCCTTACCCGGGGGCGACATCGACGGGTCGAACGAGTTGGTCACCTGAGCCAGGCCGGGAATGGCGTCGGGCACCTTGCCGCGCACACAGGAGCGCGCGGCCTCCAGGGCCTGTTCGTAGGTGTGGTAGCAGTTGCACGCCTGGCGCAGGTCAATGCCATCACCGCGCCACTTCTCATGCCTGGACATGTCGACCCGGCCCGACAGCGCGACGTTGACCTTAGCGTCGGCGATACCGCGCTTGCGGGTGGGAATGTGATCGGCGGCGTTTTGCTTCTTGGGCTCCAAGACACCGCGCGGCAGCAGCCGGGTCAGCGTGGTCTTCGGGCTGCACGCGGTGAGAACCGCACGGCGGGCGCGGATTTCGGCGCCACCCCTGATCCGCACGCCAGTGCAGCGGTTGTTGGTGACGATCAGCTCCTCGACGGGCGAGCTGGTGATCACGTCCCCGTGGTTGTCCTTGATGACACTAATCAGCGCCTTAGGCAGCGATCCGGTGCCGCCGTGAAACATCGCCACGCCATACTTGCTCAGCACACCCAGGTAGATCAGCGACCACCCAGACATATCGGCGTCGAACGGCATGAACGGCAGACTGGTCAGCAACGGTGCCCGGATCATGTCGTGCTCGAAGCTCTCCTCGACGGCCTCGGCCTGCGAGCTCGACATCCAACGACCGAGGGCGACCAATTGCTTACGGTTCTTCACCACCGCGCGCGCCGACTTCAGGATGTTCTTGATCTCCGGCTCGGTGACACTGGTCTGCATCATCGGCAGGCCGATCTCGACCGCGGCGTCGATTACCTCGTAGAGCTCCAGCAACGCGCGGGCGTCCTTCTTCGAGAAGTACTCCAGCTCGGCCGCGGTCTTGCGCGGGTCGCGCCACAAGCCCAGCGACGCGCCGTCGGCGGAGAGTTGGAAGTGGGCGGGATCGATGACCGTCTGGCGCAGCCCATAATTGCGTGACAGTCCGAGGTCGTGGTCGATGGTGGTGGTCCGGAACAGTGACGCCTGGATCGAGGCCTCGTTGATCGTGTACTCCGGCGCCTCGGGTGCAAAGGGATTCGTCGACGTCATACCGCCGGCGGTGGGGGACGCCTCGACGACGAGTACGTCGAGCCCGGCCTTGGCCAGATATGCGGCCGCAACCAGGCCGTTGTGTCCGGATCCGACCACGACAACGTCGGCGTCGCGCGGCGGGGGAGCGTGTTTCATGACCAGTCCTTCGATTGCCGGAGAGCGGGCGCCGCCCGCTCTGACGTGAATCTAACTGTGATTAAAATTATATCGGACGGGATTCGCCGTGTCGACGAAGCCTTCTCTCGCCCTGACCGCTTTGCACCGTCGCGCGTTGAAAGTCCTCTGCGCGGTAGTGCCTTGCGTCTCCCGCTACTTCGGCAACCTTGCGCAGCCCATCTCGTTAGTCTGCGTGATTACCGCGCGCGACCGGCGTTGGGTGCCGCCGTTCGATTAGGCCCGCGTATGGGATGAAGCTGCGAACGAATGTTCTTGACCCAGTGCGTATGGGCACTATTCTCGTTGCAGCGAAGAGCAAACCGCCTATGTGGGTGTCAAGGTATGAGTAAGTATTCGTTAACGCTGTTGAAGGGAGCTTTGTCGCCATGGTCGAAATTCGCGACTTTCGTGTTGAAATCTCCGAGGCCGACATCGCCGATCTGCGCACTCGCCTGGAGCGGACACGATGGCCAGATGGCGAAACCGTGTCCGACTGGTCCCAGGGCATCCCGCGGGATTATGTGCGCGAGCTGGCCCGCTACTGGGCGAGCGACTACGACATGCACCGCGTCGCCAACCGGCTCAACGCTTATCCGCAGTTCCGCGCGACCATTGGTGATTTGGGTATCCACTTTCTGCATGTACGCTCCCCGCATCGCGACGCGCGGCCGCTGATCTTGACCCATGGCTGGCCTGGCTCGGTGGTCGAATTTCTTGACGTGGTCGGTGCGCTGACTGACCCGGAACGGTTCGGTGGGCACGCCGACGACGCCTTCCACGTGGTCATCCCATCCTTGCCCGGATACGGGTTCAGTGACAAGCCAACAACTCCCGGGGTGGGCATCGAGCGAATCGCCGAGGCTTGGAACCAACTTATGGTCGCCCTGGACTACCGCCAGTACTACGCGCAGGGGGGCGACTGGGGCGCGGTCGTGACCGCGGCGATGGGTGTCAAACCTCCCGCCGGCCTGCGCGGCATCCACGTCAACCTTGCGCTGGCCTCGCCGGAGGCGCTGGCCGGGCTTGGTGAACTGACGCCCGACGAGCAGGCAGCCGGGGGGTTCTCGGCGTACATGCAGCAAGAGGGCGCCTACGCCCTACAGCAGGCAACCCGGCCACAGACGTTGGGCTACGGGCTGGCCGACTCGCCGGTCGGTCAACTTGCCTGGATCACCGAGAAGTTCTACGCCTGGACCGACTGTGACGGGCACCCGGAGAACGCAGTGTCGCGGGACGTCATCCTCGACAACGTGATGGTGTACTGGTTGACCAACACCGCTGCTTCCTCGGCGCGCTTGTACTGGGAAAGCTTCTCGATGATCAGCTCATTTGACCAGGTCGCGGTGCCCTCGGCGTACACCCGGTTCCCGAAGGAAATCGTCAAAGTCAGCCAACGATGGCTTCGCACCAGGTTCACCGACCTTCGCTACTACCACGCCGTCGCCAAAGGCGGCCACTTCGCCGCCTTGGAACAGCCGCAGATTTTCGTCGACGAGATGCGCGCCAGTATCCGGGCGCTCACCTGAATTGCCGCGGCGCGCGCTGGAAGAAGGCCTGGCGGCGTCGCTACTAGTTGCCGCTAGTGGCGCAGGATCCCGGTTGCCAGCAGCCTGTCGGCTGCTCGCAGCCCGGTGGTGGTTGCCGCTTCGATGTTCTGCATGCTCTGCGAGTCACCGGCGAGCTGGATACGCGTGTCTTCCTCGCAGAGCCTGCGGAACTTGCCCAGCTCGCGGTAGAAGCCGATCGGATTGACCTCGAGATACCACCGACGGACCTCGGCGAACTCCACCGTGGGAACGATTCGGGGCAGGATCGTGCCGACTCCCTCCAGTACGGCGCGGCGGATGTCATCGTCGTCGTCGTCCCAGTGGTCACGACACCAGGTGTCAAGCAACGCCACCGACATCAAGCCCTTGCCGTCGGGCGCGCGCCCGGGCGCCTTGTGATGATCGAACATCAAACCAGTCACGAACGGATGTGTGGATTCGGGCACCAGTATGTAGGTGGTGTCCAGCGGTGGGCGTTGGGACAGACCAACATTGACGACCAGCAGGCGGTTGTTGTTGACCCGCCGCAGAAAGCCCTTCCGCCAGTCGTCAAGCTGAGGAACCATCTCCGCAGTAACCCTTCCCGGGATTGCGACGATGCACGCGGCGGCCCGTTCAACCCGCGGTGTCCCGCTAGCGTCGGTCCACTTGACGGTGACACCGCCACCAATGTCCTCGATATTGTTGACATTGGCACCCAGATCGACCTTCTTGTCCTGTGCGATGCGCTCGGCGTAGGAGTTCATGCCGTCCTTGAACGCCAACAGCTTCGCCCCACCGAGCAGCGTGAGCAGCGCGAGAAAGTCCACTCGCGACGTGTCGGCGCCGTTGGTGGCCGAGATGCCGCGCATCAGCGCGCCGATCAGAAATTCCTGCAGCTCCAGGCTTAGGTGTGACTCCGCCCAGTCGCGCACGGACTCGGTGTCGTAGCGGCCCGCGCCCGGAATCCGGTCGTAGAGAGCCTTTCTCGAGCGCACCAACTCCGGCCCGAGCTTGACCAGCTCAGCCTTGGCCCGCGGTGACAGC
>Ga0070763_10000444_pt1 | contig 11319 bp, 8 predicted proteins | sample HubBroMetageWRM3_FD_67279 | JGI IMG/M metagenome (GOLD analysis project Ga0070763, IMG submission 67279) | Warmed soil microbial communities from the Hubbard Brook experimental Forest, New Hampshire - Hubbard Brook CCASE Soil Metagenome WRM 3 | ecosystem: Environmental > Terrestrial > Soil >... | reverse complement strand
TCCCGTTTGTCGCCGGGCGGAGCCCGGCGCTTGTCGGCGACGGCTGTCACGGTGTTGGCCACAACTGAATCCCCCGGAGAGATCCCAAGGTCACGACATCGACCGGCGTCGGGGAAAGTAGCCAACGAGGCCGCTGGCATAGCAGGTGTGGCGCCCGCAAGGGACAGAGTTGGTCGGCGCGAACGCAAAAGCCCCCGGCCTACGGCGGTGCCGTGATGAGCACCGAGACAGCCGGACATCGGCACGCGGCAATCCCACGCCTTCAGGCGGGGGAGGATGTCAAAGCCGAAACATGACCAGCATTTCATCCTCAGACCCAACCGAATTGCGATGCGGCATGCAGGCGCTGCAGCCGACACGACCCACGGGAACAAACGAACGTCTGCTCGCCGTGCTCTCTCGCTCTCGCCTGAGACCATCGACCATCGCAGATGAGACCGTCAGCCGGGTTATTCGGCTCAGCCTGCTGCGTGCCGAGCAAGGACCGACCGCAGCGGTTTTGAAAGTAGCCCGTGGCGTGCCGGGAGCCGCGGAACTGCGCAGGCAGACGCGCGTGCTCGCCGAACTGGCCTTGCACCCAGGACTCGACGCAGAATGGCGCGAACTGCTGCCGCGGACCCTGACCTTCGACGAGCGCACCGATGCGACCGTGTCCGTAGAGTCCTGCCTGCCGGGGATAGGGCTGGCCGAGGTGCTGGCGCGCTACCCGGATCGGGCCGAGGAGCTGACCGCTGCGGCCCTAAGCGCCATCGCACCGCTGCACCGGCGGACTGCCACGTTCGGGGTCGTCGACGACTTTGGCTTGCTACGGCAGTGGGTCATCGAACCACTCGCGTGCCTGACGGAGCTGTGCCGACGGCACGATCCCCGCCTGGTTCCCGAGGTGGACCGGCTCCAAACGATACTGCGGCAGGCCTTCGTCCGCCGACATATGCGGGTGAGCTGGACGCACGGCAACTACACCCCACGCAACGTTCGAGTGGCCGGCGTGCAGGGCCCAGTCACCGGCATTGTGGACTGGGGCGAGGCTGGGCCCAGCCGGCTGGCGCTGATCGACGAGTACCTGATGATCCTGACCGCGAGCTGCCAGGTGGAGCGAGCCGATCTAGGCACGGTCGTCACTGAGCGGCTACGGGCAGGCGGCCTCTCAGACCGCGAGCGCAATGCATTGCGTGCCGCACGCGACCGATCGAACACGGACAGTGGCGACCGTGGACGCATCGATGAATGCGTCGACGAGCGCATTGCCATTCTGCTGACCTGGCTGCACCATGCTGTCGACTTGTGCCGCAGGCGGCCCACCGATCGAAACCACCACATCTGGGCCACCACCGTGGCTCCGGTGCTTAACTATGCCGCCGTATTCGACTTCTTGGGCACATGCGACGGCTGAACGGCGTTCGTCTTTTAAGCTCACTGACTCCAGTACGATCCGCAGGCTGGGTGTAACCCCATCACAGGTAGAACCCTTCTATCGTCGAAGTCTCCGTCGCCTGATTGACGACAACACCAAGCACCAGTATGTCGATCGCCTTCATCGCGGCGACCAGTCGACATAGCGAAAGTGTCGTGTTAGCGATCGGCCGCACAACAAGTACCACGGCGTCTGCCGCGGAGAGCGCCAGTTGGGCATCGATCGTCTCGTGGAACGCAGGTGTGTCGATCAGGATGACGTCGCTCTCGAGGAGCACGGTGTCGCGACCGCGGATCTCGGTAGCCAGGGCTGCTGTTGTGCACGACACGGTTGTCACCGGATCGGTTCGGTTGCCCGTCTTCGCTAACGCAGATCCCGCAACAACCGGCTTGGGCTTCTCCAAGTCCCGGTTGGGGGCGTCCAGACTCACGACACCTGCAGCACGTCCACGTTCGGCGAACGCATGCGCAAGCGCCCGCGTCGCAACAGTGCTTCCGTCTCCGCGATGGCCGGCCATAACCGCGACGACGGGTGGGATTTCGGCTTTGATTCTGGGTATACGCTGCAGCACGGACTCGATATTGAGGCTGAGTCGCAATGCCGCCTGTTTGAATTCCTCGGATTCTTCGAATGCTTGGCCGACGTCGCCATCGGAACCGAGCGCTCGGGTTTTGGGCAGCTTGCCGACGATGTCACATCCGGTGATTTCCTCGACCTGGCGTCGCGACCTCACCTTGTTGTCGAAGCGTTCAAGGAACCAGATGAAGCTGGCCGCAACGAGCAGGGCCATGGTGAGAGCCGCGAACGCGACCATCGACGTCGGATACCCAGAAACCGTGGCGCTGGCCGGATCCGCCCTCGTCACCACCCTAACCAGGGGCCCAACTCTCGGGTCACCCGAGACGTTTTCGATTTTGGCGATGTAGGTGGCCAGGACGTCGCCGTATCCGTTGGCGATATTGGCCGCGTGCTGGGCATTGCTATCGGTGATTGAAACATCGATCAGCACCGTGTTTTTCAGCGGGGTCGCTGAGACTTTGGACGCAAGCTCTTGTGCCGTGATATTCAGGCCAAGCTTATCGACCACCATTTGTGCCAGCTCTTCGCTGTGAAACATCTTGACGTATGTCTGCGCCCTCTGCCGGGAGAACAGATCGCCCTGGTATGCACCCACGGACGTCTTCACATCCGGGGCCCGGAGGAATAACTCGGTGGTCGCAACGTAATTCTTGTCGGCGCTGACATGGTAAACCGTCACGCCAAGTACGGCGACAGCCAGGCACGCAAACACGATCGGCCATCGCTGCCGGAACCTCGTCCAGCCTCTTGTCAATAGCTCCATTGTTCTCCGCTCGCGTTGTTTGACTGACTCATACGGGTTCACGTCGGGGATCGAACTGCGGCATCTCGGCATGCTTTGTGAACTCCCGATCGGCAACAACCACCCGTCCCAGGCACGTGCCCTGGGCTAAGCCGAGCAGCCTTTCGCTTTCCCGGAGCTCCGCCGCGGCGGTTTGCGGCACCGAGTCGACCAGGATCGATGCGCCGACTTGGCTCGCCATGTCGACGGCATCGGCCGACTCCAGCACCGCCGGGCCGACCACGATGACATACCGGTAACGGCGGGACAGGTCGATCAGAAGGTTGCGCATCTTCGAGCCGGTAAGTTCTTTTGTCGGATTTGCCGGCGCGGTGCCCGGCGGAATCCAGCCGATTCCGCTCTGCTCGTCCGACTGGATGGCCGAGTCCAGAGCCAACGGTGTGCAGAGCAGGTCGCCCAGGCCGGCGATCGAGTCGTCGTGTCGGGCGGTGAAATCGGCGCATACAACGACGGTGGGCGATCCGGCTTCCGTGAAGGCAGTCGCGACTAACGCGGCGAGAATGCTGGTCACCGGGGTGGCCCGGGGCGATGTGATCAGGAACGAGTGAGCTTCGGCTTCAGTTAGGCGGTTGGCAATTTCCAAGCGAAGCAGCTTGGCGTCGTGGTGGACCTCGTCGAGAGTTAGGTGGTCCTCGACAGTGAGCACACCGAGCACGCCCGCGAGGGTACGGGTGCCGTCGCCCCGGAATCGCACTAGCTCCGGGCTTTCTCGCCGGGCGACATACACGGCGAGCCAGGCCAACCCCAACAGGAACCCGATGATCGCTCCGCACGCGATGTTCGGCAGTGTCCGCGGCGAGAGGGGATATGACGGAACGGACGCCGGTTCGGTGAGCACCGGTTGAACCGGAGACACAGTGGTATAGGGCGGGCGCTCGAGTTCTTTGATGACGTCGATGGTTTGCTGCGCAGTCGCATCGGCGATCGTCGCCGCCTTCACCGGGGAGGCATCTTGGGCCAGCACTTCTAATACCACCGTGTCGGGGACCATGCGGCCGGTTACCTTCTTGGCGAGGTCTTCCCCGGACTGGCCCAGCTGCAATCGTTCGTTAACGCGGTCAGTGACCAGCGGTGTTGACACGAGCCGGGCGTAGCTCCCCATGCGCTGCTGGCTGAATTCGTCACCGTATGCCTGCTTGTTTTGCGTCTGGTACCCATCTTCCGCTGTGTCATCGGGGATAACCGCGGTGGAGTCGTTCCAGTAAGGCGTCGCGATGACAATCTTCGTGGTTGCCTCATAGACCACCGGCAGCATCAAGTTGATCAGGCCGGCAGCGGCAGCGCCCAATAAGGTCCATGTGATCAGCACCAAGGACTTGCTGCGCATGAGGGCGAGCAACGCGACCATATCCGTCATGATCCGAACCCCATTAGCTTGAGGTTCTCGATGATCTTGTCGGCGCAGTAGGTCTCACCGTCGCCGTTGAGGTGGGTGCCGTCCTGCGACAGCAGTGGCTTCACATCGATGTCGCGATACCAGCCCTGCGCCACCGGATCGATCACGTACGCGCCCACGCTTTCGGCCGTGCGGCGAAGTCCGTCCGCCACGGCGGGATAGTTTGCTGTCCCATCCGCCGTGGCGGAGGCGGGAAGCATGACGATGATCTTGGCCTTCGGCCAGTCCGAGCGAACCTTCCTGATGTACTCATCGGCTGCCGCCACCACCGGCTCCGGTGGTTCGCCAAGGTCATTTCGACCGCCGTCGATGAGGACGTAGTCGACGCGATAGGTCGCCGCGTCGCCATCGAGGCGATCAATGAACGGGACGCGCTCACGATTGTGCATGTCGACGCTGCCGACAAAGCCGGTCCCGTCTTGGCCATCGAGGTCCAAACTCCAGCCCATTCGGTCGGCTACCAACTCGGGATAGATGACGGCATACGAGTCGCGGACGACGAGCAACGTGGGCTTGTAGTCGAACATGATTGAGGCCAACGGCGCGACGTCGTGAGGTTCGGCTTGGCCGTGCGGGGGCTCGGTGCTGCGCAACCCGTAGTAGGCAAGGCCGACGACAGTCGACGCCAACACCGCGACGACAGTCACATTGATTGCGCCGCGTGCGCCGCGCAGCGTGTTACGAGCAGACATAATCGGCCCTTAGCTGCTCTCCGCCCAACCCGGGCAGTAGTTCGGGGACGACGCCGGGCGCACGAGGTCGCGCCTTTGGCTTCTTTCGCTTCGAAACGAACGCTGAGAACGCCAGAATGGCACACAGGGTAGTAGTGGCCTGCAGAAACGAGCCGCGCAGCAGAATCATCAAGTAGAACGGCAGAATGCATCCAAGCAGACCTGGCATTCGGTAGAGGTTGAGTTCAGCGTTCAATCGGGTGTCCCACCGATGCAGGGCGAAGCCCAGGGCGAACATTCCGACGGCGAGCACGAGCCAGCTACCATTCAGATAGAACTCGATCCACAAGGGTGCAGATAAATTAGTGAAGAAGTAGCCGCGCCCCTCCGCGATGTAACCCCCCGTGTCCTCCGGTTTGGCGGCCCACAAAGCCCTTGGCACCCAAAAAAGCAGCACACCGGAGAGTTGCTTCAAAGGCACAATTCCGTCCCGCGCGCCGACCAGATATCCGTTCATCAATTGCGCGAAGGAGTCGTAATCACCTGTCAGCAGCGACTGGATGGGATTCGTCGCCTTCAGCTGACCCTCGGTGCTGAGGCGGAATGCGTCGGCGAGCGGGAAGATCAGGAGCATCCCGACCAGAAACCCGCACGCGGTAAAGCGGAAACGCTGCTTCGTAGCAAATAATCCAAACGCGGTGGCGACGGAAAGGAATGCCGTGCCAAAGTAGTAACGCGGGTTGGATATCGGGTTCATAACGACGGCCAGGAAAATACCTACGACGACGAGCAGCACCGTGTTGCTGCGCATGACAATTGACGAGATATTCTCGCCCCGCATACGTGCGCTCTTCGCTTCTCTACGGACGCGTATCAGCGCTAGAAAGGCTACGAGCGGTGCCGTCGCAGCAGCCCCTCGCATGATCGGGAATGTGGTGGATTGCCCCCAGGCATCGGCTTGGCCAATAGCTACTTCCGTACGGCTCTGCAGAAAGATGGTCCAGCCGAGGTGTGAGAGGAAGTAGATGTCGATGAGAATGGCAATCACGGAGAGCACAATGGTGCGTGCGTAATTGACGGTTAATACCTGCTTGACGACGTCATAGGTGCGCTCGGCGTTCTGACGCCGCCGCACTGACGCGACGCTCTCAAAACCGGCCCCGCCGAGGAATGCGCCACATCCGACGAGGACGATCAGCTCGGCCGCAGCGACGTAGGTGCCATCGATGCGGGGAACGGTTTGGGGCCAGAAGTCCAATCGAAGCTGAGCCAGTGGGGCCACGCCCAGAAAAATGTAGCTGTAGCACCAGAACATCATTTCGAACAGCCGCTGTTCACCCTTGCCTATCAAGAAGGCGAACCGTGCCGCGGAGATTGCTATCGCCGGAAGAGACCACAACCAGGACGCGTTAGTGGGAATTCCGGTGACGCGGATGATCGCTACGGGGACGAACACTGCCATCGTGGCAAAAACGAACAGCGCGATAAGCGCCCCGTTCACCTGTGTCGTCTCACCCAGGCGCAGCCTTGTCGCGAGTGGCAGCGGTCTTGGCACGCCGACCTGCACAAGGTCGTGGGTGGCGGCGAAAGCCCCCGCTGCATGCGACGAATACGGTGCCACCCTCTGGCGGTGGTCCGGTCTCGAGGGGCCGGTCGGCGTGGCCCACGGCTTGAACCGGAGCAGAGCCAACGCCGTGACGAACGTGGTCGCTGTCACCAGACCAACCGCGACCCCCACCGCCGTTCGGAAAAGCGCCGCACCGCCGAGTGCCGTCACGACCATGACCAGCGCGTAACTGGCCTTGAGCATGAGCGCATCAGCGCTTCGATTGGAGGTTAGCAGCCAGATTGGCAGCGCGATCATCCACGCTCCAATGGCATATCCAAAGGCGACGACGGGAATGATCGCTCGCGTCGCTTCGAATGTGGGGCCGAGCACAAGCTCACCGACAGTGCCAGGTAGGAGGGTCAGCACCAGGCCAAGAAGGATTGCCACTGGCGCCGAGACCAGAGCGATTCGGGCCAGAGCGCTCCACGCCTGCGCCGGTGGCATGTTTAGGCGTTTGCTCTCTGCGATCGCCCCCGATTGAATCGCACTCACCACGATGGCCACGGGTGCCAGCAATGCCGTGGCGCCGCCCAGTGCGGCGGTGGCCCCGGGACTGCAAACGACAGCGGTGAAGAGCAGCACCGCGAACGCTGTCGTTTGCTGGAGGCCGGAGTCGATGCCGTACCGTGCTCGATCCCTCCAGTCCTTGGCAATCCACGCCGGGCACTGTCTCAGCCGCGGGGCAATGCGAACAGCAATCAGCATGCCGACCAACGCAAGAACGGTAAGGGCGGTCCATCCAGCGATGAGGTAACTGGTGGTTGCCACCGGCAAGTGCAGCCATGCCGCCACCAACAACGCCGCCGAACCGGCAAAAAACACGCCGTCCCCGCGGGTCGCAACGTGGGGACGGCCTTCGGCGATGGCCACTTGTCGTAGAACATCTTTCACAAGCACAAACGGTGTCGCAACAATGATCAATATTGCCGGCAGACGGATTCCTGACCCCTGAACCGCCCACATCACGCTCGCGACGATGGGACTGACCAGTAGGGCACTGGTGAACGCGAACGAGCCCTCCCGCCGGATGTCAGACCGGGCGCGTCCCACCATCAACAGCAGCGGTGTGCCCAACGCACCGCGAAGGACGCCGACGGCCGCGGCGAGCAGCGTCAAAAGCACCGCGATCTGGCCGAAATTCTGGGCAACGGTCACCACCGCGACGGCATAGATGACCAGGCCGTTGCTGAGGCCGCAGAAGACCTGGTGGGCGCCGCTGGAGACGGCGCGGACCTTGCTCATCGACGAACCTTCGGTCATGGCTCAGTCCCTGTTGCCCGTGGCCCAGATCTCATCGAAAGCTCCGATCGAGTCGCTGGCTCCGTGGTTCGAGAAGAGCTCGAACGTGGCGAAAGTTCCTTGCCACTCCGAAAAGCGCGGATCTGTCACGATTCTGTGAGTTCCGGGCAAATCCACGGTGACTTGAGCGCCGTCGATGGTCAGGTGTGCCTCGTAGACAGTTTGTCCGTCTTCGCGCAGTGGTTGTGGAAAACTATCGGCCGCGACCACCTCCTGTGGTGCGCTGTCAGTCCGCGCGACGGTGATGTTCCAGTTGATCGGTGTCACCACTAAGTGAATCGGCATCGACCCCGATAGCGGTGGAATGCGTTTCTTGATGCCTCGCGACACCGCAAGGCCGATTGCGCCAGACGTACCGGATCCGGGCCGGAAAACGAACCGCGCACCCATATCCTTCACCGACGAACCGAGGTCGGGCGAACTGAAGAACGCGGCGGCGGTCCCTTGCGTTGTGGGTTGGTAGCTCAACCTGCCGTGCTGAATTCTGAGTTGGTCGCCTGGGTCACTAACCAGCATGGTCGCAGGCTGGCCGCCGTCGAAACGGTCCGGCGCCGGCCCGTCGGGCATAGCGGTGAAGTCTGCTTGGACCCGAATGCCCGCAGCGCGCATCGGCGCATTCTCACGCAGAAACCCCCACCAAAGTGCCACGGCCACAATAACTGCCAGCATCAGGGCGAAGACGACCTGTGCCGCGGAGCGGTCCAGGCGGCGGGTTGTCAGGCTCGTCATACCGAGCCCTGCTCGAGGATCGGGCGATAGCGCGCAGCCGGCGACGGGCATAGCTCTGTGCTAAGACGTTGCTTCGCCGGCCGCTGGCAACCATTGTCTTCACCAGCAGCTTTGTTCACCGGCGGACCAAACAATCCGACCCCCTCCTAACGAAGCTGGCCACCCGGCGATGGGCCGCAGGTACGGCGGCTGGGCCGCGCTCAACATGTTCATATACCGGGGCAGTGCACCTTGAGTGGATAACGTCGATACTATACTATATGTTGGAATTCAAGGCGCAAAACAAACTTAGGGTTTCTGATCAGCCGCTAAGCATTCATAGATTGGGATACTAGCTTGCAGAGCAGACCGCAGACCGACGAGGCGCTTCCGCGGAGCGAGCCTCGCGGTCCAGCAGGGGGAATAGTCCCGTCGCCCGAATCGCGGCCGGTGCACGTGGCCCGCGGAGGATTGCGATGAGTAAGCCAGCGCTAGGGATGGTCGCGATGATCTCCTTTGTCGCCGGTATCGCCTTTGGGCACGGACAGCCCGCCCGAAGTGACACGTCTGATGACGCCACGGCAACTCTGCAGGCGATGTTCAACAATGTGCAGCCCGGTGCCACCCTGACGCTTGACCGCAGGGTTTACCCGCACGGTGGCGTGGTGACCATCACCGTGCCGAACGTGCACATCGAAGGAAACGGCGCGACGTTGGCGGCCACCAACGACCTAACCTCGGCGGTGGAGATCCGTGCGAACGGCGTCTCGGTCTCGAACCTGAACCTCACAGCGCCGATCGGCGGCAAGCGCTACAGCGGGCTCGAGCAACAAAAGCTCTACGTTCTTCATGCCGACGGAGTCAGACTCAATGACATCACAGTCACAGGCTCCGCAGGTGCAGGTGTGCTCCTCGACGGCGCAAGCAATTTTGTGCTCAACCGCGTCACGGTGCGCGACAGCCGCGCCGACGGTATCCATATGACGCGCGGGTCGAACAACGGCCAGGTCAACAACCCGCTGACCGAGCGCACCGGCGACGACGGTGTCGCGGTCGTTTCCTATGGCCCACAATTCGTCGGTGTCAACGAACCGCCGTGCCGCAACATCACCATCGAGTCGCCGGTCGTCAACGGCACCACCTTTGGCCATGGCGTGACGGTACGGGGCGGCGAGAACATCACGTATCGCAACGTGCAAGTGTCCGGCACCAGCGGCGCCGGGGTGTTCATCGACACCGAGGCCGCCCCGTTCTTCTTGCAGTCGGTCAACGGTGCCACCGTCGAGGGCGGAACCGTGACCGCGGCCAATACCACCCCGGGCAGCGCGGTGGGAGCTCTCGTAGCCTACGGCCAGAGCCCCGGCGTGGTGACCAGTAACGTCACCTTCTCCGATCTCACGATCGTCAACACTTCCGAGTCGGCGCCCGGCAACATCGCGGTGGTGACCGCAAACGGGGGCGCAGTCAGCAATATCGTGTTCCGTAACATCACCATCCAGCAGCATTCGCAGAAGCCGGTTCTATTTGCGAACACGCCGCGGGAGACCTACACGCTGTCGGGCATCACGGTCGACGGGTCGCCGTACAATGCCACCTGAGAACCAATCAGGCTCCCGGCCGCAAAAGTGCCGGGAAAGGCCGGGGTCAACTTCCAGCTAATGGCGATAAGTTTTCCAGGTATGGCGCTGATCCAACAAGAGCGGATCCGTAAAGAAAAGACTGGGAATGGCCCGATTGCGATAGATCAAGGAAGGACTACACGTGAGTGTACGTGATGCGCTAGTGATTGTTGTCGCGGCGCTCCCTGCCAGTGACCTAAAGAATGCTCTACTCCGTCGCTTGGGGTGGGCCATTGGCGATGGGGTGCACATCGGCCCATGTTTGGTCTTGAGGGTCGGCCACGTCGACGTTGGCGACGGAGCATATATCGGCTCATTCAATGTCATAAGGGATCTGGCGGCGCTCACGCTAGGCGAACACACAGAGATCATGCATTGGAACTGGGTGACCGCTTCTCGACTGCTAGGCGCGGATGCCCCTTGTCTGCTGCATCTGGGACCCCACTCCAACATAACTTCTCGCCACTACATCGACTGCAGCGGTGGCATACGTGTTGGGACAACCAGCGCAATTGGTGGTGTGCGGTCGACGTTAATCACGCACGGAATCTCCGTGATGAGCTGGCCCGCCCGGACGCTACGGAAGACCAACGATTGCACTCTCGGCCCCATAGAGATAGGCGATTACTGCCTCCTTTCGTCGAACGTGCAAGTTTCCCCGGGGACGGTAATCGGCAGCAGGATTGTCGTCGGAATGGGAGCAACCATTGCCGGCCAACTCTTGGAGCCGGGGTTGTACATGCAATCCCGCGCGACACTAGTGCAGACGGACCTTCGCCAGCCACGCTGCCGTCGGGTGGAAGGGCGTGTCGACACCGTTCAGGAACGGTAAAAAACTCGTGCATGGAGCCAGCGCAACATGTCTTTGACGACGACAGAGGTGCCGACATTTTTCGGACCGTCTGATTCGCCACTGTTCGGCGTGGTCCATCTGCCGGTCGATAACCGGATCAGGGGCGGGGTACTGATCTGTGGTTCGCTCGGAAAGGAGGGGATGGACAGTGTCCGACTACAACGGGTCCTCGCCGAGGGCCTGGCGCGCCGCGGGTTCGGCGTGCTGCGTTTTGACTGTCTGGGCTTGGGTGATTCTGCATACGCTCAGGTCCGTGATGACGCGGTGGCCAACTGGGTGGCAAGCGTGGGCCACGCGCTCGACTACCTCACGCTGATCGGCGCGGAGTCGGCGACCGCTATCGGCATACGTGCCGGGTGCCTGATCCTC
>Ga0070763_10000442_pt1 | contig 11321 bp, 9 predicted proteins | sample HubBroMetageWRM3_FD_67279 | JGI IMG/M metagenome (GOLD analysis project Ga0070763, IMG submission 67279) | Warmed soil microbial communities from the Hubbard Brook experimental Forest, New Hampshire - Hubbard Brook CCASE Soil Metagenome WRM 3 | ecosystem: Environmental > Terrestrial > Soil >... | reverse complement strand
GGACCCGGCGGACGGCCGCCGGTCCTCGGTGGCGGTCTCTGAGGACCCACCGGACGTCCGCCGCTCGTCCGCGCCGGCCCCTGCTTGCGGCGCCGCGGGCGCGGAGCCGGAAATCGACCGCTTGAGCCCGAAGAGCTCCTGGCGCGCGGCAGGCGGCAGGGCCGCCAGGCGCAGGATCGGCTCGGCATCGGCGTCGCCCAGCCAGGAACGCAGGACCTCCGGGCCGACCCGCGCGCCGTTGACCACGATCGAGTCGCCGCTCACCTCGACGGTGCGCACGCCCAGGCGCTCCTGGCGCGCCCTGAGCAGCACGCCGTTGGAGATCGAGATCGGCTCGTAGCGCCGCTCGAGCTGCTGGCGCAGCTGCCGCTGCTCGGAGGCGGAGAGCGTGCCCGCCCCGGCGCCCTGCCGCGGCGCCGCGGCGGCTGCGGGCGACGGGTGCAGCGCCAGGACGAGGCCGAGCGCGAACGGCAGCGCTCGCGCGAACCGGCGCACCGAGGAAACCCGCCGCGCCGGCGCGGCGGAGGAGAGATCAGATCGGGTCCACATAGACCCACCTCCTGTCAGAGTGGATGAGGGCGCGGAGCACGCGGTAGGCGGCCGCCGAGATGAGCAGGCAGACCGCGGCCCCGAGCACGAACGGAGCGGTCGCCAGCGGTGCGGCCAGGGCCTTGCACAGCAGGACGACCTTCTCCCCGACGCCCAGGGTCGAAGCCAGCCAGAGGTGGAAGGACATGAGACAGGCGATGCTCTTTTCGAGCAGCTCCGCCGGGCTCCAGAAGCCGTCGAAGGCGTGCACCACGGCCGGTACCCAGAGCAGCGCACAGCCGCTCGCCGCGATTGCCAGCAGCAGGGCCGCGCGCTGCCAGGGACCGGCCCACGGGCGTCCCGCCGGGGACGCCGCGGCGCGCGCCGGCCCGGCCGCCAGCCAGGGGGCGAGCTCCGCACGCGCCATGACCCGCCGGGCGAAGCCGGACGCCGGTCCCGGCGACGGCAGGGTGATGAGCAAATCGCGCAGGGCGGCTTCGGCGCTTTCAGAGGCGGTGACGGAAGCTCCGCGCGCGGCGGCGTTGGACGGTCCACGCGCGGGGGATGTTGCGGGCGTGGCGCCTCCGCGTGCGGCAGCGGCGGAGCCTCCACCGGCGATGGCGCCGGCCGCTTGCTCCTCCTCCCGCTCGGCGGCCAGCCAGCGGGCGAGCGCCTCGCGATCGGGCGCTCCCCCGCCGGTGTCTTGCGGGTTCGCCGGGGTCGCCGGAGGTGCCGGAGCCCCCGGACGCGCGGGAGGCGCCGCGAAGGGGGACGAGCCGGGGGGAGTGGGAGCGGAGCGCATGTGGCATTTCCTCTGCAAGCGACTCTACGGCCCTTTCGGCTTGCCGGTTTCGCCGCCGGCCGCCGCGGCGCTCCAGCCGAGCGCCTCCATGGCCCGGGCGAGCTCCTTGCGGGCGCGGTGCAGGTTGGTCTTGACGGTGCCGAGCGGCAGGCCGGTCACCTCGCAGATGTCCTGGTAGCTCGCGCCCTCCACGTAGAAGAGGATGACCGCCTCGCGATAGTCGGGGCGCAAGCCGGTCATGGCGCGCTCGAGGGCACGGGCGAGGTCGTGGCGCTCGGCCGTCGCGAGCGGGCTCTCCACCGGATCGGCCAGCACAAAGAGGAGGCTCCCCCCCTCCTCGTCGGGCGCTTCGAGCGGCACCGTCTCCGCCCCTCCCCGGCGCAGGTAATCGATGGTGGTGTTGTGCGCGATCTTGAACAGCCAGCTCGCGAACTTGCGCCCCGGGTCGTAGCTGTCGAGGCGGCGGAAGGCCTTGACGAAGACCTCCTGGGCGAGGTCCTCGGCGGTCGCCGGGTCCTGGACCATGCGTGCCACCAGGCTGAAGACCGGCCGCTCGAAACGCTCGACCAGCATGCGGAAAGCCTCCTGAGAGCCCGCGAGGGCGCCGGCCACCAGCTCCGCATCGGTCACCATGGGGGCACCCGGGGGTAGGTTACACTCGACGACCAGCGACCACCACTCTTCCCTGGAGGACCGTGATGCGAAAGGCGCTCTTCGTCCTGCTCGCCGGGCTCTGCCTCGGCGCGTTCCTCGGCTCCCCCGCGCCGGCCGGCGCGGCCACCCTGGCGGGCGTCACCCTGCCGGACAAGGTGGACATCAACGGCCAGGCGCTGGTCTTGAACGGGCTCGGCCTGCGCACGAAGTTCTTCATCAAGGTCTACGTCGGCGGGCTCTACCTGCCTGCCCGGGAGCACGACGCCGCGCGCATCCTCGCCACCGACGCGGCGAGGCGCATGGAGCTCCACTTCCTCTACAGCGTCAAGGCCGAGCAGATGTGCGACGCCTGGAACGAGGGGCTCGCCGACAACTCCCCCAAGGCGCCGGCCGAGGTGCAGCAGGGCTTCAAGACCCTGTGCAGCTGGATGGAGCCGATCCCCAAGGGCAAGGCCCTGATCCTCACTTACCTCCCGGGCCAGGGCACCACGGTCGAGGTCAACGGCAAGGTCAAGGGCACCCTGCCGGGCAAGGCCACCGCCGACGCCATCCTCGCGACCTGGATCGGCCCCAAGCCGGGGCCGGGAGAGGACTTCAAGAAGGCTGTGGTGGGGATCAGGTAGAGGCCAAAAAAAAGGGGCGAGCGTCTTTTTTTCAGGCGCTCGCCTCTTGGGAGGGATGAGAGGAGGCTTGCGGCCTCCCCGCACGACCGAAGCTATCCTGCTTATAGCCGATTGTCAATATGGCGAAAGGCTCGGTCGCGACGCGGCCGCTGGGGTCCGGGGGCATCGCCGCCGCGCGGGCAGGGCTCATCGCCGCCAGACGAAGAGGACCACGATGACCGCGGCGAGCAGCAGGCGGTAGACCACGAAGATGGTCAGGGGCTGGCGGCGCAGGAAGCCGAGCAGCCAGCCGATGACGAAGTAGCCGGCGACCGCTGAGACCGCGATCGCGATCAGCGTCGAGGTGAGCGCCTCGCCGGCGAGCCCCCCCTTGTAGACGTCGTAGACCGCCACCAGGATGCCGATCGGCACCGACAGCAGGAAGGCGAAGCGGGCGGCTGCCGGGCGGGTGAAGCCGAGCAGCAGGGCGGCGGTGATGGTGATGCCGGAGCGCGAGGTGCCGGGCACGAGCGCGAGGGCTTGGGCGCCGCCGACGATCAGGGCGTCGCGCCAGCCGAGCGAGCCCAGCTCGCGCCGCTGGCGCCCGATGCGGTCGGCGAGCAGCAGCAGCAGGCCGTAGAAGGCGGCGGTCGAGGCGATGAGCAGGGGGTTGCGCGCCTCGGTCGCGATGCGGTGGTGGACGAGCGGCCCCACGATGGCGGCCGGCAGCGTGCCGACGATCAGGTTCCAGGCCATCGGACGCGGTGCGAAGTCGTGGCTGCCCTGGGCGCCGGTGAAGAACCCGACCAGCATCTCCTTGAGCTCGGAGCGGAAGTAGACGATGAGGGCGAGCAGCGTGCCGGTGTTGGTCGCCATGTCGAAGCCGAGCCCCTGGTCCGGCCAACCGAGGAAGTAGGGCACCAGGATGAGATGGCCCGAGGAGCTGATCGGGAGGAACTCGGTCACCGCCTGGACGAGGGACAGCACGACGGCCTGGAAGGGGGTCACGGTTCGGGCAGCTCCTTATGGATGGGCCTAGTGGCCTGGTTTGGCAGCATCACCGGCGCCTGGCTTGCCCTCGACGCCGGATCCTGCGTCGCGCCTCCTCGACATAGTCCCGCTATGCCTGCGTCGGCGCTCCTTGTCTCCGGCGCCGAATGGCTGCGCCATCCACCGGCGATTCCGCCGATACAGGCCACCAGGATCGTGGACCGGTGGCGGACGGCCGATTGTATATACTTCTCGCCGCTTGCCGGTGGTTCCGGGAACAACAATCAAACGCCTTCGATCCACCCGAACCAGCCACCCGAACCAGGCCCAGCTCGCTCCAGCTCACCCCATGAGGACCCTGCTCGTCACCGGCGGCGCCGGATTCATCGGCTGCAACTTCGTGCGCCTGGTGCTCGCGGAGGCTGCCGACCGCGTGGTGGTGCTCGACAAGCTCACCTATGCCGGCAGCCTCGAGAACCTGGCCGGCGTGCTCGATGACCCGCGCCTCGAATTCATCGCCGGCGACATCGCGGACCGCCGCGAGGTGCGGCGGATCTTCGCCGAGCGGCGGCCCGACGCGGTGGTGAACTTCGCCGCCGAGAGCCACGTCGACCGCTCGATCGAGGATGCCAGCGCCTTCGTCCGCACCAACATCGTGGGGACGTTCGAGCTGCTGGAAGCGGCCCGCCATCACCTCGCCGGCCTCCCCGCGGCGGGCTCCGAGGGGGGCGGCCGGGACCGGTTCCGCTTCCTGCACGTCTCGACCGACGAGGTCTACGGCAGCCTCGGCCCGACCGGCGCCTTCTCGGAGACCACACCCTACGCGCCGAACTCGCCCTATGCCGCCTCGAAGGCGAGCGCCGACCACCTGGCGCGCGCCTATCACGAGACCTATGGGCTGCCGGCGATCGTCACCAATTGCTCGAACAACTACGGCCCCTACCAGTTCCCGGAGAAGCTCATCCCGCTGATGACCCTCAACGCGCTCGAAGGGCGGCCGCTGCCGATCTACGGCGACGGCGGCAACGTGCGCGACTGGCTGCACGTGGAAGACCACTGCCGCGGCATCCTGGCGGTGCTCGACGGCGCCCGGCCGGGGGAGAAATACAACCTGGGAGGGCGCAGCGAGCGCACCAACCTCGAGCTGATCGACATCCTGTGCGACGCGCTCGAGAGCGCCCTGCCGGCCGCCGGCAACCCGGCGCTCGCGGCACGCGGCGTCTCCTCGTACCGCGCGCTCAAGAGCTTCGTGCCCGACCGGCCCGGCCACGACCGGCGCTACGCGATCGACGACGGCAAGATCCGCCGCGAGCTCGGCTGGCAGCCGCGCCACGACCTCGCCTCCGGGCTCGCCGCGACCGTGCGCTGGTACCTCGACAACCGCGGCTGGTGCGAGGCCGTGCAGGCCGGCAGGTACGGCCGCGAGCGGCTGGGCCTGCCGGGCTGACCGGACAGGCGGAGCGGCGGAGGGAGCGCGCGATGAAGCTCACCCACGGCATGGTCCACGGCCGGTCCGCCTCGCTCCTGCGGCGGAGCGAGGCGAACCCGACATGGTGAAGTTCACCCCCACCGAGATCCCGGACGTGGTGCTGGTCGAGCCCGACGTCTGGCAGGACCCGCGCGGCTTCTTCGTCGAGACCTACCATGCCGGGAAATACCGGGCGGCGGGGATCGGCGCCGACTTCGTGCAGGACAACCACTCGTTCTCGTCGGTGCGCGGCACCCTGCGCGGCCTGCACGCCCAGGTCCATCATCCACAGGGCAAGCTGGTCCATGCGCTGCTGGGTGAGATCTGGGATGTCGCGGTCGATCTGCGGCCGGGCTCGCCCACCTTCAAGCGCTGGGTGGCGCGCACGCTCTCGGGCGACAACCACCACCAGCTCTACGTGCCGCCCGGCTGCGTGCATGGCCTCTGCGTCACCAGCGAGTCGGCACACGTGCAGTACAAGTGCACCGACCTCTACCATCCCGGCGACGAGATCGTAGTGGCCTGGAACGACCCGGAGCTCGCCATCCCCTGGCCGGTCGGCAAGCCGGTCTTGAACGACAGGGACCGCGACGCGCCGCGCCTCTCCGAGATCCTCGACCGCCTTCAGGTCTGGAAAGTGGAGTAGTGCCCGGCGAGGAACCGTTCTCCGCCACGGACCGCGCCCAGATGGCGGCTCTCGGCGTCTCCCCGGAGGAGGCGGCGCGCCAGGTCGAGCTCTTCCGCCATCCACCACCCTTCACCCGGGTCCTCCGCCCCTGCCGGCCGGGCGACGGCATCCTGCGCATCGCGCCCGAGGAGGAGCCCGAGCTCGACGCGCTCTGCGCGCGCGCCGCCGAGGCCGGGCGGGTGAGCAAGCTCGTGCCCGCCTCGGGCGCCGCCTCGCGCATGTTCAAGGCGCCGATTGCCGAGCTCGAACGCTACGAGGCGGCCGCCGCGGCCGGGCAAGGAGGCGAACCGGGAGCCGGGCACGGAGGCGAAGCAGGAGCCGGGCAGGCAGGCGAGGCAGGAGGCGGATCGGCACCGACTCCGGCCAGCCCCGAGGTCGAGACATTCTTCGACAACCTGCCCCGCTTCGCCTTCTACGAGCTGCTCGCAGCGTCGCTCGGCCGCGATCCCGATGCGCGAGAGGCCGCGGCCGAGGTCGCGGCCCGGGCAGCGGGCCAGGGGCTGGGCCGGCTGGGCGCCGCCGCCCGCCACGCCGTGCTGCGCCACCTGCTGACCCCGGCGGGCCTCGACTACGCCGAGTGCCCGAAGGGGTTGATCCTCTTCCATCGCTACCCCGAGGGGCCGCGCACGCCGTTCGAGGAGCACCTGGTCGAGGCGCTCGGCTACGCGCGCGACGGCGCGGGGCTCTGCCGGCTCCACTTCACCGTCTCCCCCCAGCACGAGGAGGGCTTCCAGGCGCTGCTCGCCCGGCTGCGGCCGGCGCTCGAAAGCCGCCACGGCGCGCACTTCGAGGTCTCCTTCTCCACCCAGCGGCGCTCCACCGACACGCTCGCGGTGGACGAGGACGACCGCCCCTTCCGGCTCGCCGGCGGCGAGCTGCTGTTCCGTCCGGGCGGCCACGGCGCGCTGCTCGCCAACCTCCAGGAGCTGGCCGACGCGGGCGCCGACCTGGTGCTGCTCAAGAACATCGACAACGTCGTGCCCGATCGCGACCAGCCCGAGGTCGTGCGCTGGAAGCGCCTGCTCACCGGCCTGCTGGTGCGCCTCGCCGAGCGCGCCGCCGGCCACCTGGCGGCACTGGAGGGGGAGGGGGAAGAGGCAGGAGACGCGGGCGCGCGCGGAGGTGTCGGTGTGCGGGCAGGCGCCGACGCCTTGGCCGGCGACGGCGTGGTCGCACACGCCGAGGTCCTGGCGCGCGCCGAGGGCTTCCTGGAGCGCGAGCTCGGCCGGCGCCCGGCGCGCGGGGAGACGCCCGCAGGCCGGCGCCGGGCCGCAATCGCCGCCCTCGACCGCCCGCTGCGCGTCTGCGGCGTGGTGCGCAACACCGGCGAGCCCGGCGGCGGGCCGTTCTGGGTGCAGTCGCCGGCGGGCGAGGTCTCGCTCCAGATCATCGAGACCTCCCAGATCGACCCGCGCTCACCCGAGCAGCAGGCGGCGCTCGCCGCTTCCACTCACTTCAACCCGGTGGACATCTCCTGCGCGCTGCGCAACCGCCGGGGCCGTCCCTACGACCTCGCCCGCTTCGTCGATCCCGCGACCGTCTTCATCGCCCGCAAGTCGCACGAGGGACGGCCGCTCAAGGCCCTCGAACGCCCGGGCCTCTGGAACGGCGCCATGGCCGGCTGGAACACGGTCTTCGTCGAGGTCCCCAACCCCACCTTCGCCCCCGTCAAGACCGTCCTCGACCTCCTGCGCCCCGAGCACCAGCCCTGACGGCCCGCAGTGCCGCCGGGCACCGTTTGCCCGACCGGGCCCGGCAGGCGGGGCCCTCCAGCGGCGCCGCCGCCCTTCGCCGGCCGGGCGGCGGCGTGGCGCCGGCTCGGTGCCCCGATCAGTACTCCGCCAGGTAGCGCTGCTGCTCCCAGGGATGGACGTGCGAGATGTAGTCGGCCCATTCCTGGCGCTTGGCGCGCTGGTAGTGCTCGTAGATGTGCTCGCCCAGCGCGTCGCGCATCAGCGGGTCCTTGCTCAGCTCGTCGAGCGCATCGTTCAGGTTGGCGGGCAGCTGGTCGATCTTGAGCCGGCGCTTCTCGCGGTGGCTCATGGTGAAGATGTTCTTGTTGATCGGCGGGCCGGGGTCGAGGTTGCGCGCCACGCCGTCCATGCCGGCCGCGAGCATCACGGCGAGGGCGAGATAGGGGTTGCACGAGGGGTCCGGCATGCGCACCTCGCAGCGCGTCGACATGCCGCGCTTGGCCGGCACGCGCACGAGCGGACTGCGGTTCTTCTCCGACCAGGCGACGTTGATCGGCGCTTCGTAGCCGGGCACCAGCCGCTTGTAGGAGTTGACCAGCGGGTTGGTCACCGCGCAGAAGGAGAGGGCGTGCGAGAGGATGCCGCCGATGTATCCGAGCGCGACCTTCGAGAGCTGCCACTCGCCGTTGGCATCGTAGAACGAGTTCTCGCTCCCCTTCATCAGGCTCTGGTGGACGTGCATGCCCGAGCCGTTGACGCCGAAGATCGGCTTGGGCATGAAGGTGGCGTGCAGGCCATGGTCGAGGGCGACCCTCTTGACCACGAAGCGGAAGGTGGTGACGTTGTCGGCACAGGCGACCGCGGGAGCGTACTTGAAGTCGATCTCGTGCTGCCCGGGGGCCACCTCGTGGTGCGCCGCCTCGACCTCGAAGCCCATCGCCTCGAGCACGATCACGATGTCGCGCCGGCACTCCTCCCCCTTGTCGACCGGCGTCAGGTCGAAGTAGCCCCCCACGTCGTGGGTCTCGATCTTGGGATCGCCGTTGGCGTCGCGCTGGAAGAGAAAGAACTCGGCCTCCGGGCCCGCCACCATGGTGTAGCCGAGGCGGGCGGCGTGCTCGACCTGGCGCTTGAGGGTCATGCGCGGGCAGCCGGCGAAGGGCTTGCCGTCGGGCAGGTAGATGTCGCAGATCATGCGCGCCACCTTCGAGCCGTCGGGATTGGCCCAGGGGTTGACGCGGTAGGTCTCGAGGTCGGGCACGAGCAGCATGTCCGACTCCTCGATGCGGGTGAAGCCCTGGATCGACGAGCCGTCGAAGAGGATCTGTCCGTCGAGGGCCTTCTCGAACTGGCTGCGTGGGATCTCGACGTTCTTGATCACGCCGAGGATGTCGGTGAACTGCAGCCGCATGAAGCGCACTCCGTCTTCATCGGCCGACTTGAGGATCTCCTCTCTCTTCATGAATGATCTCCATTGTTGGATGTTTCGGCAGGATTATAGGGGCACCGATGGTCGAGAGCAACCTCGAACAGGGCGATTTGATCTTCAAACCTTGCCAGAGTTGCACATTTTGAGATGCAGTCGGAAATCGCCTGACGAGCCCGCAGAGTGCGCTACGATCGCTACTTCCACCGCCTCGGGGGGGGAGACGGCCCGGCGATCCGGGGGCGGCGCGCGCACGTACAGAGGGAGACAGACGGAGCCGCCGGCAGCGCCGCAGCTGGCCCCCGCGCCGCCAGAACCCCAAAAGGCGCAGAGCGGGCCGGAGCATCTTTGGAGGCCAGCCAAGGAGACACCATGTCCGAGACCTCATCCGCCGCCCCCGGCCGGGCCGCCGCTCCGCCGGCCCGCCGCTCGCGCGGCCGCCTGGCGCTCACCCTGCTCGCCGTCGCGGCCGGTCTCGCGCTGCTCCTCGTCGCGGGCCGCTACCTGGGCGGCTACGTGCCGCGCTTCGCCCAGTGGGTGCAGAGCCTCGGGGTGTGGGGGCCGGTGGTCTTCATCCTGGGCTACGCGGCGGCGACCGTCGCCTTCGTCCCCGGCGTGGTGCTCACGCTGGCGGCGGGGGCCATCTTCGGCGTCCTGTGGGGAACGGTCTACACCCTGATCGGCGCCACCCTGGGCGCCTCGCTCGCCTTCCTGGTGGCGCGCTACGTGGCGCGCGGCGCGATCGAGAAACGGATCGCCGGCAATCCGCGCTTCCAGGCCATCGACCGCGCGGTGGAGCGCGAGGGGTTCAAGATCGTGGCCCTGCTGCGCCTGTCGCCGATCTTTCCGTTCAACCTGCTCAACTACTCGCTCGGGCTCACCCGGGTGCGCTTCGGCGCCTACTTCGCCGCCTGCGCGGCGATGCTGCCGGGGACGCTCCTCTACGTCTATTACGGCGCGGCGGCGGGCAACCTCGCTTCGGCCCTGGCGGGGGGCGGCGGCGGCAAGAAGGGCGCGGGCTCGTGGGTCCTGCTCGCCGTCGGCCTGGTCGCGACCGCCGCGGTCACCACCTACGTCACCCGCCTGGCCGGGCGCGCGCTGCGCGAGCAGATCGGCGAGCCGGGCCGACCGGGAGCACGCCGCACGAGCCGATCGGCGAGCCGGAGAGCGCCGGACGCACGGAGGGCTCCCATGCATGAGCCGGCAGAGGGCGCGCTCTTCCCGGTCGAGCCCCTCGACGAATACAACCGGGCGCTGCTCGAAAACGTCCACCCCCCGTCGTGGCGGAACCCGACGCCCAACGAGCGCTACCACCTGGTGGTGGTGGGCGCCGGCACCGCCGGCCTGGTCTCGGCGGCGGGCGCCGCCGGGCTGGGCGCCCGCGTCGCTCTCGTCGAGCGGCACCTGATGGGGGGCGACTGCCTCAACGTCGGCTGCGTCCCCTCGAAAGCCGTCGTGCGCGCCGCCCGTGCCTGGCAGGAGGCGCGCGACGCCCACCGCCGCTTCGGCGGCCCGCTGGTCGATGCGGCCGAAAGCTTCGCCGCGGCCATGGAGCGCATGCGGCGGCTGCGCGCGCGGATCAGCCCGCACGACAGCGCCGCCCGCTTCCGGGACCTCGGCATCGACGTCTTCCTCGGCCAGGGGCGGTTCGTCGCTGCCGACGCGGTCGAGGTCGGCGGCGCGCGGCTGCGCTTCCGCCGCGCGGTCATCGCGACCGGCGCCCGTGCCTCCGACCCCGGGATCCCGGGCCTGGCCGAGTTGGGCTACCGCACCAACGAGACGCTGTTCAACCTGACCGAGCTGCCGCGGCGGCTCGCGGTCATCGGCGGCGGGCCGATCGGCTGCGAGATGGCCCAGGCCTTCGCCCGCTTCGGCAGCCGGGTGACCCTGCTCGACCGTGGCCGCCACGTGCTCGGCCGCGAGGACCCCGACGCCGCCGGGATCGTGCAGCAGGCGATGGTGCGCGACGGCGTCGAGCTGGTCTTCGGCGCCCGCATCGTCGAGGCGGTCCGCGGCGCCGTGAGCGGCTCCAAGGTGCTGGTCTACGAGCAGGGGGGCGAGCGCAAGGAGCTCGAGGCCGACGAGGTGCTGGCGGCCGCCGGGCGCACTCCGAACACCGACGGCCTGGGCCTCGCGGCGGCCGGCGTGCGCCACGGCGCGCACGGGGTCGAGGTCGACGACCGGCTGCGCACCTCGAACCCGCGCATCTACGCCGCCGGCGACGTCTGCTCGCGCCTCCAGTTCACCCACCTCTCGGACGCCCACGCCCGCATCGTGATCCAGAACGCCCTCTTCTACGGCCGGGCGAGGGCGAGCGCGCTGGTCGTCCCGTGGTGCACCTACACCAGCCCGGAGATCGCCCACGTCGGGCTCTACGAGAAGGCGGCGCGCGAGCAGGGGCACGAGGTCGAGACCCTGACCCTGCCGCTCGACGACAACGACCGCGCCATCCTCGACGGCGCGGACGAG
>Ga0070763_10000436_pt1 | contig 11357 bp, 5 predicted proteins | sample HubBroMetageWRM3_FD_67279 | JGI IMG/M metagenome (GOLD analysis project Ga0070763, IMG submission 67279) | Warmed soil microbial communities from the Hubbard Brook experimental Forest, New Hampshire - Hubbard Brook CCASE Soil Metagenome WRM 3 | ecosystem: Environmental > Terrestrial > Soil >... | reverse complement strand
TGCCCCTGCATGATACGTACAGCCAGCGATCGTCGACCGACAGATCGATGTCGGAGACGAGCGGCGGCACCGCACCGAAGGGCTGCAGCGCCGGCGGCAGATCGTCGGCCTGGGCGGGTTCGGCCGGGATGGTGATCACCTTGTCGACCGACCACCGTGATGCTGCGGTCGGCGAATTGCCTAGTAGATATCGAAAGCGGTTCAAAGAAATAATGGGCTTGCCCCGGTTCTCTGGCGGTCTGGGCGTTCAGGGTTGCGTGCCAGCTTCTGATCGATCAGGTCGGGCCACAACATACTGGAACCAGCGTACGGAGAGACCATGACCTCAGAAGCCACCTATCCGACCGCGAACGGCAAGCGCTTCACCCTGGACGTGGACATTCACGCCGACGTGCCCCCTCACCGGGACTGGCAGCACACCGACCGTCTCGACAATTTCACCGCCATGGAGGTCGTCGGCAAAAGCCGCTGCCACGGCATGCATCTTGAGGGTCTGGCCTACCCGATCACACCGATTGGGATGCACTACCTGCTGATCCACTACGACATACCCGAGATCGACGAGAAGACCTATCAAGTCAAGCTCGACGGCCGGGTGAAGAACAAGCTGACTCTGGACATGGACTACTTCCGCAGCCGGCCGAAGGTCACCATACCGGCCACGATGGAATGCTGCGGTAACGGCCGAGCGAGCCAGAAGTGGCGTCTCTGGGCCCACGTCCCTTGGAACCACGACGCGATCGGCACCGCCGAGTGGACGGGCACGCCGCTGCGCGGGGTGCTCGAGGAGGCCGGCCTGGAAGACGACGCAGTGGAGATCCTCTTCACAGGGCAGGACAAAGGCATCCAGGGCCCCCCGGACGGGGCGCAAGTGCAGTACTTCCAGCGCAGCCTGACCGTGGACTACGTGATGAACCCCGACAACGATGTCTTGCTGTGCTACGAGATCAACGGCGTGCCGTTGCCGCCGCAGCACGGATTCCCGCTGCGGCTACTGGTCCCCGGCTGGTTGGGGATGGCCAACGTTAAATGGATTGACTCGATCGAAGCGACCTCCACCAGGCTTACCGAGCGGCAGATGAAGTGGTACAGCTACGCCCGAAACGACAACGACCCCAACCGTCAACCCGCAACCTTCCAGCAGACCCGGGCGATGATGATCCCACCTGGCATCCCCGACTTCCTATGCCGGATCCGCCACCTAGAAGAGACGTCGGCCGTCGAGCTGCGCGGCCGCGCCTGGGCCGGCGGGCTTCGCATAGAGAGCGTGGAGGTCAGCCTCGACGGCGGAAACAACTGGTCGTTCGCAAGACTCGATAAACCGATCGGCAAGTGGGCCTGGGTCGGCTGGTCGTTCACCTGGGAGGACGTCACTCCCGGCGAGTACACACTGCGGTGCCGCGCCAAGGACGAGCGGGGCAACATGTCAAAGGATGACGACTCGGAGCACGACTACTACGCGATGGACATCACCAAGGCACAGTACGTCGATGTGAACGTCTATCCCACGGGCACTCTGGCGCCGCTCAACAAAATCGAGCTGCCGGTGCAGTTCCCGTCGCTTTGAAGCAGGTCGGCCGCAGATGCCTCGGCAAGGAATGCGCCGCGGCTTCACGGTCGACGAAGCGGACGTCGTCTTCGAGTACGTGCGTGGCCCGCAATGCACTTAACAGAAGGTGATAAGCAGGCCAAGGCTTTTGGTCGTGTCTGCTGACCTATACCGTCGCGCACGCCAGTCCGCAGCCAGTCCGCAGCCGAGCTTGCCGCAACTTGCGGCAACCACCAGATCCAACGTCCTGACGATGCCTTTTGTCGAGCAACCAACACAGCTTGCGGGTACAAACGCCCAAGTAGTCTCGTCAGCGTCGAGAAGGTGGAAACCTTTTAGCGGACCGAAAGCCAACGTCAGAGTGGCATCGACTCGTCAACAGCGGCGGGCCGCATGGTGATTGGGTACCGTTGGCAAACGTACGAGCCCGCCGGAGAGTTTGAACCGGTTTAGCCGCGACGGCCCGACTCAGCGCCGCTGCGCTCCGCAGAAGTGCCCGTCTGGTCAGCAGACCGCTTCAGACCGGACGACACCACAAGGACCGACAGGACGATGGCCACCAGGAAGAGTGCCAGAACATCTCCCCACAAATGTCCCATGTGGTCGCCACTGAAGGATTGCATCGCCATGATCGCGCCGTGCACAACACTGGACCACACCGTGAACCAGATCAAGCTGAGGTTTGCTGCGGGGTTGCGCGCCGCGTTGATTAGGAAGACGCCTAATGTGGCGTAGACGCCGACAATCATCATGAAGTAGTCAGACTCGTAGGGCGCGCCGTGATGCCATGCCCACCCCGCCGGCCAAACCAGCGCGAGGGGATAAAGAAGGAGCATGACGACGCCAAACAGGGCGAGTGCGAGTTGCAGAAGTCTATATGTAGAAGGCATTTCGCGCCTCCGAAGGTCGGGCCTGCTGCTGAGAATTCTAGTACGTTTCGGTACCGGGAAATAGACTCCGGACACGGACCGGAACGCCCCCTGATGCACCGGCGGCGCTCCGCCGGCCCCCGCATGGGCCGCTCAGCACGGCTGTGGCTCCTTGGCCGGCTCTGTGACTTGCTCGGCCGCCCAGTGCGCCGCCCATTCCGGCCCCATGAGCGAGGCGATCTCCTCCACCGGCCGGGGATGCCACCAGGCGTCGTGAACGTTCTTGCGGCTGGTGTTGCCCGGGTGGACCAGCGCCACATAAAACGACGAGTCAGGCAGGGCGCCAACCCGTTTGGGTGATCCTTGCCAAAGGTAGCTGGTGTCGATGCCAAAGCTGGTGTCTGGGAACGGCGCCCCCTCCCAGAACTGGCGCCGATAGCAGAAGGAGGCGTCATGGACCCAAGGACGACGGCCCTCCGGGTACTCGTAACGCCACGCGCGGCCGGTGACCGGATCGCAGAAGAACACAGCCCGCAGCCCGGACACGTCGACGTCTTGCCTCCGGAACATCTCGACCTGGTAGCGCAGCCGCCTCGGCGCCGACCAGTCGTCGTCATCCCAGTGCACGACCAGCTCGCCCCGCGCCTGCTCACAAGCGAGGTTGCGCTTGGCCCCGATCGTCCGGCGTTCGGACAACCGGAGATAGCGGATCCGGGAATCGGCCGGGATCAAGTCCGCCACGCAGTCCGCGCCGTCGTCGACGACCACCAGCTCTCGGTTGGGGTAGTCCTGCTCCAGGAAGTAGCGGATGGCCCGGCCCACGAAGCGCCGCCGGTCACAGGTCGGCATGATGCATGACACCAGGGGCTCACCGGAGTGCTCGGATCGGGCGCACGTTCCGTCCTCGCCTGCCGCCTTGGCCGGGCCGGCCAGAACGGGCACGGGCTCGCCCCCCACCAGGTCGGGTTTCGCCGCCGCATTGAGCGGCCGCGGGTTGACACCGGCCCGCAGCACCACGAGGCCGCCCATCCGGCGCACCTGCTCAAAGCCGCCGGCCAGTAAGGCACGCAGCCCGGCTAGGCCGCTGGGCGAATCATCCGAGCAGCCCCGCAGCACGACCCACGCGTCGTCGGCGAGGCGCTCGCGGTAAGGCAGCGCCTCGTAGACGTCCCCACCGTCCGAGTCGCCGCCGAGCATCAGAAGCCGGACCGGACACTCGGCCGGCCGCCGGTTCGCCCGCCCGCGGTCGGCTGCTTCCATCACCGCGGCCAGCAGTTGGTCCTCGGCCGCGGTCGGTGTGCCGGCGTCCACGATGCTGCCGTCCCCGCCTTGCAGCGCCTCGGCGGCGGTCAGCGCCAGCAGCGCCAGGGCATCCCGCTCCGCCGCGGAGCCAGCCCCGGCCAGCACTGGGCTCAGAGGCGGAAGGGCCAACAACCCTTCCCTGCGGAGGAGCACAAGGATCTCGATCCGCTGGACGGCCGTGTAGGCCCCCGTCGCCAGCAGCTGGTCGACGAAGGCCACGACACCAGGGAAGCTGTCCCCGTAGTCGTGGAAGGCGATGAGGCCGCCCTCGACGAGCTGGCCCTGAAACCGACTGAAATCGGCGGCCACCGATGCGTAGTCGTGCAGGTGGTCGATGACCAGCAGATCGATCGGGCCGGGCACTTCCGCTTCGCCGGCGTAGCCGGGGTGGTACTCGACGGTGTCGGCCAGGCCCGCCGCATCTAGGTGTGATCGCAGCCGGGCAGCAGCGTCGGGCACCCCGTCGGGCGCCGCACCCCAGACGCCGAGCCGACGGTCGTGGGGATCGACGGCGTGCACGACCGAGCCCGGGCTTAGGCCCGCGGCCACCGCAGCGAGCATGATCGTCCCGCGCCCGCAGTAGCTGCCCACCTCGACGAAAGTGTGGGGGCCAGGGCGAGCGGCCGTCGCCCGGGCGGCGGCGGCGGCGAGCAGGTCGGCCTCCGCCGACGACAGCCAGCCCTCGATCGTCTCCATCCGCCGCAGCAACGGAAGCAGTAAGGGAAGCGACTGCGCCGGCGGCGCGGCGAACGGGTCGGCTGCGGTCGGGGTCGGCGGCGGGAGGTAGCGGCCGAAGTGGGCCCGCAGCCATGAGCGCAGCGGGTCCCGGTAGCTCCGTGGCACCGGATGCGCCCAGAACACCGAGGGTCGGGTCATCGCCGCCTCGACCTGGGCCACGCTGTAGCTCGCCCGGTACTGCACCAGATCATAGGCGCATGGGTTGCGCAGCACCTGGTGGCCGAGCAGTGCGACCAGCGTGGGGAACAACACCTCCTCCGACGCCCAGATCGCCGACTTGGCCAGGATGCCCTGGAGCTGCTCGTCCTCCCACAGCGCCACGAGGTCCGTTGCCGCCGCCCGAGTGAAAACCGTAGCGGGCCAGAATGTCCAGTGCGGGAACCGTGACTCGCCATTGGGAAAGCGCTGCAAAAACGGTGCCCACATTTCGAATTCCCGCCACGCGGCCTGCGGCGGGCCGATGCGCGTCGTCCTGGGCTGCACGCCCTCGGCGCTGACCAGGCAGCCGGCCTCCGGGTGCCGGGCCAGGAAGGCGGCTATGTAGGCCGAGTAGCCAGGACGAAGGGCGAGCTGGTCGGAGTCGACGATAGTCAGCGCACCGAAGTTCAGCCGCTCCAGAGCGAAACGCATGCAATCGAGGGCGAAGTCGTGCAGCTTGCCCCAGGCCATCGCCCGGGGATGGGGATGCACCATCACCCCGGCTCCGGTCAGGTCGGACAGCTCGCCGACCAGCGCTCCTCCGCTGCCGTCGTAGAGCAGAACGGTTGACTCGGGGTCCAGGTGCTGCAGGTTGGCGACCAGGTCCGCCACGCAATCGGGCGCCTCGTGGACGAGGCAAGCGAAGACGTTGCCTCCGGCGGGCGAACCGTCGTGGCGCGCACGTGATTTGGCTGGACTCGCGGGAGCCGACGGCGGCCATTTTACTTTGCCGTTGGTAGAGGCGGGGCCCATGCCGGCAAGCGTGAGCCAGGAGCGTGAAGGTGCCGTCACCGCCCCGTCACTGAGCCTGGGCGCACCGCTCGCGACGATCGCTGCGGGCAATCGTGCATGTCCGTGACTCGGCGGAGGTAAAGCGGCACCATGGTGGCTATGTACGCGTCGGCGGAACGGACGACGAGCCAGCTGCAGAGCACCCACCCCGCCGCTGCCGGCCCGTGGCCCGCGTCCCGGGTGACTCTCCGGCGAGCCGCCCGGCCCTCCCAGGTTCCGCTGCCGAGTGCTATTCAACTGAAGCTGGCGACGGGACCGGCAGACGACCCGCTGGAGCACGAGGCGGATCGTGCTGCCGACCAAGTGATGCGCATGCCCGACGCACAGCTTTCGATTGCCACGGCACCACTGCAGATCAGCCGCAAATGCGCAGCTTGCGAGGAGCACGAGGAGCACAAATGCGAATCTTGCGAGGAGGAAGCCAAGGGGGAGCAAAAACGGCTCCGCATGAAGCCGGCCGGATCCGGCGTACCGGCGCCCGATGAGGCGCCGCCCATCGTGGAGGAGGTGTTGCGCGAACCGGGTCAGCCGCTTGACGCGGCAACTCGCACCTTCTTCGAGCTGCGATTTGAGCACGATTTTTCGGGGGTTCGGGTACATACGGACGAAAACGCAGCCGAGTCGGCCCAAGCTGTCGGCGCCCGGGCCTACACAGTCGGGACGCACATCGCCTTTGCCGCAAGCAATTTCGCTCCGTCAACCGACCACGGACGACGGCTGGTGGCACACGAGCTCGCGCACGTTGTGCAGCAGGGGGGCCGCACGAAAGCCGTCCAGCGCGATATCGATCGCCGCTGGATCAACGACGTCACTGCCGCGCGCTACCGCGGCAAGGTGATGGCAGACCGCATACACCACCATGGGCTGCTGTCGAAAGAGGCGCGGGCCAAGATCCACAGCGAAATGGACTACTTCCAAGGTGCCGCGCGCGAGTCCTATATAGACATCGTGCAACCAGCGCTGCGCGCAGTGAAATCGGATCTGGACTTGCGGCCAAAACCGCCCGAACCGCCGCCCGCTTCCAAGGAAAAAGAACCCTCCCCTTCAGAAAAAAAGGACGAGCCGCCGGTATGCAAGCCGCTGCCCGCTGCCGGCTCTGGTAAGAAGTGCAAATTCTTCACTTACGACAGCACGCTGGGCGGGCCGCTGGGCACCCTGTGGGAGGCCGCGGCGTTGGCGGATGCCGCGGCGCGACCAGCAACGTATGTCATCCCTTCTGGCGACAGCATGGAAGAGCTTCTAGAAACCTTGCTCAGCACGTACGCCACTAAAGATTGCGACTGCACCGACGAAATCCAGTTCTGGAGCCACGGCAGCCGTGGCAACGGCGCGTTCATTTCCGGCGCGAAAAAGGGTGGCACGGAGGAGATTGAGGCGAAAGACTTCGACATCCCCGGTCTCGACAAGTACGGCTACGACCGCAGCCAGCCCGGGTACCAGGAGTGGGAAAGCAAGCTCACCCCGTTCCAGCGCCGGCTGATGCTGGTGCGCAGAACCATCTGCGATTCGGACTCCACGGTTTATTACCGCTCCTGCGAGGCATTCCAGGGCGAGACGGGGCAAGACTTCGCCAAGGCATCGTCGCGGTTCTGGCGCTGCGACATTTCCGGGCACACGAAGAGTATTGGGCTTACACAGCCTGGTAAGCACACCCTTTCGGTCTGTCAGGAGCCGGATTGGCCCGTTAGCGAAGGCGCCGACGAAGGGGGCAAGAAAGGCAAGGAAAAACTGCGCAACGTCAAGCCAGAATGACTGCTGGGCGCAGGCGGCCTGCCGGACGCCGGGCGACTGCGGAAGCCTCCCATGCGGTTCGTTCATAGACGAGGTTCCGTCAACAATCGGCGGGCCGCACTGGATGCCGTAATCGCGACTGACGGAATATTCGGGCGGCGAGGGTGACGCGCGGGTGACGGGGCGGGCGTATACCGACGCCGTGATGCCAGTGGCTGCGCCGGCGGAACGGGCGGCAAGCACGTCGCGGATCGGCCACCGCGCCGCTGCCGACCGGCGGCCAAAGTCCGCAGTGTCTCTTCTGGCGGCTGACCATCGCGGCCACTTGTCCCGCGAGGTGGCGGGCACCCAGCTAGCACGGGCGGGCCAGCGTCCGAGTCAGGTTCCGGTACGGCTGCGGCTTGGCACCGACCCGGCGCTTGGTCCGGGATCGGTGTCACGCCTGCAGCGCAAATGCGCGTGCGGCGGTGCGGGGACGTCGTGTGAATGCGACCAAAAGAAGGGCTTCGGGATCCAGACAAAGGTCAAGGTCGGCCCTGCAAACGATCCGTTCGAGCAGGAAGCAGACCGGGTTGCCGAAACGGTGATGCGGTTGCCAACGAACGAGCCAGTGTCGGCAACGGCAGCCGACGCTAGCGTGCAGCGGACCTGCTCCGCCTGCGAGCAGAAAGATGACAAACAAGCAATCATCCGACGTCATTCGATCGGTCGGGAAGGCGGCGATGCCGAGGGTCTATCGCACGGCAAGCTGACGCAGGGCGGCTCCGCTTTGTCGCCGGGCGTACGCAATTTCTTCGAATCCCGTTTCGGTCGAGATTTTTCCTCGGTTCGCGTTCATACCGGGTCACAGTCACATGCGCTCAATACAGGACTCAACTCGCATGCCTTTACGTATGGAAGCCACATCTGGCTGGCGAATGGTGACGCGGCGGGACCTTCGCCGCTGATGGCTCATGAACTGGCGCATGTAATACAGCAATCCAGATTACCAACAAGCGAAGGTCAGACCGATCGGGGAAGTGCCGTGCGGCGGGTAACGCGTATCGACAATGCCCATGGAGCCGAAATTCACTCCAAGCAAGCCGCGACATACGCCCCGCAGAGGCAAGGCACGGAAAGATTATCGCCGCTTCCCAGACAAGCCGTCCAGCGCCAGCCGGCCCCGCCCAGACCACAGCCGACACGTGCCGAAGAGGTCCGGCTGTCGTTTACTTCGCCCGGCGAAATCGCGGTCGTGCCGAATCCGCCGACGCTCAGCCTCTACAATTTCGCGATCGATGAACCCGTGTTGAAGGAAAAACATTTCGCCGCAATTCAGACGCTGGCCTCCCTGATAAAGCAATTCACCGGCGGCACACTGAGCGTTGCGGCGAAAGGTCATGCCGATTCCAGCGGCGAAGACACGATCAACGATCCGCTGTCCCACTACCGAGCCCTGTCGGTGCAGAAAGCTCTTGAGAGCGCCGCGGGCGTGCCGGTCCCCATATCCTCTTGCGGGGAACATTGCCCGGTGGCGACCAACGATACGGTTGAGGGCCGCTCCCGCAACCGACGCGTAGACATTAGCCTCTCTTCAAGCAAGAAGGGCGACGACATCGATTGGCCATCTCTCTGCGCATTCGCGCCGGAGCTATGTTTTTGCCTTAAAAACCCTACACTCTGTCGTGAGGACGGCGACGGCGATGGCATCCACTGGCCGTCTCTTTGTCCTGGAGCGCTTGGCAAATTGATATGTGGCGCTGTCCTCTGCCTCCTCGCGGGAGAGCTCTGCCTAACAGGGCTTTGCAGAATGCTTCCCGAAATATGCCTCCTGACAGTCTGCATAGTGTTTCCCTCGCTCTGCAAGGGTAAGCAGCAACCGTCGAAGGACGAACCGAAACGCGGGAGGGCATGCCCCAAAAAGGTCGACCTGCCGTCGGGCGTATTCGAAGCGCACAAAAAGGAGGAGGTCGGCTTTGCCTATTTGTACTATCCCTTTACCATGGACATAGACTTTGACGAGAATTCCTCCGGATGTGAGTGTGCATGTGGGGAATATACCCAACTAGTCAGAGGCTACTACGAGGTGGACGATACGGGGACGGGTAGCGGGCCTTGGAAAAAGGTTAAGAGGAAAGAGTTGAACAAAGGGGTCTTTTTGGACGAAACCAATTTCCAGGAAGACGGCATCAGCTATCTCGGTTCTTATGGCCACCGATACTGGGACGATGAAACGAGAACGGACCCTAAACGAAATCAAGAGCTGTCTTCCCACTGCGGCAGAAAAGAGTGGCCAGGCGAGTTTACGGACCAGTTTCTACGTACTAGAGAAACCGGGTGCCAGTATCGAGGTAGAGATATGCCTTGCGCCGAGACTGCCCCGAAATGGTTGGCAAGGGTACGAATGAATCTTGAGTTCATCGGCGCCCCAGTTGATGTCTGTATGGTACCCGGGCAGCGGATCCGCCTGCTGGAGCATCAGAGCAACTGGACTATAAAGGGAGAGGCGCAAGCGAAAGCTCCCCCGACCGCACCGAGGCGTCGGATTTTGACGGATTTGCCAATCATCGTTTCCGGCCTGCCGAAAAATCCGACGGCACTCCAAGACGTCACACTGGAAATCGCCGTACAGGGCCAACCCCCAGGGTGCTCCGGCCGAATCCCTGTCGGGATCATAGCGGTGGATGAGATCATGGTGACCTGCATCACTAAGAACTCAGAACTGGTGCAGCTCGCTCCCGATATATGTCCGGATATTTGGGTCAGGCCTTACGAAACACTGACTGTGTTCCGCTGAGCTTGCCCAGACGGTTTACCGCCCGCAGTTCGATACAGACTTGGCGCCGGCTTCGTCCGGGAAGGTTTCAGAGCTGCGGAAATCATGCGGGGCTGCTCCGATGAAGGTGTGGAGAGTCAACTTATCGCCTGACCGGCGTGCCGTGCGCTCCCAGGACCGCCACGAACGGCAATCACTGTGTGAGCGCCCATTGGCCGACGGCCACTGGTGACAGCGCCGTGACGGACCCTCGACGCGCGCTACACGGCCGGATGACAGGCGGCGCATAACGTCGGGTTCCTGCCGGTCCCCCGCACGGGCCGACCGCAGCAGCCGGAAGGCCTGACGAGGAGGCTAGATGCCAGTCACACCGACCTATCCAGGGGTGTACATCGAGGAGCTGCCCAGCACCTCGCACACCATCACCCCGGCAACCACATCCGTTGCCGCCTTCGTGGGCTACACCCACCCGCTAAAGACGCCGCAGCCCACCACCACGCCGGCCCCGCCGGCACCCGCGGTCCAACTCTTCAGCTTCGCCGACTACCAAAACAACTTCGGCGGCTTCTTCGACAGCCCCTGGCTGCCCGACTACGTCGGCCGCGCAGTCTTCCAGTTCTTCCTCAACGGCGGCTCCACCGCCTATGTGGTCGGGCTGACCGACCCCGACTATGTGGCGGCGACGGCCGTGATCGACAGCTCGCCGTCGATCACGTTGACCGCCCGAGAGCCAGTCGGGACCGGGTCCGGCGCCTCCGCCGTCGGCATCCCAATGCAGGTGGCCATCAGCAACCTGCAGACCACGTCGGTTACCGACGACACCGCCGACATCGTCATCACCTACGGGACACAGGTGGAGACCTACCGCAAGGTGGTCATCGGCACCCTGGCTACCCGGCTCGCCGGGTCGGCGCTGGTGACCATCACGTCACCCGCAAGTACGCCGACGTCTTACCCGACGTCAGGGTCTCCGCCTAGCTCGGGGGCGCCGATCTCCTTCACCTACGCATCGCCCCTCCCCGCCTCCCACAGCTCGATCAGCCCCCAGGCGATCGGCGCGGTGTTCACCGACAACTACCCCTTGGACAAGGTGCTGCCGGTCTTCAACCTCCTCGTGATCCCGGGGATCACCGACCCCGCGGTGCTGTCCGAGGGGGTGGCCTACGCGGAGCGGAAGCGGGCGTTTTACATCATGGACTCGCCGCCCAACTGGAACGTGGACACGCCGGCGACGGGAACCGCGCCGACCGGCTCACCGCCCTCCTCGGCCGAGTCGCCGGTGGACGGTCTGTCGCTGGTCCCGGTCAGCACCAACGCCGGCGTCTATTACCCCTGGCTGCAGACCACCGACCCCATCACCAACAACCCGAGCACCTCGCCACCGAGCGGCTTCGTGGCCGGCATCTACGCCCAGGAGGACGCC
>Ga0070763_10000435_pt1 | contig 11362 bp, 8 predicted proteins | sample HubBroMetageWRM3_FD_67279 | JGI IMG/M metagenome (GOLD analysis project Ga0070763, IMG submission 67279) | Warmed soil microbial communities from the Hubbard Brook experimental Forest, New Hampshire - Hubbard Brook CCASE Soil Metagenome WRM 3 | ecosystem: Environmental > Terrestrial > Soil >... | reverse complement strand
ATCCTCGCGCGCTGGCTGCCGCCGGCCTTCCAGAACGGGATCGACATCGACGCCGTCGATGCCGCTGTCGACATGCCCTACGACATCCCCAACTTCCGTGTCGAATACGTGCGGGCCGAGCCGCCCGCCGTGCCGACCGGCTTCTGGCGCGGGGTCGGTCCCAACAACAACGTCTTTGCCATCGAATGCTTCATGGACGAGCTGGCGCGCAAGGTGGGCAAGGATCCGATCGCCTTCCGCCGCGACATGCTGGGCAAGGCGCCGCGCTTGCAGGCAGCCCTCGATCTCGTGGCCGAGAAGTCAAACTGGGGGCAGGCACTGCCCGCGCGTGTCGGGCGCGGCGTGAGCGCGCAGCCCGCGTTCGGCAGCTTCATCGCCACCGTCGTGGAAGCCGAAGTCGACGAGCAGGGCGAGGTGCGCCTGCGTCGCGTCACGTCGGCCGTCGATACCGGCATCGCCGTCAATCCCGACACGATCGCGGCGCAGCTGCAGGGTGGGCTGATCTTCGGCCTGACGGCCGCGCTTTACGGCGAAATCACCATCGACAAGGGCCGTGTCCAGCAATCCAATTTCAACAACTATCGCATGCTGCGCATCGACGAGGTGCCGCAGATCGACGTCCACGTCATCAAGAGCGGCGAGGCACCGGGGGGAATCGGCGAGACCGGCGCAACCGCGGGGCCGCCGGCATTGCGCAACGCGATCTATGCCGCGACGGGGGTCGCCTTGCGCCGGCTGCCGATTGACCGCGACCTGCTGGCCGGGAGGAAAAAGTCATGAGGCCGGCGGTGCGTCGGGGCCTCGCCGTCGGCATCATCCTCGTGGTGGTCGTGGTGGCGGCCGGCCTGTGGTACCTGCGCGGGCCCGGCCCCATGGCCTTTGCCGACGGCCCGAAGATGGCGATGGCGGATTATCACGCCGCCGATCCGACCGGTGTCCCGGCTTCGCTTGCCAAGGCTAGCCTCGTGGAACGCGGCGAATATCTCGCGCGCGCTGCGGATTGCATGGTTTGCCACACGATCCCGGGTGGCAAGACGTTCGCCGGCGGCCTGGCATTCAGGCTGCCCTTCGGCACGCTCTATTCGACCAACATCACGCCGGACAAGGAGACTGGCATCGGCAATTACAGCGACCAGGAATTTCTCGACGCAGTCCATCGTGGCGTGCGACGCGACGGCGCGCGGCTTTATCCAGCGATGCCGTTCTTGTCCTACACCTACATCACCGATGCCGACGCGCTGGCGATCAAGGCCTATCTGTTCAGCCTGCCGCCGGTACGGGCGGCAGCGCCTTCAAACACGCTGACCTTTCCCTTCAACCAGCGCTGGACGATGGCCTTCTGGTCCGCCCTGTTCAATCGCGACAAGCGCTTCGAGCCCGACACGGCGAAGAGTCCCGAGTGGAACAGGGGCGCCTATCTCGCCGAGGCGCTGGCCCATTGCGGCGAATGCCATACGCCGCGAAACCTCGCGTTCGCCCTGGATAACCGTGAGAAGTTCGCCGGCGCGGTGGCGGCGGGCTGGCATGCCTACAACATCAGCTCGGACAAGGGCACGGGCGTCGGTGCCTGGTCCGACGACCAACTGGTCTCCTATCTGTCCACCGGACACGCCGCGGGTCGCGGCACCGCCTCGGGGCCGATGGGCGAAGCCGTGGACGAGAGCTTTAGCCGGATGGCGCCCGAGGATATCCGCGCATTGGTGGCCTACCTCCGCAGCGTGCCCGCCGTCGCCTCGAGCGAGCCAGCGACGCTGGCGCCGCCGGCCTCTCAATCGCCCAAGACCGGCGGCACCGCGGATGCGCGGGGCAAGATGGTCTTCCAGGGCGCCTGCGTCAGTTGTCACGGCTGGACGGGTGAGAGTCCCCTGACGCCCTTCGCCACGCTGACCGGCGCGCGCGCCGTCAACGATCCCGCCGCCATCAACGTGGCGCAGATCGTGATTTCCGGGACCAAGCGGCAGGCGCCGCCCGGCGCCCTTTCGATGCCGGCCTTCGGCAGCGCCTATTCCGACGCGGAGATCGCGGCCGTCGCCAACTACGTCACCGCACGCTTCGGCGGCAAGGCATCCTCGATCACCGAGCAGGACGTGGCGACGCTCCGAAAGCAAACGTCGCAGTAGTAGCGGAGGCGAATGCCTGGCTCCCGCTAAAGGGAGGGGGCGATGGGGCTCGATCGGCCCGGGTTATGGCAACGGCAAGGCACGGCCATGCCTTTGTGCCCGAGGGTGTCCGGGCGCTTTGCGTCGACCGCAGGCGCGCCGCGGTTAGGCAGAAATTATGCAACGATTTCAATGCGGCGAACCCTGTTTACCCGTCAACTGGTGCTTACTTATTCGCCCGGCTCGATCCCATCATTAAGTGAAGCTTCCATTCGCGAGGTAAGCGCCATCCGAATGGTTTCGTCTTGCCGACGGGAAGACGCAACAAATACATGCTAATTTGGTAACGCTGCTGGCGCGGTAACTGCACGAAGTATCTCTTTTATTGTGCTTGACTTATACTTAAGTCAGTGCCACTCTGAGCTCGCGAAATAGGTTCAGACCGGTTCTCTATCGGTATCTGGTGCAAAGTCTCATGACGGCGCGGCGAGTGCTACATTACCGTTCCTCGATATGAAAAAAGCGCAGGCAGCACATGGCGGGCAGGTTGAAGGACAAGGTGGCGATCGTGGTCGGCGCGGGCTCGAGCGGTCCGGGTTATGGCAACGGCAAATGCACGGCCATCACCTTTGCGCGCGAAGGGGCCCGGGTGATGTGCGTCGACCGCAAGCGCGCCGCCGCCGAGGAGACGGCAGGCCTGATCGCGAAGGAAGGCGGCGAGGCCACGACTTTCGAAGCCGATTCGTCGAAGAACGCCGACGTGAACGCGATGGTCGATGCCTGCCTGGCCAAATGGGGAAGGATCGACGTGCTCGACAACAATGTCGGCATCGGCTCGACCGGCGGCCCGGTCGAACTGAGTGAAGACGAATGGCACCTGGTGTTCGACGTCAACGTGAAGAGTTTCTTCCTCACCGCCAAGCATGTGCTGCCGGTCATGGAGAAGCAGGGCAAGGGCGCCATCGTCAATGTGAGCTCGATTGCCTCGATCCGCTCCCCCAAGGGCGTTTCCTACATCGCCTACAATGCCAGCAAGGGCGCGGTGAACTCGCTCACCTTGGCGATCGCTTCGCAGTACGCCGACAAGGGCATCCGCTGCAACGCCATCCTGCCCGGCCTGATGCACACGCCGATGATCGACTTCCTCGCCGAGCAGTATGCCAAGGGAGAGCATGATCACAACCAGGCCTACGACAAGATGATCGCCATCCGCGACCGCGCTTCGCCCACCGGCAAGATGGGCACCGGCTGGGACACCGCCAACGCCGCGCTCTTCCTGGCCTCGGACGAGGCGGCCTATGTCAACGGCCACCTGCTGGTGGTCGATGGCGGCATCACCGTCCGCGCGTGAGCACGAAGCGGGAGATGAACGGGCTTGTCAGCACGATCAGGAACAGGCGGAAGAGATGATGGGTCGCCACCATCGCCACCTCGATGCCGAGCGCCAGGCCGATCAGGCTCATCTCGGCGAAGCCGCCGGGGGCGTAGCTGAGCACCGTCGCATCGAGGTTGAGGCCGGTGATCGCCACAGTGAACTTGGCGAAGATCACCGCGCAGACAATCAGGATTGCCGCTGCGCCGATCGAGGCGCCCAGCTCCTTGTGAAGCTGGTCGAGGGCGGCACCGACGAAGCGGCAGCCGATGCCGGCGCCCATCACGATCTGCGCCGCGGCCACCAGCTCGCCGGGTGGCTTGGAGTTGGTGAGGCCCGCGAGATGGGCGATGGCGCTCATCAGCATCGGGCCTATCATGAAGCTGGCCGGAAGGCGCAGCAGGCGGCCGACCACGGCGCCGATCACGCCGCAGCCGATCAGCACCGCATAGTCCTTCCAGTCGTTGTTGGTCGGACCGTGCACCATGGTGAGCACGCTGGTCTGCGCGCCAGCCACCAGCCGGTACCAGACCGGGATGGTCAGCACGACGGTGAGGATGCGCAGCGCATGGGCAAGGGCGATGGCGCGTTCCTGGCCGCCCATGGCGCCGCCCATGATGGTCATGTCGTTCAGCCCGCCCGGCATGGCGGCGAAATAGCAGGTGACCTTGTCCCAGTTGGTGAAGCGGCGGAACCAGAAGTAGCCCAGGGTCGCGCCGGTCATGGTCATGCCGGTCATCACGCAGAGGCTCACGCCCCACTTGCCGAGCTGCTGCACCAGGTCCGGCGTGAAGCCCGAACCCAGCAGCACGCCCATGATGATGATCATGCCCTGGCGCAGGCGTACCCGCATGCCGATGCGCAGTCCGGCGAAGGCGGCGATAGTGGAGAAGACGCAAGCGCCCAGCATCCAGGCGAGCGGCATCTTCAGCCAGTTGAAGACGAAGCCGCCCACCGTGCCGATGACGATGGCGAGCAGCAGCGGCTTCACGCCCTCGTGGCCGATGATGTGCTTCTTCTCGGTCTTGAAGGGGAGCGTCTTGCTGCTACTCAAGGATCGAACTGCTCTTTGAGGATGCGCTCCTCGAGATCGTGCTCGGGATCGAACAGCAGGGTGAGGTCGATATCGGCCGCCTCGGTCACCGTGACCCGGGCGACGTTGGCGATCTCGACGGAATCGGCGGCGGCGGCGACCGGGCGCTTGCGCGGATCGAGGATGGTGAACTCGACCTTGGCATGGCGTGGCAGCAGCGCGCCGCGCCAGCGCCGCGGGCGAAAGGCGTTGATCGGCGTCAGGGCGAGCAGGCCGGCGCCCAGCGGCAGGATCGGGCCATGGGCGGACAGGTTGTAGGCGGTCGAGCCCGCCGGCGTGGCGACCAGCGCGCCGTCGCAATAGAGGTCGGTGAGACGTTTCTTGCCGTCGACCGAGACGGCGATGCGCGCGGTCTGGCGGCTCGAGCGCAGCAGCGACACCTCATTGATCGCCGTCACCTCGAAGGCGCGGCCGCGGGTGTTGATCGCCAGCATGCGCAACGGCGTCAGCGTCACCTGGCGGGCCTTCTTGAGCCGCTGCAGCAGCCCCGCCTCCTTGTAGGTGTTCATCAGGAAGCCGACGGTGCCGAGATTCATGCCGTAAATCGGCGTGCCCCGGCGCATGTTGCGATGAAGCGTCTGCAGCATCAGGCCGTCGCCGCCCAGCGCCACGATGATATCGGCCTGGGCGGGCTTTACCGCGCCATAGCGCTTCTCCAGCCGGGCGCGCACGACACGGGCGGTGGGCATGGCGGCCGAGACGAACGCCAAGCTTGGAACGGGCGGGGAGGGGGAGGCCATCGGGATGTCGGTAATGCCTTCAATGCAAGATTCGTACTATAGCCGCACGCCGCCGCCGTGCGATAAAATCCCCTGCGCACAAGAACCGCGAGGAGGAACGAGATGGAGCTGGTTCCGCTGGGGCCTGGATTCGGTGTCGAGGTGAAGGGCGTCACCCTGCTCGACGTCGCCACCGACGCGGAGGCCTACAAGGCCGTGCGCGCGGCCTTCGAGACCCATTCGCTCCTGGTGTTCCGCGACCAGCCGATCGCCGACGACATCCAGGTCGCTTACAGCCGCGCCTTCGGGCCGCTCGAGCTCACCAAGGTGGCTTCGCTTGGCGCCGGCGGCTTCTACTCCCGGCTCACCAACGTGGGCGAGAACGGCGAGATCGTGCCACCCACCGACCGCCAGGTGCTGGTCGCCAAGGCCAATGCGCTTTGGCACACCGATTCCTCTTTCAAGAAGACGCCCGCGCTCGCGTCCGTGCTCACGGCGCGCGTGCTGCCGGGCGAGGATGGCGACACCGAATTCACCTCGACGCGACTCGCCTGGGAGCGCCTGCCGGCCGACCTGCAGGCCAGGCTCAAGGATGCGGTGGCGACGCACTCCTACGCCAACAGCCGCGACCAGATCCATCCCGACCTCGCCAACGCCGAGGAGCGCAAGGCGCTGCCGCCGGTGCGCTGGCGGCTCAACTGGCGCAACCCCGCGAACGACCGGCGCGCGCTCTATGTCGCGAGCCACGCCTATGCCATCGACGACATGGACGATCGCGACGCCCGTCAGCTCCTCGCCCAGCTTCTCGACGAGGCAACGCGGCGCGAGTTCGTCTACACCCACAAATGGCGCCAGGGCGACGCGGTGATGTGGGACAATCGTGCCATGCTCCATCGCGGACGGCCGTGGGACTACAAGAAGGAGCGGTCGATGGTTCGCACCACCATATCGGCGACTGACGCCGACGGCCTGGCCGAAGTGCGCCCACCGGTGTTGCATTAGGCGGCGCCGCCAAAGTCTATCCAGTAGTCTCGGTTGTGCTATCATTCGGCCGCCCGTTTGAGGAATCCGCAAGGGCGGCGTACCGGCGCGTGAACATGACATGACGGGGCAAGCCGAAGACGGCAATTCGGACCATCGCGGGCTCGCCGCACTCGTGATGCTGCTGCGCTTCCATGGGCTCAGCGTCGATCCGGCGCAGATCCGCCATCAGTTCGGCACCGCCGCGATCGGCGTGCCCGAGATGCTGCGCTGCGCCCGCCAGCTCGGCCTGAAGGCCAGCGAGTCCAGGACGCGGTGGGACCGCCTGGCACGCACGCCCCTGCCGGGAATCGCGGCTTTGCGCGACGGCGGGTTTCTGCTGCTCGGCAAGGCGGGCGAGGACAAGATCCTCGTCCAGACGCCGGATGCGCAGCGTCCCACGCTGATGACCCGGGCCGAGCTCGAAGCCGTGTGGGATGGCCGCATCGTCCTGATGACCAAACGAGCAAGGCTGACCGACCTCGGGCGGCGCTTCGACGTCACCTGGTTCTTGGGCGCGGTCCACAAATATCGCGGGCTGTTGAGCGAGGTGCTGGTCGCTTCGTTCTTTCTCCAGCTCTTTGCGCTGATTTCGCCGGTGTTCTTCCAGGTCGTCATCGACAAGGTGCTGGTGCATCGCAGCATGAGCACGCTCGATGTCCTGGTGATCGGCTTGGTCGCGATCTCCGTCTTCGAGACCATTCTCGGCATCCTGCGGACCTATGTGTTCGCCCACACGACCAATCGGATCGACGTCGAGCTGGGCGCGCGGCTGTTCCGCCATCTCCTGGCGCTGCCGATCGCTTATTTCCAGGCGCGTCGCGTGGGCGATTCGGTCGCCCGGGTGCGCGAGCTCGAGAACATCCGGAACTTCCTGACGAGTTCGGCGCTGACGCTCGTGATCGATCTTTTCTTCACCTTCATCTTTCTCGCCGTCATGTTCGTCTACTCGCCGCTCCTGACCTGGATCGTGATCGCCTCGTTGCCGGTCTACATCGCGATTTCGGCCGGAGCGACGCCGCTGTTCCGGCGCCGGCTCGACGAGAAGTTCCAGCGTGGCGCGGAAAACCAGGCGTTTCTCGTCGAATGCGTCGCCGGCGCGGAGACGCTGAAGGCGATGGCGGTCGAGCCGCAGATGCAGCGCCGATGGGAAGAGCAGCTCGCCGGCTATGTCGCGGCCAGTTTCCGGGTCATCAGCCTGGGCAACACCACGAGTCAGGTCGTGCAGCTCATCAGCAAGCTGGTCGTGGCAGGCATTCTTTATTTTGGGGCAAGGCTGGTCATCGACGGCGACCTCACCGTGGGCGAACTGGTCGCCTTCAACCTCCTGGCCGGTCGTGTCAGTGCACCGGTGCTGCGCCTCGCCCAGATCTGGCAGGATTTTCATCAGGCGCGCCTGTCGGTCCAACGGCTTGGCGATATCCTCAATACCCCGGCCGAGCCGATCTACAGCCCGGGCCGCACCTCGCTCCCCGCCATCCGCGGCGACGTCACGTTCGAGCATGTCACCTTCCGCTACCGCGTCGATGGGCCGGAAGTGCTGCACGATGTCAGCTTGACCGTTCCGGCCGGTCAGTTGCTCGGCATCGTCGGCCCGTCCGGGTCGGGCAAGAGCACGCTCGCCAAGCTCGCCCAGCGCCTCTATGTCCCCGAAAGTGGCCGCGTGCTGGTCGATGGCGTCGATCTCGCGCAAGTCGATCCGGCCTGGCTGCGCCGCCAGATCGGCGTCGTGCTTCAGGAAAACGTGCTGTTCAACCGCTCGATCCGGGAAAACATCGCGCTGGCCGATCCCGCCCTGCCGACCGAGCGTGTCGTTGCCGCGGCGAAGCTTGCCGGCGCCCACGACTTCATCCTCGAATTGCCGGAAGGCTACGACACGATCGTGGGAGAGCGCGGCAGCAGCCTGTCCGGCGGCCAGCGGCAGCGCATCGCCATCGCCCGTGCGCTGATTGCCGACCCGCGCATCCTCATCTTCGACGAGGCGACGAGCGCGCTCGACTACGAGAGCGAGCGCATTGTTCAGCAGAACATGGCCCAGATCGCCCGCGGCCGAACGGTGCTTGTCATTGCCCATCGGCTCTCCGCGCTGCGGCTTGCCGATCGCATCATCACCATCGAACGCGGCCGCCTGGTCGAGGACGGCACGCACGACGATCTGATCAAGACCGGCGGCCGCTATGCGACGCTCTATCGGCTCCAGGCAGGTTTGCATGAAATCCGCTAAGAATATCGTGGCCTTCCCGGCCGGGCGCGCGCAGCGTCGAAAGGACGAACTGGCGTTTCTGCCCGCGGCGCTCGAGATCGTCGAAACGCCGCCGTCGCCGGTCGGGCGCGCCGTCGCTTTCACCATCATCGCTGTGTTCGCTGTTGCGCTGGGCTGGGCGTGCATCGGCACGGTCGACATCGTCGCGGTGGCACCGGGCAAGATCATTCCCAGTGGCCGCACGAAGACGATCCAGCCGTTCGAGACCGGCGTCGTGCGGGCGATCCATGTCCGCGACGGCCAAAGCGTCAAAGCCGGCGACGTCCTCATCGAGCTTGATCCAACCATGACCGGCGCGGAGCTCGGACATTTCAAGAGCGATCTGATCGCCGCTCAACTGGACGCCGCCCGGCTGCGTGCGGCGTTGGCCGCCAAGGACGATCCGGCCGCGGAGCTCAAGCCGCCGCCGGATGCGCCGGCCGCGCTGGTCGAGATGCATCGCCGCTTCCTGATCAGCCAGACCGCCGAACAGCATGCCAAGCTTGCCGCCATCGACGGGCAGGTGGCGCAGAAGGAAGCCGAGCGCGCCACCATCACGGCATCGATCGAGAAGCTCAAGGCAATCATTCCGCCGCTGGAGGAGCGGGTCGAAATCCGCAAGCGCATGTTCAACAAGGAACTGGGCTCCAAGATCGTCTACCTGACCGAACTGCAGGACCTGCTCGGCCAGCAAAAGGAGATCCTCGTCCAGGAAAGCAAGCTCAGCGAAACGGAGTCGGCGATCGCCGCCCTGGCCGAGACGCGACTCAAGACCGTGGCCGAGTACGAACGCGGCCTGTTCGACGATCTGTCCAAGGCTGAGCAGAAGCTGGCGGGGCTCGGCCAGGACATCATCAAGGCGGAACAACGCACCAGTCTGCAGAACCTGACGGCGCCCGTGGAAGGCGTCGTGCAGCAGCTCGCCATGCACACCATCGGCGGCGTCGTGACGCCGGCCCAGGCGCTCATGGTCATTGTCCCGGCCGAGAGCCGCTTGGAGATCGAGGCGATGATTTCCAACCGCGACATCGGCTTCGTCGAAGCCGGCCAGGACGCGGCGATCAAGGTCGATGCGTTCAATTTCACGCGTTACGGCCTGCTGCACGGCAAGGTCCTCGCCGTCTCCCCGGACGCCATCTCCCACGACAAGCCGCAGGACAAATCGGCCGACAAGCCGCAGGGCGCGGAAGCAAGCAGCAGCGAACCGAAGGGCCAGGATTTGTCATACGCCGCGCGCGTGTCGCTCGACCGCACCCTGATGCAGGTCGAAGGCAAGTCGGTCAATCTCTCGCCCGGGATGGCCGTCACGGTCGAGATCAAGACCGGCTCGCGCAGCATCATCAGCTATCTGCTCTCGCCGCTCGCGCGCTACAAACATGACAGCTTGCGCGAGAGATGATGGCGCCGGAACGGCCTCCAGGAACGGGGCGGCGTCAGCCTCCCGAGACGTTGCTGAGGCTGTAGACGGGCTGCGGCTCGTCGATGTCCTTGAGCAGGTGGCGCCCGAGCAGCACGACTTCGCGCTCGGGCAGCAACGCGGCCAGCGCCTGGGAGACGACGATCGGCCGGTCGAGCTGGCCGCAGAGCTTTTCCAGCCGCGCCGCATGGTTGACCGCCGGTCCGATCACCGTGAAGTCGAGCCGGGCGCTGGCGCCGATGTTGCCGAACATGACCTCGCCGACGTGCAGCGCCAGGCCGAAACGCACCGAGGGCTCGTCGACCGTGGCGCGCATCAGGTTCAAGGCGGCGATCATGCGGTAGGCGCCCACCGCCGCCTCGATGGCGCGCGTCGCCGTCGCCGACCGCTCGGCCGGCGAGGCGATGGGCAGCATGGCCAGCATGCCGTCGCCCATGAACTTCAGGATCTCGCCGCCGGCGCCGGTGACGGCGCCGCCCATGATGCTGAAATAGTCGTTGAGCAGGCCGATGATGGCGTCGCGCGGCAGCCGGTCGGAGGCGCGGGTGAAGCCGCGCAGGTCGCAATACCACAGCACCGCCTCGATGGTCTGGCCATCGCCGCGCTTGACCTCGCCGGCCAGGATGCGCTGGCCGGCGGCGCGCCCGACATAGGCGTCGAGCAGGTTGACCGAAAGGTCGCGCAGCGAGTGCGTCTCGACGATGCGCGTGAAGGCGAACTGCAGCTGGAACATGCGGTCGAGGTCGACTGCCGAGAAGCCGCCCGGCTTGTCCGACACCACGCTCAGCGCATCGACATGGCCGGTCGTGAACAGCAGCGGCAGGGCGACATAGTCGGTCGCGCCATCGGCCTTGAGCTCCTTCAGGACCGGCGCCTGCGGCTCCACGTTCTCGAGGCGCACGCGAATGGTGCGGCGCTGTTCGAACACCGGTGGCAACGGATTGTCGAGATATTCGCTGCGCTCCATCAGTCCGTGCGTGGCCTCGCTGACCTTGACGCCATGGCCGCGCCGCCAGGTATAGGCCTTGCCGGCGAACTCCGGATGCAGGGTGAGCTGGAAGTAGGCCAGCCGATAGAGCGGGATGCCGGCGGCGACAAGCTGCTCGCCGGCGGCCGCAATCAGCTGGCCGGTGTCGGTGATGCGATAGGCTTCGGTGACGAACCAGCGCGCCAGCGGGTCGCCGTAGACGCGGTTCGGGATCTCGTCGTCCATGGCCGGATCATAGCGCCGCCGGTGCCCGCCGGCTCGCCGGTCGGCAAGCTTATTCGGCGGCTTCGAGGCGCAGGTTCTGCGCGGCCGCCACCTTGGCGCGGGCCAAGTCCTCGCCCCGGCGCTTGCTGAGCGCCGCCCCGCCGCCTGCCGTCTCGGCAAACAAGGCGAGCTTGTCGAGATCCTCCTC
>Ga0070763_10000430_pt1 | contig 11401 bp, 1 predicted proteins | sample HubBroMetageWRM3_FD_67279 | JGI IMG/M metagenome (GOLD analysis project Ga0070763, IMG submission 67279) | Warmed soil microbial communities from the Hubbard Brook experimental Forest, New Hampshire - Hubbard Brook CCASE Soil Metagenome WRM 3 | ecosystem: Environmental > Terrestrial > Soil >... | reverse complement strand
AGGAGGCCGCTGACGGGCCGGAGTCGGACGGCGCGCGTCATCACCGGTGCTCGCCCGCGGCCGCTGGCCGGCCGGCGCCCGCGGGCGAGCACCTGGTCGTGCTGGCGGTGCACCACATCGCGGCCGATTTCGGCTCGCTCGCGGTGCTGCTGCGAGAGCTGGGAGCGCTCTACGCCGGCCGGACCCTGCCCGCGCCCGCCGGCTGGTCGTATGCCGAGCACGTGCGCCGCGAGGCCGAGCGCCTCTCGGGGCCGGAAGGAGAGCGCCTCGGGTCGTACTGGAGCCGTGCGCTCGCCGGGGGGGCGCCGCCGCTCGAGCTGCCCACCGACCGGCCACGGCCTCCGGTCCAGGGCTTCCGGGGCGGCGCGCGCTCGCTCCGGCTGGAACGCGACCTCGCCGTCGGGCTGCGGGTGATCGGCGGGCGCGCGGGGGCGACTCCCTTCATGACCCTGCTGGCCGCCTTCCTGGCGCTGCTCCACCGCTGGAACGACCAGGACGAGCTGCTGGTGGGGACGCCGGCCGCCGGGCGGGACGCCCCCGAGCTGGCCGACCTGGTCGGATACCTGGTCAATCCGGTCGTGCTGCGCGGCGACCTCGCGGGAGATCCCAGCTTCGACGAGCTGCTCGGGCGGGTGCGGGACACGGCGATCGGCGCCTTCGCCCACCAGGGCTTCCCCTTCCCGCTGCTCGTCGAGAAGCTCGGCGGCGAGCGCGACGCCAGCCGCCCGCCGGTGTTCCAGGTGATGTTCACGTTTTATGGCGGCTCCGCCCTGCCGGGCTTCGATCGATCGGACGGCTCCGCCCTCCCGGGCTTCGATCGATTGGAACGCTCCGCCCTCCCGGGCTTCGCTTTGGGGGTCGGCGGGGTGGAGATGGAGCTTGGCGGGATGGTGCTGGAGTCGGTCGAGGTGCCGCGGCGCAGCTCCCAAGTCGAGGTGGCGCTGATGATGGGGGAGATCGACGGCACCCTGGCCGCGTCGCTGCAGTTCGACAGCGACCTCTTCGACCCCACGACCGCCGCGCGGATGCTCGCGCAGCTCCGCACCCTGATCGAGGCCGTCTGCGCGAGCGACTGCGAGCCGGGAGGTGCCGCTCGGGTTGCGACCGCCGCCGCCGGCCGGCCGGGGATCTCGGTACTGCCTCTGCTCGGCGCGGCCGAGAGCCAGCAGGTCCTGGTCGAGTGGAATGACACGGCCGCCACCTGGGAAACCTGGCCGCCCGCCGCGACGATCCACGAGCTCTTCGCCTGGCAGGCGGCGAGGCGGCCGGAGGCGCCGGCGGTGTCGGGCCAGGGCGTGACGCTCAGCTACGGCGATCTGGCGCGGCGGGCGATCCAGGTCTCCCGCTATCTCGGGCGGCTGGGAGTGGGGCCCGAGGCGCGCGTGGGGGTCTGCCTCGAACGCTCCCCCGAGATGGTGGCGGTCCTGCTCGGCATCCTCCAGGCAGGGGGCGCCTACGTGCCGCTCGACCCGACCCACCCGCCGGCGCGCCTGGCGCTGGTGCTCGCCGACAGCGCGATCGCGGTCCTGGTCACCGAGGCGCGCTGGCTGGAGCGGCTGGGCGTGGGCCGGCGCGATCCGGCAAACCGCGAGCGCGGCGCGGGGCCCTTCGTCGTCTGCCTGGACGAGGAGCGGGAGTGGATCGAGGCCGAAGACGGCGCACCGCCACCGGCGGCGCGCCGGGGCAGCCTGGGCGAGAGCCTGGCCTACGTCCTCTACACCTCGGGCTCGACCGGCCGCCCCAAGGGCGTCGGGGTTCCGCACCGGGCGGTGGTCAACTTCCTGCGCGCGATGGCGGAGCGGCCTGGGTTCTCCGCGGGCGACGTGATGCCGGCGCTGACCACCCTGAGCTTCGACATCGCGGGGCTGGAGATCTACGGGCTGCTCGCGGTGGGCGGCCGGGTCGAGATGCTGGGGGTCGAGGAGGCGACCGACGGCCGCCGGCTCGCGGCGCGGCTCGCGGCTTCGGGCGCGACGGCGATGCAGGCCACACCCGCCACCTGGCGCCTGCTGCTCGACGCGGGATGGTCCGGGGCGGCGCTCAGGGCGCTCTCGGGGGGCGAGGCGCTGGCGCGCGAGCTGGCCTCGGCGCTGCTCGCCCGCGGCGTCGAGCTCTGGAACCTGTACGGCCCGACCGAGACGACGATCTACTCGGCGGCAGCGGCGGTGACCGAGAGCTCCGGGAGCGCCGTGGCGGGACTCGGGCGCCCGATCGCCAACACCCGGTTCCAGGTCGTCGATCACCGCATGGCCCCGGTGCCGATCGGAGTGCCGGGCGAGCTGCTGATCGGCGGCGCGGGGGTGGCGCGGGGCTACTGGGGACGGCCGGAGCTGACCGCCGAGCGCTTTGTGCCGGACGGCTGGAGCGGGGCTGCGGGGGCGCGCCTCTACCGCACCGGCGACCTGGTGCGCCTCGGAACGCGAGGCGATCTCGAGTTCCTCGGGCGGATCGATCACCAGGTCAAGGTGCGCGGTTTCCGCATCGAGCTGGGCGAGATCGAATCGGCGCTGCTGCGCGAGGACCGGGTGGGCGAGGCGGTGGTGGTGGCGCGCGGCGAGGGCACCGACCGGCGGCTGGTGGCCTTCGTGGCTCCACGGAGGATGCCGGGCTCACGCGACGGCGCTGCCGGAGCGGATGGAGCCGGCGGAGGGAAGAGCTCTCCGGCCGCACCGGCGCTCGATCCCACCGACTTGCGGGAGCGCCTGCGACGGACGCTGCCGGATTACATGGTGCCCGGCGAGATCGTTGCGATCGAGCGGCTGCCGCGCACGCCGAGCGGCAAGGTCGATCGCAAGGCATTGCCTTCCGATGCCTCCGATGCCGACGCCTCCGATGACTTCGATGCCGATGCCTCCGATGACTTCGATGCCGGCGCCTGCGATGCCTGCGATACCTCCAATGCCCTCGACGCCTCCGGCAGTGCCCCGTCCGCCGCGGCGCCGGCGGACCCGCAGCCCCCGCGGCGAGACCGGGCGAGACGAGCGCGCGGTGGCGCCGGGCGAACGGCTCCCCGCACGGCGGCCGAGGAGGTGCTGGCGGGCGTCTGGACCGAGGTGCTGGGGGTCGAGCGGGTCTTCCTGGAGGACGACTTCTTCCGCCTCGGCGGGCACTCGCTGCTGGCGCTGCGGGTCTCGGCGCGGGTGCGCGACCTGCTGGGGGTCGAGCTGCCGCTCTCCGCGATGCTGCGGCTCTCCCGGCTCGAGCAGCTGGCGCGCGAGGTCGAGGCGCTTCGCCGCGCCGGACGGCCGCAGCCGATGCCGCTCCGGCGCCTGGCGCGCGAGCCGCGGGACGCCGAGGGCCGGTGGATCACAGCCCTCTCCTTTGCGCAGGAGCGCCTCTGGTTCCTCGACCAGCTCGAGCCCGGGAGCGCGGCCTACAACGAGCCGCGAGCCCTGCGCCTGCGCGGACCGCTGCCTCCGACCGCGACCGCCGCGATCGCCGCCAGCCTGGCCGAGATCCAGCGCCGTCACGAGGCGCTGCGCACCACCTTCGTCGCGCCGCCCGGCGGCTCCGGAGCCCCATCCGCCGCGGTCACCCTGATCCATCCCCACCACCACCACCACCAAGGCGGCGCGACCGCGCCGCCGCCCGATCCGAATGCCGCGACCGCGCCGCTGCCCGATCCGAATGCCGCGCCGGCGCCGCCGCCCGATCCGATTGCCGCTGCGGCGCCGCCGCCCGATCCAATTGCCGCGAGGGCGGCGGCGCCCGATCAGGTTTCCGCGACCGCGGCGCCGTCCAATCCGACCGCCGCACCGCCGCCGCTCCTGCCGCTCATCGACCTCTCCGGCCTGCCGGGCGAGCGCCGGGGCGAGGTCGAGGCCAGCCTTCTCGCGGCGGAGGCACGGCGGCCGTTCGACCTCGCGGTGGGCCCCCTGCTGCGGGCTTCTCTGGTGTGCCTTGCTGCCCGCGAGCACGTGCTGATGGTGACCACGCATCACATCGTGAGCGATGGCTGGTCGCTCGACGTGCTGGCCCGCGAGCTGGCGGCGCATTTCCGCGCCGCTCTCGCGGGTGCGCCGGCGGCGGTGGTGCCCGAGCTCCCGGTCCAGTATGCGGATTTCGCCCACTGGCAGCGCGCGGCGCTCGCCGGCGAGGCGCTGGCCGCCGAGGTCGCTTTCTGGCGCGAGCAGCTCGCCGGGGCGCGCGGCGAACCGCCGCCGCTCGAGCTACCGCTCGACCGCCCGCGCCCGGCGGCGGCGAGCGCGCGGGGCGCGCGGCGTTCGCTGGCGCTTCCGGCCGGCCTTGCCGGGGCGCTCGCCGGGGTGGCGCGACGCCGGGGCGCGACGCTCTTCATGCTCCTGCTGGCCGCGCTCGACACCCTGCTCGGCCGCCTCGGCGGGCAGACCGACGTCGCGGTCGGCATCCCGGTGGCCAACCGGGGCCGGAGGGAAACCGAGGACCTGATCGGCCTCTTCGTCAACCTGCTGGTGATGCGCCTCGACCTCGCGGGCGATCCCGCGTTCGGGGCGCTGCTCGGGCGGGCGCGCGAGACGGCGCTCGCCGCCTACGGCCACCAGGAGGTGCCCTTCGACCAGCTGGTGAGCGAGCTGGCGCCGCGGCGCGGCCTCGCCGAGACGCCGTTCTTCCAGGTGGTCCTGGCGCTCCAGGGCGCGCCGCCCCCGCTCTCGTTCCCCGGCCTCGCGGTCGAGATCCTCGACACCTACAGCGGCACCGCCAAGTTCGACCTCTCGCTCGCCTGCTCGCGGCGGGATGCCGGCGGGGAGGAGGGCGAGATCCTCGCCACCTGGACCTGGCGCACCGAGCTGTTCGACGCGGTGACGATCGAGCGCCTGGGCGAGCGACTGCACGCCCTGCTCGAAGCGATCGCGACCGACGCGGACCGCCCGCTCTCGGCGCTACCGACCGCGACCCCTGCCGAGCGTCACCAGCTCCTCGTCGAGTGGAGTGCGGGCGCCTGGCGTGACGAGCCCGGCGCGGACGGGAGCGGGGCGGGAGACGAGCTGCTGGTGCACGCTCCCTTCGAGCGCCAGGCGGCGCGCGACCCGCAGGCGGTGGCGTTGGTCCTGCCGGCGGAGGAGGGGCCGGGCGAGCGGACGCTGACCTACGGCGCCCTCGCCGGGTGGGCCGGCCGGCTGGCGCGCGAGCTGCGCGCTCTCGGCGTGGGGCCCGAGGCGGTGGTGGGCATCTGCGTCGAGCCTTCGTTCGCCATGGTCGCGGGGCTGCTCGCGATCCTCGAGGCGGGCGGCGCCTACCTGCCGCTCGATCCTTCCCATCCACGCGAGCGCCTGACCCGGATCCTCGCCGACTCGGGAGCTCGCCTGGTCCTCGCCGGTCCCGGCCTGGCCGAGCGCCTGCCGCCCGCCGCGCGCATCCTCCTGCTCGACGAGGGCCTGGCCGCGGAAGCCGCGGTCACCGCCACCGAGCCGGCCGATCCGCGGAGTCTCTCGGACCCGGCGGGGCTCCCGGTGCGCCCGGATCCGGCGCTCCCGCTCGATTCCTCCGACCCGGCGAACCCGCCCGGGCCTGCCGAGCCGGTGCTCCCGCTCGATTCCTCCGACCCGGCGAAGCCGCCCGGGCCTGCCGAGCCGGTGCTCCCGCTCGATTCCTCCGACCCGGCGAAGCCGCCCGGGCTTTTCGAGCCGCCATGGCCTCCGCTGCCGGACTCGGCCGCCTATGTCCTCTACACCTCGGGCTCGACCGGTGCTCCCAAGGGCGTCGTGGTCTCTCATCGTGCGGTGGCCAACCGCCTGCGCTACCAGGTGGCGGCGGACCTCGCGCCGGGCGCGCGCGTGCTGCAGCGCACCCGGCTGGGCTTCGACGTCTCGGTGGTCGAGATCTTCGCTCCGCTCTGGGCGGGCGCGGCCGTGGTGCTGGCGCCCGCGGCGCGCCAGCAGGACGCGGCCTACCTCGCGCGCCTGGTCGCCGAGCAGGGGATCACCAACCTCAACCTCCCCCCTGGCCTCTTCCCGCTGCTGCTCGCCGAGGAAGCGTTCCGCCGCGCGCACTCGCTGCGCCGCGTGGTGACCGGCGGCGACCGGGTGCCCGGCGACTTGCCGGAGCGCTGGTTCGGGGCCGGCCTTCCGGCGCCGACTCCCGAGCTCGTCGCGCGCTACGGACCGACCGAGACCACCGTCTCGGTCTGCGAATGGCACTGCCGGCCCGCGCCGCCCGACCCGCCTCCCGGCCGACGTTCCGCGACCGTCCCGCTCGGCCGGCCGATCGCGGGGGCCCGCTGCTACCTGCTCGACCGCGTCCACCGCGAGGTGCCGCCGGGCGCTCCCGGCGAGCTGGCGATCGGCGGCGTCTGCCTGGCGCGCGGCTATCTCGCGCGGCCGGAGCTGACCGCCGCGGCCTTCATCCCGGACCCCTACGCGCGCACGCTCGAGGAGGCGGGAAGCCGCCTCTATCGCACCGGCGACCTGGCGCGCCACCGTCCCGACGGCGCGCTCGAGTTCCTCGGCCGCATCGACCGCCAGGTGAAGATCCGCGGCTTCCGGGTCGAACTCGGCGAGATCGAAGCCGCGCTCGCCCTCCATCCCGAGGTGGGCGAGTCCGCGGTCGTCGCGCGCGACGAGGCGGTGGGGGGAGGCAGGCGGCTGGTCGCCTACTGGGTCCCCCGCGCCGCATCGCCCGGTGCCACGTCGCCGGATGCCGCATCGCCCGGCGTCGCGTCGCCTGGCACCGCATCGCCCGGCGCCGCGTCGCCGGACGCCACGTCGCCGGATGCCGCATCGCCCGGCGCCGCATCGCCGGACGCCGCATCGCACGGCACCGCATCACCCGACTCCGCATCGCCCGGCGTCGCGTCGCCGGATGCCGGTCCGTCCCGCGCCGGCGCCGACACCGGCACCGGCACCGGGGCCGGGCCGCCCGGACCGGACCTCCGGCTCCTGAGCTCCTTCCTCGCGGCGCGGCTGCCTCCCTACATGGTACCCGCCGCCTTCGTCAGCCTGCCACGGCTACCGCTCACCCCCCACGGCAAGCTCGACCTCGCCGCCCTGCCCGCGCCCGAGAGCGGCGACGGCGAGCCCCCGTTCAGGCCGCCGCGCACGCCGGTCGAAGAGGTGCTGTGCGGCATCTGGGAGCAGCTGCTGGCGCGCGAGCGGGTGGGCGTCGAGCAGGACTTCTTCGCGCTCGGCGGGCACTCCCTGCTCGCCGCGCGCCTGGCGGCGCGGGTGCGCCGCGCCTTCGCGGTCGAGCTGCCGCTGCGCAGCCTGTTCGAGCACCCGACGATCGAGGCGCTGGCGCGCGAGATCGCCGCACGCCTGGCCGAGCCGGCCGCCGCGCGAGTTTGGGCGCAGGCCCCACCGGCGGCTCCCGAGCCACCGCTGATGAGAGAGCCGGCGGGCCCCGAGGCGCCGATGACGAAGCAGCCGGCGGCTCCCGCGGCGCCGCTCGAGGGAGGGCCGACGGATCTCGAGCCGCTCGTGGGGCAGCCGGCGCCCCCCGCTCCTCCGCTCATCCGCCGGCCGGCGAGCGCGGCGCCGGTAGTCTCCTTCGGCCAGGAGCGCATCTGGTTCCTCGAGCGGATCACGCGCGGGAGCGCGGCCTACAACCTGCCGGGCGCCCTGCGCCTGCGCGGCCCGCTCGACCGGCGGGCGCTCGCCGGCAGCCTCGCCGAGATCGTGCGCCGCCACGAGGTCCTCCGCTCGGCCTATCCGGCGGCGGGCGGCGCGCCTTTGGCCGCGGTCCTCGCCCGTTTCGCGCCCGCCCTGCCGCTGGTCGACCTCGCCGCGCTCGGCGCGGAAACGGCGGCAGCGGCCGCCCGTGCGGCGGGGAGGACGGCCGGGCTCCAGCTCTTCGATCTCGCGGCCGGTCCGCTGCTGCGCGCCCTCCTCCTCCGCCTCGCGCCCGGCGATCACGTCCTGGTCGTCGTGCTGCACCACATCGTCTGCGACGGCTGGTCGCTCGGGGTCTTCCTCGACGAGCTCTCGACCCACTACGGAGCGCTGGCCGCCGGCGAGGCTCTACCGCTGCCCGCCCCGCCCGTGCAGTATTTCGACTTCGCCCGCTGGGAGCGCGCCTGGATGAAGGGCGAGGTGCGGGAGGCCCATCTCGCCTTTTGGCGCCGGACGCTCGCCGGGGTCTCGACCGACCTCGCCTTGCCGGCGGACCGACCGCGGCCGGCCGAGCGCAGCTTCCGCGGCGCCCGCGCGGTCGAGCTGCTGGCCCCGCCGCTGCTCGGCGAGCTTCGCCGCGGCGCCCGGGAGGGCGGCGCGACGCTCTTCATGCTGCTGCTCGCCGCGTTCGACCTGCTGCTCCAGCGCGCCACCGGACAGACGGACCTGCTGGTGGGATCGTCGGTCGCCAACCGCGAGCGAGTCGAGATCGAGGGCCTGATCGGCTGCTTCACCAACGTGATCGCGCTGCGCACCGATCTTTCCGGCCTGCGCAGCTTCGCCCAGCTGCTCGCGCGCGTGCGGCAGGCGAGCTTCGCGGCCTGGGCGCACCAGGGGCTCCCGTTCGACCAGGTGCTGGAGGTCATGGCGCCGCCGCGCGACCGGGCCACACCCATCTTCCAGGTGCAGTTTATGGTGCAGAACGCCTGGAACGGCCCGGCGGCGGGCCGCGGGGCGCCGCCGGCGGGCGTCGCCCTCGAGACCTTCCCCCTCGACCTGGTGGTCGCCAAGCTCGACCTCTCGGTGACGGCGATCGAGACGCCCGCCGGGCTCACCCTCGCGTTCGACTACAACCGCGCCTGCTTCGACGCGACGACGGTCGCGCGCCTGGCCGCCCACTACCAGGCGATGCTCGCCGGCGTCGCCGGGCTCGCGAGCGCGGAGGGCGGCGGCGGCTTCGAGCGCGACCTCTCGGAGCTGCCCGCGATGGGCGCGGGCGAGCGGCAGCAGATCCTGGAATGGCACGCCGCCGGCGCCGGCGCGCGCATCCACCTGCTCGACCGCGACGGGCAGGAGGTGCCGATCGGAGCGCCGGGAGAGATCTGCGTATGCGAGGGGGACCTCGCACCGGGCGGCCCCGGCGGCGACCCTGACGGCGGGCTCTGGGGCAGCGTGGGCGGCGGCCTCGAGGGGAGCTCCGGCGGCGGCCTCGAGGGAAGCTCCGGCGGCGGCCTCAAGGGGAGTTCCGGCGACAGGCTCGTGGGCTTCGACGACCCGGCGGTGGCGGCCGTCAAGCTCGTCCCGGACTCCCTCTGCCGGCGCTACGGCCGGCCGGCCGGCGGGCGCCTCCTGCGCACCGGAGCGCTGGCGCGCCGGGCGGCGAACGGCGCGCTCGAACGCCTGGCCGCGGGCGCGCCGAGCGCCCGGGCGTCGACGCTGAGAGCGCGCTGAGGCGGCGCAGGCTGGCGGCCGCGCGTCACTTATCCTTTCGAATGCGGCAGCATTTGTTGCAATGAAATTGAACTTAACATTGGCTTGATTTAAAGCCATGCGCGGGCCTAAACTGCGGGCATGCGTTTGACCCTCGTGCAACCGCCCAACGGCCTCCATGACACTTTCGATCTCGCGCCGCCGCTCGGCTTGCTGACCCTCGCGACGGCGGTCGAGGAGGAGGGGTTCGAGGTCGCCCTGGTCGATCTCAACCTCGAGATGATCCGGGATCCGACCTGGAACCGCCCGGACTTCTACTCCCGCGCGGTCGCGGCCATCGCCGCGACCCGTCCCGACGTGGTGGGGTTCACCTCGATGGCGGTGGAGTCCCACGTCTGCCTGGAGCTTGCCCGGCTGCTCAAGCGGGAGGATGCCGCGGTGGTGACGGTGCTCGGCGGGCCGCATTTCTCCGCCATCGCGAGCAGCGCCCTCGCACTCTACCCGTGGGTGGATTACGTGATCACCGGCGAGGGCGAGCTCGCCCTGCGTCAGCTCATGCGCCGGCTGGCCGGCAAGGCCCCGCGCGCGCCGCTCGTCAACACCGCCCACCGCACGGGCGACGGCATCGCCTTGCAGCGCCAGCTGAAGCCGCTCGACTCGCTCACCGCCCTGCCGCGCCCCGCCTACCACCTGGTCGAGCTGCCGCGTTACTTCGAGCGCAACCCGCTGCGGCTGCTCGACTACGAGCACGGCCGCGGCTGCATCTTCAATTGCTCGTTCTGCTACAGCCCGCTGCACTGGGGCCAGGGCGAGCAGGTCAAGGAAGCCGACCGCATCGTGCGCGAGGTGGCGGAGCTCTACGGCCTGGGCGCCCGCCACCTGTTCTTCGTGCAGGACAACTTCCCGAACTCGAAGGCGACCGCCAAGAGCATCTGCCAGGCCCTGGCCGCCGCGCGCACCGGCATGACCTGGAACTGCTACGCGACGCTGCCGCACCTGCTGCCGGAGTTCCTCGACGATCTCGCCGCCGCCGGCTGCCGCGCGGTGTTCATCGGCGTCGATGCGATCTCGACCGACGCGCAGAAGGCGTTCGGCAAGCCGTTCTTCAAGGGCTGGGAGAAGCTCTCCGAGCGCCTGCGCGGCTGCCTCGACCGCGGCATGGTGCCGACCTGCGCCTTCATGGTCGACATTCCGGGCGACGACCACCACCTCACCGACGCCACCCTGACCACCGCGCTGCTGGCCCGCAACCTCGGCTGCGGCATCCGGCTCAACACGCTGACGCTCTACAACGAGACGCCGAGCGCGCTCGCCGCCGGCAAGCGGGGCCGGACCTACACCAACCTGAAGCCGCGGCTGCTGCTCGACACCGCCGAGCCGCTGCACGACAACCCGTTCGCGCGCGACAACCCCGAGCTCTTCCCATTCCACAACACCCACCTGCCGCTGCCGCTCTACCGCCGGTTCGTCACCGGCATGCACGTCGCCTACACCCTGTTCACCAGCTTCCCGCGCACCCTCCTGCAATACGTGCTGACCGATCAGGGCTCGCTCTGGCAGCTGCTCGACGGCATGGCCGAGCGCCTCGGGGACCTGACGCGGATGGGACCGGTGATGCGCCGGCCCACCGAGCGCGAGCTGTTCCTGCGGGACTTCCCCCGGCGCGCGCTCTCGGCGGGCACCCGCAGCGCGCTCGAGCTGGAGACCGCCGAGCTGCGCCTCGGCTGCAACGACCCCGAGCCGGCGGCGCTCACCATCCGCAGCGACGAGCAGGTCAGGCGCTACGGCGCAGCGCGCTTCCAGGTGATCGATCTGGCCCACGCTCCGCAGGAGCTCGACCAGGTGAAGCCGGTCGCGGCGACGCCGTCGAGCCCGCAGCCCTACCTGCTGCTGCGGCAGGACCGGCGGATCCGCTACTACGAGCTCGATGCGCCGCTGGCCTCGACGCTCAAGGCTCTCAACACTTCCGGCGAGGGCGAGGTGGAGGTTCCACCCGCGCTCCTGGAAGAGCTACTCGGGGCCGGCATCCTCCATCGCCTGGAGCCGGCCGCGGAAAGGAGTGCGACATGATCAGGGACGCAGGTGTCTCCCATCCGCTCCGCGTCGAGTACAGCCCGACCCTGGGCCGTCTCGCGCAGGAGGGCATCGCCCAGGAGGGGATCGCGCAA
>Ga0070763_10000428_pt1 | contig 11411 bp, 14 predicted proteins | sample HubBroMetageWRM3_FD_67279 | JGI IMG/M metagenome (GOLD analysis project Ga0070763, IMG submission 67279) | Warmed soil microbial communities from the Hubbard Brook experimental Forest, New Hampshire - Hubbard Brook CCASE Soil Metagenome WRM 3 | ecosystem: Environmental > Terrestrial > Soil >... | reverse complement strand
CCGGTCGAGCTGCTACGCCCCGATGGGCGCATGATGGCCCGATACGAGCGCGGCCGGCGCGCCGACCTGCCAGCGGGCGGCATCGTCCACCTGGCCGAAGCCAGGGCGGCGATCAATGGCTGAGGGCAGGCTGCGGTTCCGCATCTACGTCGAGGGCGAGCTAGTTCGCGAGGACTGGCTAGTGACCGGCGACGCGGAGGGCACCGCAGCCAAAGCCCGCGAGCACGGCCACATATGCGACGAGGCCAAGGAGGCGGGCAAAGACTGGCTACTTGAGGTCTACGACCCCGACCGGCCCGAGGACGACCCCGACGCCTATCTCAAGATCGGCCCCGACTCGCTCGCCGTGATGGAGCCGATCGCCGTCGTCGTGCTCGGCGTCGCGCCGATCGACGGGCAAGGCCGAGGGCTCAACTGATGACCGCGCAGCCGGGGGGCGCCCGCTTCGCTCCCCGGCTGCGCCGCGCCGAGAGGCGCGTCTGCGGCTGTGGCCACGCCCGCCGCTATCACGAGCACTACCGGCCCGGCACCGAGTGCATCGTGTGCGTCTGCACCCGCTTCCGCTGGCGCTGGCGCTCGCCGTTGCGGCTGCTCGACTAGCGGGGCAGACTGGCCGCGTGGCCACATCCCGCCGAACACTCTCAGCCCGTGGCCGGGCGATGTACGGCAAGCCGGTTACCTCGAGCTGGCGCACGGCGAACTACGCCTACCCGCGCGGCGTCGGACCCGACCGGGGCAAGCGCCCGAGCTACCCCATCGACCCCCGGCACGTGCGCGCAGCTCTCGCGCGCTCGTCCCAGCGCAACACCGCGTCCAGCCGGGGCGCGATCGAGGCCAGGCTGCGCAAGCGCTACGGCTCAGTAGCGAACGCGCTCGCCGCAGCCAAGCGAGCCAGCCCCCGACGCGCGACGTCGACGGCCAGGCGCACGAGCACGAGCAAGCGCACGAGCACGCACAGAGGGGGCGGCACCAGACGGGCAGGGGCGCGTCGCTCGACCCCCCGGCGCTCTCGCTGATGCCCCTCAAGGCTCCGACCCCCTGCTCGTTTCCACGATGCCCCTCGCCGTCAACAGCGGGCGGTCGATGCGACGAGCACCCGCGCCCGCTCAGGTGGGCGAGCGGAGCACCGGGGCGCGCTATGCCGAAGGGGTGGGCAGCAACTAGAGCCCGCATCCTGCGGCGGGACGGGGGGCTGTGCGACTGCGGCGCGCCCGCCACTGAGGTGCATCACACGATCCCCGGCGTCGAGGCCGATTGGGCGCTACGGAGCAAGTGTGGTCCGTGCCACCGAGCGATCACCCAGCAGCAGGCAGCGGGGGCGCGCAGGCAACCACGCGAAACGGCCGCCAGATGACGCACAGAGCGGAGCGCAGACGCTCCCAGCGCGAGCGCGACTGTCTGCCAGCACGACACACTCGGCGGCGCAGCGTCCGTCTGAGCGTCGCGCAGACCAGGGGAGGGGCTCCCCCTGCCCCCCGTCGTGCTGAGCGGCTCGCACAGGGCACGCATCCGCGCGACGGTTTCGCGGGTTTCGGGGGTTGCCGCCATGACCGACGCTGAGCCCGGCCCCGCCGCCGCCGCCGTGGTGCTCCCGCACCGCTACGCCATGATGCCGGTCGGCGAGCTGCGGCCGCACCCGAGCAACCCGAACCGGGGCGACGTCGACGCGATCGCCGAGTCAATCGAGGGCATCGGGTTCTACGGCGTCGTGGTGGTGCACGAGTCGACCGGCCACATCCTGATCGGCGAGCACCGATGGACCGCCGCGCAGCAGGTCGGGCTCGGCGAGGTCCCCGCGATCGTGGTCGACTGCGACGACGACACCGCGCGGGCGATCATGGTCGGCGATAACGAGTATGCGAAGCTGGCGCGCTGGGACGTCGAGCGGCTCGTCGCCGTGCTGGAGCAGCAACGCGCGTCGCCGCTGGGCCTGGCCGCGACCGGGTTCGGCGAGGCCCGGTTCGCCGAGCTGGTCGCGCAGCTCCACCCCGCGCCGCCCGATCAGTTCCCCGGCTACGACGACGACCTGCCGACCCAGCACAAGTGCCCGCGCTGCGGCTACGAGTGGTCGGGGCAGTCGCGGCCAGGCCAGGGCGCCGCATGATCCGGCCGGCCTACGAGCTGCCGACGATGGCCAGCATCGCGAGCGGCGAGCGCAACGGCTACACGGTCGCGTCGACATTCAGCGGGACCGGGGGCAGCTCGGCGGGCTACCGGCTCGCCGGGTTCGACGTCGTGTGGGCGTCCGAGTTCGTCCCCGCGGCAGCCGCGAGCTATCGCGCGAACGCGAGCGCCGCGACCGTGCTCGACACGCGAGACATCCGCGACGTGAAGCCCGACGAGCTGCCCGACGTCGACCTGCTCGACGGCTCGCCGCCCTGCTCGGACTTCTCCACCCAAGGCAACCTGTCGGCGGGCTGGGGCGAGGTCAAGCCCTACTCGGGCACGAGCCAGCGCGTGGACGACCTGTTTTTCGAGTTCGCCAGGATCGCCGAGGGGCGACGCCCGAAGGTGATCATTGCGGAGAACGTCTCCGGGCTCGTGCGCGGCGTGTCCAAGGGCTATTTCAAGCTGATCTTGGCCAGGCTGCGCGACGCCGGATACCGCGTCGAGGCGCGGCTGCTCGACGCGAGCTGGCTCGGCGCGGCGCAAGAGCGTAAGCGGATCATCTTCTGCGGCGTGCGCGACGACCTGGCCGCCGCGCCCGCCTTCCCCGCTCCGCAGCTCGTGCGCCGCACGATCGGCGACGCCCTCGGCCCCGATTACGGCGGGCTCGTGTGGCGCTGGGGCATCGCCGACCGGACCCGGCCCTGTCCCACGATTCAGACGTCTTACACGTCTCATTCTGAGCTGGCCGTGCTCGCGCCGCCCGGCACCGACCACGACCCCGAGACGGGCCGCGATCTTCACGCCGGGATACCGCCGCACGTCGCGCGCCGCGAGCGCGAGCACGAGTGCCGACGTCTCACGCTCGGCGAGCTGCGGGCGCTGGCCGGGTTCCCTCCTGATTTCGTGCTGACCGGGAGCTACGATCAGCGCTGGGAGCGGATCGGCCGCGCCGTCCCGCCCGTGATGATGGCCGCGATCGCGTCGGCGGTGCGCGATCGCATACTCGACCCGCTGCGGGAGGCCGCGTGAATCAGGGCGACGTCGCCGAAGCGTTCGGCCCCGGCGGCTGGCAGTTCACCGAGCAGGTCGCCGAAGTGTTCCCCGAGCACGTGCGCGCCTCGGTGCCGTTCTACGACGCCATACAGGCGATCGTCGCCGAGGCGTCCGACTGGCTCGTCCCGGCTGGCGGGCACGTCGCCGACATCGGCGCGGCGACGGGCATCACGTGCTGCGCGATCGCCGCCCGGCACCCTGAGCGCGGCATCGCGTTCGACCTCTACGACGAGTCCGAGCCGATGCTGAAACTCGCCGAGGCGTCGATGCGCGCCGTGCCCGATCTCGGCGGGCACCGCTGCCTCACCCACGCGATACGAGTCGAGAAAGGCCCGTATCAGCACACCCCGGCGCACCTGACGCTCGCGCTGTTCGTGCTCCAGTTCTTGCCCGACCCCGCCGACCGGGTGCAGACGCTCAAGCTGGCCCGCGAGCACGCCGCGCCCGGCGGCGCGCTGATCGTCGCCGAAAAGATCCGGCCCGCCGACGTGCGCTGGGCCGAGATCGCGATCGACTGCTCGCACGACTGGAAGGCCGCGCGGGGCATCGCCGACAACGCGATCAGGGCCAAGGCCCGCGCGCTGCGCGGCGTGCTGATCCCGTCGACGCCGCGCGAGCTGGCCAGCCAGATACGCGCCGCCGGGTGGGCTGCGCCCGAGGTTCTGTTCCGCTGGCATCAGTGGCAGCTCGTCGGCGCGTTCGCGACGAGAGGCTGATCGTGGGGCGCCGGGGGCCGGCCCCGAGCCCGACCGCGCTGCGGGTCCTCAAGGGCGATCGCCCGTACCGGATCAACCAGGCCGAGCCGCGCCCGCGCGACCGGCCCCCCGAACGTCCCGCGTGGCTCTCGGTCAAAGCCGCCGCCGAATGGGAGCGGATCATTCCCGACCTGACCGCGATGGGCACCGCGAAGGCCGTCGACGCGATGGGCCTCGCCGCGTACTGCGAAGCGGTCGCGCTGATGGAGACGCTCGCCGAGCTGGTCACCCGAGCCGGGCCGCTGCTGATCGGCCGCGACGGCAACGCCCACAAGAACCCCGCGGTGAGCCAGCTCCGCGACGCGAGCGCCGCCGTGCGGATGTGGGCGCGCGAGTTCGGGTTCACCCCCGCCGCGCGGCAGCCGCTCAAGGTTGAGATAGACCACCACGGGCTGTCCGCTGAGCGGCTACTGTCGTCCTGATCGTGAGACTCCCACGAGGGGGGACGCTTAGGGATGGGCAGATCAGCCACCGCTCGCGGCGGGCTCGTGCTGGCCGGTGCCGGAGACCGTAACCGGACCCTGTTCCCCCGCCCCAACCGAGCGAGGCCGGGCGTGCCGCGACTGGCCCGGCCCCGCGCTGTCAACGTTCGTCTAGTTTTGTCAACCGCCGCCGCGCTCGCGCTCGTCGCTGCGCTCGCCGCCTGCGGCACGGCGACGTCGACGTCGACGCGACCCGCACCGGCCCCGAGCACGAGCACGAGCACGCCGCGCCCCTCGCCGAGCGCGAGCCTGCTCGGCTGCGCCTGGTACAGCCCGACCGGCAGCGACGGCCAGGTCGTCAACGTCACCGCGACCGGCCCCGCGTGCTCGACTCAGGCGCTCGTCGCGTGGCTCGCCCAGCAGACGCGCGGCACGTGGCGCAGCGAGCCGATGATCCCCGGCTCGTTCGGCGAGCTGCTCGCCGTCGAGCGCAAGGCGGGCTCGTCCGTGTGGGTCTACTTCACCGGCCCCGAGCCGAGCGCGACGACGACGGGCAGCCCGCCCGAGCGGACCCAGACGGGACCGCCCGCCGCCGCGCTGGCCGGGACGATCGCCGACGACCTTATGGCGGCGGGCTGGTCGCCAGCGCCCTAACTAGCTCCCGGCTAGTTAGGCTGGGGACCGAACACCCGCCACTGAGCGAGGAGGCCCGCTCATGCCAGAGCCGGTCATTAGATGCGTGCTCCCCGAGTCCGACGCCGACCAGCAGCGGTGGGTCGTCACGATAGCGGGGTCCAATCTCGCCACCGTTTCCGGCGTATGGATGGGTGAGCGCAGGATCGCCCCGGCTGATCTGGTCATAGCCGACGACCAGTATCTAGCGGCTACCTGGTCGGTGCCAACGAACGGGCCGTGGCCGGTGCCGGGGCCGGTCGATGTGGTCGTTGAGAACCCTGACGGCCTAGCCACCCTGCGGGACGGGTTCACCTACGTCCCCCGCCCGCCTGCGGTGTCGTCGGTCGCCCCATTTAGCGGACCGGCCACTGGCGGAACTGCCGTGCGGATCGGCGGGCGCTATCTGGCCAACGCCTCCGAGGTGACCTTTGCTGGTGCTCCCGCCGAGATCATCGACGCGACCCACGACGCGATCCGATGCATCACCCCGCCCGGCACGCCAGAGTTTTACCCGGTGCAAGTGTGGGTCACGACACCGGAGGGCAGGGCGCAGTCCACCACCGGATTCACGTACAGCAGTTTCCCGGCGGGACCGCCGCAATTCCAGGTCCAGCCGCCTAACTTCGGCCCTGTAGTGGGCGGCTATCAGATCCGGTTGGGCGGGCCGGGAGCCCGTGGACTCTCCGGGGCTACGGAAGTGACGTTCGGCGGTCTTCCGGCTGAGTTCACGATCGAATGGGACGAGCTGATTCTGGCGACGGTGCCGCGAGGGCCAGCGGGAATCGTTCTGGTGACCGTGGCGACCCCCGCTGGCACCGGGACGGCGGGTTTCGAGTGGCTAGCCGTGTGCTGACACGCGAAAGCCCCCGCGCTTGGGCGGGGGCTCGCTGGGGGTCGGGGGCTACTCGTCGTCGCTCTGCTCGTCGTCTAGCTCGGCGAGCACGGCGTCGATCATGGCTGGCGTGATCGTGATCGCTCGCCCGAACTGACGCTCTAGAGCGATGCGGACGGCGCGGCGGCGGGGGTCGACGGGGCGGTTCATGCGAGAGCAAACGTGCGCTTGGCGCTGAAGGCGGCGGCGTTCGCGGCGGCGCGAGCCTTGAGGGGGGCGAACTGGCGCTCGATCCTCTTGGCCTCGAAGTCGGCGATCTGGCGAACGCGAACGTCGTCGGTGAGGCGGGTGTGGGTGTCGGCGAAGCGTGTCATCGGTGGTCCCTTCGGCGGGGGCTTGTCGCTGCCCCTCTACTTATTACAGCGGGTTCGCCACCCGGCTTTATGCCGAAAAACGCGGCTGACCTGGGCTAATCTGTCGAACAGCAGAGACGCGAAAGCCCCCGCGGTCTGCGGGGGCTCTCGGGGTCGAGCTGCGCGAGCTGCGCGCGTTACTCGCTCTTGGCGGCGGCGTCGTGCTCGGCGCTCGCGTCTGCGGCGGCGTCGGCCTTGGCGGCGTCGGCGGTCGCGTCTGCGCTCGCGTCTGCGCTCGTCGCGTCTGCGCTCGCGTCGGCGGTCGCGGGCGCGCTCTTGGCGGCGGCGCGCTCAGCCTTGGCGGCGTCGGCCTTGGCCTTGCGGGCGTCGGCCTTGCAGCCCGAGCACCACGACGCGCGAGCTGCGGCAGACCCGAGCGTGCGGCCGGCCTTGCGGTTGTCGGCGCTCGTCGTCTCGCCGTGCAGGTTGCAGCGGGTCAGCCAGTCGGGACCCTCGGCGGTCGCGTCGGCCTTGCGGAACTGGTCGAAACTCGGCGTGGCCTTGAGCACGAGATAACCGGCGGGCGGCGCGCCGTGCTCAGTCGTCGCGCGCTCGACGCGAACGGCGGGCGTGCGCGCGGGCTTCGGCGGCACGACTTCCTCGGTCGGGGTCGCAACCTCATCGACGGGCGTGCCCTCGGCGGGCGGGGTCGCGACGTCGCCCTCGGCGGGCTGGTCGGCGGCGGGCGGGGTCGCGAGCTTGTCGGCGGCGCGACTGGCGCGGCTCTTGCGGCGCTTGGTGGCGGTGTCGGTCACGGCGGTCTCCTTGTCGGTCTGCGCGGCGGCGTCGGCGTCGCGAACGGCCTTGGCCTGGTGGCGGGCCTCGCGCTCCTCGTCGGTCTCGGTGATCGGCGTAACGGTGGCGTCGATCTCGTTTGAGCTGGCGGTGTCGTTGGTGATCATCTTCGGTGGTCCCTTCGGGTTCGGGCTCTCGCCCCGGGGGCGCTCTCTGCGCCCCTCACTCAGTACAACAGGCGATCACGGGCAGTGATGCCCGATCACAGGCGGTATTCCGCTATTATTTCGAGACGGGCCGGTCTCCGCTCGTCAGCGGGCCAGAGACTTGGTGGTCCCTTCCCCCGCCGTCGACGGGGACCGGCGCGCTAGCATGATCAACGGCGGCGGGAGGACCGGACCGGCGCATTCCCCGCCGATCACAGCGGCGAGGGTGGTTTCGAGGGTGCGGCTGTGACAGCACGTCCGCTAGAGCCCCTCGGTTAGCGGGGTCGGCTCCCGCCCCGGTCCTCCCCAGCTCGCCGACGCGCTCAGATCGACGCTAAGCGTCGCGCAGCTCGTCACGTGCGAGCACAAGCAGCTCCCCCGCGCGGCGGCGCTGTCCCCGGTCTGCGCTCGCGCTGGCGGGCAAATCGGGGGTCGGGCATCATGACGTCATGACGAGCCGCGTCGACCGGCGGCGCTTCCCGACCTGCGGCCGGACCTTCGACGGCCAGGTGTGCAGACGTCGCGGCGAGCACCTGTGCGCCCCGCGCGTCGCGCACGTCACCGCCTTTTTCGCTGAGCTGCTCGTCCACACCAAAGGCGACTGGGCGCGCCGCCCGTTCATCCCCGCCGACTGGGAAGTGCGCGAGATACTCGCGCCGCTGTTCGGCACCGTCGAGTACGACCCCGGCTGGGGCCGCTACGTTCGCCGGTATCGCGAGCTGTACCTGTCGACGGGCCGCAAGAACGGAAAGACCGAGATCATCGCCGGGATCATGCTGTATCTGCTGGTCGGCGACGACGAGCAAGCCGCAGAGGTCTACGGGCTCGCGCTCGACAAGGATCAGGCCGCGCTCGCCTACCGGGTCGCGGCGCGGATGGTCGTGCTGTCCCCGATCCTCGCCCGGCGGCTCAACGTCGGCAACGCCGCGCGCCGGATCACCGACGCGACGACCGCCTCGTTTTTCGCGGTCACCGCCGGGGACGCGATGGGCGCGCTCGGTCCCTCGCCGCACGGCGCCTACATTGACGAGCTGCTGACCCAGCCGAACCGCGAGCTGTACGACGCCCTGCGGACCGGGTTCGGGACCCGCGCGCAGCCGTTGCTCGTGCTCGCCACGACCGCCGACAACAACCCCGGCGGGTTCGCAGCCGCTGAGCGGGCCTGGTCCGAGCGCGTCGCCGAAGACCCCGAACTAGATCACGCGCGGCTCGTCGTGCTTCACGCCGCGCCGCGCGACGCCGACTGGACCCTAGAGGAGACGTGGAAGCTGGCCAACCCTGGCCTCGGCGACTACCTCGACCCGCGCATTCTGCGCGCCGAGTGCGCGAAGGCGATCGCGAACCCCGCCGAGGAACGAGCGTTCCGCCAGTACCGGCTCAACCAGCAGACGCCGCAGGCGGGCAAGGCCGTCGACCTGACCTCGTGGGACGCTGCGCCCGCTCTCCTCGAGCTGGCCGGGCGCACGTGTTACGCGGGGCTCGACCTCGCGAGCACGATCGACCTCGCTAGCTACGCGCTCGACTTCCCCGCACCGGACGGCGGGCACGACGTGATCTGGCGAGTGTTCGCGCCGGAATCCGCGGTGGCCGTGCTCGACCGCCGAACCGGGGGCCAGGCGTCGGTGTGGGTCGCGGACGGGCTGCTGACCATCACCAGCGGAAATGTGATCGACTATGAGGCGATCAAGGTCGCGCTGCGCGCCGACGCCGAGACGTACGACCTACGCGAGATCGCGTTCGACCGCTGGGGCGCGACGCAAATGTCGTCCGAGCTGATCGAGGAGGGGTTCCCGCTGATCCAGATGGGCCAGGGCTTCGCCTCGATGTCCGGCCCGACAAAGGAGTTCCTGCGGCTCGTCGCGGGCGGGCTCTACCGCCACGGCGCTAACCCGCTGATCCGCTGGCAGGCCGGGAACCTGATCGTCCGCACCGACCCCGCCGGGAACCTCAAGCCCGACAAGAGCCGCAGCGCCGACAAGATCGACTCAATCGTCGCCGCCGTCATGGCGCTGGAGCGCGCCATCCTGCACACCGCGCCCGCCGAGGACGACTACCTAGCCGCCGGGTTCTGAGGAGTGAACCGTGACCATTCTTGACGACGAGCAGCGCGAGCTGATCGCGCTCCGGCGGGCCGCCGCCGAGAAACTCGACCAGCAGGCCGCCCGCGCGATGCGGTTTCAGATGTACTACGACGGCGAGGAAGACATCCCCGCCCTGATCGACACCGACGAGCGACGCACCTTCCGTAAGTTCTTGGCCGAGGCCGGGGCGAACTGGTGCGAGCTGATCGTGAACGCCGTAGCCGACCGGCTCGCCGTGACGGGGTTCCGGTTCGCGGGCTCGGGCAGCCTCGACGCCTGGGCGATCTGGCAGGCGAGCCAGATGGACGCCGATTCCAAGCTCGTGCAAAAAGACGCCCTCGTGACCTCCTCCGGGCTCGTGCTCGTGCAGCCCGACGACGACAACCCGACCGGCGTGTCGATCACCGCCGAGTCGCCCCTAGAGGCGACCGTGCTCTACGAGCCCGGCAACCGGCGACGCCGCCGGGCCGGATACAAGCGGTTCAGCGAAGATCACGGCGTGACCCATACCGAGGTGCTGATCCTGCCCGACGAGATCGCGACGTGGCACCCCGGCGGCGCGTTCGACGTCGAGCCGAATCCGGCGGGCGAGGTCGGGCTGATCGAGGTCGTGCCGCAGCCGCGTACCTTCGGCTGGCCGCGCTCGGAGCTGACCCCGTGCCTGCCGATTCAGGACCGGATCAATACGACGATCTTCGCCCGGCTCGTCGCGACCGACTACGGCGCGTTTCGGCAAGTGTGGGCGTCGGGCGTGAAGATGGCCCGGCAGGTCATGACCGCCGACGACGGCACCGAGACGACGCGGGCGGTGCGCCCCTATGACATCGGGGTCAATCGGCTGCTGACGAACGAGAACCCGGCCGGCCGGTTCGGCGCGATCCCCGAGAGCACGCTAGGCGGCTACCTGTCAGCCGTCGAGCAGGACGTCGGGCAGATGGCCGCGATCACTCAGACCCCGGCGCACTACCTCACGGGCGCGCTGGTCAACCTGAGCGCCGACGCGATCAAGGCGGCTGAGGCGGGGCTCGTCGCGAAGGTCTCAGACCGGGCGCTGTTCATCGGCGAGGCGTGGGAGGACACGATCAGAGTCGCGCTGCGGATCACCGGGAACCCCGCCGCCGAGGACACCGCCGCAGAGGTTCTCTGGCGCGACTTCGAGACCCGCTCTATCGGCCAGCTCACCGACTCCCTTGTCAAGATGGCCACGCTCGGCGTGCCGCGCCGCGTGCTGTGGGAGCGCTACGGCGCGAGCCCGCAAGAGGTCGAGCGCTGGGAGCAGCTCGCCGCCGCCGAGCAGGCCACGAACGCCGCGAGCGCCGCCGCCGCGTTTGGAGCTCCAGACGCGGCGTATGCGCGGCTGCTCGGCGCGGCCGGGGGCCAGGGCGCGGGCGCGTGACGCTGACCGAGCACTACCGCGACCGGCTCGCCGGGTCGACTAGCGGGCTGCTCGCCCGGCTGCTCGTCGCGTGGCTCGTGCTCTACGACCCGACGCGCCCGCTGTGGTCGGCCGCGCGTGTCGGCGAGCTGGTCGCGACGTGGATCGGCGGCGCGCAGGTGTTCGCCGCCGAGGAGACGACGCGCTATCTCGCCGCGATGACCGCGAGCGCGAGCCGCTCGCCGCTCGCTCGTGTCGCGCCGTTCGTGATCCCCGCCGGCCTGATCGGCAGCTCTGCGGCGGGCGGTCCCCTCGCCGAGCTGACCGGCCTAGCGCCGCGCGTCTGGTGGGCGAGATTCACCGCCGGGGCGAGCCGCGAGGAGGCCGCGGCAGCCACCGCCGGATGGCTGGGACGTCTCGCCGCGTCCGAGCCCTACCGCGCAGCGAACGCGGTCACGACGTACAACGCCCGGCACGATCGCAGGCTGACCGGCCGGGTACGGCGCAGCACCCGCCCCGGCGCGTGCTCATTCTGCGCCGAGCTGGCCGCGCGGGGCTTCACCAGCGCCCGCGCCGGATTCCCCGCCCACGGGCATTGCCAATGCACGGCGCAGCCCGAGATTGGATCGACGCGATGACGACACCCCCGAGCCCACCGGCGCCCCCCGCACCGCCCGCCCCGAACCCGCCCGCGCCCCCGGCCCCGAACCCGCCCGCGCCCCCGGCCCCGCCAGCGCCGCCCGCCGACGACGAGC
>Ga0070763_10000427_pt1 | contig 11419 bp, 13 predicted proteins | sample HubBroMetageWRM3_FD_67279 | JGI IMG/M metagenome (GOLD analysis project Ga0070763, IMG submission 67279) | Warmed soil microbial communities from the Hubbard Brook experimental Forest, New Hampshire - Hubbard Brook CCASE Soil Metagenome WRM 3 | ecosystem: Environmental > Terrestrial > Soil >... | reverse complement strand
TATGTGTTGGTCAGGCGGCGGGTTCGACGGTGACCCGGAAGCCCAGCACTGTGATGCCACAACCGCTGTCTAGTAACTGGCCTCGCCGCTTACGACTGACACGAACGAAACACAACTGCCAGGCCGGCCGCCCAGGTTGTGGGTGAGGGCGGTGTGCGGGTCGGGCAGTTGCCGCTGGCCGGCCTCGCCGCGGAACTGCAGCCAGGCTTCGTAGAGCATCCGCAGCCCGCTGGCGCCCACCGGGTGCCCGAACGACTTCAAGCCCCCGTCCGGGTTGATTGGCAATCGTCCATCGGCATCGAAATCACCGGCCAACACGTCTTTCCAGGACTGACCGGGATCGGTGAAGCCGAGGTCTTCCATCAGGACGATCTCGGTGGGGGTGAAGCAGTCGTGCACCTCGGCCAGGGAGAAGGCGGTGCGGGGATCGTCGATTCCGGCCTGCTGGTAGGCATCCCGGGCGGAGCGCACAACTTCGGGAAAACTCGTGTAGTCGTAGCCCGGGTCCATCGCGCCGCGTCCCGAGCCCGCGACCAGCGACAGCGCTCGCACGTACATCGGCGTTTCGGCGTAGTCACGCGCGTGCTCGGCGGGCACGATGATCGCGCATGCGGCACCGTCGGACACCCCGGAGCAGTCGAACACGCCGAGCCGTCCGGCCACCTTGGGTGCCTTGTCGATCGTCTCCTTGGCGACGGGAGACCGGAACTGCGCTTTGGGGTTATGAGCACCGTTGGCATGGTTTTTCCATGCCACGTGTGTCATTGCGTCACGCATCTGCTCAGCGTGGACGCCGTATTTCGCGCAGTAGGCCGGGTCGAGCAGCGAGAACGCCGCGGGCGCGGTCATCGACAGTTCGGCCGCGGTGCCATCGCCGGGCGGGTCCTGACGCAGCAGCCCCGAGAATCCTGAGTCTTTCAGCTTCTCCACCCCGACCGCCATCGCGACGTCGTAGGCACCGCTGGCCACCGCGTAACACGCGTTGCGGAACGCTTCGGATCCACTGGCGCACATGTTCTCCACCCGAGTGACCGGCTTGTCCCCGATGCCCAATGGCCGGCTCAGGGTCAGACCCGACATTCCCGAGCTCAGGGTGCCCAGCCAGTAAGCATCGATATCGTCCCTGTCCAGCTTCGGAACCGACGTCATGCATTCGGTGACCGCCTCCACCAGCAAGTCGTCGGCAGAACTGTCCCACCGCTCGCCGAACCGCGAGCAGCCCATGGCCACCACCGCGACCTTGCCGGCTATTCCCTTGCTAGCCATCGCGTTTCCCGTCCAATCGAGCCTTCCAGAAGTAGTTGTGCACGTGGCCCGCGGTGGATAGGCGCCGAAAGGTGAATCCCACGGTGGAGCCGACGTGGATTCGTTCGGGTTCGGCGTCGGCTACTTCGCAGGTGAATCGCCCCCCACCGGTCACGTCGACGACGGCTTGCACGACCGGCGGCGATGGTGAGTACGCCAGGTAATCAACGGTGTGGGTGGCGACGGTGCCGCGCAAGCCCGCGACGGGTATGACGCTCATCCGGTCGGTTGCGCCACAGCCCTTGCACACCCTCGCCGGTGGCAAGTGAACGAAACCGCAAGCGTCACAGCGTGAACCGGAGAGGCCGAACTTCCATGGCGTGGATCGCCCTGCGGCCGGCCCCGACGCCCGGTCCGGTTCGGGGCGGCGCGGCGGTTCCAGCTCGACCAGCCCACGCCATGACAGGTACGTCAAGTGGGCGACCGGCAAGCCGCCGGCCCGTTGCGCAGTGACCGGCCGCGGTTGGCGCGCCTTCGGCAGCGCGGTGGTGGTCCGCAGCAGCATCGCGTCACAGCCATCGACCGCCGACAGCACGAGGATGGTCTGCCCCGCATCGGCGATATCCAGCACACTGCACAGTGCGAGTGCGGCGTCGCAGGCGCCCGAGAAGCCGATGGGTGAGGTAACCACCGACTTCTCCCCCTTCACCAAGGTTGCCGCTCGCTTGACGATCCCGCTGTTCGGGCAGGTGAGGACCACGTGGTCGGCACCGGGAAGCCCGGCGGTGTCGAGCACGCGCTCGACCGCCGCACGGATGAGTGCCGCGTACCGCTCGGTGCCGAACCGTTCCTCCCACTGCTCTCCGGTCACCGAAGTCGTTGCGCGCCAACGGTCCAGGAATTCCGCCGTCAGCGATGCCGTGGCGATCACCTCGGCGATAGCGGGACCCGCACCGCCGAACAGCAGGGCGGCCCCGCCGTCGCCACCGAGCTTCTCGTCGGCCGATCCGGGCCGGCCCACCCGGACGTCGGCGCTGACCGCGAGGCCACCGGTGTTCGCAGCGGCGAGAAGAGCGGCAAACCCGCTGCGGCCCGAACCACAGAAGTCGACCGCCAGGCAATCGGCGGGCAGACCGAGCGCAGCGTGAATTGCGGTGGCGTTTGTCTTGTCAGCGTAGGCCGGCGTGCTGGTCGCGAAATACAGCGCGGCCGCGGCGCGGACACCAGGTATATCGGCGGAGGCGGCCACCGCCATGGTGGTGCTGTCCTCGTCGAACGCGGCGACGACCCGATCACCCCTGCGCAGCCCGATGTCGACACCGGCCAGCCGGTAGCGGGGCAGGTAGCTGGCATAGCCGACCAACCCTGTCATGACGGGGCGCCGCGGAAGATCGCGGCGATGCCTTGACCGCCGCCGATACACATGGTCTCCAGCGCCAGGCCGCCGCCCCGCCGACGCAGCTCGTACAGCATCGTTGCCAGGATCCGCACCCCGGTGGCGCCGATCGGATGTCCCAGTGAGATGCCGGAACCGTTGACGTTCAGCCGGTCCTCGACGTCGTCGAGCTTGACGCCCCAACCGGCCAGCACGGCCAGCACCTGCACCGCGAACGCCTCGTTAAGCTCGATCAGCGCCAGGTCGTCCAACCCCAAACCCGTTTTCCGCAAGAGCTTTTCCACGGCGCCGACGGGCCCGATGCCCATCCGCGACGGCTCGCAGCCAACCGCTGCCCAGCCCTCGAGGTAGCCGAGCGGCTCCAGGCCCAAATCATCGAGCCGGTCCTCGGCGACCAGCAGGCAGGCCGCCGCGGCGTCATTCTGCTGACTGGAGTTACCGGCCGTAACCGTGCCGTCCGCCATGACCGGGCGCAGCCGGCTCAACGTCTCCGGGGTGGTGTCCGGACGGATGCCCTCGTCGCGGTCGAACACCACCGGCTCAGCTTTGCGCTGCGGCACCTGGACGGCGACGATCTCGTCGTCGAACCGGCCCGCCCGCTGGGCTGCAGCGGCGCGCTGGTGGCTGCGCGCCGCAAAACTGTCGGCGGCCTCGCGGTCGACACCGTAGTCGGTGGCCAGGTTCTCAGCGGTCTCGATCATGCCGCTGATCGCGCCGAACCGCCAGACCGGCTGCGATAATTCGCGGCCGCGATCAAGCCGGTCATAGAGCATCTGGTTGCCGGACCGCGAGCCCCACCGAGCAGTGGTGGTGTAGTGCTCGATATTGCTCATCGATTCGACACCGCCGGCCAGCACGACGTCCGCGGCACCGGTTTGCACCATCATCGCCGCGGTTAGGACGGCCTGTAGTCCGCCGCCGCAGCGCCGGTCGATCTGCAGTCCAGGCACGCTGATCGGCAGGTTGGCGTGCAGCGCGGCCCACCGCCCAATGCACGGCGCCTCGGAGTTGGCGTAGGACTGCGCGAAGACGACGTCCTCGATGGCAGCCGGATCGACAGCGCTGCGCTCGACCACCGCCTCGATAACCCTCGCAGCGAGATCCTCGGCGCGCAGCGGACGCAGACTGCCGCCGAACGCGCCGACGGCAGTGCGAAGCGGGCAGACTATCGCCGCCCGCTTCACGCGTCGCCCCGCCAGCGTCCGGCGGACGGATCCATCAGCGCGGTCAGACGCTCCTCAGGCAGCCAGATAATCGTTTCCAGCTCCAGCGCATCGAGGTAGCGCACCCGACCGGACCGCAGGTCCTCCAACCGCAGCCGTGGAGTATTGGCTGAGGTATCGAAATTCACTGAGACTTGGGCGAATTCATTGCCGATTACCGGGCCCACGCTCGGCACGTCCACAGAATCAGCGTCACCGAATTCAATCGTCATCATGGCTCAGATCAGGAAGCCCAGCGTGGGAATCGGCCGGTCATTGTCCACCAAGACGACCTTCTTGTACGCCAAGCGCAACTCATCGTCCTGGCGACGCACCCGGTAGGTTACTCGGCCTCCCCACAGGTGGGTGCCGCGCGCGCGGGATTCCAGCACCATGAAGTTCGCGCCTACCTCAAGGTCGACTCCACCGCTGGAATTGGCCCGGCCGCCGAGGAATTCGATGTTGGATAGCAACCGCCGTAGGTTGGACGGCGGCGACTGCGCGTAGCGTTTTCCGGTGCGGATCTGCTTGAGCCGGGTGGCGATGCGGCTGCGGTTGTCATAGATCACCGACATCTCGCGCGATGGGTCATTGGTTGAGGCCGTGGGGACCCAGTAGAGCGCGTCATCGGTCCACAAAGCCTCCCAGGCGTCGTAGTCGGATTCGTCGGCATGGCGCGCTTCGCGGTAGAGGAACTGCTCCACCTCCCAGCGGTCGAAACCGTCGGGTACCGGACCCGGCGCGGTGGCGTTGTTCAGCATGCTCGTCACGATTGCGCCTCCATCAGCATCTTGTAGTGCGACCAAAAACCGCGCATCCCGGTCTCATCGGTGGCGCCGCCGATGGTGAAACCGTTCTCGTCGACGCGTTCCCTGTTGAGGCCGCGACGTACGTCCAGCCACTCGGGCGTCAGGGCCTCGAGGCCGAGCTGGTTACGCTCATACATCTCGGTGTCATCGGCCAGCAACATGCCGGCCGGTCCGACCGAGCCCATGCACTGCGACACCATCCGCTTGTTCAAGTCCGGCGCGCCAGCCAGCTGAACGGCCGTGGAGTACTGAACGCACTCGCCGACCGCCACCGGTTGGATGTTGAATACCTGGATCTCGGCGATGAACAAGTTCGGGAATATCATCACATGGGGGCCACCCTCAACGAGGATCTTCTCGGCCTCGGCACCGTAGCGTTTTCTTATCGCCGCGACATAGTCGGGTACCCGGTCCTCGGTGGTGCCGAACCAGCGCATCGGCTCGGCAAACTTCCGGAACTCGGGGCGCAGGTCGTTTTCGCTATGACCTTTGCCTAAGTCCCGCGTCACCGCGATCGAGGAATCACTGTACAGAGCACCGATAGGACTGCCGGTGACACCGAATATTGAGCCGTGCACGAACTGCGGGTGATACCCATCGGTTTCATTCTCCGCCAATAGTTTCCAGTTCGCGCGTGTCTGATGCTGCAGCCAGCCGGCGGTGAGCTCGACTTCACCTTCCGGCGACAGCCCGGCCAGCCGGTCGATCTCGCCGGCGGCCGCGCCGAGATGCTCAGCAAGGCTGGGTCCGTCGGTGGCAAAACTGCCGAATACAAAGCCACGGTAGGTGTCCATTCGCGGTACCCGCCCCAGTCGCAGGTCCAGCTCGCGCTGGCCGTAGCCCTTGAAAAACGGGAAGCCAACGAGCTCGCCGGTGTTGCGATACGTCCACCCGTGGTAGGGGCAGCGGAAAGTCGACGAGTTACCTTTGGCATCGGCGCAGACCTGATTGCCGCGGTGCGCGCAACGGTTGAGCAGCAAGTGCAGCTGCCCGTCCCGGTCTCGGGTCATGATGACGTCCTGTAGCCCCAGCCGCTTCCGCATATAGTCGCCCGGTTGGGACACTTCACTTTCATGGCCGACGAAAACCCAGGTGCGATACCAGATCTTGCGTAGTTCCTCGGCGAAGATGTCCGGGTCGGTGTAGAGCGACCCGTGCACCTTGTCGTGTTTGATCAATCGCTCGTAGCGACTGCCGGCGGCGGCGGTCGATTCGATCAGTGACGTCACTGTTATGGCTCCTCTCGGGACAACTCGCGCGAAATACGTTGCGCGATAACGCCGGTGCAAAGCTTCGCGGTCATTGCCGTACCGCTCCGAACTCCGGATGCCGCTTTGCGTGAAACGCCTCGACCCCCTCGGCGAAGTCATCGCTACCGAACAACCGTGCCTGGTTCTCAGCCTCGCGATCGAGGATCTCCAACGGGCTCAGTGAGGTCGCCACGGAGAGCAACGATTTGATCGCCCCGTAGGCTTGTGCAGGTCCGGCGGCCAGGCGCGCGGCATCGGTCAGCGCAACCTGTAACGCCGTACCCGGCTCAGCGAGCGCATCGACGAGGCCCATCTCCAATGCGGAGGGCGCGTCGATAGGGATTGGCATCATCAGCATCTGGCGAGCGCGGGCGATACCGACCCGCGTCGGCAGTGAGGCGAATATTCCCATGTCGCCGGCCAGTCCGACATTGGTGAACGTCGTCGCGAAACGCACATTCCTGGCGGCGACGACACGGTCGCACGCCGCAGCAAGCGCGGCGCCCGCGCCGTAGGCAGAACCCTCCACCGCGGCGACGACGGGCTTGGGCGTGTTCCATATCGCGCGAATTACCTTCTGCGCCAGCTGTACCCGCTTCAAGGCCGGCTCCAGCGCCATCGGCTTCATCGAGGCGATGTCACCCCCCGAGCAGAATACCGGGCCCGCTCCCGTCAGCACGATGGCCCGGATCGAGCTGTCCGCGTCCGCAGCCTCCAGCACTTTGGCAAGCTCGAGGCGAACCGGGATGTCGATCGCGTTGCGCTTGTCGGGCCGGTTCAGCGTGACAACCCTTACCGCACCGCGGTCTTCGACCAGAACACAGTCGGCGCTCATTGGCCGGTGAATTTCGGTTTGCGACGTTCGATGACAGCCCGTAGGCCTTCCAGTGCGTCGGCGGTCCCGGATAGCTCCGAGACGGTGCGCGCCTCTTCGGCCAAACGCTGCTCGACCGATGAACCTATTCCGCTCCAAACCAGTCGTTTCGTGGCGGACAGTGCCTTGGCGGGCATCGCTGCCAGCTCAGTCGCCAGTTGTTCTGCACGGCTTGGCAACTCATCATCGTCGACTACCTCGGTGATCAACCCGATCTCAAGCGCCTCGGTGGCCGTCAACGTCGGGTTGGTCAGCAGAATTCGCAGCGCTTGACGCAGACCGACCAGCTGGGGCAGCGTGACCGACGAGCCGCCGTCTGGTGCCATGCCGACCCGGACCGCACCCGAGAAGAACTTCGCCGATCGCGCCGCGACGACGATGTCGGATGCGCACACCAATCCCAGTCCGCCGCCGCCGGCGGCGAAACCCTGCACCGCGGTCACCACCGGCGCCCGAAGCTGAATCAATGCAGCGGTGGCCAATTGCAGCCACGCCGTCGCCTCGCGCAGGTAGTCCGGGAGACTGGAGCCCTTGGACTCGAAAGTGTGGATATCACCGCCAGCACAGAAATTGCGGCCCTCACCGGTAAGCAGAACCACTCGTACCGCGGGATCTGCGTGACACGCCAGTACCTCCTCGTGCAGCGCCCTGAGGAGTTCGACGTTCATCCCGTTGGACGCCTCGGGTCGATTCAGACGCAGCCGAGCGACGCCGTCGGCGACGTCGAGGGCGACTGGCGCGGTGGTTCCTGCAGCACTCATCGCTTCACTCCTCGCTGCCGAAAAGCGGCCACCCCATTCTGTCCGGCGTGTCCGCAGATATGGTCCACCACGGAATCGATTTCGTCTTCCAATCCTGCGGATAATGCAACCTCGAGGCCGGCGTACACCAGCCGCTTGACCGAAGTGACAGCCTCGCGCCGGCGCGTAGCCAGATCGGCGGCAAACCGTCGCACGCCGTCGTCGAACTCGGGCTGGGGAAAACTGCGATATGCCAAGCCGAGACGCACCGCGTCCGCGCCGGAGATCCGGTCGCCCGATAACAGCAGACCGAGCGCCTGCTGGCGGCCGACCAGCCGAGCCAACCGCTGAGTGCCGCCACCGCCGGGGATCCACCCGAACTTGATGTGGTTGTCGGCAATCCTGGCGTCCTCGCTGACCAGCGCGATGTCGCAGGCTTGCATCAGCTCGAAGCCGCCTGCCATCGCGACGCCTTCGACCGCCGCAACCACCGGGACGTCGACGCGGGCGATCGCTTCGCAGGCGCGGCGGAACGCCGCGAACAGTTGGCGCAGCGCATCAGGCCCTTGGGGGCGCAGCAGCTCCACTTCATCGAAATCGCCGCCAGCGCAAAAGTTTCCCTCCGCACCCCGGATGACGACAACGGTGATATTGGGGTCGTTGCCCAACTCGACGATCGCCTTCTCCAGTTCACGGCTCAGCGCGACGGTGATGGCGTTCATCCGTTCGGGTCGATTGAGCGTGATCCACGCGATCCCATCGGCAACGTCGCTGAGCACAAGTGTCATGTGTGCAGGCCCTTGTTGAGACCCGTACGCACCACACGGGTGCCGCGCACGGTCAACGATCGAGCGGTCTCGCGCCGGCGGACGTCACCGACGCCGGAGCCGACGACGACGCGCTGGTCAAGCAGCGACACAGCCATGAAATACCCTTCCCTACCGAAACCTGAAATCACGATTTCTAATCCACGTTAAACTAACTTGACGGCGGTCACAACAGCCGCCCGGACGAGGAGCAGAGAATGGACCTTGGATTGGCAGGGGCCCGGGTGGTGGTGACCGGAGGCGCATCCAACATCGGGCGTGGCATCGTTCACGTGTTCGCTGCGGAAGGTGCCCGAATCGTGATCAGCGATATCGACAAACCTCAGGCGGAGCGGGTGCGCGGTGAAGCGCAGGCCAAAGGCGCGGCGGACGTCGAACTCGCGATTGATGACTTGACCGTTCCCGGCGGAGCCGCGTCCGCGATTGGTACCGCCGTGGACAACTGGGGCGGCATCGATGTCTTGGTGAACAACGCGGGGTGGAGCGTGCCCGGCTTCATCGCCACCGACACCGATCGTGACAAATGGCAGCGCACCATCGAAATCAATCTTTTTAGCGCTATCGCCGCCACCCAGGCCGCGATCGGTCCGATGAAAGAGGCCGGCGGCGGCGCGATCGCGTTCATCGCCAGCGACGCCGCATTCGGACAGATCCGTCAAGGCGTCTACGGGGCGTCAAAGGCTGCGGTGGTAGCCCTGGCTCGCACCGTCGCACACGAACACGGCCGCCACGGGATCAGGTCCAACGTCATCTGCCCTGGCCTGGTGATTCCCGAGGGTCCGGAAGCGGTCGGCGAATCGAGTCTCTGGGCCGTCGGCCAGGAGAACGTGTTCAACCAGGACCAGATCGACTACATGGTCAAGGGCACCCCGCTGCGCCGCCTGACCAGCGCCGAGGACATCGGCCGGGCCGCTGCGTGGTTCTGCTCACCGACGGCGGCTCGGCAGGTGACCGGGCAGCTCATCTCGGTCAGCGGCGGCTACACGATGCCGTAAGTCAGGACGGAAGTCCTAGAACTCTGACGCGGTCGAGCCGGGCCACTCGGTGTTTGCTATCAGTCCTGGCCGATCCGACCCACGTCGTCCGGTGGCTCACTCGGCGCCGGGGCCACTGAAATACTCTTGACCTGGTGGTGGGCGATATCCCTGCGCCGAGTTCCGCAGCTGCCAGATCTGGGCAGGGCACAAAATATCAACGGCATAGGCGACCAGGTAATTTGCCGCGAACTCGTCGTTGGGAGTCACGTCGTTTTTCACATCACCCATCACTTGGGGGTAGCCCTCGCCCGCGGTGACCTTGCCACAGATCCCATAGCCATAGCCGATCGCGTCATTGTTCGGAAAGTCGTAGTGCCGCCGCACCTCCACGTTGTACATGTACTCCACTTCGGGCGCGGGTTTGGCGTGTGCCTGAGGTGCCAGTGTCCCCGCGGCTCCGCCGACCGCGACGGTGGCGACGATTAAGGCGGCTACTGACGTGCGACGCTTCATGGCTGACATCCAACGCATGGGTTTTCCTTTGTGCGGCAGCGACCGGTTGTAGCGGGTCTATTTCCAAGGAGATCAACAAATTCCTAAAGAATTGTCAAGACCTAGCGGATGGGCATGCCCCAGGCCGCTTAACGGCGGTTTACCGCGGCGTCGTGCTACTGGCAATCGAGCCGGCGGTCGTGTCATGCGGCCCTCATCGTCCGACGAAGTTGGCCACGCGGCCTTCCTTGAACGCGGCGATGCCCTCCAGCAGGTCGTCGCTGGTCAGGGTGTGCTCTTCGAGTTCGAAAGCCAGCCCGACCACTTCGTCGGCCCGAAGCGAAGTCACATGGTTCAGCGCACGTTTCGTGCCCTGGACCGCCAGCGGCGCCAGAGCCGCAATGCGGTTTGCGATTTCGCGAGCGCACGGCAATACCTCGCCCGGCTCGTCGACGATGTCAGTCACCATGCCGAGCTGGTAGGCAGTAGTCGCGTCCAGCGGATCACCGGTGAGCAGGTGACGTCGTGCTCGCAGCATGCCGGCCGCCTGCGGCCACACCAGGCAGCCGCCGTCGCCGGCGACGAGACCCACCTTCACATGGGTGTCGGCCAGTTTCGCGGTCCTTGCTGCGACCACAACGTCGCACATCAGCGCCACGGTTGCACCCAGGCCGATCGCCGGGCCCTGCACCGCAGCGACGATGGGCTGAGGCAGGTCCAAGAAAGACCGCAGCAACCTCGCGCCCGCTTCGACGGTTTCGCGTCGCGAATCGGCGTCGTCATGCGCGGCCTGCATCAAAGCAAAGTCCCCGCCAGCCGAGAACGCCCTTCCGGTGGAGCCCAGCACGATCGCGCGGACGCCATCGTCTTTAGCGAGCTCTTCGAGCGCCGTCGCCAGTTCTATCTGCAACTGATTGTCGAAGCGATTCAACAGTTTTGCACGAACCAGAGATATCTCGCTGACACCCTCGCCGCGGGAGCTTATGGATAGTGCTTCGAGGCTGGTGCTCATGAGGCCTTTCCCCGTATTATTAAGACTTCTAAGCTCATAAATCTACATGATCGAAGGTGATACCCAAAGTGGCATTTGTCGACGTCGATGATGGCGTGCGGATTCACGTGCAGGATCTCGGCGATGGGCCCGCCGTGGCGCTAATTTCCGGCTTCGGCCTCGACCACGAGCTGTGGGATCGCCAGGTGCGTGTGCTCACGGACCGCGGGCTTCGCGTCCTGTGCGTGGACCAACGCGGCCACGGGTTCTCCGATAACCCATTGCATGGCTACGACATCGAGCGCCTCGCGGCCGATCTCGTCACCGCGCTCGACCGACTCGAAGTTGGTGGCGCGACAGTAGTCGGTCACTCATTCGGCGGGCAGGTGGCATTTCGCGCCGCCGCGACCGCGCCCGAATTGGTCACCGCGCTGGTGCTTGTCGGGTCAAACGGTGTTCGCGCCAGCCGCAGCGAAGCCTTTCCGTTCGGTGGGCCGCCCGGGCCACTGTTGGAGAGCATGCTGGCTGACGAGCACGCTAACCGGGTGGGGGCCCGGTACCGCACGATCGCGTCAGCTTTCGCGCACGAGCCGGATCCCAGAACGGTCGATTGGCT
>Ga0070763_10000426_pt1 | contig 11443 bp, 9 predicted proteins | sample HubBroMetageWRM3_FD_67279 | JGI IMG/M metagenome (GOLD analysis project Ga0070763, IMG submission 67279) | Warmed soil microbial communities from the Hubbard Brook experimental Forest, New Hampshire - Hubbard Brook CCASE Soil Metagenome WRM 3 | ecosystem: Environmental > Terrestrial > Soil >... | reverse complement strand
GGTCGCTCATCCCGAGTGGCTCGACCGTTTTGAGGTCGAGCACGACAACTTCCGAACGGCACTCGACTATCTGATCCGTACTGGGGATGCCGAATGGGGCCTGCGCCTCGGCGCCGCCCTGTTTCGCTTCTGGGAAACGCGGGAATATCTCACGGAGGGCCGTGATGCTCTCGCCAGGCTCCTCGCGCTGGAAGGGACAGCGGCGCGTCCGAAGCTCCGTGCCCGCCTGCTGTTCGCTGCCGCGGTTCTGGCGAGCGAGCAGGGCGATTACGGCTCTGCGCGGCAACTGTTCGAAGAAAGTCTCGAGACCTGTCTCGAACTCAACGATAACCGCGGCGTTGCCGTCGCACTGAACGCGTTGGCCGTCAACGCTCGCGATCGTGGCGAACTGGCCGTTGCATCCTTACTCTTCGAGCGCTGTGTCGCGATATGGAAGGACCTCGGCGATTCCGCCGACATCGCCCGCGCCGTCAGCAACCTCGCCAACGTGACCAAGTTGAAGGGAGAATATGCGCGCGCATCCTCGCTTTACGACGAGTGCCTGACGATGTTCCGCAAGGCCGGAGATGGCGCCGGTGTCGCCTGGACACTGAATTACCAGGGCGACGTCGCGCGGGAAAAAGCGGACTTGGTCGCCGCACGCTCATTTTGCGAACAGAGTCTGGCAGCGTTCCGCGAACTGCGGGACGGCTGGGGAATTGCCAGCGCCCTCTCCGATCTGGCAAGTCTAAGCTGCGATCTGGGGAACGACGCCGAGGCGCGTCGTCTCTACGGGGAAAGCATCCAGATGTTCCAGGAGGTGGGTCACAAACGCGGTATCGCGAGGGCGCTCGAATGTCTCGCCCTAAGTGCTGCGGCGCAATCGAACGCCGAGCAATCGCTGCGCCTGGCAGGAGCAGCCGCCGCACTTCGCCAACGATTAGGCGCGCCGCTCACGCCTACCGAACAACCAAGGCTGGAGAAGGCCTTGGAATTCGCTCGCCGAACGCTTGGCAATGCTGCAAGTCTGACGGCGTGGATGGAAGGCTGGGCGATGCCGATCGAGCAAGCGGTCCGCGAGGCGCTTGACGGCGACGCGAAACCAGGTCTTCGGACTCGAAACTCTGCTTAACTCAATTTGCGGTGTTGGGATCGATCAGGTGCCGCACTGCCGAGATGCGATTCGCCGGAAAGCCTCCCCGGCGTGCGTGTTCGCGAACCGTTTCCTCGTCCGGCGCCAAGTACACACAATAGACTTTATCGCCCGTGACGTAGCTGTGGAGCCACTTGATCTCCGGTCCCATATCCTTCAGCACGTCAACCGACTTTCTGGCGACTGCCCGCAGTTCCGCATCCGATAAATTACCTGCGCCCGGGATGTCGCGCTCAATGACAAATTGGGGCATGGCCACCTCACCGAACGGTCATAGTAGCAGAGGTTGCTTGGTGAGTGCACCTGCAGTGCCATGCGGTAGAGTCTGAAATGTGCACTTTCCGGACACTCTGCCATGCACAGCGCCCAACGAATTCAGATAGCGCACAACCTCTCGTTGGAAGATGAGTCCTGACCCCATCCATCGGCCTTGGAATAGCACTCTTGTGTCGGGCGTTGCCCATCTGCATCATCGGAGACTTCAGAGTGCCGAAATGACTGCTACCTTCGGAAGGTGAGCTGGAGGCCCCGGCCAGAATCGAACTGGCGACCCTTCGTTTAGGAAACGAATGCTCTATCCAACTGAGCTACGGGGCCTCTTGTTTTGTGCCCTTCCTTGTCCCCAGCGTACCCGTCCGCTTGGCCCGCCAATAGCCATCCACACCCACTTTGACCGTTTCTATCCGCATAATAACAGGCACTTCACGACGAGGCAGGCGCATTAGGAAACTCTTGCTCTATCCAATTGAGCTAAGGCCCCCGACGAGGATAGGTTAGCACGTGGCAAACGGTTCGAAAACCGTTGGTCGGCGCTTCGACTCCGCCCGGGGCCCTCCATCGCGTTTCAACGGAGACAAGGTCCTCGCGGTACAACACGCTCATGCATTGCTTGGCTACTGCAGCTTTGCGTACTCCGCCTTGGCTTCTTTCAGAATGGGGATGTCGCGATCGACGTCCTTCCAGAGGGTGAGGAAGTTTTGTAGGATGCAAGTGCGTGTACGCGGGCGGCGTCGGCACCCGCGCCCTGTGAAGACTTTGCTTGCAGAGCGCTGGCGCGAGCAATTTCCCGATCGCCAATGCTCCTGTCCCACAGTTCCACACCATGCCGCCGTGGTCGAGAATCTTTCGAAACTCGGCGGCAGCGCTGCCTTGTCCGGCTGCCAGGTATGCCTCTCCTCTCACATAAACCGAACTAAGGCAGGAAATGTTGTTGAACATTCTTGATCGTGTAGGCCAGAGTCAGGAAGGTGCCAATCACGCCAGTTGGCGTTGCAAGCTTAAGGACATGGTCAATGTCGAGGTACATGTTCGTGAATCACTAGGAAGCCCAATTCTCCTTTGGCCAAAGGCCGCTCGACAACTTCGAAATGGAAAATACAAAACTTTCGTCACAGCCTAGATCCTCACTTTCTCATACTCGTCGAGCGCCGTTTCGCCGTTGCGCCGGTCGTAGAGCTTGGTGGTGCGCGGGGAGGAGTGGGCGGCCATAGTTTGCGCGCGTTCCAGCGTGCCGTCGCTCTTGAGGGAATCGGCGATGCCGGTTGCACGCATCGAATGATTGCCGATGCGTGTTTTGATTCCTGCCTGGCGCACACGCCGCTGAATCATCCGATAGCCATCCTGCTGTGTCATGCGGTGCGGCGTGCCTGTGAAACGTACGGTGGTGCGAAACAGCGGCCCATCCTTATCATCTGCAATGCCCGCAGTTGTGATGTACGCGTCGAGATAGGCTTCGAGCTTCGGCACGCACGGCGCTTCGTGTTCCTTGCTGCCTTTTTCGTGCAGGCGCACCCATCCTCGCCGCCCCTGGCTGAAGTAATCCCCGACGTTTATTTGCAGCGTGATGGCCTTGTGCAACCGCCAATTCGCACGGCAGGCATTGATAGGATCGAGGGTGAAATTGCCCTGAATTACGCCTACTTCAGCGCTTTTTCCAACAGAGACGCAGTGCTAGGGCCGCCCTTGGATTCCACAAACTTGGTCATCACCGGCAGAAACTTGCCTGCCATCTCTGGGGACAGTCCTAACTTGTGGAAAGCTTCCGCAACTTCGGCCGTGCGGCCCATGTTTCCGGGAAGGGAGCTTTCCAGGCTGGATAGCTCCGAGTGTTCGGCCGGAGCCGGAGCCGCCTTGAGCAGACCGTTCATGCCCGGCACGGCAGCCGACACTTTGCCGAATTCGTCCGCGCTCAGTCGGCTCTTAGCCAAGGCGAACAGTGCGCCTGCGCCACCACGAGCTTGTGGGCGCGTGATAGAAAGTTCCTTCTTCAACTGCCCGACGAGTTCCGAACTAGATCCTGCGGACGGTGCAACCGACGTCTGGGCCTCGATCTGCACCCCAGCCAGGACAAAGAGGCCACACAACCAAACTGCGGCACGCTTGGTTAGCAATCGATGCGTCTTGGATATCATATTTCGTCTACCCCTGGCAGCGACAAACAGCACCGCAGTTACAGGAACGGCACTGATCATACCCTGCCCCGCGCGGTTCGCGGCTTTTGTGTTGCTTCTGGGTTTGTTCGAAAGCGTCTTAGCCCGTCCTACGGCGGCACTCGAAAATCACAGTCGAAACATCGCCATCGCGCTCGATGGCTTGGGACACTTTTTCCGGCGCCTTCCGTATACCCCGTCAATGAAACCCGTGGAGTTGGAAATCGGATTCCGACTCATTCGTAGCGCAGAGCCCGCATAGGATCGATTCTGGTGGCCCGCACCGCCGGCAAGTAACAGGCCAGTGCTGCTACTGCAAACATGACGGCGCTCACAGCAATGTACGTCAGAGGGTTCGTCGGGCCGACTCCAAACAAAAGGCTGGCAAGCATTCGCGTCAGCAGAAATCCAAAGAGTAAACCAATCCCCAAGCCAATCGCGACCCATCGCAGGCCTTGGACCATGATCATTTTGAGCACGTCGACGCGGCGCGCCCCCAGAGCCATTCGAACTCCGATCTCACGAGTTTGCTGCACCACGGTCGTCGCGAGCACTCCGTAAATGCCAACGCAGGCGAGCACGACCGCGAGCCCTCCGAAGATGCTCATGAGAAACGAATCGAAGCGGCGCTGCCCGAGGTTGTCGTCGAGAACGTCCTGCATGGTCAGGACATCAAATACCGGCAGATCCTTGTCGAGCGTCCAGATTTGCTGTTTGATACTCGCGATCAGAGCGGTTGGATCCGCGGCGCTACGAACCGCAAGCGTCAAATAAGTGTAGTCCTGCATGGGCCGTGTGATCTCGGGGCGCGTGGCATCTTCGAGCGACGACTGGCGCGTATCGCCTACCACTCCGATCACGGTCAACTGCGTTGGATTGGTTTCCCCTCTGGCGGGCACGCTCCAGATGTGCTTGCCGATAGCATCCTGATTGGGCCACAGCTTCCGGGCAAGCTTTTGATTGACCACGATTACGGGCAGGTTCTGGTTGATTTCGTCAACAGTAAAATTTCTGCCGCTAACCAGTGAAATGCCCAGCGTCTCGAAATACGATGGCGAACTGATACCGCGCATATCTGCTGTCGGTTCACTGCCGTGTTTAGGAACCGGATCGCCCTCGACCGTGAATTGCATGAGACGAATGCGGGTCAACGGCAAGCCGTCGGCAAAGCTGGCAGCCTTCGCGCCCGGTACGGCCGCGATCTTCTCGATCGCCTGACGGCAAAATACAGCCGTCTGCGCACTGGTCGGGTAACGGCTGGGCGGCAGGCTGAAATGCATCGTCAACAGATGATCGGGACGGAAGCCCGGATCAACATCAAGGACCGACACCAGACTGCGAATCATGAATCCCGCGCCGATCAACAGCACCGAAGCCAGGCTGACTTCGATCACGATAAGCGCAGCGCGCATGGCGCGCGGGCGAGTCCGGGTGAATTGCGCTCCGTCTTTCAGGACCGTGATCACCTCGGTGCGCGAGACATACAGCGCGGGGAAAATCCCGAAAAGCATGCCCGCGAGAATGCTGGCCGCAGTGGTGAAGAGCAGGACGGGAATGCCGATGTGGATTTGCTCGGGCCTGAGAATGTCTGCCGGCTTGAGCGCGAGAATGGCTTTGATCCCCCAGCGCGCGACCAGCAAACCGACGAAACCTCCAATCAAACTGAGCACTAGGCTTTCCGTGACCATCTGAGCGATGAGTTCAGCGCGGCTTGCCCCGAGAGCTTTGCGGATTGCCAACTCTTTCTGCCGCGCCATTGCACGCGTCAGCACGAGATTCGCCAGGTTCGCGCACGCGATCAACAAGATCAGCCCCACGGCCGATAGCAGCACCAGCAGGTTGCGGCGGAGATCCTTGCCGACGTCCTCGACGTACACAGGGAAGATATTCACGCCAAAGCCTGCGTTGAGCGTGGGATTCTGCTCCTCGAGGCGCTGGCCAATCACTTCCATTTCAGCGCGAGCCTGCTCGAGGGAAATACCCGGGCGCAATCGCGCGTAAACCTGTATCTTCAGCCGGTTCAAGTCTTGTGCGCTACGCTGCGCGGGGAACTCGTACGGAATCCAGATGCCGGGCTTGCGCTGCTCCGTACCTTCGCGAGTGGAAGGCAAGTAGAAATGCGCGGGCAGCACGCCAACGATGGTGTAAGGAATGTCATTGAGCGTAATGCTCCGGCCGATGACTTTGCGGTTTGCTCCGAAATGGGCTTCCCAGTATGCATCGCTTAGAATCGCTGCTAGAGTGTTTTGTGGCTCGGAGTCGAACGTCGCGCCGATGGATGGGGTCACTCCGAGGACCTGGAAGAAGTTCGGTGAGACGCGGGCGCCAGTCACGCGCTCCGGTTCTCCAGCGCCGGTGCGATTCAGGTTTGTGTCTTCCATTCCCGCGATGCCTTCGAAGGCGCTGGACTGGCGCTGCCATTCGGCGAAGTTGGTGTAATTGGCAGGGATGCGCTCGCCAATCTGTGCTCCCAGCGCGGGATTCTTTTCCCAGATCATGACCAGACGGTCTGGATCGCGATAGGGAAGTTTGCGGAGCAGGACTCCATCGACCACGCTGAACACCGCAGTGTTGGCTCCGATTCCCAGCGCCAGCATGAGCACCACAACCGCGGAGAAGACAGGCGACCTCTGCAACAAGCGGAAAGAATGGCGGAAATACTGCGTGAGGTTCGCAGATTTCATGGCAACAAAGACGAATGCGAAGCCTCAATGTTAGCATCGGCGCGCGTCGGAATCTCAGCCTCGAACTCTAGGTGAGACAAGATTTCCCCAACGTCAGCGAGGTCGCGGCGTCGGCCGCGAATGAAGCGAGGAAAAATGTGAGCCAGCGAAATCAGGCGGAACGAAGTTCACTCGACAGCTTGCTTGGGCTAAACTCAGCTCGCTGTGGAGGAAGCGAACTGAACGGGACTTGATCCTTAATCGCAACGGCACTTCGTTTACACAGCCAGAACAGAAAAGCAATTGTGGTAAGTCCGAAGAAAAGCCATCCCAAGATGAATAACTGGAGCCAATGCATGTCCGGAACCCCTTCGCGATGCGGGGGAGCATCTTGCAGTGCGGAATCGATTATAAGTAAAATCGAGCGCCTTGGGAATGGTGCAAATGTTTTCGCTGAAACTGCAAACACGGGAACTGTTGAAGTCTAACTTGATGACAACCATAGTCGTTTCATGACTTTCTCAAGCCAGAGTTTGGAGTTTCGAAGGCTCTCACGGGCTCGGCCCGAACCATTGTAGACAACGTCTGGACTGATTTTCGATAGTTTCAGGGAGCCCAGCGTTCGTCCCTGAGCCACGGTGCGTCCCTTTCCGCGCCGTCCGAATGTCACCACCAAGATCTTTTAGGAAGAAGGGCTTATAGGCAAAATGTTACAAGTCAGACCCCAACTGCAACATCGGCATCAAGGCAGCGGACAAGAGTGTCCGCTCTACACGACTTTCGCACTCACAGCTTCAACCTTGGGATGAATCGTGGCGGCCTTCGCGCCTGGATCGTCTGCTCGAAGCCATACGCTATTTTCAGCAGAGTCGGTTCGCTCCATGCGCGGCCGAAGAATGAGATTCCTACCGGCAAGCCAAAGACGAATCCTGCGGGCACCGTAACATCCGGATAGCCGGCCACTGCGGCGGCGTTTGAACTGCCGCCCGCGGCGTGATCTCCATTGGCAAGGTCGGTGAGCCATGCTGGACCGGCCGTCGGCGCCATAATCGCGTCGAGATGAAACTGATCCATCACCGAGTCGATGCCTTCCTTGCGGGAAAGACGGTGATTCGCCTCCAGGGCGTCGACGTATTCCTTGGTGCTGAGCGGACCCTTGGCCTCTGCCTTGATGAAAATATCCTGGCCGAAATAGGGCATCTCTTTGTCGCGATTGCTCTCGTTGAAGTCGATGACGTCTTTCAACGATCCCGGCGCTCCTGGCCGCGCCGCGAGGTAGGCGTTGAGGTCGGCCTTCAACTCGTACAGAAGAACCAGAAACTCGGTGTCATCGAATTTTCCGTGGGTGGGCAGGTCGGCGGGATCGACGATGTCCGCGCCTTGCCGCTTCATGGCGGCGATCAGATTGTTCATCAATTGATCCTGGGCATCGTTCGAGCCGAAATATTTGCGGGCCACGCCGATGCGCGCTCCGCGAAGTCCGTGAGGATCGAGGAACGTGGTGTAGTCCGCCGCAGCTTTGCCCGCGCTCGCCGAGGTCGCACCGTCGCGGGGATCGACTCCTGCAAGCGCGCCCAATAAGATCGCGGCGTCGCGCACGCTGCGGGCCATGGGGCCGGCCGTGTCCTGGCTGTGCGCAATGGGAATGATGCCAGAGCGGCTGATGAGTCCTAGCGTCGGCTTGATGCCGACAATTCCATTGGCTGAAGCCGGGCAGACGATCGAACCATCCGTTTCCGAGCCGACCGCGACTGCGCACAGACTGGCCGAGATCGCAGCGCCTGAACCTGAACTCGAGCCGCAGGGATTGCGGTCAAGCGCGTAAGGGTTTGTGGTCTGGCCTCCACGCCCGCTCCATCCGCTGCTGGAATGGCTGGAGCGAATGTTCGCCCACTCGCTGAGATTGGTCTTGCCCAGGATCACGGCTCCGGACTCGCGCAACTTCTGCGCCACAAAAGAATCTCTTGTTGGCTTCGATCCCAGAAGTGCCAACGATCCGGCGGTGGTTTGCATGCGGTCGGCGGTATCGATATTGTCTTTGATCAGAACCGGAATTCCGTGCAAGGGACCGCGGACGTGTCGTTCTTTCCGTTCCTGGTCGAGGGCATCGGCAATCGCCAGAGCGTCGGGATTGACTTCGATGATGCCGTTGAGCGTGGGACCTTGTTTGTCGATCTCTTCGATCCGCGCCAGATATTTCTCTGTGATCGAGCGTGCGGTAAATTTTCCGGAAGCCATTCCCGCTTGCAGGTCGGCGGTAGTGATTTCGTCCAACTCAAATGGTTTGATCTCGGGCGTCGAGGTAGAGCAGGGGACGTTACTAGCGGCCGCCAGAGTCGGTAACACTGTGGCGCTGACTCCGGCTAATGCGCTGGTTCGCAAGAAATGCCGGCGTTGTGGGGAACCGCAAGCTATGACCGCGTCTTCTTTAGAGCTCAATCCGGTTCTCCTGTTCAGGAAGCTTGTACCAGCAAACCGGGAATTATAGGCGATTTGGTCAACGACGATTGTCAAACAACAGGATGGCGCCTCGCTGCGCAGGACGCGGCGGTTGTAAGAAATGAGAGGGGCGAGAAGGAGATCTTCAGCGGCAGAGCGGAATGCTGACGCGGACAAGTGCGCCTGAGCGGCAGGTGTTTAGTTTCTTCGAATGGGCTTTCCGCCCCTACTTCGCGCTGATCTTCTTTCGAATGCGTCGAAGCTCCATGAAACAGAGTCCGGAAGTCGTACAAAGAACGCAGCCCATCATGATAATCACCTTCATGTCCATTGCCGCGGGCTCCTCGTCCCGCCTTTGCCTTGCAACTGCTTCAGACTTATCGATCCAACCGGAATTGCCTAAGTGAAAGATACAGCAAAAGACTGAACTTGCTGTTGCCACTCTAGTTTCACAACCAGCACCATCGGGTTGCAGCTAAATGCGCAAAATCGTCCCTGCGCACGTTATAATAACTTTTCATGCCCAGATATTCCATCGTGGTCCCCCTCCACAATGAGCAGGAGAACGTCATGGATCTCTATGATCGCGTGAAGGCGGTCATGGAAATGCACGGCGAGAGCTTTGAGATTGTGCTGGTCGACGATGGTTCCCGCGATCGCACCTTCCACCTGCTGCGCGAGATAGCGGCAGTCGATAGCCGGGTAACGGTGGTGAAACTGCGGCGTAACTTTGGCCAGACTTCGGCGCTGGCTGCGGGTTTCGACCATTCACGCGGCGACTACATTATCGCCATGGATGGCGATCTGCAACACGACCCCGCCGACATCCCGTTATTTCTGGAAAAGATTGCTGAGGGCTACGACATCGTCAGCGGATGGCGGAAGCGCCGCATTGACAATCTCTGGCTGCGCCGCATTCCTTCGCGCTGCGCCAACTGGCTGATGGCCAAACTGAGCGGCGTGAGTATTCATGACTTCGGAACTACCTTCAAGGCTTATCGCCGCCAAGTGCTCGAGCAGGTCCCTCTCTATGGCGAGTTGCACCGCTTCATTCCAGCGCTAGCGTCCTGGTATGGGGCCTCGATCGTTGAAGTCCCAATCCGAAACGTCAATCGTGAGCGCGGCGCTTCGCACTATGGAATCTCGCGTACCTTCCGCGTGTTTTTCGATCTGATCACGATTCGCTTTCTGCTGCGATACCTGGCGCGACCGCTGCATTTTTTTGGTACCGTCGGAATGGTGAGCATTCTAGGCGGGAGTGGAATCGCGGGTTGGTTGATGGTCGATAAGTTTTTCACTCACTCCGATACCATGGCCGAGCATGGCCCGCTGATGATCTTCGCTGCAGTCTTGCTGCTGGCGGGATTGAACATGCTGGCGGTTGGCCTGTTGGGAGAAATGCAGGTGCGGCACTATCACGAGCCCGCCCGCCGTGCACCGTATTCCGTCGATCGACTGCTTCGCACCCAAAGCAGCGAAGAACACACTATCTCCGAGTGATTCGAGATTAATTAATGGAGGACTGGCGTCCCGCCCGTCCCGGCTCAGCCAAATAAAACAACGATGTGGAGGAGTTTTCCTCGCAGGTTGAAGAAGTAGTGGTCGGAGTAACCCACCTGATCACCTCCGGAGCCGCTGTAATAAAAGGTGAGGCCGCCCAGTTCCAGTGGTTCAGGAGCCTCTCCGGATGGCGTCAGACTTCGTAATTCCTCAGCTTGAAGGGCCGGTTGGTCAACCCAAACAGTAGTCGAGCCTGAGGGCGCAATTGCTGCGCCAGCGCGAGCACCCTGCTATCGAACCGAACACCCTCGTAAATGGGCGGGTAGTGGAAGCAGAAACCGTCAAAGCTTGCGATTAGAAGTTTGCCAGTCGGGGTGCCCGCCATCAGGAAAGCACACAGGACCATATTTCTGGGCGTCAGAAGTTGGGACGAGGCAGAACAGCGAAAACAATATAGCGATACAAACGGAGTTTCCTGTCATACGCGACTCCACTTGCACGCGGAACAATTCCTTGCCAGATTACACAGCGACTGACGCTGTAAGTCAATCATTGGGTTACGCCTTGGCGAACGCCTCCTTATTCACGACGTAAGGCATCTTCGTAACATCACCGCCGTAATTTCCCTCCAACACATCGATCAGTCCCTGCACGCAGCGCCCAGCCATGCCTTTGTCAGGGTCGATTGACAAGCGGGTGATGCGGGCCGCGCTGGCGAAATGCGGATAAAGCCGGCAACGATCTTCAATCGCCGGATCGCGCAGCGGCGAATCTGCAGGCAACGGTTCCCTTTCGTAAACGTCGAGCGCGGCTCCTGCAATCCACTTCTCGCGGAGCGCTTTCGCCAGGGCAGCTTCTTCAACCACCGGCCCTCGCGAGTTATTCACCAGGAAAGCCGTGGGCTTCATCATGCGCAGAGTTCGTTCATTGAAAAGATGATACGTGGGAGTGGAACTCTCGCCCTCACGCAGCAGCGGCACGTGCACGCTGACGAAGTCGGCCTGGGCCAGCGCATCCTCCAGCCTCGTGTACTTGATCCAAGTCTTTTCCTTCGATATGCCGTGCGCATGCCGCAGATCCATCACCTCCTGGATCGCCTTCACGTAGGCGTCGTTCTGGTAAGCCGGGTCGTAGCACAAGATATCCATATCGAAGCCGCTGCACTTCTTGATCATGGCCAGGCCGATGCGGCCCGTGCCGATAATCGCCACGGTCTTCCCAGTCACTTCATCGCCGAGGAACGGCAAATACGGATGCCAGTATCCCCACTGGTTGTCACG
>Ga0070763_10000425_pt1 | contig 11445 bp, 6 predicted proteins | sample HubBroMetageWRM3_FD_67279 | JGI IMG/M metagenome (GOLD analysis project Ga0070763, IMG submission 67279) | Warmed soil microbial communities from the Hubbard Brook experimental Forest, New Hampshire - Hubbard Brook CCASE Soil Metagenome WRM 3 | ecosystem: Environmental > Terrestrial > Soil >... | reverse complement strand
TGATGTGAACGACCGCGGGTCGGGCGGCGTGAGATGACTGCCACGGGGCTGTCGTGCGGATCGTGCGGTACGGAACTGAACGAGACAGCCAAGTTCTGTAGCGAGTGTGGTGCAGCTGTTTCAGCGGGCACGCCACCGGCCGAGTACAAGCAGGTCACCGTCTTGTTCGCCGACGTGGTGCGCTCGATGGACATCGCCGCGGCGGTGGGCGCCGAGCGGCTGCGCGAGATCATGGCCGAGCTGGTCAGCGCGGGCGCGGCGGTGGTACGCCGGTACGGCGGCACGATGGAAAAGTTCACCGGTGATGGCCTGATGGCGTTGTTCGGGGCGCCGGTGGCGTTGGAGGATCATGCGATCCGGGCGTGCTTGGCGGCGCTGGCCATCCAGGAGGAGACGAACCGCTTGGCGGCTGAGGTGCGACGCCGTGACGGCGTGGATCTGCGGCTCCGGGTGGGTCTGAATTCGGGCCGGGTTGTTGCCGGTGAAATCGGTCCGGGTATATCGGGTTACACCGCCATCGGGGAGCAGGTGGGGTTGGCGCAGCGCATGGAGTCGGTCGCTCCGCCGGGCGGGGTGATGCTCAGCGAGTCCACCGCGCATTTGGTCGAGCACACCGCGATCCTCGCCGACACCGAGCTCGTGTCGATCAAGGGCAAGGACGACCCCGTCTCAGCGCGCCGGCTGCTGGCGATCGAGCCGCGCCATGCCCTAGCCGGTGGCACGGAATCGCGCTTGGTCGGTCGGCGTTGGGATATGGCCGTTGTTGAGGCCATTGTGGACCGCGCGATCGATGGCCGCGGTGGCGTGGTGGGGGTGGTGGGACCGCCGGGCATCGGCAAGTCCCGGGTGGCCCGGGAGGCCGCGGCGGCCGCGGCCGGCCGCGGGATCGAGGTATTTTGGACCTTCTGTGAGTCGCATGCTAGCGACATCCCCTTCGGCGTGGTGAGGCAGCTGCTGCGCGCGGCCTACGGCGTGGCAGATCGTGACGGCGAAGCTGCCCACGCGCGGGTCCGGGAACAAGTTCCGGATGCCGACCCGCAGGATCTGCTGCTGCTTGATGATCTGCTCGGCGTCGCCGACCCCGAGGTGCCGCTGGCCCAGATCGACCCGGACGCGCGGCGGCGCCGGTTGACCGCACTGATCAACACCGCGTCGCTGGCGCGTACCGAACCGGCGGTCTACATCATCGAGGACGCGCACTGGGTCGATGCGGTCAGCGAGTCGATGCTGGCCGACTTCCTCACCGTGATCCCGCAGACCAAGTTGATGGTGCTGATCACCTCCCGCCCCGAGTACCAGGGAGCGCTGAAGCGGGTGCACGGTGCCCAGACGATAGCGCTTGCCCCACTGGATGATTCGGACACCGCGGCGCTGATCGGTGAGCTGCTGGGTTCGCATCCCTCGGTCGGGGAGCTGGCGGCGATCATCGCCGAGCGGGCCGCAGGCAACCCGTTTTTCGCCGAGGAGATGGTGCGCGAGTTGGCCCAGCGCGGGGTGCTGACTGGCGAGCACGGTAAGTATGTCTGTCGGACGGATGTCGCCGAGGTGAGCGTGCCAGCCACGGTGCAAGCGGCCATCGAGGCGCGCATCGACCGGCTCGACACCGCTGCCAAGCGGACGTTGAACGCGGCGTCGGTGATCGGCGCCCGCTTCGGGGCGGAGCTGCTGGCCGCGCTGGGGATCGATGCGGTGGTCGACGAGCTGCTCAGCGCGGAGCTCATCGATCAGGTGCGGTTCACCCCGAGCGCCGAGTACGCCTTCCGGCATCCGCTGATCCGCGCGGTGGCTTACGAATCGCAGTTAAGCGTCAACCGCGAGCAGACCCATCGCACGCTGGCCGCCGCCATTGAGGCACGCGACCGCAGCGCCGCCGACGAGAACGCAGCTCTGATCGCCACACATCTCGAGGCGGCCGGCGAACTGGCCGAGTCTTGCCGCTGGCACCTGCGCGCGGCGGAATGGCTTCGGCGTCGCGATATTCCCGCCGCACGCGCGCAATGGGAGGACGCACGACGCATCGCCGACGAGTTACCCGATGACCACGACGACGTCATCGCCATGCGAATCGCGCCACGCACCATGCTGATCTCGACGACGCTCTACGTAGGCAGTGGTGCAGACATCGACGAGCGTTACCGCGAGTTTCGTGACCTGACAACGCAAACTGGTGATCTGACGTCCCTGGCGATTGCGACAGCCGGACTCATCTTTTCGTTCGCTGTCAACGACAACCGCGTTCCCGAGGCCGCGGCGCTGGCGTCGGAGCTCGAGGATGTAGTCAGCCACATTGACTGCGATGCCGAGACCAGGAGCATCATCCTCAATGCGCTGGCATTTGTACGATTCGCAAATTGCGAATTCGATGCCGCGCTCAAGATTATCGATGCGATACACGCACTATCTACGGACGTACCGGCAGACGAACTTATCTCGGCAAACGCCCTTCTTGGTGCCATCGAGACGTGCGCCGGCCGCTACGAGCAGGGCAGACGGCGCCTCCGAGAGGAACTCGAGCACGCGCACGCGCTCCCATCCGTCCGCTACACGGCTATTCAATTCTACTTTGTCGTGACGACCGCGCTGGGCGTGGACCAGGCTGATGAGACGCTCGACCACGTACGCGAGGCGTTGCAGAGTGCTGAATCGTTCGGTGCCATCAGCGGAATCATCCTCGCGCAATTGGCCTGCGGCAAAGTGTTGCTGCGAGTGAAGGATGCGGCGCTCAACGAGGCGATCGACGTGCTTCACAAGGCCCACGCGAATATGCGGAAGCACAAGAGCCTGACCATCGCGCTGCCGGCCGTCGGTGCCGACCTGGCGATCGACGCTGCCCGCCACGGGCGAATTGACGAAGCGATCGATGAACTTCATGCCACGTTTGCGTTACACATGGCTGGTGGCTCCCGTGTCTTCGTCGGTTGCGCCGGTGAGGCACTGGTCGGCCTTCTCATCGAGCGGGGATCCACCGACGACCTCACTGAGGCGCACCGAATCGTTGACCACTGGCAGGACCGTCGGCCTGGCATTCCGGCACTGGACCTGTGGTGGCTGAAATCGCGGGCGCTGTTGGCGAAGGTGGAGGGCGACTCGGAGGGGTACGCCGAGCTCGCCACGCAGTACCTTGAGCTGTGCGAGAAGCTCGACGCCCGCGGGCGACTCGATGAGGCGCGCCAAATGGTCAACCGAATCGTCTGAGCGACTGTGAAGAAGATGGCGACGATACTGGCCTATACTTCCCCCGCACTTGGTCACCTATTGCCAATCAGCGCACTGCTATCAGAGCTGTCCCGTCGCGGCCACACCGTTCATGTGCGCACGCTTTCCACCGGTGTCGAGATCGGCCAACGGCTCGGATTTACCACGGACGCGATCGACCCGCGGATCGAGCGGATCGAGCTCGACGACTGGAAGGCAACCAACCCTGTTGCTGCGCTGAAGCTGTTGGTCGCGGTATTCGGCCGGCGCGCCGTGCACGAAGTCACCGATCTGGCCGAGACGGTGGCGCGTGCACACCCTGACGCATTGCTTGTCGATGTGAATTGCTGGGGTGCTCAGTCCGCGGCCGACGCCGGTCCTGTCCCATGGGCCTGTTTCTCGCCGTACACGCCGCCGTTGCGATCGCCCGGGGTGCCACCGTTTGGGCTGGGTCTCAGACCGATGTCAGGTGCGGTGGGCCGGATGCGCGATGCCGCCGTGCGGACAGCTGTGGTGGGCCGTCTCGAAAAGGTAATGCTGCCGCCGATCAACACGATTCGCGCGAAGGTCAATGTAGGGCAGGTCGCGTCAATGGACGAGTTCTTGCGCCGGTCGCCCCTATTACTCGTCGCCAGCGGCAAGCCATTTCAGTACCCACAAACCGATTGGGGCGATGCGGTGCAGATGATCGGACCCTGCGTGCTTGACCCCGGTCCGAACACAGACCCCGATTGGCTGGCCTCGGTCGACCGGCCAATCGTGCTTGTCACCACGTCGTCGGAGAAACAGGCCGACGACAACCTGGTCCAGACCGCGATGACCGCGTTGGCCGATGAGCCGGTGCATGTGGTCGCGACCCTGCCGGCTGGGCAACCAGACGGAATTGCGACGTCGCCCAATGCGACGGTGTGCCAGTTCGTCCCGCACGGCGTAGTTCTTGACCGCGCGGTGTGTGCGGTGACGCACGGTGGGATGGGCGCGACTCAAAAGGCGCTCGCCCATGGTGTACCCGTGTGCGTCGTGCCCTACGGGCGTGACCAATTCGAGGTCGCACGGCGCGTCGAGGTAGCCCGGTGCGGCACCCGCCTACCGGCCAAGAAACTGTCGCCGCCGCGGCTACGAACGAAGGTGCGAGAAGCGATGACAATGACTGCTGGCGCGAGACGGGTGGCGGTTGGTTTCGCCGCGACCGGCGGCGCGGCCCGCGGTGCCGACTTAATTGAACAGCGCGTGCTTGGCATCAACAAAGGCTGAGTCACTGGAGTGTCCCGCGCCTTGCCGACTGTCTTGCCGCCTGCGGTGTACCCAGTACCCCCTCGCCCGGCTAGGCGCGGCCCCAGGGTGTGGCGATGTGGGGTACACCCGGCTAGACATTCCGGATTGCACCGGGCCTTCCGCCAAGATGCCGCCAATCCGGCGTTCTCAGAACTAACGTTCTCAGTTTCTCAAATGTTGCTGCCAAACTTGAGTTTCACGACAAGCGCTCGCCGAAGGGTTCAGCCACGCGGACCCGTATCCACCGCCGTGCAAGGTGTGATCAGTCGGGCGCGATGGGAAGTCGGGGGCACACAGTGATGTAGGGAATGCCAGGGGGCACCCAGTCGCCCGTACACCCTTGGGGCTGGAACCCGCGGTTGGGGCCGACGGTGCGGTCCGTCACAAGTCTTGAGGCGGGATAGCTGTGTGTCTGCTACAGAGCGTGGTTGTCGGTCGGATCGGATCGCTGGGCCGATATACCGGATCGCTGGGCCGATATGACAGACACGTCTGGTCAGCGGTGACACGATATTGATGTGAACGACAGTGGGTCGGGCCGCGTGAGATGACCGCCACGGGGCTCTCGTGCGGATCGTGCGGCACGGAACTGAACGAGACAGCCAAGTTCTGTAATGAGTGCGGTGCGGCGGTTGCGACCGCCACGATACCGGCCGAGTACAAGCAGGTGACGGTGCTGTTCGCCGATGTGGCGCACTCCATGGACATCGCTGCGGCGGTGGGAACGGAGCGGCTCCGGGAGATCATGACCGACCTAGCCGACCGCTGCGCGGCAGTTGTGCAGCGGTACGGCGGCACGGTGGACAAGTTCACTGGTGACGGGATCATGGCGGTGTTCGGTGCGCCGGTGGCGTTGGAGGACCACGCCATCCGCGCTTGTCTTACGGCGCTGGGCATCCAAGAGGAGACCGCCCGGCTGGCCGCTGAGGTCAAAGACCGGGACGGTATCGACCTACAGTTGCGCGTTGGTCTCAATTCCGGTCAGGTGATCGCCGGTGAAATCGGTTCAGGACCGTTCGGTTACACCACCATCGGTGAGCAGGTCGGCATGGCCCAGCGGATGGAATCCGTCGCCCCGCCCGGCGGGGTGATGCTCAGCGCAGCTACCGCGCGGCTGGTCGAAAGCGCGGCGACAATCGGCGAGCCGGAGTTGGTTCAGATCAAGGGCGCTGACGCGCCTGTTCCCGCCCGTCGACTGTTGGGCATGGCAGAAGCGCATCGCGCCGCCTTGCGCGCTGAGTCGAATCTGGTCGGTCGGCGGTGGGAGATGTCCGCCGTTGAAAGCTTGCTGGACCGTGCAATCGAGGGCCACGGCGCGGTGGTCGGCGTGGTCGGCTCACCCGGCATCGGCAAGAGCCGCCTGGTGCGCGAGGTGGCGGCGCTGGCGGGTCGCCGTGGTGGCGACGTATTCACCGTCGTCTGCGAGTCACACACCAACCAAGTCCACTTCCATGCGGTGGCACGGCTGCTGCGCGCGGGCACCGGCGTCGAGGGGCTTGACGGGCAGACCGCTCGCGATCGAGTGCGCGCCCGCGTTCCCGACGCAGACCCCGAGGACTTGCTGCTTCTCCATGACCTGCTGGGGATCGCCGATCCCGATGTGGAGCTGCCGAAGGTCGCCTCGGATGCGCGGCGGCGGCGGTTGACGGCGCTGGTCAATGCCATGTCGCTGGCCCGCGCCGAACCGGCGGTCTTTGTTATCGAGGACGCACACTGGATTGACGAGGTCAGCGAGTCGATGCTGGCCGGGTTCCTCACGGTGATACCGCAGACGCCCTCGCTGGTGCTAGTCACGTACCGCCCCGAGTACGAGGGTGCACTCACGCGGGTGCATGGGGCACAGACGATAGCCCTTGGGCCGCTCAGTGATCCGGAGACCGCAGCACTGGTTTCAGAGGTGCTCGGCCCCGACCCCTCGGTTGGTGCATTGGGCCAGAAGATCGCCGAGAGGGCCGCCGGTAATCCGTTCTTCGCCGAGGAGATCGTGCGCGAACTGGCCGAGCGTGGCGTGCTGCACGGGGAGCGCGGCGGCTACGTGTCGACGGCAGAGGTCGCCGAGGTGAGCGTGCCAGCCACGCTGCAGGCAACCATCGCCGCTCGCATCGACCGCCTCGACCCGGCTGCCAAGCGCAGCTTGAGCGCAGCGGCGGTCATTGGTTCGCGATTCAGTCAGGGCCTGCTTGAAACGCTGGGGGTTGATCCTGCCCTGGAGGACCTGCTGGGGGGTGAGCTGATTGATCAGGTGAGGTTCACCCGGCAACCCGAGTATGTGTTTCACCATCCGCTGATCCGCACGGTGGCCTACGAATCCCAGCTCAAATCGGATCGCGCTGAGCTGCACCGGCGTGTCGCGGCCGCCATCGAATCGCGTGACCCGGCAGCGGCCGAGGAGCAGGCGGCGCTGATCGCCGAGCATCTCGAGGCCGCCGCTGATCTGCACGCCGCCTACGGCTGGCACATGCGCGCCGCAACCTGGGCGACCAACCGCGACATTGCTGCGGCGCGCCTGAGTTGGGAGCGCGCCCAAACGATCGCCGACGCCCTACCCGCCGAGGACCCCAACCGAACAGCCATGCGCATCACCCCTCGTACCATGTTGTGCGGTATCGCCTATCGAGTCCATATGAACGTGGCAGGCGCCCGCTTTGAGGAATTGCGGCAGTTGTGCGCCGCTGCCGGAGACAAGGCGTCACTGGCCATCGCCATGGCAGGGCTGGTGATCGATCACGTGTATCAGGCCCGGATGCGCGAGGCATCGCAGCTGGCATCCGAAGCCATGGCCCTCATCGAGTCGATCGGCGATCCGACCTTGACGGTGGGGCTGTCCTTCGCCGCGATCCGCGCCAAGGTTACGAGCGCCGAGTGGCCTGACGCGCTGCGGTGGTCACAGAAGGTCATCGACCTGGCCGACGGTGATCCGGCTAAAGGCAACTTCATCGTCGGGTCTCCGTTAGCGTTCGCGTTAACGACGCGGGCTATGGTCCGCTATGCCCTGGGTCGTCCTGGATGGCGCGACGACCTGCAGCAGGCCCTGGCCATGGCCCGCAGCGCCGACCCCTACTCCTACCTCACGGTGGTCGGCTACACCTATTTGCCGGGAATACTCTGTGGCGTGCTGAGGCCCGACGATTCCGCGATGCGCGAGATCGAGGATGCCCTGCAGATTGCGGAACGATCCGGTGATGATCTCGCGCTGTTCGCCGCGCGGATGACGCTGGGGGCCGCGCTGGTGCAGCGCCCAACGGCCGCGGAGCGTGACCGGGGACAGACGCTCCTCGCGGAGGTCAGCGAAGTGTTCCTGCGCCGGGGCCACAACCAGCCCGAAGTGCCGATCGTCGATGTCTATGCGGCACGGGAGAGGGCTCGGCGTGGAGATCGCGATGGCGCTATACCGTTCATGCGCGCCGCCGTCGACCATTTGTTCCGCGAGGGACATCTGCAGATGTGGGGCGTTCCTACGACAGGTGTTCTGGTGGAGACACTGCTGGATCGCGGGGCCGACGGTGACGTGGCCGAAGCCGAGGCCGCGATCGAGCGGTTAGCGACCGCGCCAGCAGATGAAGGTCTCGTGATACGCGACATCTGGCTGCGGCGACTGCGCGCGCTGCTGGCCCGGGCTCGCGGCGACGAAGCCGCGTACCGCGACTTCCGGGATCGCTACCGCGACATGGCGAAAATGCTTGGCTTCGAGGGGCATATCGCGTGGGCCGAGGCGATGCCATGACAGGCGGTCGTTCAGTACCCTGTCGATCGTTCACCAAAGCCCACGCGGTCTCAGAACTAACGTTCTTCGCTTCTCAGATAGCGCATCAAACGTGCGGGTCTTAAGCGTTGCCCTCGACTCCCTTGGCCATCTGGTCGTAGGTGCCGGTGCGGAATGTCGGCCAGTACGTGATGTGTGGCTTGCAGCCGTCGAGCATCTTGCGGAGGGAATCACCGTGGAGTACACGAACCTCAGCGGTCACCTATGACGCGACTCATCCCGCATCGACACAGGTGTCACCCATGACGCGACTCATCTGTCACCTGTGTCGTGAACTCACGCACCCTTAGCTCCACCAGAGGTTCCGTCGCGCTCATAGTCGCAGCACCAACTTGCCGCGGGTGTGCCGCAGCTCGACCTCCCGGAACGCGTCCTGCACATCGTCGAGTGCGAAGACTCCGGCGATGGGCACCTCCAGGTCACCCCGTGCGACGAGGTCGGCCAGCTCCGCGACGACCTCCGCGGTCGCGGCGTCCGCGCCGCCTGCCGACAGAACGCCGAATCGCTCCACGGCAGCGAAATCGGCGATGGTGTCGACCCTGTCGCGCGGCACTTTGAGGTCCTCGACCGCCATGGCGACATATCCACCACCGAAGAAATCCAGCAGGGCGTCGATGTGTCCGGACAGTGCTGCGGCGCGCAGCCGGGCCGACAGGCCATCACCGTAGTTGACGGGGACCGCGCCGCGGTCGGCGAGCCAAGCATCGTTGGACGGCCCGGCGATGCCAAGGACCGTGGCCCCGGTGCGTCGGGCGAGCTGAACCGCGATCGAACCGACACCGCCGGCCGCACCGGCGATCGCTACCGTCTCGCCCGGTACGAGGCGCACCGCGCGCACAGCGGCATACGCAGTGGCGCCCGCGACAAACAGCGAGCCGGCCACCTCCCAGGGAACCTCCGCCGGCTTGGCGGTCAATTGGCTTGCCGGCACCGTCACGTATTCGGCGTGGCTGGACCGGCTCATGGAGAACCCGATCACATCATCGCCCACAGCGAAATCGCCGACGCCGGAGCCGAGTTCGGCCACCACACCCGCCAGGTCGCTGCCCTGACCGGAGGGAAACGTCGCGGGGAACTGGTCGGCCAGGGCGCCGCTGCGAATCACCGCCTCACTCGGATTGATGCCGGCTGCCCTGACCTCGACCAGAACCTCACCGACTTCCGGAACGGGGCGGGGCACGTCACGCACCTCGAGGACGTCGATGCCGCCGTACGAATCGAACTGCACAGCTTTAGGCATGAGCGCCACGATAATCGCTTTACATGACATGTCAATCAATTGATGCTCAGAGCGATCGGCTGTGCGTACGCGGATCGGTCTTCCGGGGCGGGCGCGCCGCAATAGGCCAACGGTCGGCAGTGGTCCTGGGGACTCACTGCCGGCCGTTGGTCGGCCACCACCGCGGGCGTGGTGACGGCGTCGTTCAGTTGCCCAGCCCAGGTGCTGGAGCCGGCTGGTCGGTGCCGACCTCACCTGCCGTCTGCTGCACCGCGGCCACCGGGGCAGGAACGCTCAACTGGCGGGCGACGAAATCGGCTGCTTGGTCGGCCATTCCGTTGTTCTTGTATGAGCTGTGCGCGGCTCGGTCAAGGCCACCAGGGAAGCAGACCGGGTCGCCGGCTGCGCACAGTTGGAGGGTTTTCGCCGAGTAGAGCTGGCCGATGGTGATGGGTGGCGCGCTGTGGTCGACCAGGTTCATAAACCAGGTATCCGGTGTTCCGAACAGAACGACTGCCGCGACGTGCGAGGCGATCGCAGGAGACATCGGGCCGGTGATACCGGCTGGCAAGGCGAATCCGGCGGGAACGGTGTCGGTGGTGGTGTAGCCGGCGACTGCGGCCCCTTGGGAGTAACCGCCGAGCACGATCTTCGTGGTCGGGCAGCTGGCCGCGATCGTCTCAATCTTGTTGCTGGCGTCGACGATTCCGTCGGCGGCTCGCCCGAAGTCCAATGAGGCCGGGTAGTTCACCCCGTACACGTCGACCGTTTTGCCTGGCAGGCGGACGTTGAGCGCGTCGACCAACGCTTGTCCGGTCGCGCCCACACCGGGTGCTTCATTCGTTCCGCGGGCGAACACGACCTCGACGCTGGCACACGAGTCGTCGGCGGCGGCGTTGGCCGAGGGTGCGTCTGCGAACGAGCCGGTGAGGATCGCGATCACGGCCACCGCGGCGAAAATCGTGGACACCGCCGTTCGGACGGTCAGAGTGCTCATCCTGACTACCAGGGGTGTAACGGTGTTCATGAGCTGGTCCCTCTTTCCTGATCCCTGTCGATCACTTAACTGTTTAAGTAACGGTCCTGCCCCCTACAAGTCGCCGGTTGCATCTGCGATTCCGGGAAACCTAGTGATCTACACCACTTGCGGGTCCGGGGATCGCAGAGGAGGTAAAGCGCCCCGTCGCGCCGAGAGCTAAGTCGTTTGGGCCTGCTTCGGCGACCGAGCCCGCGAAACCCAACCCGAGGCCGCAGCGAGTGGGTTGAGCGTTCGTTGCGTGCCCTGATGTCATTGCTTGACATATCATCTAATTATCTCCTAGGCTCGCATGCGCCGTACTCGGTGTGCACACCGGGAATCGACTGTGCCGCAATCAAAGACGAATACGAGGCAGTTATGACTGACGTGAAAATTGGGATCATCGTCGGCAGCACCCGTCCGGGCCGCCACGCCAGGGCGGTCGCGGATTGGGTGCTCGGGCAGACTTCGGGGCGGCCCGGCGCACGTTACGAGATCATCGATCTCGCCGACCACCCGCTCCCTCACCTCGATGAGCCGATGCCACCGTCATACGGTCAGTACCAGCACGACCACACCAAGGCGTGGGCGGCCACCATCGCTGGTTATGACGGGTTCATCTTTGTCACTCCCGAGTACAACCACTCGACGTCCGGGGTGCTCAAGAACGCCATCGACTACGTCTACGCCGAATGGAACAACAAGGCGGCGGGCTTTGTCGCCTACGGTTCCCTCGGCGGCGCACGGGCGATCGAGCACCTGCGCGCGGTGTGTGGCGAACTGCAGATCGCGACGGTGCGTCAGCAGCTGTCGTTCTCGTTGTTCACCGACTTCGAGAACTTCGCCGCTTTCACTCCGGCGCCGCTGCACAACGACGCCGCCGCGACGCTGTTCGACCAGCTCGAAAGCTGGGCCGGCGCGTTGAAGCCGCTGCGCAAAGCCTAGAACCGATCGGTGTGGGCATCCAGTATCTGA
>Ga0070763_10000423_pt1 | contig 11455 bp, 14 predicted proteins | sample HubBroMetageWRM3_FD_67279 | JGI IMG/M metagenome (GOLD analysis project Ga0070763, IMG submission 67279) | Warmed soil microbial communities from the Hubbard Brook experimental Forest, New Hampshire - Hubbard Brook CCASE Soil Metagenome WRM 3 | ecosystem: Environmental > Terrestrial > Soil >... | reverse complement strand
GCCGCCACCGTCAGCCCCGCCGAGGCCAGGCGCCGGATGCGGTCCATGCGCCGCCAGGTCCGCGAACACGACGTGGCCCACTGGGCGGCCACCTTCCTCGACGCCCTCAAGCAGGCGCCAGGGTAAGCCGCCCCGTTTGTTACCGCAGCTGGGCCTCCCGCCCGCGCCGCATAGCGAAGCCACCCAGCACCACCTCCAGCCCCATCAGCACCAGGTCTGGCCGGCACGTTGCTGCAGTGACCCGGTTATAACCGGTGCGTTGTCACATCGTGCCGGCCGGGACGGGCTCTTCGGCTGGGGCGGACTCGTCGGATAGGAGCGGGGAGCGGGCGAGGACGACCACGGCCGCGGCCAGCACGAGCGCGCCGGCTACCGCCAGGACGACGAACCAGCCGGTCCGGACCTGTTCGCCGAAGACAAGCACGCCCCACAGGATCGACACGATCGGATCGGACAGCGTCAGGCCGGGCTGGGCGGCGATCAGCTGTCCGGCGTTCAGCGCGGACTGAAGCAGGAACATGCCCAGCACGCCGGCCGCGATCATGCCGTACAGCTGCCAGTGCGTCAGCACCGCGCCGATCCCGCCGGCAAAGGTGCCCGTCATGCCCTTCATCAGCGCCGCCGTCAGCCCGAACACCGAGCCGGCCGCCACACCGAGCACAGCCGCCTGACGCGCGCTGCCCTTCGTGTCCGTGCGGCCGGCGCCGGCCGGGCCGCGGCGTCCGTATGCGACAAGCGCGGCTGCCGCCGCGAGGTTGACGCCGATGGCGGTGAGCCAGGTGTACCAGCGCACCCCGGAGGTCTGCCCGCCCGACGGCGACAAGGCGAAGAGCATGGCCGCAAGGGCCGCCGCCATCGCGACGACGCAGGCCCATTCCCGCGGTCCCAGCCGCGCGCGGAACACCCAGCCGCCCAGGATCAGGGCCGCAGGCAGTTCCAGCACCAGGATCGGCTCGACGAGTGACAGCTGCCCGTTACCAAGCGCGGTGGCCTGCAGCAGGAAACCGACGAAGATGGCGAGCACGCCGCCGAACCACGCCGGCTGGTGGGCCAGGCTCCAGATCAGCCGCGGGCTCAGGTTCTGCTTCCTGGGCACCTCGCGGTTCGCCTTGCGCTGCAACACCGACGACGTGGCGTTCGCGCACGCCGCCAGGACCGCGAGAAGATAGCTGAGCACCCCCGCCAGCTACCCGGATGTTCTGACCCGAAGCATCTCGGACCTCAGCGTTCGAGCGGGATCGCGATTGTGCCGGCGTAGCGAGGGGATTCGGCTTCGTCGAGCATGGCCGCGGCCACGGTTGCCCGGCTGACCCTGGCGGGGAACAGCCGCCGGGGAGAGGCGTCCACGCCCACGGTGCGGCGGGTCGGGCTGACCGGGCCGTCGGTCAGCGGGCCCGCGTGGAAGACGGTGCCGCCGGCCCGGAGCACGATGGTGTCGGCCGCGACCTTGTCGTCCCGCTTGGCGGGCATCGCCCGGAACATGGACCGGACGAGCAGGCCGCCGGCCTGGGCGGACGGGCCGGTGCCGATGGCGCCCAGCCAGATGATGCGCTGCGGATGTGCCTGCGTCACGGCGCGGGCGCCGGCGGTCAGCGCTCCGGGCGGGTCGCCGTCGGCGACGCCGAGCCCGGACAGCACGACCTGGCTGCCGGCGAGGGCGGCCTCGATGGCGTCCGGGTCGTGCACGTCGGCCGCGATGCGGGTCAGCCGCCCAGGGTCCGGCACAGTGTCCGGCACGGTGATGCGGCCGGGGGTGCGGGCGATCGCGGTGACGGTGTGGCCGCGTTCGAGGGCCTGGCGGGTGAGTTCCCGCCCGGTGGCGCCCGAGGCGGCCAGGATGGTGAGCTGCATGGTGATGTCCTTGGGCGATAGGGGTCAGCGGACGGTGGCCAGGGCGCCGGCGGCGGACCGGTGCAGGGCGGGGGCGGCCGCGAGGATGTCGGGGCTGCCCGGGCTCCACGCGGAACCGTCGATCCGGCTGACGGTGCCGCCGGCCTCGGTGATGAGCAGGGCGCCGGCCGCGACGCCGGGCAGCACGGGCTCGTACTGCCAGAACACGTCGTTCTGCCCGGTGGCGACCAGCAGCATCGGGAAGGTCGACGGGACGAAGGCCCGGACCAGCAGGGCCTGGCCGAGCATGGCGGTGACCGACTCGCCGATCCGCCGGTAGGTGCCGTCCTGGCCGGCCTCGGCCTGGCCGGTGACGGCGATGGCGGCATCCAGGCTGGTCTTGGCGGAGGTGCGCAGCGGCCGTCCGTTCAGGTGCGCGCCCGCGCCCAGCATGGCGGCGTAGGTGAGGTCGCCGACGGGCTGGCGCACCACGGCGAGCACCGGCCGGCCGTCCCGTACCAACGTGACCGTCACGCACCACTCCGGCATCCCGTGTATGTAGTTGACGGCGCCCTCGACGGGGTCCACGACCCACCACTCGCCCGGCGGCAGCGGCGTGGTCTCCATGTCCTCATCCACCCAGCCGGCCCCGGGGCGCAGGCTCGCCAGTTCCGGGCGCAGCCGTCCGAGCACGAGTTCCTCGGTGTGGCCTCCGGCGGCGGCCATGTCCGCGCGGCTGTCCGGCCGGGCATCGGGCGAGAATTCCGCCATCAGCCGGTCACCGGCCGCCGTCGCCGCCTTGATAACGGAGGCGAGCAGGTCGGCGGGAATCGCGGTGTCACTCATGAACGTCACGCCTTTCTGGCTCAGTACAAGCCCGTCGTCGCTCCCGACGCTATGGTCAGCTCTTCATGATGTCCAGTGCACTGTTGTTAGGTGAAGAGTTACCGTGGTGCATGTGGACCTGAACCTGCTGATCGCCCTGGATGCCCTGCTGGAAGAGAACAGCGTCGCCGCGGCGGCGGACCGGCTGCACCTTTCGCCCCCGGCGATGAGCCGCACGCTGAGCCGCATCCGCCGCGCCACCGGGGACGACATCCTGGTCCGCTCCGGCCGCACCATGACCCCCACCCCCCGGGCGCTCGAACTACGGGAGGAAACCCGGGACCTGGTCCGGCGCGCCACCGCCGTGCTCACCCCGTCCCGGGCGCTGGACCTGGACGCCCTCGACCGGGTGTTCACCATCCGCGGCCACGACGCGCTGGCCGCCGCGCTCGCCCCGCCGCTCACCGCGGCGATCGCCGGCCGCGCCCCTCGTGTCCAGATCAGGCTGCTCGCGGAGCCATCGGCCGACCTCGCCGACCTCGCCCGCGGCCACACCGACCTGGAGATCGGCGCCACCGGGCCGTCACGTCCCGAGATCGCCGCCGAGATCATCGGCACCGACCACATGGTGGCCGTCTTCCGCGCGGGCCACCCGCTCGCCGACGGCGAGCTCACCGCGGAACGGCTCGCCGCCGCCGGCCACGTGACGGTATCCAGGCGAGGGCGCCTGCACGGTCCGGTCGACGGCGCGCTCGCCGAACGGGGCCTGACCCGCCGGGTGGTCGCCTCCCTGCCCACCAGTTCAGCCGCGCTCGACCTGGCCGCCCGCACCGATCTGGTGACCACCGTGGCCGAGCAGGTCTGCCGCCCCGTCTGGACCAGGCTCGGCCTGCTCGCCAGGCCCTTCCCGTTTGCCGTCCCCCCGGTACCCGTAATCCTGACCTGGCATCACCGCAACGACACCGACCCCGCCCACGCCTGGCTCCGCGCCCAGGTCCGCGACGCGCTGCGCACCATCCTCGACACCAGCCAGCCAGGCCAGTGACCGCCGGCGCGAAGGCCCGGTGCGGGGGGGACTTGCGCACGGCCGCACGACAGCTTATCGTTAATCGATATTATCGAGAAACGATAACAGGGGGCCTGTCATGCAACCAGACCTAGACGCCGCGCCGGACCAGGGCACGGACCGGAAGCTCACCCAGCCGCTCGGCGGGGCGGTCAAGTTCATCCTGATCGTGGCGGCGGTGCTGGTGGGAATCGTGCTCATATTCGCCGTCTTCGGCACGATCCAGCTGGGCGGGCTCGGGTCCGGGCCCGCGTGCACCGGCGTGCGGCTGGACGGGATCACGGTGGCCGGCCCGGCGGTGGCGCACCTGCGGCCCGGGGCGACCTCCAGCGCCAGCCAGATAACGCTGTGCGCCAGCCATCCGACCGTCGGCCAGCGGGCGCTTGTGTCCCTGACCTGGGTACCGGCCGTCGCCCTGTACCTGGCCGTCGTCCTGCTGCTGGCGCAGTTGCTGCGCGCTGTCCGCACGGCCGGGCCGTTCGCCGTTACCGTCGCCCGGCGGCTGCGCTTCCTCGGCTGGTTCATCCTGGCCGGGTCCGTGATCGTGGCGGCCGGCCAGAGCGCGGCGCAGAGCGCCTTCGCCTCGACCGTGGCCGCCGGGGACGTCCCGGCGGTCGGCCACGCGGTCAGCGCCGGGATCGCCGTCCTCCTGGTGCCCCTGCTCATCGCCTGCGGGTTGCTGACGCTGGCGCGGGTGATCCGCGCCGGGGCGCAGATGAGCGACGACCTCGCGGGCACGGTGTGATGGCGGCGGCCGAACCAGGACCCGACCACGCCATCGACATCCACCTCGACGAGCTGCTAGCCGCCCGCGGCATGACGCTCACCCAGCTGTCCGAGCAGGTAGGGGTCACGATCGTGAACCTGTCGATCCTGAAGAACGGGCATGCCAGGGCGATCAGGTTCAGCACCCTGACCAGGCTCTGCGAGGCGCTCGACTGCCAGCCCGGCGACCTGCTGAGCTGGCGCAAACAGGACTAGCCACGGCGAGGAGCGGCGATGGGCAGGTGGCGAAGTGCCTGGGCGGCGGCGGGCGCCGTACTGGTGCTGGCTGCCGCGGGATGCGGCGGAGGGCAAGCGGCCATGCTGCACGTGCGGCTGGATGCGGGCCCGGCCGCTGCCGCGCTTGTTGACCCGGTCCACGTCAGCGTCAGCGGCCTGCCGCCAGGCGGGCTGGTCACGGTGCAGGCGAGGACGCTGGACGCGCAGCGGCAGCCGTGGGTGTCGGCGGCGGTGTTCCGGGCCAGCACCGCGGGGACGCTGAACCTGGCCACCGCGGTACCGGTGTCCGGCAGCTACCGCACCGCCGATGCCGCCGGCCTGCTGTGGTCGCTGCACCCGGCGCCCGGCACCAATCAGGCCAGCAGCTTCAACCCATCGGCGGCGGGTTTCACCGTCCGGCTTGAGGTGCTGACCGGCGGGCGCGTCCGGGCCACGGCGATCCTGCGGCGCCTGCAGCCGGTCACGGTCAGCGTCCAGACAGTGAGCCGGGACGGCTTCGCCGGCCTGCTGTACACCTCGGCCGCGGTCAGGCCGGGTGCGCCAGCGGTAATCGTGCTTGGCGGCGGCGGGGGCGGCTATGAGGTCCTGCCCGCCCTGGGGCTGGCGCTGGCCGGATACCCGGCCCTGGCGCTGGCCTACTTCGGCGAGCCGGGGCTGCCGCAGTGCCTGTGCTCGATCCCGCTGGAGTACTTCGCCCGCGCCGTCGGCTGGCTCCGCGCCCAGCCGGCCGACCGCGGCCGGCCTGTGGTCCTGTACGGCGCGTCCCGCGGTGCCGAGGCGGTCCTGCTGCTCGCCTCCTACCTGCCGCACCTAGCCAACGGCGTCGTGGTCAGCTCGCCCACCGCGGTCATCAACGGCGCGGTCAGCGCGGCGGGCGGCGCGGCCTGGACGTTCGGCGGCCAGCCGGTAGCGCCCGTGGGGAACATCCCGGTCACCCGCATCCGGGTCCCGCTGCTGATGGGCGACGGCGGCCAGGACATTGTGTGGGACGCCGCGGCGGCGGCCAGCACCATCATGGGCGAGCTACACGGATCCGCCGACCACGCGCCGGCCACCAACCTGTACTACCCCGGCGCCGGGCACTACTACTTCGGCCTCCCCCCGTACTTCCCGTTCTTCACCGACACCGCGGTGGCAGGACTGGGCGGCAGCGCGCAAGCCGATGCCCTGGCCACGGAGCAGTTCTGGACCCGCATGATCGCCTTCCTCGGCCACCTCGCGGTCCGACAGGCCACGCCGTCCTGATCCAGCTAACGGGTGGCGATGAACGCGGCGATGCCGCGGTCGCCCTGGCTGGCGATGAACGCCGTGGGCACCGTCACCAGGATCTCCTCGGCGTGTACCAGGCATACCCACGCCATGTCCCCCAGCGAATCGGCGAGCTTCACGTCGGCCTTGCGCGGGCACGACCCGCCGTTGGAGCCCGGCACCTGACAGGCACGGGAGGTCCCGCCGCGCGCGGCCACCACCGCCGCGGCCTCCTTCAGCAGGGAGAACTGGAGCAAGCCCTCGTCGCCGGCGGCCGACGCCTGGGACGCGGATCGTTCCCGCTGGCCAAGCAGCACGGTGTTGCCGTCGGGGTCGAGCACCTTGACCTCGCCGCCGAGCGCGTGCGGTGGATGGCCGGTGCGGGTCAGCTGGACCCCGGCGGCTTGGAGCACGGCGACGACGGCGTCCAGGTCGGCATAGAAGAAGTAGAACAGCAGCGGCAGCCGCGGGATCTCCAGCGGCGGCGTGGTCGAGGCCAGCAAGACGAACAGGCCGCCCAGCTGCATGTACGTCCAGGCGGAGGTCTCGGCCCGCCCGGCCGAGACCTCAGCGAACCCGAGCAGCTCGTAGAAGGCACGCGAGGCATCGATGTCCCTGACATAGGTCGCGGCGACCATCGACGGCGCATCGGGCGGCATTAGGACAAGGTACGCCGTGCGCGGCCGTCATAGCGACCACAGTCGACGGTAGGGGTACCAGGCTTACGGGAGAGCCGAGTCCGACCTGACTGCTGCCCGGGGCCCAGAACGATTGACATGTCCGGTGATCCGGTCTTGGTCTCAGCGACGTACCAGTGCTGACAGCCGCGCTACTCAGGAAGGGGATTACCAGTGAGCGCTGACGCCAACATCAAAACCATCGCGGAGATCTACGAGGCCTTCGGGAGCGGGGATGTCGCCGCGATCCTCGACGCGGTCACCGACGATGTGGACTGGGCCGCCGAGGCGGCCTCGTCGGCCGCGCCGTGGTACGGCGTGCGCCACGGCAAGGACGGGGTCGCGGCGTTCTTCACGGCGTTCGGCTCGACCATGGAGGTCGAGGAGTTCACCCCGGTCTCGTTGGCAGCCAACGAAACCGACGTGCTCACCGTGGTGCGGTTCCGGGCCAGGTCGCGCAGTACCGGCAAAGCCGCGGAGATGGACCTGCACCACTACTTCAAGTTCCGTGACGGCAAGGTCGCCTACTACCGGGGCACCGAGGACACCGCCCAGACCGAGACAGTGCTGCGGGCCTGACCCATGCCTGGCGAGATCCGGGCCCGGGTGCCCGAGGGCAGCATCACCGGGTGGCTGGCCGGGGACGGCCCGCCCGTGCTGGTCTTGCACGGCGGGCCCGGCCTGTCGGACTACACCGCGCCGCTGGCAGCCGAGCTCGAGAATGCCTTCGGGGTGATCCGGTACCAGCAGCGCGGCCTAGCGCCGTCGGTCACGTCCGGGCCGTTCAGCATCGGCCGGCACGTGGCGGACGCGATCGCCGTGCTGGACGCGGCCGGGGCCGACCGCGTCTACGTGATCGGTCATTCCTGGGGCGGTCACCTGGCCATGCACCTGGCGGTCCGGCACCCAGGCCGGGTGGCCGGCCTGGTGATCGTCGACCCGCTGGGAGCGGTCCCGGACGGTGGCGCAAGCGACATGGAGCAGAACCTGACCGAGCGGATCCGGCCGGAACTGGCTGCGCGGGCGCGGGAACTCGACGAGCGCGCCATGGCCGGCCAGGGCACCCCCGAGGACGCCCTGGAGAGCATGGCCATCGTGTGGCCGGGGTACTTCTCCTCACCTCAGGCAGCTCCCCCGATGCCGCCGCTGAGCCTGTCGGTGGAGTGCTACGCCGGGACCCTCGCCTCGATCCAAGCGCACTTCGACCAGCACACCCTGGAGCGGTCGCTGCCAGCGCTGACGGTGCCGGCCCTGTTCGTCCTGGGCGGGGCCAGCCCGATCCCCGCCAGGCACGGCGTGGCCTCGGCCGGCCTCATCCCCGGTGCCCAGTACCAGATCGAGCAGGATTGCGGGCACCTCCCCTGGCTGGAGCGCCCCGGATCGGTCCGCAAAGCCCTGGAGCGCATCTGCGGGTAACAGGCGCCTGGACACCGCTGCGGACTCGTCGAGCTCCTGACACCGGGTTCCGTTCCCGCGCCGGAACGGGCGAGCAGATGGACGGCGGCCAGGTCATACACTTCGCGCTGGAAGCCATAACCCGAGCCGCCGCGAAGCCATGACCGGCCCCCGGCCGGATCGGCGGTCCGGCTCCTCGCGCCTGTTCGCGGGCTGCCGAGTCACCGCCGCGGACCGTAGCGCCACTGTCCGTTCGGAATCTAGTTTTTGAAATCCTTTTTCGCCGAACGAACAGTGGTATTGCCCGCTGAGCACGGCAGGCGACCAAGAATTGATCCAGATCGTGCCGCAGTGACGTAGTGGCCCGCGCGGCGGTCGCGGCGCCGTCTACTGGTTGACGAAGTTGTGCGCTGGAAAGACGATCGGCTCGTCCGGCTTGAGGCCCGCCTGCTGGATGAGCGGCATCATCTTCTCGCCGAATGCCTGGAATTTCTCTGGTGACTCCCAGACGTCGAGCACGCAGAGACCGCCGGGCGTCGCCCCGGCGACGTGGGAAAGGCAGCCGCCACCGGGCCAGTCCGCCAGCGAGCGCATCGGCTGGCCGTTGTTCAGGCCCCGGCAGACCTCGTCGTACTGCTCGGTGGTTCCGCCGGGAAAGTTGAAGATTACGCCGATTGCCATGAGTTCTCTCCTGACTCACTGATCCGTGCGGCAGACTCAGGCGCCCGCCCGATCCTGGTACGTCGCTGGGACGATTCCTGGATCACTAGGAGGCGGACTGACCGTGGTGGCCTAGCCGTCACCAGCTCGTTTGGGGGCTGCTGGCGGCGGACACGATGCGGCTGAATTCGGCGGTCACGTCGAGCCGGGACAGGTCCTGCGGCCAGGCCTGGACCTGGTCGTGGGCCCAGCGGGCCCAGCGGAGCACGGTCACGTGGTACTCCCACAGGAACCGCCACATCAGGCCGCTGAACGGCAGGCGTTCCTGGAACGGGCCGCGGCCCTGCAGGTAGCTTTGCGCGATCATCTCGCCGAAGTGCAGCTTGGCGGTGGCGTCATCGATGAGCGCGGCCAGGTTGGCCAGCAGCCCGTCGCGGGTGCCCTGGTCGGCGTAGGCGATCTTGACCAGGGCCTCGCACTCCAGCACCGGCCCGGTGCCCGGCTCGGCAAGCCACGCGGTCAGCGCGTCACGGCCCTCCGCGGTGATCGTGTAGACGGTGCTGGGCCGTCGGCCGGTCGCCTCGGGCCGGCTGGTGGCCAGCCCGGCGGCCACCAGCTTCTTCGGCTCCTCGTACAGCCGGGAGATGGCCCTGGGCCAGATCCAGCCCAGGCTGCGCTCCATCTGCCTGGCGAGCTGGTAGGTGGTCCACGGCTGCAGGGCGAGCAGGGCCAGGACGGCATGGGACGTGGTCGTCAGCGCGGGCACCCCTGGCACGATACTCTCAATGGGAGTATCGTGCCGGCATGAGCGCACCCGAACTGGAATCGCTGTACCGGCGCTGGCTAGCCGAGGTCTGGGGGCAGGGCCGCACCGACGTGGCTAAGGAACTGATCGCCGACGACATCGTCGATCACAACCCCTACCCAGGCCAGCCGCCTGGGCTCGACGGGCAGAACTGGGCCGTCGCCATGGTCCGCCGGGCGTTTCCCGACCTGAGCTTCGCCGCCGACGTGGTGGTCAGCGACGGGGAGTTCGTGGCCGGCCGGTGGACCATGACCGGCACCAACACCGGGGTCTTCGACCTGTTCGGGCTTCCGCCCACCGGCCGGCCCGTCACCATGACCGGGCAGGAGATCTTCCGCGCCCGGGACGGCAAGCTCGCCGAGGTCTGGCACCAGGAGGACGTCCCGGGGATGCTCCGCCAGCTCGGCCTGGAGCCCCCGCCGGCCATCATGCGGCTGGCCGCCCGGCGCAGCGCACGCCGCTACCGGCGGAAGCGGATCTAGCGGGCAGGCGGCCGAAGAGTGATCTGGATGGCGCCCTGGTGACGTACCCGGTCATGAAAGCTCACCAAGGACCACGCAGAAAGGGGCACCTCGATGCTCGTAGGCGGCACTTACCGGTACCGCCGCCGCACCAGTCAAGTGGAGGCCGGGACATGAGATCGGCGCGAGCTGGCGGCCTTGGTGCTGCTGTTGCCGATGGAGGCGGGATACCGATCCCGCTGCCCGCAGACCCGCCCCAGGGCAAGCGCCCGGGGGTTGATCCGCTGCGTGCTGCGGTGACGTATCTGTAAGTGAGGCTGTGTAGCGGAGGAGGCCGCGGTGCTCGCGACGTGCTCCCGGGTGGATGACCTGGTCCCGGACCGGTCCCGGGCTGGGTCTTGCCCGATGGCCGAGGGCCGGGCTAGCGTCCATGGAGTGGGAGTGGGGGATACGGACGCGTTGCTGGCGACGCGCCTGGCCGCCGGGGACGATCGTGCCCTGGCAGAGGTGTTCGACCGCCTGGCGCCGGCGGTCTATAGTGGCGCGCTGCGTGTGCTCGGGCACGACGCGGCCGCGCAAGACGTCGTGCAAGATGTGTTCGTCGAGCTATGGGGCCACCCTGGCCGGTACGACCCGGATACCGGGTCGTTGCGCACCTACCTGACCATGCAGGCCCGGCACCGGGCGGTGGACCTGGTCCGCGCCGAGATGCGCCGGGCGGCGCGGCAGGAACGCAGCAGCCGGCTGGAACCCGGGCAGCCGGACCCTTCTGCGTACGAGCAGATGATGGCATCCGAGACCGCCGCCGCGGTCCGCGCGGCCGTTGAGAAGCTGCCCGAGAGCCAGCGCCGGATCGTCGAGCTGGCCTACTTCAAGGGACTGACCTGCCGGGAGGCCGCCCAGGCGGCCGGGATCCCGGAAGGCACGGCCAAGTCGCGGCTGCGGCTGGCGCTGGCCAAGCTGGAAACCGTGCTCGACCGTCAGCTGCTGGAGTCATCATGACCGCCGCGGAACAGCGCCCGGCGCTGCCGGATGGCCTTCGCGACCGTGTCCTGGCCGCCTCGCTGCGGGCCCGCGCGGCCGGCCGGCCGGAGCCTGCCGCTCCGGAGATCACTGCCGCGCAGGCGTACAGCCGGGCAGCCGACGCCTTCTACGGCATGCTCGGCGTCCTGCAGGAGGAGGACTGGGACAGGCCGGCGCTGCGCGGCCTGGACGTTCAGGGCCTGGTCGGGCACCTGACCGGGGTGGAGGAAGACGTGCACCGGTGCCTGGCCGGTGATCCGCGGGTGGCCCAGGCCAGCCACGTCGGATCGACCCAGGCCGCGGCGGACCGCCAGGCCGCGCGGTCTCCGGCGCAGACCCGGGCCGAGTGGCGGCACGCGGCCGACCGCACCCTCGATCTCGTCCATGCCGCCGGCGATACCGATGCCGAGGTCGCGGTGCACGGCATGCGGCTGCCGCTGGGCATGCTGCTGGTGATCCGGGC
>Ga0070763_10000418_pt1 | contig 11499 bp, 7 predicted proteins | sample HubBroMetageWRM3_FD_67279 | JGI IMG/M metagenome (GOLD analysis project Ga0070763, IMG submission 67279) | Warmed soil microbial communities from the Hubbard Brook experimental Forest, New Hampshire - Hubbard Brook CCASE Soil Metagenome WRM 3 | ecosystem: Environmental > Terrestrial > Soil >... | reverse complement strand
CGGGCTCCAGGGTCGGGGGGATCGGTCGGTGGAGGCCGCGCATTCTAGCAAAACGGCCCAGCCGACCGCCGGCGCGCCGGGCCGCAGCCTGCGCGTGCTGCCGTCATCGCGGCAACTCCGCTCCGGCGTTTGACGTATCTTTCCCTGAGCGCGCCCCGGGCCCCGGCCCCCTCCAGCCATGAAAGATCCTCGCCAGCCCCGCCCGCGACCGTCCCTGCCGCTTGCCCTCGTCCTGGGGGCGCTGGTGTTCGCAGGCGGCGCCGGACTGGCTCACCGGGGGCTCGGAGAGTGGCAGCCGCGCATCGTGAGCGAGGGCGCCATCCGGCGAATCTTCGACGAGCTGGCGCGCCGGGCCGGTGTCCAACTGCTCGCGGGGAGGATGTCGCCCCATCTGGACACCGCCCCGGCCGAGGCGGTGTTCGCGGGCGAGGCCAAGGCCCGCGGCGACCTCTCTCCTGCCCAGGCACAGGACTGGCCGACAGGCATTCTGGTCAAGCGCGACGGGGTCCTGCCCGGAGATGCCGCGCCGCACGAGCTCGGCTTCCGCTTCACCCGCGACGGCAGGCCCCTGGAGGTCACCTGGGTGGGCGACCGCTGGGCCGGGTTCAGCACCAGCATCCCGCCCCCGGTCTCCCCGCAGCTGATGGAGCACTTCTCCCGCCTGCTGCTGCGTCCCGGGGAGAGCCTGAGGACCTATCTCGTCACCACCATCTCGACCAACCCCCTGGTCATCTATGAGATCCGGAGCGGGCAGGGAGGCCCGCGGCCCCCGGGCGGGCCGCGCGAGCACATCGCCGTGTTCGCGCCGCCGGGCGGCACGATGGAGGCGGCGCGGCGCGGCGGCGGACCGCAGACGGCGCTCCTCAATGCGCGGCGCTTCACCGTCCTGGGCGTGCTCGCGCCGGTCGGCAGGATGGTGGTCCCGGTCCTCGTCGTGGTGGCGCTGTTCGTCTTCCTGGCGGTCCGGCGGCGCATCGACGTCAAGAACGCCGCCTGGCTGGCGGCGGCGACTTTCGCCGTCTCGGCCCCGAGCTTCCTGACCGATGACCGCAGCTTGCAGGCTGCCACCTGGTCGGTCGTCGCGGCCACCGTGCAGGCGCTCTGGACCCTGCTCGTGTGGTCCGCCGCCGAGTCCCTGCTGCGCTCCGCCGAACCGGACTTCACCACCAGCCTCGACGCCCTGCGCGCCGGACGCCTGGGTCCGCGCGGCGGGCGTTCGCTGCTACTGGGCCTGGCCGGCGGGGCCGCGCTCGCCGGCGCCGCCCTCGCCGTGCGGGCGGCGGCGGCGCTCTCGACCCGGGCCTGGCCCGAAAGCGCGAGCGTCAACCTGCCGATGTTCACCGGCTTCTCTTCGCCGCTCGGCGCCGGCATCCGGCTGGCAGCAGCGGTCATGCTCGTGCTCGGGCTGGCGCGCCTGCTGGTGCCGCGGCGCTGGGTGGTGCCGCTCGCCATCGCCGCGGGAGCCCTCGTGCTCTCGCCGGTGGACCTCCATCCCTACGCGCTCCAGCTCCTGGTCAGCCTCGTCCTGGTCGGCGCCCTGGTGGTGCTGGCGAGCCATCAGGGCGTGACGGCCATGCTGACCGCCGCGATTTCCTGCTTCCTGCTGCCGGCTGCCGCGGTCTCGGCGCTGCATACCGAATGGCTGCCGGTGAGCTGCGCGGCGACGACCGCCGGCATCGCCGTTCTGCTCGCCTGCGGCATCGTGGGGATCCGGCGCCCGCCGGAGGTCGAGCTCGGGCGCCTTGCGCCCCCCGCCTTCATGCGCCGGCTCGAAGAGGAGCGGCGCCTCAAGTACGAGATGGACCTGCTGGCACGCATGCAGGTCGGGCTGCTCCCCGAGCCCCCGAGCCTCGCCGGCTGGCAGATCGCCGCCCGCTCGCTGCTCGCCACCGAGGCGAGCGGCGATCTCTACGATTTCCTCTCCGACGAGCAGGGGCGGCTCTGGATCGCGGCCGGCGACGTCGCCGGCCACGGCTACTCCTGCTCGATCGTGCAGGCGATGACGAGCGCCGCGCTCGCCAGCCTGATCACCGCCGAGCGCATCCCGTCGCAGGTGCTGCGCGAGGTCGATCGCGTGCTGCGGCGCGGCGGCGCGCACCGCAACTTCGCCTCGCTCGCCCTGCTCCGCCTCGATCCGGCGACCGGGGAGGCGCTGCTCGCCAACGCCGGGCATCCCTACCCGTTCTTCCTGGGCGTCGAGGCCGGAGAGGCGGCCGAGGTCGCCCTCCCCGGCCTGCCCGTCGGCCAGGGTCCGGCTCGCCAGTACCGCGACGAGCGGCTGGACCTCCCGCCCGGGAGCCTCCTGGTCTTCTGCTCGGACGGGCTGTTCGAGGCCGCCGACTGGCGCCAGGAGCCCTACGGCTACGAGCGTCCTCGCCGCCTGCTCGAGCAGGTGCGCCGGCTCTCCGCGGGAGAGATCGTCGACGCCCTGCTCGCCGACTGGAGCCGCTACCTGCGATCGGAAGCGCCGCCGGACGACACCACGGTGGTCGTGATCAAGCGGATCGGGTAGGAGGCGAGCCGGCAGGTCGAGCGGCCCGCCGTCACTCAGATCGGGCAGGACGCGATCCAGCGGCGGATCGGGCAGCGCGACCGGCGGGCGTACCCTGGATCTGGAACGGCAGCGCCAGGTCGTGCGCTTGACGGCGAAAAGCCAGGCTTCGTTACAGGCTTGTCACGCCAGCCGCAGCTCGGACTTGATCTCGTGGATGCGGGCCTGGACTTCGCCGCGGTCGAGGGTGCGGTAGGCGGCGGGAAGCAGCTCGCGGCTGGTCGATTCGAGGACGGCGCAGAGGACCTGCATCTCGCGCTCGCGCGAGTTGGCGGAGGGGATGAAGTCGCCGAGGGCCTTCTTCAGGTGCTCGGCGGCCACCTCCGAGGAGCCCGCGGCCTCGGCTTCGAGCACCGCGCGCACCAGCACGGATTCGAGGTCCGAGCCGGAGAAGCCGAGCAGCTGTCCCTCCTCGGCGACGGCGGAGAGCTGCTCGACCGCGGTCTTGACCCCGAGCTTCTTGAGCATGACGCGGTAGATCTCGTCGTACTCGGCCTTGGTCTCGGGATAGAAGAGCGGGATGTGCTCCTCGGCCCGTCCCTGGCGCTTGAGGTCGATCGGCAGCAGGTCGGGGCGGGCGGTGATCAGGAACCAGAGGATCTGGCCGCGGTGCGCAGTGTCGCCCATGAAGGCGGCGATCTGGGCGAAGACCCGGTTCTGGGTGCCCGAGTCTCCCTGCGCCTCGCGGTTGCCGAGCGCCGCGTCGGCCTCGTCGATCACCACTCCGACCGGGGTGAGCGAGGAGAGGATCTTCAGGATGCGCTCGAGGTTCGACTCGGTCGAGCCCACCCACATCGAGCGGAAGTTCTTGAGCTTGACGCAGGGGAAGCCGATCTCCTTGGCGAAGCACTCGACGAGGAAGGTCTTGGCGCTTCCCACCGGCCCGCAGACCAGGTAGCCCATCGGAACGGCGGCGGCATTGCCGCGCGCGATGGCGCGGGCGGCGCGGCGCAGGCGGTCCTTGACCGCGGGCATCCCGGCCACCATCGCAAGGTCGTACTTGGGCTCGACGTATTCGAGCAGCCCCAGCCCCTCGGTCTCGATCACCTCCTTCTTGACCTGCCGCACGCGCTCGCGGGTCAGCATCTCGCCGTCGGAGTCGGCGCCGTCGAGCAGCTGCCCGAGCTGGACGCGGGTCATGCCGGCGGTGGCCTCGGCCAGCCGCTCGGCCGGCAGCTCGCTGCGGCTGGCGTACCAGGACGGCGGCCGCACGGACTCGAAGAACGCCAGGCGCTCGGCGCGATCGGGCCGGGCGATCTCGATCTCGCGCACGGCATGGGCGCGCAGGAGCTTGGGATCGAGATCGGCGAGGCTCTCGGTGACCAGCACCAGGACCACGTTCTTGGCGAGCAGCACCGGGTCCTGCGACCACTTGCGCAGGTAGATGAGCAGGGCGCGGTCCTCGGGAGGGCGGTAGGAGACCTCGCCGGCCGGCGCGATGGTCTCGGCAAACGGCAGCAGCACGACGACCGGGCGGGCCGGGGTCTGGGCGCTGCAGATGCGGAAATAGGAATCGAGCAGGGCGAAGCTGTTGAGGGGATCGCGCGGCAGCCCCTGCGACCAGGAGGTGCCGTGCGCCACGTCGTAGCTCTTGATGTACTGGTCGAAGTGCGAGCGCGCCGCCGGCGTGGCGAAGCCGATCCCTTCGGCGCGGTTGTAGGTGAGGATCGAGGCCCAGCCCGCGAACAGCGTCTGCACCAGGAACTCGTCGATGGCGGTGAAGCGCGGGCTGGCGCCCCCCACCGGCACCAGGTCGGACGGCACCCCGTGCAGCACGAAGGTGTTGGCCTGCTTGGCCCATACCGCGCGCACCAGCTCCACCGCCCAGCCCGGAAGGGTGTCGAGAAAGGCCTTGGGCGGCGGCGCAGAAGGAGTCGCGGTGGTGCCGGCGGCGCTCATCTGGATGTGCGGGTGCGCGGGCGGGGCGCAGGAGCGCCGGCCGCCGCTACTTCGCCTCCGGCGTCCTCTCGGGCGGTACCGGCGCCGCCTCCGTGCCCGCCGGCGCGGCGGCGAACGGCGCCGCCTCCCGGGTGGCGTCGGGCTTCTTGAGCCCCATCTCGGTCTCGAACTCGGCGAGGATGCCCTGCGCCTGGAGCCGGCGCGCCGTGCGCTCGTTCTTGATGCGCTCGACGTTGAGTCCGCCGGTGGCCACCTCGACCGACGCCTTGGCCTCGGCGGCGCGCTGCTTGATCTGGTCGAGGTACTTGTCGGTGGTGGCGGCGGTGCCGTAGGTGTCGAGCTCGGCGAGCGCCGAGGCCGCGCTCTTGAGCACCGCGGCCTTCTTCGACTCCTGGATGGCGCGGCGCGCCTGCTCGATCTTGTCGCGCAGCTTGCCCTTGATGTCCTCGACCGAGAGCTGGGCGTTCTCGAACGCATGGTTGGCGGCGGCCAGCTGGTCGGAGGTCGAGGCGAGGTCCTGGCGCACCTGCTGGAGCGTCGCGGCGTCGTCCTCGGCCAGCCGCCGCATCTCCGGGCTGCCCTCCTTGAGCGCCGCCTGGATCGAGGAGGTGAGCTGCTTTTGCTTGCGCTCGAGCTCGTCCTTTTCCTGCTCGAGGCGGATGGCGGTGGCGCGCGTGGTGACCAGGATCTGGTTGAGCCGCGGCAGCGTGTTGCGCATCTCCTCGATCGATTCCTGGAGCATCACCTCCGGGTCTTCGGCAAAGGAGATGAAGTAGCCGAGCCACGACTTGAACACGCGGATGATGCGTTGGAACATAGCTCCCTCCTGAAAGGGGCCCCCCGTGGGGGCCTGTAGTGGCCTGTATCAGAGGCATCGCTACCGTCTGGCTGGTCTTCGAGGGCAATGGCTGCGTTGCCCCTCCTCGACATAGTCCCCGCTATGCCTGCGTCGGGGCGCCTTGCCCTTGCCCTCGAATCCTGCGCCATACAGTAGCGATTCCTCTGATACAGGCCACTAACCCCCACGTCGAGTCGACGGCGGGGCAGGGGCCTCCGCCTCTGAGCGATCAGTGATCGGTTCTCTTCGCCTCCGCCGGCGCGGAGTCCGGCAGCGGATCGGTGGTGATCGGATTCTTTTCGACGAACGGCGCGACCGCCGCGGCGAGCTTGCGCTCCTCGGCGCGCTTGGCGGTCTGCCAGCGCTCCAGCCGCGCCTGCTCGGCCGCGAGAGCGCCCCGGCTGGCATCCATCTTCTCGCGGTTGCGGCGGGTGAGCGCGTCGATCTCCGCTTGCAGGGCCGCGTTGTCGCGCTCGATCTGCTCGCGGTGGGCGCGCAGGCGCGCATGCAGCATCTGCTCGAACTTGTCGAGCGCCTGGTCGCGGTGCACGGCATCCTGGATGACGTCGGCGAGCGGCACCGGCCCGCCCGGGTTCATCTTGAGGAAGCCGGCGAGAGCGGCGGCCTTGGCGCGCGGCTCGAGGCCGGCGAAATCGGGCGCCGAGAGGATCTCGAAGACCTTGGCGGCCGAATAGCCGTGCGCCGGCTCGACCACGCCGGCCGCCTGGTAGATGGCCGGGAAATCCGGCAGCTCCTCGCCCGCCGCGGGGGGCGCCAGCACCTTCTCGTCGATCTCCGGCAGCTCGGGGATGCCCTCGAGGATCTCGCCCAGCGGCCGGGAGCCCGCCCGCGTCGCGGCGGTCCCCGACGCAGAGGCGGTCCCCGGCGCCGAAACCGCACCCGGCGCGGCGCCGCTCCGCCCTCCCCCGCCGGCGGCAGCCGCGCCCCCGGAGGGCTTCGCGGGGGAACCGGCAGGACCGGCGGTGCCGCGCGGCCCGGCGGCCGGCCGGCCCGGGGCCCCGGGGCCCGGCGCGGGATCCGGATGGCCGGCCTGGCCGGACTGGAGATGGGCCTCCATCTCCACGATCTTCATCTTGCTGAGGACTTCCTTGAGACCCATCGAGGCTCCCGGTGGCGGCGGTAACTTGGCGGCAAGAGCGCTTCGCCGCAAGCGTATGGCCGGGGTTGGCGGGTGTCAACCGAACCGCCGCCGGCTTGCCGGGCGGCGACCCGATGGGGGGGACCGAAAGCACCCGTCGCCGTTAGAGGGGGGGAGGGGGGAGGGCTTGGGAGGGGTGGAGGGCGGAGGGCGTCTCGGCGCACCGGCTCAGCGGTGGGGCATCCAGCGCAGGTTGGTGCAGGGCACCAGGGCGCCGGCGAGCGGGTTGAGCGCCGCGAGCTCGGCGGCGGAGAGCAGGCGCACGCTCCAGACCGGCCGCGGGCGGCGCGCGGTGGTCGGGTCGCAACCGCGTTCGAGGAAGGCCGACAGCAGCCAGCAGCCGAGGGTCCGGCGAGCGGCGTTCACCGGCTCATTATAGGGGGCTCGCCGCCCGCCGCCGCGCAGATGCGACCGTCGCGGCGTATTCGTCACGCGCCCGGCCCGGGCGGCCCGGTCGGCCCCGGGCGCCCGCGGCCGGCCGACACTTCGTAATCTTGCTATGATTGCCGCAGCCCTAAGACGGAGCGTCGAATGCCCGAGGAAGCCGCTCTCCGCTCGCTGGAGAGCTCGACCGCGCTGGCCGCGATCGAACGCGAGCGCTTCATCTCGTACTCTCAGCTCGTGCGCAACCTGCACTGGCTGGCGGCGGCCTTGGTGGTGCTCTACAGCCTGCTCGTCCGCGGCGCCGACCGGGTGACGCTCTGGTCGCTCGCCGGGGTCATGGTGCTCTACACCCTGGCGCTGCACTCGCCGCTGTTCGCGCGCTTCCCGGTGGAAGACCGGGTGCTGGCAGAAAACGGCATCGACCTCTCCTGGATCACCGCCGTGGTGCTGTTCTCGGGCGCCTGCCGCAGCCCGTTCTTCTTTCTCTACTACATCGTCATCTACGCCAGCACGCCGGCCGCCGGCCGCGCACATACCTATCTCAAGGCGGGCGCCGCCACCGCGCTCGCGCTCGGGGTCGTCCTGCCGCTCGACGCCACCACCACGCTCGGCAGCGCCGGCAGCCTGGGCGAGCTCCGGGCGGCAGCGCACGGCTGGTGGTCCTTCGCCGGCAGCCTCGCCTGGCCGCTCACCGGCCTCTGGCTGGTCGCCTACTTCACCGCCGAGGCGGGAACCCTGGGCGTCCGCATCCACCACTCGCTGTTCATGGCGGCGCACACCGATGCGCTCACCGGGCTGCCCAACCTGCGCTACTTCACCTCGGCCGCCGACCTGCGCGGCAAGCTCGGCGGCTTCTACACCGTGGTCATGGTCGACGCCGACAACTTGAAGGGCGTCAACGACACCCACGGCCATGCCGCGGGGTCGGACATGATCCGCACCATCGCCGACGCCATCCGCAGCGCGGCGCGCAGCGGCGACGACCTCTGCTCGCGGGTGGGCGGCGACGAGTTCATCGTGCGCCTGGCGAGCGCCTCGGAGGCGGGGGCGCTCGCCTATTGCCGCCGCGTGCGGGCCTTCCTCGGGGAGCACCCGCTCGAGATCGAGGGCAAGAGCAAGGTGCCGATCTCGGTCTCGATGGGCATCGCCGCCCATCCCAAGCACGGCAAGACGCTCTCGGACGTCACCCGCCACGCCGACCAGGCGCTCTACCGCAGCAAGCAGGAGGGCCGGGGGCGCGATTCCGTCTGGGACGCGGCGTCCCCCGAGCTCCCCGGGCTTCCCGGAGAGCTGGGAACGGTGGGCCGGCGGGTGCGCTGAGCGGCCGCCCGCCTCTCGCCATCGGCTCAGTGGCAGATCTCGGCGCTGGTGTCGGTCACCGCGGGGGCCGGCGGACCGGGGTAGTTGAAGTAGATCTTGGTCTGCGCCGACCGCACGTCGGTGACCTCCAGGCGATAGAAGACGTTGGTGGTGGCGGCGCTGAACACCCACCACTCGTTGTTGAGCGAGCAGCCGTTGATCACCTTGACCATCAGCTCCCAGTTGTCGGGCGAGAAGAACCAGAAGAGGCCGGAGCCGGAGTTGCCGGCCGCGTTGTTGCCGATCCCTTCGGCCGTTCCTGGGGCGCCGACGCGGAACTTCGCGATGACGAAGAAGCGATCCTGCAAGCAGAACGACTGCGCACCGGAGGAGCCGCAGGAGAAGATGGCGGGGCCGACGTCGGGATGCTCGGTCCCCACGAAGCTGCCGGGGAAGTGGCCGAGCGCGTCGCCGCCGCCGCCCATCTGCCAGACCGCCACCAGGCCGGTCTGGGCGCTGCCCAGGTGGACGTTGATCGCGGCCCGGATCTGGTCGATGGTGCGGACGACGTTCCACAGCCGCACCTCGTTGAGCGCGCCGTTCGGGCTGTAGACGTAGCTCACGTCGCCCCCGATCCAGACCGGCGAGGTGCTGGTGGCCAGGGGGGAATCAGGGGCCGAGCCGACCAGCTCGCCGTTGACGTAGTGCTTGCGCGTCACTCCATCGGAGGTGACGGCGACGTGGGTCCATTCACCGAGCGGGATCGCGCCCGCATCCAGAAAGGCGGTGGGGTCCGTCGACACGTAGCCGTGGGCGTAGGAGCGCAGGGAGATGTTGCTGCCGGTCTTGCAGACGCCCACCCAGTAGGACTGAATCCAGTTCTTGCCGAGGAAGCTGCGGCAGCTCGAGCCGCCGGTGACTGAATTGAGCAGCACCCACGCCTCGATGGTGATCGCTCCCGTAGGGTTGAGGGCCGCGTTGTGCGGGATCCCCAGGTAGCCGTTGCCGGAGGAGGTGCCGTTGCCCGAGAAGTCGGTCCAGGCGCCGAACGGCTGGGCCGATAGCGCGCCGCCGAGGGCGAGCAGCAGCGCGCAGCTCACGAGGAAAGTCTTCCAGCCTGCCGGAGCGGAGCTGGGTCGAGGCATCTTCATGGATCGTCTCTCCTGCCGGACCGAGGTCCGACCGTCGTACTGCATTGCCTGCTTGGGCGAGGTTCCCGGCCGCAATGTTACGGCCGCGGCGTTTCCATCGCGCGGCGCCCCGTGGGCGACGGCCTCCCTCTGAGATAGACGCCAAATCGCTCGACCGGCCAAATCGCTCAGCCGGCCAAGTCGCTCAGCCGGCGTGGCGGGCCAGGCCGAGATCGCCCGGGCCGCGGCCGCGCTGGAGCGCGAGGTAAGCCTCGAGGGTGGAGAGCGCGAGGCGGTCGGCGGCGCTCGTCACCACCCGCACCGCGGCGCGCCGCAGGTGGCGCGCGAGGCGGCGGTTGGCGAGCGCGATCTCGAGGCTCGCGACCTGGGCAAAGGCGGCGGCGGGCGTGGCGGGAGGGTCGGCGGCGAGCCGGTGCAGCTCGGGGTCTTCGAGGTTGACCAGCAGGGCGCGGTGGCGGCTGCCCAGGCGCAGCAGCGATTCCCGCAGCAGATCGGCGGCGGCGAGATCGACGACCGAGGTGAGCAGCACCGCCACCCCGCGGCGCGGCTCGACCCGCGAGACCGTCTCGACCGCCAGGTCGTAGGCCGGCTCGCACAGCCGCGCCTCGAGGTCGAAGAGCGCCGCATAGGCGCGCGCGGCGCCCTGCCCTCCGGGGCGCACGCGCACCGTGCGGTCGATGCGGTCGGAGAACGCCACCAGGGTGACCTGGTCGCCGCGCGCGGCCGCCACCCGGGTGAGCGCGAGCGCCGCGGCGAGCGCGTAGTCGAGCTTGCTGCGCTCGCCGGCCGCCGCCGCCATGGTGCGGGCGCAATCGATCAGCACGACCAGCCGCGAGCCCCGCTCCCAGGTGTCCTCGCGGCTCACCAGCCGGCCATGGCGGGCGGTCGCCTTCCAGTGGATCTTGGCGAGCGGATCGCCCGGCCGGTAGGGGCGCAGTGCGTAGGGCTCGCTGCCGAGGCCGGGGGTGCGCATCGGCAGCTGGCCCATCCGCCGCCGCTGCGCCAGGGTGAGGAGCTGGCCGACCCGCCCTTCCCAGCGCACCTGCGGGAAGACCCGTACCCGTTCGCCCTCCAGCAGGTCGCGCTGCGCCCAGGCGAGCCCCCACGGGCCCAGCACGCGCACCGTGAGCGGCCCGGTCGCGTGCTCGCCGCGCCGCCGCGGCACGAGGCGGAGGGACCAGGTGATCTCGGCGGCGCCGGGCAGGCGCGCTCGGCGGCGGAGCGGCGCAGGGGCAAGCGCGGGATGGAGCCCCTCGCGCAGCAGCACGGTGACCGCGCACGGGCGCGGGTTCCCGATCGTCACCACCACCTCGCCGGCCGCCCCCTGGACGAGCAGCGGCGGCCAGCGCCGGGCGGCGGACAGCGGCGTGCGCGCGGCCCGCCGCAGGTCGACTGCCGCGGCGATCAGCAGGCCGGCGTCGCAGGCGGCTCCGAGCCAGGTCAGAGGCGGCGCGAGCAGGCCGCCGAGCAGCACGAAGGTGGCGAGCGCCAGCCCTTGCAGGAGGCGGGCGGCCGGCATCTAGTGTCCCGCTCGGTTCATTCGCATGCCACTCGCCGGCCCTCGCCGCCCGGGGTATCGGCTCCTCGCAGAGGGGCGGCCCGGCGCGAGGCCATCAGGCGCGAGGCCGCGAAGTCCGATCCCGGCCACTAATGCGGCACCGGCTCGGCCGCCGCGACCTCGTCGAGGATCTGGCGCGGCGTGTGGCCTTCGAGCTCCGACTCGGGGGTGAGGATGAGGCGGTGCGCCCAGCAGGGCACCAGCATGCGCTTGAGGTCGTCGGGCAGCAGGAAGTCGCGCCCTTCGAGCAGCGCGACGGCGCGCGCGGCTTCGAGCAGCGCGAGGGCGGCGCGCGGGCTGACCCCGAGATCGACATGGGGAGAGCCGCGCGCGGCGCGCGCCAGCCGGGCCAGGTAGACGAGCAGCTCGGGGGCGACGTGGATGCGCCGGGCGGCGCCGCGCAGCGCGAGCGCCTCGGGCCGGCTCACCACCGCCGCCGGCGCCCGCCCCTCGTCTCCCGGGCCGAGCTCGCCGCGCAGCGCCATGCGGTAGAGCTCCAGCTCGTCGTCGTGCGCCGGCAGCCCCATCTCGATGCGGGCGAGGAAGCGGTCGAGCTGCGCTTCGGGCAGCGGGTAGACCCCTTCGAGCTCGATCGGGTTCTGGGTGGCAATGACGAAGAACTCGGGCGCCAGCGGGTAGCTCTCGCCGTCGATCGTCACC
>Ga0070763_10000414_pt1 | contig 11514 bp, 10 predicted proteins | sample HubBroMetageWRM3_FD_67279 | JGI IMG/M metagenome (GOLD analysis project Ga0070763, IMG submission 67279) | Warmed soil microbial communities from the Hubbard Brook experimental Forest, New Hampshire - Hubbard Brook CCASE Soil Metagenome WRM 3 | ecosystem: Environmental > Terrestrial > Soil >... | reverse complement strand
TGTGGCGGAAAGATGGTGGTCATCGAGAGACTTACTGCTGCCCAAATCCAACTCCGCTCTCCACCCTCTCTCCACGGAGTCGCCGCATGATACGACCATTCCGATCTCGCTCACTCGGTGCCTCTCACCACCTACCGGCGTGCTGCGCCCTTCTTGCCCCCAAATCAGCTACCCGCTTCCAACCTCGCCTCAAACTCTCGCCCCGACCCCACGCAAAATACAACCAAACCCATCCTCCTTGTCCTCATTCTTCGCTCCACTACCTCTTCTCGAAGCCTTTCTCTTAACCCCAACACCATTCAATTTGCATAACTGCCTACCCACGGGCGGCTTCCTTCAAACAGCTGTATCGGATGCGCCCCGCACCACCTCACGAACCTACCTGCGCTCTTCTGATGGGGCGCATCCGATACAGCACTAGCGTTTCTGGACCGCAGATTGTAGAGGTCGATGCCAGCAACGCGGGCCGATTGGGCTGCGATCGGTAAACGCTTCGGCGTCAGGTGAGGCGGCGAGCTATCCCCGCCGGCAGACGCCTTCTCCTTCGGTCATGGGCCGTGAAGGAAATCGCTGTTCATCCAGGTATCCCTCAGAGTTTGCTGAATACGAGTTGAGTCGTGTGAGTACGAATCGAAGGGGCTTAATTAATTTCCGTAGAGACTGATTGGGCTGTACAAAGCCAGTCTTGCCGTAAACCGAAACAGCCAAAGCAGGTTAGGAAGAATTGTCAGGTGGACATCGACAGCGTATATTTCTCGGGCTGGCGCTCGAAGGTTTGCTTGCATCCCGCGCAGCAGAAGTAGACATCGCTTCCTTTGTGCGCTGACTTGTATTTCGCTCCGCTCACATTTACAAACATGCCGCACACCGGGTCGCGGGCTTCGTTCGGCGGGGGCTGGGTCAGAACTGGCAGAGCAAGACCTGGCAGGTTCAAGGCCGTCGGCGTGCCCTTGTTAGGCTCTGCAGTCGCTTTCGCTCCAGCGCCTTTGAGATGGATGATCTCAGCAAGAATGCTCACTGCGATTTCTTCGGGCGAAGCCGCGTGGATGTCGAGGCCGGCGGGCGCGCGAATCTGGCTCACTCGCTCGGCGGGCACTCCCACTTCGCGCAGAGATTGGAGTACCTTCTGCGCCTTGACCTTGCTGGCCACGAAAGCAACATACATGGCGGTGCTCCTGGCCGCCTGTTCGAGTGCTTCCTCGTCACTTTCTCCCTGCGTCGACACCACTATAAAAGTTTCGCGTGCAATCCTAAGCTTGTCCAAATTCAGTTCGCCAAAATTCGAGTCGGTCTGCAGCAAGTCGACATCCGGAAACTGCTCCCGCTCCGCACCGGGGGCAACTACGGAGATTCTGTAGCCGATGGTTCTGCCCAGACGCGCGAGTGTCTGCGCGATCGGAGAGCGTCCGAAAATAAGAATATGCGGCTTTGGCAAGACAGGCTCGATGTAGATATCCAAGGTGCCTCCACTGTGGCAAGTCATGGTGTAGTCGACGATCCCGTCTTCCGGCGCGGCCGTGGGGCTAATGCGCACCAGCCGCGGCTTTCCATCAGCGAGCGCTTTCAGAGCTTCCTTGATCACCAGCGGTTGAGCGCAGCCACCGCCGATCCAGCCCCACATTTTTCCATCGGCGAAAATGATCGCCTTGTCGCCAGGTTTGCCGGAAATGGGAGCCTGGAAGCGCACCACAGAAGCCGTGACGAACGGCTCGCCCCTCGCCAGTAATTCCGTCGCTTTGTTGAGAAAACGATCAAACATCGTGGGCCGCTCTATAGATGTTTCTCCAGCGCCAACAGGCTATCCAGGTTGTGGGCCGGTGCGAAAACATCGATGTGGGGCAAGGCAGCGCTCATTCCGCTCGTAATCGGCTGGTAGTCCTTCAGACCCAGCAACGGGTTCAACCAAATGAGCTTGCGGACGCTTCGCTTCACGTCGCCCAACTCCGCAGCCAGCGCACCGGGCTCTCCCGTGTCCCAACCGTCGCTCAGGATCACGAACAACGTATCGCTGGACCGCAGCTTCCGGCGGTAATGCTGGTTGAATTCTCGAAGCGATCCACCGATGTTGGTGCCGCCCGACCACCCCGCCGGCTGCTGCGACAGGGCCTGCAGCGCCTGCGGCAAGCGTTGTGCGCGTAACAGACTTGTGATTTCCACCAGATTGGTGCTGAACAGAAACGTATCGGCGCGCTGGAAATGCTTTTGCAGGGCGTAGAGAAACTTCACCAGGAACAAGCTGTACGGGCTCATCGAGCCGCTAATGTCGAGCAAAGTCACCAGCCGGTGCGGGCGAAGTTTCTTTTCCCGGTATCGCAGGTTCATCGGTTCGCCGCCACGGCTGATGCTCTGGCGGATTGTTCTTCGCAAATCCACCTGCCCTCGCGAGGTTCCGATTCGCCGCCTTCGCTGTAACCGCCGGCTCATCTGCTTGCACAAGCGAAGGGCAATCTGCTCCAGCATTGCCATGTCGTTTTGAGGCAGAGTTGAAACATCCGCTTTGGCGAGCCGCTTGCGAGCGCTGGCTCCGGTGACAGCAAGTGCGCCATCTTTCTCCGATGAAACGTCGTCACTAGAACCCGTTGACATCAGCGACGTCGAGTCTCGTCTGCCCACACCAGTTGGGCCTTCTTTCTTGGCACGCATCTTGCGGTTCAATGATCGCACGGGTTCCGACCCTCTCCAAAACATCTGGAAACATTCTTCGAAGAGATCCCAGTCGTCCTTCGACGAACACAACACGGAGCGCAAACCGAACTTCAGATCTTGCCCGCCCACACCGAGGACTGCGGCCGCCTCCAGCGCGCCAAGAGCACCCTGGACACCAGCGGATAGCCCCTTTTCGCGGGCGAAGCGGCAGAACTCAACAATTGTTCCGGCTGTTTTATTCGGCGGTGCCAGCAGATTGATCATAGCGTGGGCCGACTCCCGGCGGCTTTGACCTTGGCGCTGTCTTCGACCGACTTGGAAATACAGCCCAGCGTCTGTTCCATCGCTTCTTCATTCAGTCGTAGCTTTCCCAGTGCGAGCAGGGCTTCGGCGCAGTCCAAAGTCTCTGCTATGCCGGGAGGCTTACTCAAGTTGAGCCCACGCACCGACTGCACATATTCAACCACCTGCCGGGCTAACTCCTCTTCGATACCAGGTAATCGGGTGCGCACAATCTTCATTTCCTTTTCCGGGTTCGGATAGTCGATCCACTGATATAAGCATCTTCTCTGGAGAGCGTCGCCCAGCTCGCGGCTGCGATTGGAAGTTAGCACTACGTAAGGAACATGTTTCGCGTGGATGGTGCCCATCTCCGGAATCGTGATCTGGTAATCGGAAAGTAATTCGAGCAGGAACGCTTCGAACGCCTCGTCGGCGCGATCGATTTCGTCGATCAGCAGCACCGGAGAAGCGTCTTCCACGAGAATCGATTGCAATAAAGGCCGCTCCAGCAGAAACTCGCGGCTGAAGATGTGCTTTTCTTTCTCCTCGACGGTTTTGTCTGATCCTTCTTCGATCTTGATGGCCAGCAGTTGCTTCTGGTAATTCCACTCGTAGACCGCGGAGCTTACGTCCAGCCCCTCGTAACACTGCAATCGGATCAGGCGCGCGCCCAAGAACGCCGCTAGTACTTTGGCCACCTCGGTCTTCCCGAGACCGGCATGCCCTTCGACGAGAATTGGTTTGCGAAGTTTGGTGACTAGATAGAGCGCGGTGGCCAGTGAGCGGTCGGCAATGTATCCGAGGCGCTCGAATCCCGAGACGATCGCATCGACACCTTCGCTTGCAGCATCGGCAGCAGGAATTCGGGACGTGGCCATGGTTACTTCGACCGAACTTACTTTCTAGGAGTCGCTCTCAGATTTTCCACGAAACAATCCCTTCGTGGCCCGCCAAGCCAGCGAAGTGGCCTTAATGGGCGCGACCTCCGCACCGGCTGCTGGCCCAGCGGGGTTGCCAGAAGCTTCTTTCAACCGTGCCTGAAAATTCTTTGTGAATTCTCCGAACATGATGTTCGAAACTTCTGTAATGACTCGCGACCCCATCTGCGCCAGAATCCCCACGACGGTGATTTCGGATTCACTTACGACCTCCGTGCCACCACTGTCAAGAGCACGAAGCTTCCCGGTCATCTTCATAGAGGCGCTGCCACGGCCGCGCACGTCCTGGCCTTTGCCGAGAATTTCGATCTCGTGGTTCTCTGTGTCCGACCGCACGATCTGCACTTCACCGTTATAGTCGGTGACACTTGGACCCACCTTCACTTTGATCGTACCCTTGTAGGTTTTCTCGTCGACCTGATCGGTGATTTGCGCGCCGGGCACGCAGGTCGCGACTTTTCGCGGATCGCTGAGGAAGGCCCACACTTTCTCTAAGGGCTCCGGTACCTCGAATGTTTTTTCAATCTTCAGCGCCATCGGCTTAGGTCGTGACGCCTTTCTCCTGTAAAACGTTCCATACTTTCCAAGGCGTGATGGGCATATCGATGTGCTTTACGCCGAGATGAGAGAGCGCGTCGACGACGGCGTTCACAAAGGCTGCCGGAGAACCGACGTTGGGAGATTCTCCCACTCCCTTGGCGCCGAATGGATGATGAGGAGACGGCGTGCAGGTCTTGTCAGTCTCCCAATGCGGGGTCTCGACTGCGGTCGGCAGCAGGTAGTCCTGAAAACTTCCACCCTGAATGTTGCCGCTCTCGTCGTAGTCGATCTGTTGCATGAACGCGATGGCGAGTCCCTCGGTGAGGCCGCCGTGAATCTGGCCTTCCACAATCATTGGATTAATGATATTTCCGCAGTCATCAACGGCAACAAATCGCCGGACTTTCACTTCGCCGGTGCCCTTGTCGATGTCCACCACGCACACGTAGGTGCCGAACGGGAAGGTGAGATTAGGCGGATCGTAATAATCGACGGCTTCCAACCCTGCCTCGAGACCGGGAGGAATGTTCGTGTATGCCGCAAAGGCGATTTCCTGAATCGTCTTGGATTTGCTGGGGGCGCCTTTAACAAAAAACTTTCCCGGCTCCCACTCCAGATCGTTCTCGTTGCATTCCAGCAAATACGCGGCGATCTTTTTCGCTTTGTCGCGAATCTTGCGGGCTGCGATCGCGGTTGCAGCGCCCGAGGTTGGAGTGCTTCGACTGGCGTAGGTTCCCAGGCCGTAGGGAGCTGTGTCCGTGTCTCCTTCTTCGATGGTTACATCGGCGGCAGGAATTCCAAGTTCCTGCGCGACGATCTGAGCGTAAGTCGTCTCGTGCCCCTGCCCCTGGCTCTTGGTTCCCATGCGTGCCATAGCTTTACCTGTAGGGTGAATGCGAATCTCGCAACTGTCGAACATCTTGATGCCGAGGATGTCGAAGCTGTGCGCCGGACCCGCGCCCACGATTTCCGTGAAGCTTGAAATCCCAATGCCCATCAGTTCGCCCTTTTTTCGTTTCTCTTCCTGTTCTTTGCGCAGCTGTTCGTAGCCAATCTTCTCCAGCGCGAGGTTCATCGCCGCTTCATAGTTTCCGCTGTCGTAAGTCCAGCCCAGGGACGACTTATAGGGAAACTTCTCCGTCGGAATAAAATTCTTGCGGCGAAGCTCGGCGGGATCCATCTCCAACTCCAGCGCAAGCACATCGACCACTCGCTCGATCAGGTACGCCGCCTCGGTCACGCGGAACGAGCAGCGATAGGCAATGCCTCCCGGCGCCTTGTTGGTGTAAACGCCGTCGACCTCGCAGAACGCCTGGCCGTATTCATAGGAGCCGGTGCAAATGCTGAACAATCCCGCGGGAAACTTGGTGGGCTGGGCCGCCGCGTTGAATGCCCCATGGTCGGCGAGCGTCTTCACGCGTAGGGCCTGCATCTTGCCGTCGCGGTCGGCAGCAATCTCGGCGGTCATATGGTAATCGCGGGCAAAACCCGTGGACTGGAGATTCTCCGAGCGCGTCTCAATCCATTTCACCGGCACACCAAGAGTGAGGGACGCGACGATGGCGCAAACGTAACCGGGATAAACCGGGACCTTGTTGCCAAAGCCGCCACCGATATCCGGCGAAATGACTCGAATATTGTTCTCTGGAATGCCGCCGACCAAAGCAAAAACAGTTCGGTGCGCATGGGGAGCTTGCGAGGTCATGTAGACCGTAAGCCGACCCGTGGCGCGGCTGAAGTCGGCTACACAGCCACAGGTTTCGAGTGGCGCGGGATGGCAGCGCGGAAAAAAGGCCTTTACGCTGGCCTTGACATCCGCCTTCTGAAAAACCTGTTCGGTCGCTTGCCGGTCGCCGACTTCCCAGTGGAAGATGTGATTATTCTTCTGCTCGCGGTCTTCGCGAAGCAGGGGCGCGTCAGCGTCGAGAGCTTTGTGCGGATCCACCAGCACCGGCAACTCTTCGTATTCCACTTCCACCAACTCGGCTGCATCGGCGGCAGCGTAGCGATCTTCAGCAACGACGAACGCGACTTCCTGCGATTGAAAGAGAACCTTGCCGGTCGCGAGCACCATCTGCTTGTCGTAGGAAAGTGTAGGCATCCACGCCAGATTGGCCTTGGCGAGATCTTCGCCGGTGATAACCGCCAGCACTCCCGGAACTGCCTTGGCCTTCTCGGTGTTGATGCTTTTGAGCCGGGCGTGGGCATACGGACTGCGCACCAATTGTCCGTAGACCATGCCGGGCAAATGCACGTCGTCGACATAATTGCCCTTGCCCTGGATGAATCGCAAATCTTCTTTGCGCTTGATGGAATGGCCCATGCCGCCGATTTCGGGAGATGTCTTGTGGATCACTTTGCCACTCCTTGCGCCGCGTTGGCTTCGATCTCGGCCTTCGCCATTTTTGCCGCCGCATATTGCACGGCGCTCACGATGTTCTGATAGCCGGTGCAGCGGCACAAATTGCCGGAAATGCCCCGGCGAATCTCTTCCTCGCTGGGATTGGGGTTGTTATGTAGAAGCGCATACGACGACATCAGCATCCCGGGAGTGCAGAAGCCGCATTGCAACCCGTGCTCCTGTTTGAATCCTTCCTGCAACGCGTGCAATTGGCCGCTTTCACTCGCCAGACCCTCGACGGTGAGAATCTCAGCGCCATCTGCCTGCACGGCGAACATGGTGCAGGACTTTACCGTCTTTCCATTCAGCACTACGGTACATGCGCCGCAATGGCTGGTGTCGCAGCCGATGTGAGTGCCCGTCAGTTGCAAGCTTTCGCGGATGAAGTGGACCAGCAAAAGCCGCGACTCTACGGCAGCTTCGCGCTCGCGTCCGTTCACCTTTGCGCCGACCAACTGTTTCTTTGCCATCGCCATTCCTCGTTCGAGTCCTAGAGATTGCATGGAGACTACTTGCCCGCCCTCTCGGCGGCGCGGGAGAGCGCCCGCTTGGCTAGTTCCTGGATTAGACCTTTTTTGTACTCCGCGGGACCGCGCAAGTCAGAACTCGGCTGCGCTTCATCGGCGGCCAACTGCGCCGCCTGCCGGTTGCTCGCCTCGCTGAGTTTCTTGCTTCGCAGAAAGTCCTCGGCCTTCTTCGCTTTAATCGGCGTAGGGCCAACATTGGTCAGACCGATGCCTACTTTCTGCACGACGCCGTTGCCATCCAGCGTCACCTGCACAGCGACCGCCGCCGTGGCAAAATCTCCCACCTTGCGCTCGAGCTTGAAGTAAGCGCCTCCGCTGCGCGCAGTCGGCACCGGAACACGAATCTCTGTGAGGATTTCGTCTGGCTGCAGCGCGGTGCTGAACAACGACAGAAAAAAATCCTCGATGGGTATGACTCGTTCGCCGCCCGATCCAGTTGCCACAACCCGTGCGCCCAAGGCCAGCATCGTTGCCGGGTGATCGTTGGCGGGGTCGCCATGGGCCAGGTTCCCTGCCACCGTGGCCAGATTGCGCACCTGCGGATCGGCGATGACGTGAGCGGTATCAATAAGGATGGGATATTTCGAGTGAATCAGCGGTGAAGCCTCCAACTCGGCTTCGCGGGTGAGTCCGCCGATCTTCAGAAAGCCGCCCTCTTCCTTGATGTACGACAACCCGGAGATGCGATTGATGTCGATCAGGTAGCTGGGGCGCGCAAGCCTCAGCTTCATCATGGGGATGAGGCTCTGTCCGCCGCTCAGAATTTTCGCGTCCTCGCCGTGTTGTCGGAGGAGCGTGATCGCTTCGGGAATTGTGTTCGGTCGCAGGTATTCGAAGGCTGGTGGGATCATTGCTTAACCCTCAGGGGCCGAAGTTCAGTTCCCCGCATCGGGGCGAGAAAGCTGGAGACGATACTAAACGCGGCTAGTACGTTACCACACAAAGGGTGTTCGAATAAACCGGTGAAACCCTGAAGCCTCCAGCGCTAAAAAAACAACCCTGAGAACTCAAAACTGCCTTTACTTAAGATGCTTCCCTGTTTCCGCCGACCGCGACCTCCAATCCTCGATCGCCTTGCGAATCGCTTCCGGAGCCAGGTTGCTGCACCTCATCTTGTAATCCGGGATGCCGCCCAGCGCGTCTGCGACCGCCTGCTCGGAGATATGAGATGCCTCTTCGACGGACTTGCCCAGAACCATTTCCGTGGCCACGGAGGAGCAGGCAATGGCTACGGCGCATCCCATGCATTTGAACTTCACATCCTGAACAAGGCCCTGCTCGATCCGCAACGTGATCAGCACGGTATCGCTGTCCACTGGACTCTTCACGATTGCCTTGCCCGAAGGCTCGGCGATGCTGCCCGCGTTGCGCGGTGCCGCATAATGGGCTCGGACCTGCTCACTGTACATCGCACTGCACCCTGCGAAATCCCCACGTCTGGATTGCACTCCCACGTTCTGGAGAACTATCATACGTGATGGTATGCCCTCGGATCTCTACGCCCGAGCCGCCGAACTTACGGCCCAGGGGAGAACCTTTGCTGTAGCCACAGTAGTGCGCGTCGAGGGCTCTTCGTCGGCGCGGCGCGGATCCAAGGCCATCATCGATGCGCAAGGAAAGCTGGTTTTCGGCTGGGTGGGCGGCGGGTGCGCCGAGAGTGCGGTTCGGAACGAAGCGCTGCGGTGCATCGAGTTGCAACAGCCGCTCGTCATCACCCTCGATATGACCGACGAACTCCTTGGTGTTGGCATGCCCTGCGGCGGGAAGATGGAGGTCTACATCGAGCCGGTGTTGCCCCAACCCGATTTGCTCATCGCCGGCCACGGCCGCATTGCCGAGGCTTTGGCCGCCTTCGCCCATCTGCTTGGCTTTCGCATTCTTGTGAACGACCCCGGAGCCGACCAATCTTCATTCCCGCAAGCAGCGCAGATGATTGCGGAAGATTTCGACCTTATCCAGACGCCGATCAGCCCAAACACTTACGTTGTGATCGCGACACAGCACAAGAACGACCATCTCTGGCTGCAAAGAGCATTGGAGGGCGAAGCTGCTTACGTAGCTTTGATCGCAAGTCACCATCGGGCTAGGCTCGTGCTCGACTACCTCGCTGCGGAGGGGGTTCCATCTAACAAGATGGCAAGAATCTTCGCGCCGGCCGGGCTCGACCTGGGGGCCGCGACTCCGGAGGAAATCGCGCTCAGCATCGTGAGCCAGATGGTGGCGTTGCGCCGGGGCGGCTCCAGCCGCGCTTTACACTTGACAGAGCTGGATATGCCGGAGAGCGACGCCTCCGAAAAGATAATCACCCAGTGCGACGCGCACACGGCAGACTGAGCGCGGACCGTCTTTACTATCCGAACGTTCCGCGTCATAGTTCTCTGACCCTGGTGGCCGGATTTCGGACCTCTCCCACCCGCTTCCGCCGTTCAGAAACGATTTCCGCCATAATGCTGAGTGCGATTTCCTCCGGAGTCTCGGCGCCTATGTCGAGTCCCGCGGGAACTCGCACGCCAGCCAATTTTTCCGCCGCAATTCCCTTCATCCGCAGGCTGCGAACGACTTCATCCCCTCTCTTCTTCTTAGCGACAAGTGCGATATAGGCGCTGTTCGCTGCCAGCGCCTCTTCAATCGCCTCCTCATCGCACGTGCCGCGGCTCGCCACCACCACGTTCCGATCGGGATTCGCCGCCAGCACGGAAAAATCGAGCGCGTGAAGCACCCGATCTGCATCGGGCAAGTCGTCAGCGGCCAGCAACGGATCCACCACGGTCACCGTGAATCGCATCAGCTTTCCCAGCTTCGCCAGGGCGACTGCCATCTCGTCCCTACCGACAATGACCAACTCCGGCTGCGCGGTTGTTGCATCCGCAAGTTGTCGTCCGTGAAGATCCGCGGTTTCAAGCAGAGCCTTCTCTCTCTCCGTGCGACCGCCGGCACGGCGCAGCGCCTCGAAATCGTTCTGCCGGTCAATGTCCAGCAGGATTCCCGCATCGTCTACTGGCAACTTCACAATGCCTTCGAGATGGTCGCCGAAGATTGCGCGGCATCCGATATCGCCGTCGAGAACCATCACCTCGGCGAAAACCGATCGGTCCAGGAGCACCGGGTTGCCGCGAAAACCCCAGTAAGTTGGAATCACAATCTGTGCCTTGGAACGATGATGCTCCGCCATCAGCAGGTCGAGTGTCGCAGGCCGGACAAACGGCTGATCCGCCAAAACGATGAGCGCACCTGCGCATTGTGGATCCACAGCGGAAAGTCCAGCCTTCAACGAAGTTCCCATGCCCCGCCGATAACTCTCGTTGAGAACTACCCGCACATTCTGGACATCAATTCCTCTTCGGATCTCTTCCGCTGCGAATCCTAGAACCAGAACGATTTCCTTCGCCCCGGATGCGCGCACACAATTGAGTACGTGCTGCAACAGTGGACGGTCATCCAGCCGCAGCAGTTGCTTTGCTGTTCCCATCCGTGTTGAAGTTCCTGCCGCCAAAACCACGGCCGCACAGGGGGAGCGAGGTCCATCATTTAACACCACAACTGTTAGTTTAGTATGAGAGGACGTGGGCGCGAGCATCCAAATCCCCGCCTAAGACAAGATAGAAATAAGGCGGGTGCTAGTTGGAGCGGATTCCAACCTTCTAAACTACCGGGTCAGACTACGCCTTCAGCGGATCGGTCGCTTTCAGCGTTTTACTGGCTCGGTCGCCGGAAGGCGGCCGATCTACGTGCTGGACGAATTTCCTCACGATCTGACGGAAGCCAACGCGCGCCTTCGCATCCGGGACATGCAGCGGCGTCGTGGCCCGCCGCTAGCATTCTTACCTGATGATTCAATCGACTCTCCATTTCCGCCTGAAATGCGTTAGCGAACGTGGGCCGAGCGGTTATTTGGACTGCAGATCGCATTGAAGGCCATCTGTCGGCAAGTGCCGTCTCTCACTTCATGGGCGTGATGAAGCAAGAGCCAAATTACGCCTGGATTGGCGGGCAAACTGGAATGTGTCCCAGGCCAGACGTCGGATTCGAGGAGATCTCCCCGAAGCCCGTTTCTGGCCAACTTCCGGATTGCTAAAAATTACCGGCCAAATCTGTTTGAACCTTGCTTTTCAGCGAAGCGCCCTAAAATCAAACAGTTTGGCCGGTAATTTTCGGCTTTAGTGGTCCAATCCGTGCACGC
>Ga0070763_10000413_pt1 | contig 11518 bp, 8 predicted proteins | sample HubBroMetageWRM3_FD_67279 | JGI IMG/M metagenome (GOLD analysis project Ga0070763, IMG submission 67279) | Warmed soil microbial communities from the Hubbard Brook experimental Forest, New Hampshire - Hubbard Brook CCASE Soil Metagenome WRM 3 | ecosystem: Environmental > Terrestrial > Soil >... | reverse complement strand
AGCGGTAGCAGGTCGTTGGCGAACCCGGGATCGATGCCGTTGACGAACAGGCTCGAATTGCCTTTCCGCGCAGCATCTTCGATCGGCGCGAGCATCTCTTGCGGAAGCACCTGCCAGGGGTACTGCAGGAAGACCGCGCTGCTGCCGACGACGTTGACCCCGGCGGCCAGGATGCGCCGGTAATCGTCGAGGGCGTCGGGCAATCGGTTGTCGGCCATCGCGGTGTAGACCGCGCATTGCGGCTTGGTGGCGAGCACCGCGTCCAGGTCGGTGGTCGCGGTGATGCCGGTCGCATCCTTCAGTCCGGCAAGCTCTCCAGCGTCTTTACCGGCTTTGGATTCTGACGACACCCACACCCCGGTGAGCTCGAACTCCGGGTTGGTGATCAATGCCCGCAGCGCATGGACGCCGACGTTGCCGGTGCCGATCTGGGCGACGCGAATGGCCATGGTCACAGGTCCGGGATCGGTAGGTCGAGATTGGGGAAGGTGATGCCACCGTCGACTTCGAGCACCTTGCCGGTGAGATAGGCACCCGCCGGTGACGCCAAATACACTGCGGCGGCAGCGATCTCGTCGGGCTCGCCGAGACGGCGCATCGGTGTCGCCTTTTCCATCGGCGCTCGCAGTTCGTCGTTGGAGGCGACGATGTCCAACGCCGAGGTGGCGATCGACCCCGGTGCTATGGCGTTGACCCGGATTCGCGGGCACAGGTCCAGCGCGGCCAGCCGGGTGTAGTGGGCGAGTGCGGCCTTGGCGGTGCCGTAGGCGGCGAAACCGCGGCCGGCCACCCGTCCCATCGTCGAGGTGATGTTGATGATGCTGCCGCCGCCGGAATGCTCCAGCATCAGCGGCGCCGCGGCGGTGGTCAACGCGTGCGCGGTGGCGACGTTGAAGGTGAACGCGGCTTTGAGGTCCTTCGTCGACGTGCTCAACAGGGCGTTGGGCATGGTGCCGCCGACGTTGTTGACCACGATGTCCAGCCGTCCGAAGGCTTCGACGGCCTGGCCGGCGAGTTCCGCGGTCGCCTCGGGGTGGGCCAGGTCCGCGGTGACGACGTGGGCCCGACGTCCCGCAGCGCGGACCTGATCGGCAACGGCCTCTAGTTCGGATTGGGTGCGCGAGGCAATGACAACGTCGGCGCCGACCTCAGCGAAGGCCAGTGCGATGGCCGCGCCGAGGCCGCGCCCGCCACCGGTGACGACGGCGACGTTGTCGTCGAGTCGGAATTTGTCCAGGATCACGGGCGCCACCGTAACAAGGCAGCAGCGGTCTTGGAACCCGATTTCTGAAACACGTTCTAGTTTTCTTGCGGCGCACGCCGCGGTTTGTCCGGAGGTGGTGGTAGATTCGAACGTATGTTCGAGACAGTGGAGTTGTCGACCACGGGCGAGTCGACCGCACTGCTCGAGCAGGTGTGCGCCGCGGCGAGAGCCGAAGCGCAGGCAACGGCCCGGCGGCTCAACGCGATCGCCGACCTGATGCGGCTGCGGGATCGCCAGTACGGGGATCGCGCGGAGTGGGTCGCCGACCTGTGGGACGCGATCGCCGCCGAACTGGCGGCGGCCCTGCGGATCAGCCGAGCCCTGGCGTCCAGCTACATGTCCGATGCGGACATCATGCGTAAGCGGCTGCCCAAAGTGGGTGAATGTCTGGCGGCCGGGGACATCAACTACGCGATGTTCAGCGTGATCGCCTACCGCACGGCGTTGATCACCGATGAGAAGGCGTTGGCCGCGGTCGATGCCCAGGTGGCGATGCGCGCACCGCGCTGGCCGTCGCTGACCCGGGGCAATCTGGCGATGCGGGTTGACGCCATCGTCGCTCAGGTCGATCGCGACGCGATCCGCCGGACCAACAAAGAGGTCAAAACCCGCTACCTGAATGTGTCGGAATCGGCACCGGGTATCGCCGAGGTGTACGGCAATGTCTTCGCCAGCACCGGCCGAGCGCTGGATCGCCGATTGGATGAGCTGGCGGGCACTGTGTGTGAGGCCGATCCGAGGACGAAAGCGCAGCGGCGAGCCGATGCGTTGGGCGCCTTGGTCGCCGGTGCCGACCGGCTGATGTGCACGTGCGGGGCTTCGGACTGCGCGGAGATGCGTGGCCGCATGCGAAACCGCAATGTGGTGATCCATGTGGTCGCCGAGCAGGCCAGCGTCGACGGCGGCGGAACCGCGCCGGGGTACATGGCCGGCGCGGACGGGCTTATTCCGCCCGAGGTGGTCGCCGAACTGGCCAAGTCGGCCACGTTGCAGCCGCTGATCGTTCCGGAAGCCACCGAGCCGCACTACATCCCGTCGGCCAAACTGGCCGAGTTTGTCCGGTGCCGGGATCTGACCTGCCGGGCGCCCGGTTGTGATCAGCCTGCGGTGTATTGCGACATCGACCACACCATTCCGTATGCCGACGGTGGGCGCACCCATCCGTCCAATCTGAAGTGTGTATGCCGCAAACATCATCTGCTCAAGACGTTTTGGAGATGGCGGGACAAACAGCTGGCTGACGGTACGGTGATCTGGACGCTGCCGTCCGGGCAGACCTATCTCACCAGCCCGGGAAGCGCGATCCTATTCCCGGCGCTAACGGCGCCGACCGGCGAATTGCCAAAACCTACAACGAATTCCACCGACCGCTGCGGTGAACGCACCGCCATGATGCCCACCCGGCGACGCACTCGCGCTCAGCAGCGATCGCAGCGCATCACCGCGGAGCGCAACCGCAATCGCAACGACAGGCTGGCTCGACAACGCGCTCACACGTACGCTCGCGGGGCACCAAGCGGCGATCCCGATGAACCACCGCCGTTCTAGGCGGGCGCCGTCAGGACTTTGAGGCCGCCTTGGCCGGTGTCTTCTTTGCCGGTGTCTTCTTGGCGGCTGTCTTCTTGGCCGGAGCCTTCTTGGCAGCAGCCTTCTTCGCCGGTGACTTCCCGCCGTCCGACCGCGCCTTGACGCTGGCCTCCAGCTTGGCCAGCAGATCGGAGACGTCTTCGGTCTCGTCCAGCTCTTTGGGTTGCTCCTCAGTGGTAAATGCTTCTCCGCCTTCAAGTTTGGCCTGCACCAGCTCGTGCAACTGCTCCTGGTAGTCGTCGTGATAGCGGTCCGGGTTGAACTCGTCGGCCATTGACTCGACCACCTGTCCGGCCATTTTGAGCTCGGCCGGTTTGATCTCGACCTTCTTGTCCAGCACTGGGAAGTCGGGATCTCGGATCTCGTCGGGCCACAACAGCGTGTGGATCACCATCACCTCGCGCTTGCTGAAATCCTTGACCCGCAAAGCCGCAAGCCGGGTCTTGTTGCGCAAGGCGAAATGCACGATCGCCACCCGATCGGTCTCAGCCAGCGTCTTGGCCAGCAGCACATAGGATTTGGTGGACTTGCCATCCGGCTCGAGGAAGTAGCTGCGGTCGTACATCATCGGGTCCAGCTCGGTGGCCGGGACGAACTCCAACACCTCGATTTCGCGGCTGCGCTCTTCGGGCAGCGTCGCGATGTCGTCGTCGGTGATCACCACCATGTGGCCGTCGTCGGATTCGTATGCCCGCGCGATATCGCGAAACTCGACAACTTCGCCGCATACCTCGCATACCCGCTTGTACCGGATGCGGCCGTTGTCCTTGGCGTGTACCTGATGAAACTTGATGTCGTGGTCCTCGGTCGCGCTGTACACCTTGACCGGGACGTTCACCAGCCCGAAAGAGATCGAGCCCTTCCAGATGGAACGCATGAAGCCAGTATGCCCATACCGTCATCCAGATAAGCGCCTAACGTTCCAGTTTCCTGCCGGTCACATACCACGTTTCGACGCGACCTGCCCCCTTGACTACGATTGCCCCGCGGGCCTGGCAATCGAATTCGCCGCTGACAAGGTCGAAGGTATTGCGGGTGATTTGGATGACGCCACTTTGGCCATGTGACTCCATACGGCTGGCCATATTCACGGTCTCGCCCCAAAGGTCGTAGATAAATTTTCGGCGGCCGATCACGCCCGCGACCACCGGGCCGGAATTGATGCCGATGCGAAAGGCGAGTCTTCGCCCGCCGAAAGTGCGCTTGCTGATTTCCCTTCGCATGTCGAGCGCGAAGTTGACCAGAGCCTGGGCGTGGTCAACGCGCGGGCGTGGCACGCCTGCGGCGACCATGTAACAGTCGCCGATCGTCTTGATCTTCTCCAGGTCGTACTTGTCGACGAGATCGTCGAAGCACTCGAACACGTCGTTGAGCAGGTCGACCAGGGTGAGCGGCAGCATCGTCGCCGCCATCGGGGTGAATTCGACGATGTCGGCAAACAGGATGCTGGCCTCGTCGTAGTGGGCGGCGATCGCGCGGGGTTCCGTCTTGAGCGCCTCTGAGATCTCCTTCGGCAGGATGTTGAGCAGCAGCATCTCCGAGCGTTCCTGGAAGAAGTTGCGGCGCCGGACGAAGTAATGCAGGAGCCCGAAGACGACCGCAATCACCGATCCGAGGTTGAGCACGAAGAACCACGTCACGAATGCGTCGGGCAGGTTGGCCGGCGTCAGATGGGGCTGCAGCAGCACAGTGGCAAGCAGCAGCGCGAGGAACCCGACGATCCAAAGCAGCGTCCGCCTGGGCTCTTCGAGCAACAGCGAACCGAGCGGACACAGTGCCGCCCAGATGATGACCACGCTGGATTGCCGAAAGCCACCAAGCGCGATCGTCACGAGCCACGGCAGAATCAGGATCAAGAGCAGTTGGGTGAAGCGATAGAACTTGAGATTGCGGGATACGGCGAACACAACCGTGTTCACCGGCGTGAAAACGGAGTAGAACGCGGGTGCGGCGGCGGCAAGTGGGGCGTGGACCAGTAGGTAGATCACGCTCCACAGCGCCGTGAGCGGTAAGGTCCCCGCGCAGAGCGCAACGGCGAGCCGTTTCTGCAAAGCGGTTTCGTCGTCATCGCTCGCCGTTGCGCCGATCGACGACAGCAAACCATTGCGCATAGTGACCCCTTGCTGACCGTTACATTAGCCGGGGTCCGGCAGGTCAGGCACCCGCCCGACCGACGGTCAGCGCCGCCGCATCGCCGGCCGCCTCAAGCGCTGCTGTCAGCGCATCCAGGTCGATCCCGGCAAGCTCGGCGCGTCGCTGCGCGCCCAACAAGCCTCGTCCCCACAGCGCGTCGATCAGGCCGACCATGAACGCGTCACCGGCGCCGACGGTGTCGACCACCTGCACCGGACGGGCCGCCACCCTGGCCACACCGGCCGCGCAGACCGCCGCCGCTCCCCGGTCACCCATCGTCACCGCGACGATAGACGGACCCAGCGCAAGCCAGGTTTGGGCAATCCGCTCGGGCGGACGGTCGGGGTCGATCCACCGCAGATCCTCCTCGCTGACTTTCACGATGTCGCTGCGCTCGACGAGATGCTCGATCCGTTGGCGCGCCAGATCTCGATCGACGATCAACGACGGACGGACATTGGGATCGAAGGTGATGGTGGCCGAGACATGGTAGGTGTCGACGAGCGCCGCGACAGCCAGGCAGCCCGGTTCCTGCACGGCGGCAATCGATCCGGTGTGGACGAAAAGCGGCGGCGCGACCGGCGGCGTTCCGGAAAGCCGCCAGTCCAGATCGAACACATAGTCGGCCGACCCGTCTTCGCCGACGGTCAGTCGCGCAGTCGCTGTCTGGCCGGCTCCTTGACTTCCCGAAACAAGCCGTACGCCTGCGGCATTGACGTACTCGGCGATCCGCTGGCCACGTGAGTCGTCACCGATCCGTGTCAAAAAGTCAACCTCGCGGCCCAGCCGGGACAGCCCGACCGCGACGTTGAGTGGGCTGCCGCCGACATGCTCGTCGTCGGTCTGCCCGTCCCGCTCGACGATATCGATCAGCGACTCGCCGATCACCAGCCCGCGCGTCATCGCAGTAACGCCTCCAAGGTCGCCCGAGCTCCGTTGCGGTGCAACGACTCCAACACCCAACGGTATGCCTGCACGAAGCGTGGCTGCTGGGCCAGATCCCCGAACACTGCGGTGATCTCGATGAACGCGGTGGGATGCTCGTGCTGCGACCGGGCGATCGGCACCAGCGAGTCGGCCAGCTGGTCCACCACCTCGGTCGGCTCGCCCCACTCGTTGACGCCCTCGGCGTAGCGAGCCCAGCTCGCCACCGTCGCTGCCGCAAACCGAACCGAGCCATCGCTGGCCAGGTTGTCGCAGATCACCGGAAGCAGCCATTTCGGGATACGGTCCGACGAGTAGGCGCACAGCCGCGCAACGGTGTCGCGCACGCCTGGGTTGGCGAACCGTTCGATCAGCGTGCGGCTGTAGTCATGTAGGTCGATCCCGGGCACGGGTGGCAGCGTTGGGATGGCCTCGAAATCGAAGTAGGCGAGCAAGAATTCGGCGAACAACGGATCACGCGCTGCGTCGTGGACAAACTCGAAGCCGCACAGATGTGCGAAGTAGCACAGGCACTGATGTCCCGCGTTGAGCAGTCGGAGCTTCATCGACTCGTACGGGCCGACATCGTCGACCAGCAGCACGCCCGCCTGCTCCAACGGCGGCCTGCCGTCGGCGAAGTCGTCCTCGAGGACCCAGGCGGTAAACGGCTCGGTCACCACCGGCCACCGGTCGGCGACACCGAAGTCGCGCCGCACCGCCGCGGCCATCTCCAATGTCGTGGACGGGGTGATCCGGTCCACCATCGAACTCGGGAACCGGACGTGTTCCGCCACCCACCCGGCGAGCGCGGGATCTCGTTGTTCGGCATGCGCGAGGATGGCGCACCGCGCGATCGCACCGTTGCTCTCGATGTTGTCGCACGACACGATTGTCGGTGCGGCGATGCCGCGGCCGCGACGCCTGGCCAGAGCCTCGGTGATCAATGCGAACGCGGGCCCGTCTGGGTCGCGGTAACCGCCCTCGGTGATGGTCAGCGAAATAATCCGGGTGGATGCTGCGGCCAGCAACTCCAACGCTGCCTCCGGATCGTCAGGAGCGTAGCGATAGTCGATGATCGAGCCGATCACTTGTGCGTCCCGGCTGCCGTCAGGGCTTTCCAGGATCAGCGTGTACAGCCCGTCCTGGTCACGCAGGACGTCGCGCATTGTCCAATCGCCCGGCATCACCCCTACCCCACAGATGCCCCACTCGCGCGCCAAGCCCCGCCGCAGCAATCGGTCGATGTACATGGCCTGATGCGCCCGGTGGAAGTGACCGGCCCCGATATGTGCGATACCGACGCTGACGCTGTCGCGGTCATAGTTGGGCGTAGCGATCGGCAGGCTTGTTAGCGCTGCGTTGTTCACGTTCATCGCGCTAGCCACCATTGGCCAACTCCTCCCCGGGCCACAGCCCGGATCGTCGTCGGGCTCGCAGCACCTCTCGACGGTACGACGACTGGGCTTCAACCCGGTGACGATGCCTACGTTAGCGGGGAATCTGCACCTGTCACAGTCGATAACATGAGGACATCAGCGAGAGCGCGCCACGAATCGGTTATCGCGGCTGCGCCGGCATCAATCAATTCCACACGGCGGCAATCCCGTTCGTCGGTTGGCACGAACATCACATTACCGACGGTGACGTAGCCGGCCGCGACCGCAGAGGTAACGCCCGCCACAGAATCTTCAATGGCCAGGCCCTGGTCGGCGTCGACATCCATTACCTGGCCGGCATGCAGATACACCGCGGGGTCGGGCTTGCTCGTCGGCACGGGAAGGGAGTCTTCCGCGCTGAAGCGCAGAGCCGCGGGGATGAGCGAATCGAGTCCGGTGGCGGCAAAACAGGCATCCAGCCGCTTGGCGGCGCTGGAGCTGACCGCTGCCAATGCATACCGCGACGCCAGGGCCTCCAATGGCGCAAGCACCTCTGGATCGGGTTTTAGGGTGGTGGCCAGATGCGCGGTGACCTGTTCTCGTTCTTGGCGCACCCACTGCTCGAGTTCGTCGGCGCACAACGCGCGACCGCTCGCGGCGTCGCTGCCTGAAGCGGCAACCGCTGCGGGACGGCCACGTGCCAGCGTCTGGTCGACGGGCACCTCGCACAGCACGGCCAGATCGATAGCAGTGCTGCGAAAGTTTTTGCCGACCGCCTGCTTGCGCAAATCCTCGGCGCTCAGGGGAGCGGTTACGCCGAATCTGGCTAGGAAGCGATTGGTCACCTCGACCGAGGCGGCGAATGCCGGTCTCTCGGAAGGGAAGAGGTTGTCATCAGCGTCACAGAGCAAGGTGGTGATGAGTGCAGGGTCGAACGGACGCACCATGCTTATTCCTCGGTTCATTACGACACCAGCTCCCGCGCATCGTCCCGCAACGCGCGACGCAGTGTGGGTAGCACACCGTGCTCGTCGATGTTCGCAATCATGTCGCCGAGGCACTCCGCGAAGGCGGGAATCAAGCGTAGTTCGGTGAAGATTTCGTGCCGCAGCAACGGATCGGGATTGTCGCCTGCCATGGTCGCCAACCTAGTCAGCGGTATCGCCTGCGAGTCTTCGATGCGGAATTTACGCCCCTTCAGGTCGTGGCCGCGCATATAACGGGCCCACCCGGCAACAGCCAACATCAGCAGGGTGTGCGGTCTGCCCTGCGCGATCGCCTCCTGCAGGGAGGGCAGCACAAACGACGATATTTTGCTCGATCCCCGTCGAGCCAACCGCGACAACTGGTCGCTCATCCGGGGATTGCTGAGCCGAGCGAGCAAGGTTTGGCGATAGCCGGGTGTGTTCATGCCGGGCACCGCCGGTAGCAGCGGCTGAATCTCGTCACGCATGAGCTGCTCGACGTAATCGAAGATGACGCCGTCCTTCATCGCCTGGTCGGTGCGCTGGTAGCCGGCCAGCGTGGCCAGACACGCGAGCGCGATGTGGGTTCCGTTGAGCATGCGGGTTTTGACTAGCTTGTGGTCGCTGACATCGGCCACGAATTGGGCACCGACCTCGTGCAGCGGCGGGCGGCCGTTGCTAAAGGTGTCCTCGATGACCCATTGGCAATACGGTTCGGTCAGCACCGGCCACTTGTCGGCGACGCCAAATGTCTGCTCGACGAACTGGCGCTCCGAGTTCGAGGTCTGCGGGGTGATGCGGTCGACCATGGTCGACGGGAATGCGACATGGGTGTCGATCCAGCGGGCAAGCCCGGGGTCTTTTAGCGCGGCGAACGACACCAGCGCGGTCCGTGCCGCTTGCGTGTTGTCGGGAATGTTGTCACAGCAGAGCACGGTGAACGGGGCAGTACCGGCGCGGCGACGCTGGTCGAGTGCCTCGGCCAGGTAGGCCCATGCGGTGGCAAAGCAATCCGACACTGCAAGATCGGCACGCACGTCGGGGTTGTCAGCGTCGAACTCACCGGTAGTTGGATTGAGAAAGTAACCGTTGTTGGTGATAGTCAGGCTGACCACGCGAGTTTGGGGATCAGCCAGAGCGGCGCGGACCGCAGCGCCGTCGTTCGGCGCGTAGTGCAGGGAGCCGATCGAGCCGACCACGCGGGCGGTTTGGCGGTCGTGGCCGCGTTGCACAACGGTGTAGAGCCCATCTTGAGCCGACAGCACATCTTTGACGTCGGGGGAGTGAAGACTGACACTGGTGACCCCCCACTCATGGGAAATGCCCAAGCAGGCAAGGTCATCGAAGTAAACGGCCTGGTGCGCGCGGTGAAAGTTGCCCGCGCCGATGTGAACTACGCCACGTTGAAGGGCCGACCGGTCATAAGTTGGCACGTCGATGCGGCGCGAATGCAGTTGCAGTGTCGCATTGCTTAAAGGAACGCCGGCCGAACGGCGCCAGGGAAGAACCATAGGAATCACATTGGGCATTGTCGTCTGTGCCCCATGGGTTCGCTCGTCTAACTCTTTAGTGTCCGGGTTAACAAGATCTTTACGGCGAACACGATAATCGGTGGTGAGAAGCCGTTTTCGGTGCTGGAACGCGTAAGTTAAATCACATGGCGCCGCAGGTGAAGCTGACCAACGCCGATAAAGTGATCTTTCCCACAACCGGAACCACCAAGGCAGACATCTTCGCTTACTACACCAGCATCGCCGAGGTGATGGTGCCGCACATTGCTGGCCGCCCGGCTACCCGCAAACGCTGGCCCAACGGCGTGAACGAGCCGTCGTTCTTCGAAAAGCAACTGGCGTCGTCGGCGCCCGCCTGGCTGCCCCGTGCCAGTGTGGCGCACCGGTCCGGGACGACGACCTATCCGATCATCGACAACGCGGACGGGTTGGCGTGGATCGCCCAACAGGCCGCACTCGAGGTACACGTGCCGCAGTGGCGGTTCGTCGCCGAGTGGACGCGGAAGGGCGAAGAACTCAAGCCCGGCCCGGCGACCCGTCTGGTGTTCGACCTCGACCCCGGCGAGGGTGTGACGATGGCTCAGCTCGCCGAGGTGGCCCGCGCTGTGCGCGACCTGATCGCCGACATCGGCTTGACCACGTTTCCGCTCACCAGCGGCAGCAAGGGGCTGCATCTCTACAGCCCGCTGGACAAGCCGGTAAGTAGCCGCGGCGCGGTGGTGTTGGCCAAACGTGTTGCACAGCAACTGGAAACGTCGATGCCCAAGCTGGTCACCTCGACGATGACCAAAAGCGTGCGATCGGGCAAGGTGTTCGTGGACTGGAGCCAGAACAACGGGTCGAAGACCACCATCGCGCCGTATTCGTTGCGCGGCCGGGAGTATCCGACCGTCGCCGCGCCGCGCAGCTGGGAGGAGCTCGACGACAAGAAGCTTCGCCAGCTGCGCTACGACGAAGTGCTGAAGAGGGTCGAGCGTGACGGAGATCTGCTGGCGCCGCTGGATGCCGATGTAAAGACCCCGGATCGGCTGACCAAGTACCGCAGCATGCGCGATGCGTCGAAAACACCCGAGCCGGTGCCAGGCGCCAAACCGTCTGCGGGTGAAGGTAATACATTCGTCATTCAGGAGCACCACGCCCGTCGGCTGCACTACGACTTTCGCCTGGAACGCGACGGCGTCCTGGTGTCTTGGGCAGTGCCCAAGAACCTGCCCGAAACCACCGCGGTCAATCACCTGGCGGTCCACACCGAAGACCATCCACTGGAGTACGGCGGCTTCGAGGGCAGCATCCCGAAGGGGGAGTACGGCGCCGGCAAGGTGATCATCTGGGATTCCGGCACCTATGACACCGAGAAGTTCCGCGATGACGGTGAAAAAGGGGAGGTCATCGTCACGCTGCACGGCCAGCGAATCTCCGGACGCTACGCGCTGATTCAGACCAACGGCGACCAGTGGCTGGCGCATCGGATGAAGGACCAGAACGTCTTCCAGTTCGACGAACTGGCCCCGATGCTCGCCACGCACGGTTCGGTGGCGAGCCTGAGAGCGTCGCAGTGGGCGTTCGAGGGCAAGTGGGACGGCTACCGGCTGCTCGTCGACGCCGATCACGGCACGGTACGGCTGCGGTCACGCAGCGGGCGTGACATCACCAAGGAATTCCCCCAATTAGCCTCCGTGGCTGATGATCTCGGCGACCACCACGTCGTGCTCGACGGAGAAGTCGTCGCCCTGGATGCTTCCGGTGTGCCGAGGTTCA
>Ga0070763_10000411_pt1 | contig 11535 bp, 14 predicted proteins | sample HubBroMetageWRM3_FD_67279 | JGI IMG/M metagenome (GOLD analysis project Ga0070763, IMG submission 67279) | Warmed soil microbial communities from the Hubbard Brook experimental Forest, New Hampshire - Hubbard Brook CCASE Soil Metagenome WRM 3 | ecosystem: Environmental > Terrestrial > Soil >... | reverse complement strand
CTCCGGCGCGCCATGTTGACCGCCAAGCTCGCCGGCCTGACCGTCGACGAAGAATCGTCTTTGCTCGCCGAATGGGATTACGGTTCCTACGAGGGCGTGACAACCGCCCAGATCCGGCAATCACAGCCCGATTGGACGATCTGGACGCACGGCTGCCCGGACGGGGAAACCGTCGCGCAGGTCAGCGACCGCGCGGACCGGGCCGTCGCGCTGGCGCTCGAGCAGATGGCATCGCGTGATGTGGTGTTCGTGGGTCACGGCCACTTTTCCCGCGCCGTGATCACCCGCTGGGTGGAGCTACCGCTGATTGAGGGCAGCCGCTTCGCCATGGGCCCCGCGTCCATCGCGATCTGCGGCTTCGAACACGGGATCCGCCAGCTGAGCGCACTGGGCTATCCGCATCCGAATGACGACTGAACCACCGTTCGTGCTGCGCGGGCCGACCGGCGCCCTCGTCGCCGACGGCGTGCAAGCCTGCTACAGCGACGTGGCCGCCGCGCAAACGGCGCTGCGTTCGGAGTCAGTGCCAATAGTGCTGGGCGCGTTAGCTTTTGACGTCCACAGTCCCGCCGCGTTGATGGTGCCACATTCGGTGCGACGCACTGACGGACTGCCCGACTGGCCGACCGTCCCGCTGCCGGCCGTGCACGTCGCCGAAGCGGTTCCCGCGCCCGAGGAGCACCGCGCGCGGGTTCGACGCGCCCGCGAACAGCTGACCGCTGCGGGCAGCACCCTGCAGAAGGTGGTGCTGGCTCGCGCGTTGCGGCTGGCCGCCGATGCTCCACTGGACGGCAGGATCATCCTGCGCCGATTGGTCGTGGAGGACCCTGCCGCCTACGGATATCTGGTCGACCTGTCAGCGGCGGGCGGCGAGTACTCCGGGATGGCCTTGGTCGGCGCCAGCCCGGAGCTGCTGGTGGCACGCGACGGCGACCGGGTGACGTGTCGGCCCTTCGCCGGTTCTGCGCCGCGTGCCGCCGATCCCGGGATCGATGCTGCTGCCGGCGCCGCACTGGCCGCTTCCGCCAAGGATCGCCACGAGCACCAATTGGTGATCGACACCATGGTCGACGCCTTGCGTCCCTTGTGCAGCGAGTTGACGATCGCCCCTACGCCGGAGTTGAGCCGCACCACGGCGCTCTGGCATCTCAGCACACCGATCAATGGGCGACTGCGCGACACATCGACGACGGCAATGGATTTGACGTTGGCGCTACACCCCACACCCGCGGTCGGGGGGGTGCCCGCCGGCGCCGCCGCCGAACTGATCAGCACGCTGGAGGGCGACCGCGGCTTCTACGCCGGCGCTGTCGGCTGGTGCGACGCGCGCGGTGACGGACGGTGGGTGGTCTCCATCCGCTGCGCGCAGCTCGCAGCTGACCGCCGTACTGCGCTCGCCCACGCCGGTGGCGGCATCGTCGCCGAGTCCGATCCTGATGACGAAGTTGCCGAGACGACAACGAAATTCCTCACTATTTTGTCGGCGCTGGGAGTTGATCCGTGACCGCGCACATCCGCCGAGCCATACCTGCCGATGCCGCCGCGATCACCGCGATGATCCACGGGCTGGCCCGCTTCGAACGAGCGGCCGATCAATGCACTGTGCTCGAAAAGCAAATCAGCACAGCACTTTTCGATAGACCCTCCACGCTACGGGCACACGTCGCCGAGGTAGATGGCGAAGTCGCCGCGATGGCCCTGTGGTTCCTCAGCTTCTCGACCTGGGACGGCGTTGAGGGCGTGTATCTGGAGGACCTGTACGTGCGTCCACGATTTCGCCGTCTCGGCCTGGCCCGCGGGCTGCTGACGGCACTGGCAAGGGAGTGCGTGGACAACGGCTACACCCGGCTGTCGTGGTCGGTGCTGAACTGGAACACCGATGCGATTGCCCTCTATGAGGCCGTCGGCGGTCAGCCGCAGAGCGAGTGGACCACCTATCGGCTGTCCGGCCCGAAACTCTCGGAGCTGGCCGGGCCCCGCTGATCCGCGCCGGCGACGATGCAGAGCGGAGCGATGAGGAGGAGCGGCGCTTATGACCCGCCGGCGACGATGCAGAGCGGAGCGATGAGGAGGAGCGGCGCTTATGACCCGCCGGAGACCCAGCGCACGGCGGCCGGACTGAACAGCAACGCCAACACGGTCAGCGCGATGATGCCCACCGGGATCCCGACCAGCACGCGATGAGAATCCACGGCCAGGTACCAGGCAACTGGCAGCAGCAACAGCTCGGCGAACACCGCCAGCCCGCGACCCCAGCGCCTGCCGACCAGCAATGCGCACCCGGCGGCGAGAACAGCCCCACCGACCAGAGCGAACCACGCTGCGGTGCCGAAGCCGTTGACCACCCGCTGATCTGCACCGCCGAGCGCCCGGAATAGCAGAACCGCGGCCACCACCAACCCGGTCGCGCCCTGCAGAGCAACGATCAGTCCGGCGCCTCGGACCGCGGCCGGAGCAGGTGGGCCCACCTGCTTGCGGCGGATACTCACAGCGCCAGCGTAATCACCGCCTCCCGTAGGCTTTGGCATCATGCGCGCCGTGCTGATCGTCAACCCCACCGCGACGTCGACCACCACAGCGGGGCGCGACTTGCTGGCACACGCTCTCAAGAGCCGCCTCGAGCTGACCGTCGAGCACACCGCGCACCGCGGCCATGCCGGCGAAATCGCGCAGGCCGCCGTGAAGGACGGGGTGGATTTGGTCGTCGTGCACGGCGGCGACGGCACGGTCAGCAATGTGGTCAACGGCCTGCTCGGCCCTCCCGGTGAGTTGCCTAACGGCCATGTCCCGGCGCTGGCGATAGTCCCGGGTGGCTCGGCGAACGTGACGGCGCGGTCACTGGGAATCCCACCAGGCCCGGTTGACGCCACCAACCAGCTGATCTGGCTGCTGGACAGATACGGACAGCAAAAGGCGTGGCGCCGGATCGGGCTGATCGACTGCGGTGAGCAGTGGGCGGTGCTCAACGCCGGCATGGGCGTCGACGCCGAAGCAGTCGCCGCCGTGGAGGCCAAAAGGGACAAAGGCGTCAAGGTCACGCCAGCGCGCTATATCCGCGCGGCGGTGCGCGCTACGGTGGCCTACTCCCGTCGTGAACCGAGGCTGACCGTGCATCTGCCCGGGCGGGAGCCGATCTCGGGGGTCTACTTCGTCTTCGTGTCCAACTCGAGCCCGTGGACCTTCGCCAACGACCGGCCGATGTACACCAATCCCGGCACCACCTTCGAGTCAGGCATGGGAGTGTTCGGCATCACCCGTTTGAAGGTGGTGCCGAGCCTGCGACTGGTCGGGCAGATGTTCGCCAAGCAGCCCAAGCTCGAAGGCAACCAGCTCGTCCGCGACGACGATGCCGCCTGGGTGCGGGTCACCTGCGCCGACCCCCCGATGGCCAGCCAGTTCGACGGCGACTACCTCGGCGTGCGGGAGCAGATGACGTTCCGCGAGGTTCCGGACGCGCTGGACGTCGTCGCTCCACCCCGCAACATAAGGCCAACTTAAGGCTCTGACCTGCGATAAGCACCGGACTGACACAAAAAGGCTGGTCAGAAGGGTCGATGTGTAGTACAAACGATTAAGGGATTTGGTAACAGATCGCCAAGTGAGATTGCCCACGGACCAACGGGCTCTCTTGACATCTGTTGAGCCTGTGAAACGATCGAATGAACACTTGCAACGGTACGGAAACATTTCTTGTGCCTGCGTTAACAGCCGAAGAAAAATACTCGTGCGCCCTGCTGCGCACACAGTGAGGAGTAACGACTTATGGATTGGCGCCACAACGCGGTGTGTCGCGATGAGGACCCGGAGCTGTTCTTCCCCGTCGGGAACAGCGGACCGGCGCTCGCGCAGATCGCTGACGCGAAACTGGTCTGTAACCGCTGTCCGGTGACCACCGAGTGCCTGTCTTGGGCGCTGAACACCGGTCAGGACTCCGGTGTATGGGGCGGAATGAGCGAAGACGAGCGACGTGCACTGAAGCGTCGCAATGCCCGGACGAAGGCCCGAAGCGGGGTCTGACCCGGGTTTTAGTCGCGTCAACGGTGCGGCCCCGACGAACTGTCGGGGCCGCACCGTTGTGTGCGGCACTATTGCGCGGCCCGGACGCGACGACCGATCGGGACGCGTAACACCACGTCGGTTCCGCCTTCGGGGGCGCCTTGCATGTGTAGCGAGCCGTCCAGTTCCGCGGACACCAGCGTCCGCACGATCTGCAGACCCAGCCGGTCGGACTGCTCGACGCTGAACCCCTCGGGTAGCCCGCGGCCGTTGTCGTGCACCACCACGTCGAGCCAACGCGCCGAACGTTCGGCACGAATGGTCACGCCGGCCGCGGGTTCGCGCGCTGCCGGGTCGAACGCATGCTCGATGGCGTTTTGGACGAGCTCGGTGATCACCATGATCAGCGCGGTCGCACGATCGGAGTCCAGGACGCCGAGCATGCCGGTCCGGTCTATCCGGGTCGGCGTGTCCACCGTCGCCACGTCGTTCATGATCGGCAGGATCCGGTCGATCACCTCGTCGAGGTTGACTTCCTCATCCACCGACATCGACAGCGCGTCGTGGACCAACGCGATCGACGACACCCGGCGTACCGACTCGATGAGCGCCTCTCGACCCTCGGCGTTGGTCGTCCGGCGGGCCTGCAGGCGCAGCAGCGCCGCGACGGTCTGAAGGTTGTTCTTCACCCGGTGATGAATCTCCCGGATCGTGGCGTCCTTGGAAATCAGCGCGCGGTCTCGGCGCTTGACTTCGGTGACGTCACGAACCAGCACCGCAGCGCCGGCTGCCGAGCCGTGGACCATCAGCGGCAGCGTCCGCAGCAGGACGGTGGCACCACCGGCGTCGACCTCGATACGCATGCTGGCACCCCCGGCCAGGGAGTTGAGCACGTGCTCGGCGAGTTCACGGGCCTCGAAGGGATCAGAGATCAGCGGACGCGTGACCGCGATCAGGTTGTGGCCCTCCAACTCCGAGGTCAAGCCCATCCGATGGTAGGCCGACAGCGCGTTCGGGCTAGCGTAGGAGACGACTCCATTAACGTCGAGTCGGATGAAGCCGTCACCGGCTCGCGGGCTGGAGCGCGACATCGCCAGGTCTCCCACGTTGGGAAAGGTGCCCTCGGAGAGCATGGTGACGAGGTCCGCAGCGCAGTCGATGTAGGCAGTCTCCAATGGGCTTGATTTATGAGTGTCCCCGACAGCCTTCTGATGTGTCAGCACCGCGACCACCCTGTCGCCGTGCCGCACCGGCACGGCTTCGATGTTCAGTCCAGTTTGCTGCCACGAATACTGTTGGCCTGCATCGCTTTCCAGACCGATAGTGCCGGACTCAAACGCCGCCGCGATGAGCGGCATCTCGTCGGCGCCGAAGACGGTACCGACTGCGTCCCGCAGTAGAACCGTCGGGGCGGTATTCGGTCGGCACTGCGCGACGCACACCAGCGAACCGTCATCGCGGCGGACCCACATCAGGTAATCAGCAAACGAAAGGTCGGCGAGCAGCTGCCACTCGCCGACCACCGCGTGCAAGTGGTCGACGGCGCTCCCCGGCAGCATGGTGTGTTCGGCGAGAAGGTCACCGAGAGTGGACATCGGCGACTCCCGCCAAGACGTTCAGACGAGCCAATGGCTAGCTGATCACGGCGATAAGGTCGCCGGCCTGGATGACGTCTCCGACCGAAACACTGACCTTGCTGATCGTGCCGGCAACCTCGGCCAGGACCGGGATCTCCATCTTCATCGATTCCAGCAGCACCAACGTGTCACCCGCGCCGATCTGGTCGCCCTCGTGGACGACGACTTCGAGCACGCTGGCCACGATCTCTGCGCGGACGTCCTCGGCCATCATCACCCCGTTCGTCAACAAGCCGGTGTTTTCGCAATGCTGCCGTTCCATCGAACCACAACCAGTTCACCTGGACGCGAGGGAGTGAGTCCTACCGTCGGGTCGTGTCGGCGCCGATAGTGCAGGTCGGCCGCTGTAGCGCGCGGGAGAAAGGGGCCGGCTGATATCGCGGAGATATCAGTAAGCAAACTCCAAGATTACTAAGCGAATCTATAGAGTTCGTCCCGTGATCGTGTCGTGTTGTTCCTGTGACATTTGAGCAGCATTGTTTCCAGAGTGATTGGAGTGTCTGATGCGCATTTAGTGCTTCAGCCGAACTTGAGGGGAATTCCGTTGTCCGAGAATATGTTTGCGAAACCGACAGTTCGACGCCCAATGTCCCGAGTGAAAGTCGGCATCGGGGCTGCGCTGGCAGCAATCGCCACCATCGGACTTGGCGCCGGGGTCGCCGCGGCCGCGCCCCAGCAACCATTCCTTGCCGACGGCCCACTGCCCATTCCAGGCCTCGGTGGGGCCGGGGACGGTGGTGCCGGCAGCGCCGTGAGCATCGCCAATTCACTCTTCGGCTCACTGAGCGGTTTGATGAATAACGTCATCCCCGGCAGCGGGGACCTGTTGATGCCGGCCAGCAGTGCCCTCACGCCCGGCGGCCTCGGAGGAATGCCCGGCGGCCTGCCAGGCGGCCTTCCCGGAGGAATGCCCGGTGGCCTCCCGGGTGGAATGCCCGGCGGCGTGCCCGGTGGTCTCCCAGGCGGCTACCCCGGCGGCCTGCCAGGCGGCCTCCCCGGACAAACCCCCGGCGGCCTGCCCGGCTACCCCGGCGGCCTCCCAGGCCAGACGCCCGGCTACCCCGGCGCGCTCCCCGGCCAGACCCCCGGCGGATTCCCAGGCCAGAACCCTGGCTATCCCGGCGGTCTCCCAGGACAGACGCCCGGTGGGCTCCCCGGCCAGACCCCCGGTTATCCCGGCGGCCTCCCAGGACAGACGCCCGGTGGGCTGCCCGGCCAGACGCCCGCGCTACCGGGGCAGACGCCCGCGCTACCGGGGCAGACGCCCGCGCTACCTGGGCAGACGCCGCCGGTGCCTGGTCAGACAGTGGGGATTCCCGGACAGACAACGGCGATGCCGGGGCAGCCGTTGCCGGTGCAGCCTGCTGGGGTCATGCCAGTGGGCACGGGGTCGATTGCGTAGCCCCCGGGTTACGCAACACCCGACGCATGAAAGACTGGCCTGCAGAGACATCTGCCAGGAGGATCAGTTATGGCCAAGCGAGGCCGCAAGAAGCGTGACCGCAAGTACAGCAAGGCCAACCACGGTAGGCGCCCCAACTCCTAGTCAGGCGGGGCGGCTACCGTCGGATGATCGTGGTCCGGCTGATCTCTAGCCGTAGCCGCTCACGCAGGCCCTCCGGGGCTTTCTCGCCGCGGCACTTGCTCGCGATCAACACCTTGATTCGCTCCTCCAGACCGTAGAACTGCAGGCATGGCGGGCATTCCTCGAGGTGCTTCCGTAGTTTTTCCCGATTCTCCGCGGTGCATTCGCCGTCCAGCAATGTCCATACCTCGGCGATCACCTCGGCACACTCGGCCTTCATGCGCGCATCAGCACCCGCCGCGGGGTCGCCCGGGCCGGAGGTGGGCGAAAACTCGGTCATGACGACACCTCCTCGGGCGCCTGATCGCCCCGGATGAAACCCCGGTCCTTGGCCACATCGGTCAGCAACTCACGGAGTTGGCGTCTGCCGCGATGCAGTCGCGACATCACCGTGCCGATCGGTGTATCCATGATTTCGGCGATCTCCTTGTACGGGAAACCCTCCACGTCCGCGTAGTACACCGCCATCCGAAATTCTTCGGGCAATGCCTGTAGCGCCTCTTTTATTTCGGTGTCCGGCAGCGCCTCAAGCGCCTCGACCTCGGCAGAGCGCAAGCCGGTTGAGGAGTGCTCGGCGGTGGCCGCCAACTGCCAGTCGGTGATCTCGTCGGTCGGATACTGCGCCGGCTGCCGCTGCTTCTTGCGGTAGCTGTTGATGTAAGTGTTGGTCAGGATGCGGTAGAGCCACGCCTTGAGATTGGTGCCCTCTTTGAACGACCGAAATCCCGCGTAGGCCTTGACCATGGTTTCCTGAAGCAAATCCTCGGCATCGGCCGGATTCCGGGTCATCCGCAGCGCGCCGCCGTATAGCTGATCCAGCAGCGGAATCGCGTCGCGCTCGAAGCGCGCGGTCAGCTCCGCGTCGGTCTCGTCCCGGCGGCTACGCCCAGCGGTGTCCGAGACTTCCGAGACGGCTGAGACGTCTGAGGCGTCCGCGATCTCCGACTCGGTCGCGCCATCGATGTCGGCCATGTTGAGTAACGCAGTCCCTTCTGTCGGGATGCCGGTGAACAAGTCCATCAGCACCGGACCCGTCTGGCACCCGGCCAACCGCTGTTCGCCGATGAGGCTCGTCGCCGTTGACATCCGACTCCCCTTCCCAATCTAAAGGCTGCGACCGACAGTGTCTGCTTCGCACCACTCAACAGCAATAACCGCCTCGCTATTTCCGGTCCGTTTCCACCGGCATCGACGACGCAATCCGGGCCGCCGATTCAGGCGGGTTGTGAGCAGCGTTACTGTGACGCTCATGTCCTTGAAAGCCAAGACCATGTTCATCTCGGGTGCCAGTCGCGGAATCGGCCTGGCCATCGCCAAGCGGGCCGCCCAGGACGGCGCCAACATCGCCCTGATCGCCAAGACCGCCGAACCGCACCCCAAGCTGCCGGGCACGGTGTTCACCGCTGCGAAAGAGCTCGAAGAGGCCGGCGGCCAAGCGCTGCCGATCGTCGGTGACGTCCGCGACCCGGACTCGGTCGAGGCCGCAGTAGCCAAGACCATCGAGCAGTTCGGCGGCATCGACATTTGCGTGAACAACGCGTCGGCGATCAACCTGGGCTCCATCAGCGAGGTGCCGATGAAGCGGTTCGACCTGATGAACGGCATCCAGGTGCGCGGCACGTATGCGGTGTCTCAGGCGTGTATCCCGCATCTGAAGGGCCGGGAGAACCCGCACATCCTGACGCTGTCGCCGCCGGTGCTGCTCGGAAAAGAGTGGTTGAAGCCGACGGCCTACATGATGGCCAAGTTCGGCATGACGCTGTGCGCGCTGGGCATGGCCGAGGAGCTGCGTGACGACGGCATTGCGTCCAACACGCTGTGGCCGCGCACGCTGGTGGCCACCGCTGCGGTGCAGAACCTGCTCGGCGGCGACGAGGCGATGGGCCGCGCCCGCAAGCCAGAGGTGTACTCCGACGCGGCCTACGTCATCCTCAACAAGCCCTCCCGTGAGTACACCGGCAACACGCTGCTGTGCGAAGACGTGCTGGTGGACTCCGGTGTCAAAGACTTGTCGGTGTACGACTGCGTGCCCGGCGGCAAGCTCGGCGTCGACTTCTGGGTGGACGGCGTCAACCCGCCGGGGTACTCGGGTCCCTAGGGGTCACTGACATGGCCGGCGCTGCGACACCGGCTCTTGCGGCTCTCATCGCTGCCGGTGTGCCGCATGAGGTCGTGAAATTCGACCACGATCGCCGAGAACGCTCGTTCGGCGTCGAGGCGGTCCACGCGCTGACCACGGATGGCAGCATCGTGGCAGGGCAGATCTATAAGACCCTGATCATCGCGGTGCCGCACGGATTCGGCGTCGCGATACTGCCGGCGTCGTCGAAATTGTCGCTGAAGGCGGCGGCTGCTGCCTTGGGGGTGACCAAAGCCAGCATGGCCGAACCCGCCGCCGCACAGCGGGCCACCGGCTATGTGCTCGGTGCTGTATCGCCGTTTGGGCAGCGCGCGCTGCTGCCCACCGTCGTCGACTCCAGCGCGCTGGCCTGGGGCCGGGTGTACTGCAGTGCGGGCCGACGCGGATGGGACGTCGCGGTTGCGCCCGCTGATCTGGTCCGGCTTACCGGCGCGGTCACCGCGGAGATTCGGGCTTGAGCGGAAGTTCGAGATCCGAGACGACAAGGCGATATCCGAGATCGAGCTGCGGCTTGTCGAGAAGATCGGCGTGGCGATCTGTCCACGCGCCCGTGGCGAGGTCGGAGCCTAGCCGCGACAATCCTTCTCGCAGTGGAGGTTCGGCCATCAGTGCGAACATCGAGATCCCGGCACGGACTTCGGCGTCGAGATAGGCGTGTGGGCGACGCCAGTATGCGCCGCCGAATCCATCAGCGCAGTCGTAAGGAATCGGGACCGTCTGGATCGATGCATTGCCCAGCAGCGACAGCAGTTTGGTGATCGGCACGGCCAGATGCATGTCCATCTCCGCGGCGGCAGGCAGGTATTCGCGCAGCAACCAGAACTGACGAAAGACGGTGTGGTCCCACGTGAGGATGACGATGCGCCGGCGGGCGATGCGGATCATCTCGGCGAGGCCGGCGTCGACATCTGACCAGTGGTGGACGGTCAGGACTGCGAGCGCGGCATCGACGGCGTTTGCGCAAATAGGCAAGTGTTCGGCAACAGCACGCACCACCGGCGCGGCGCCGCCCCTGCGTTGCCTGATCATGACCGTGCTGGGTTCGACGGCGACGACGGTGTTCGACGGTTCGTAGGAGCCGGTCCCGGCGCCGATGTTCGCGATCGTGGCCATACCCTGTAGCGCCTGGTCGACGAGCGTGCCGATCCGTGGATCCGGTTGGCGCGTCGCCGAATACGTGCGTCCGGCTCGGTCGTATCGAATCAACGACCGGCCAGCATGGTGTGCACGCTGTCGGCGAACGCGGCGGTGGTGAAGCAGGTGGGTTCGGCGAATTCCTCGATGGTGAGCGCGTCGTTCCAGCCGGCGTCGGCGGCGGCCCGCAGCAACGGCTTGGTCATCGCCACCGCGTGTGCCGGCATGGCGGCGACTCGTGAGCACCAATCGTCGGCAGTCGCGAGCAGACTGTCGTGCTCGACGACCTGCTGCACGAGGCCCAACCGTTGTGCGGTTCGGGCATCGATGTGTTCCCCGCTCAAGTAGTAGGCGAGCGCACCCTGGTAGCCGAGCCGGCGGGTCAACGCCCAGCTGGTGCCGACCTCGGGAATCAGACCCAGGCGGCCGAACGCGGGCACGATCACCGCGCGCTCGCTGGCGATGGTGAGGTCGCAGGTCAACGCCCACGCCAGGCCGACTCCGGCCGCCGGGCCGTTGAGCGCGGCCACGAAGATGGTGTCCGACCCGGCGATCAGCCGGGCGATACCCCCGAACTCGCGGCGGATCCAGCGCCAGACGTCGGCCACACCCTCGGGTTGGCCCAGCTGCTCGGTCGCCGCACGCATCATCTTCAAGTCGCCACCAGCGCTGAAGCCCGGGTCGGCACCGGTGAGCACCACACTGCGAATGTCGGTATCGGCAACGAGGGCATCAAGCGCTCGCCGTAACTGCCGCACCAGCGGCGCGGAAAGCACGTTGAGCCGGTCGGGTTCGTCGAAGGTCACGACCGCCCGGTCACCGCGATGCTCGACGCGGATCCGGCGTGGCGCCTCGGGGTCATCGCCGTCGGCGACCATGCTGCGGTAAAGCGATTCTGCTGCACTCATCAGTCGTCCTCCTCGATATCATTGGCCCGCAATGCCTTCCACGCGGCATCGGCGAAGGTCCTGGCCACCCCGCGCGGCATTCTGGGTTCGTCGCCGGCAATCCAGTTCCGGCTGAATTCCTGTGCCGGACCGAAC
>Ga0070763_10000410_pt1 | contig 11541 bp, 14 predicted proteins | sample HubBroMetageWRM3_FD_67279 | JGI IMG/M metagenome (GOLD analysis project Ga0070763, IMG submission 67279) | Warmed soil microbial communities from the Hubbard Brook experimental Forest, New Hampshire - Hubbard Brook CCASE Soil Metagenome WRM 3 | ecosystem: Environmental > Terrestrial > Soil >... | reverse complement strand
TGGTCGGCGACTTCGACCTTGCCGAAGAGTCTGCGCAAGAAGCGTTTGCGGCCGCTGTTGACCAATGGCGCGTCTCTGGCGTCCCTGAGCTTCCGCGAGCATGGATCATTCAGACGGCTCGACACAAGGCCATCGACCGCATCCGGCGCAATGCAAGGTTCGAGGAAAAACTCGAATCATACGCCACTTCGGGGTTGGTTCGCACCGTAGAAGAACCTGACTACGACACCAGCGAAATTCCCGACGATCGCCTTCGCCTGATCTTCACCTGTTGCCACCCGGCCCTCGCCCTGGAAGCTCAAGTGGCTCTGACCCTTCGCACACTGTGCGGCTTGGAGACGGACGAAATTGCGCGGGCGTTTCTCGTGCCCGAGCCGACTATGGCGCAGCGGCTGGTTCGTGCGAAGCGCAAGATTCGTGACGCCGGCATACCGTACACGGTGCCCGAGATGAACGACATGGCTGCCCGGGTCGAAGCGGTGCTGACCGTCCTCTATCTCGTCTTCAACGAAGGTTATGCGGCCACTCGAGTCGGGCCGCTGGTGAGGACTGACCTTTGCGCCGAGGCCATCCGATTGGGGCGCCTGGTCAGATGGCTGATGATGCCGGAGCCCCCAGCGGAAGCCACGGCTCTGGTCGCACTCATGCTGCTTCACGACGCACGGCGCGAGGCCCGTGTCGACGACGTCGGCGATATCGTAGTTCTCGAAGAACAAGATCGCAGCCGCTGGGATCAAGCGCAGATTGCGGAAGCGTTGCCGCTGGTCGACGAGGCTTTGCATGGCGGCGCCGGTCCGTTCGCTGTGCAGGCGGCGATCGCAGCTGTGCATTGTCAAGCGGCTAGACCTGAAGACACGGATTGGCCGCAGATCGTGCGTCTCTATGATCTTCTCGAGCGAGTGCAGCCGTCTCCCATCGTGTCACTGAACCGGGCTGTAGCCGTGGCGATGGCGGACGGTCCCGGACCGGGACTTGCGTTGATTGACGGGCTGGCCGAAAACAACGGCCTGGCCAACTATCACCTGCTGCATGCCGCGCGCGCCGATCTGCTGCGCCGCCTGGGCTCTCCAGGCGAAGCGGCGGAGAGCTACCTGCGGGCCCTCGCGCTGGTCACGAATGATAGCGAACGCCGATTTCTCGAGCGGCGACTGCGGCAGGTTCAATCTCAGGTCGCGTAAAACTGGTTCAAGGGTTCATGCGAGGAAGGGTGCTTCGCTTCGCAGATATCTTGGGCGGCTGCCCTGCGATTCAGCAATCGTGAATCCGCAATGAAGCTCAAGACAACTCTTCAATGCACGAAGAGCGTAAAGCGCATCATCCAAAGCTTGCTCTTCTTCAATATTGCCTGCGGAAGCATAGAACAGCTCTCTTACCCTGTCTAAGATTGCGCGTTCCGCCTGCGCGATACGTGCCGACATTTTCTCATCATTGGCTTCCATCAAAGCCGCAACATACAGCTCTCTCCATGTCCAGTCTCGTGGCGAAGGGTTTCGCGACGTAGCCATATCGGTTCTCCGTCCGTTGTGCGGGGTAGAAGGTTCAGAATTACTGCACGCTCGGGCCGCCTGCAATACAGTCAATCCTGTAGGCGTCTCACCTATCGTGAGTGTATGAGGGTTCATTCTCGAAGGCCCGAGTACAACGTTTTCGAATGCCGGCCGCATCGTGGAATAAGCAACCTGCGCTCAACCCTTCCTCATCGAACGCGCCGGATAGACGAAAAGAGTGCGCCCACCCATGGCCAGGCTGTCCTGCCGTGCACTTGCTTGCTGTCTTCGCTGTATATCACTTGCCCTTTGCGGTTGTTGAGGAGGGGGAAGCAGTTCCAGTTTCCCGACTGGCTCCGTTCCACTTACCGTCCAAGCCAATGGTGGTGGCGGTGCATATGAACGCTCTTTTTGGGGCGCTTGGTATTTGCCATCTTGGCGTGTTTTCCGGAGGGACTTGGCCCGGGGATCTCTCAACCGGAGATCGGGCGGACAGGAATAGCCGCCACGGCCAAGAGCAAACGATGAGAAGTTCTCAATCCATTGAGCTCACGAATCCGTATGGCTGGCAAAGATCGGAAACGGGCGACTAAACGTCCGATGTCAATCGCCCTCAATAATTCCTCGAAACCGCACTATCGATGCACCAGTGAAATCCTATCCCGGCCTACAGGCTTTCCTGACCTAAGCCGAGCCTCCCCGATGCATCCAATCAGTCGAAGAAAGGGGGCTACCCTTGGCAAACGGAAACGTAATTATTGAAAGGCCAGCACGGCCGAACAAGCCATCCCCATTACTTCCCGGTGCGCGCACCGATGCGGCGGGAAAAGCGATAAACAATGTAATTCTGTTGTCGCTCCCGGATGAAGAATACAACCTGCTCCGGCCTCATCTGGAGCCGGCAGACCTGCCGCAGTACGACATCCTGCATGAGCCCGGAGAGAAGATCGATTTCGCATACTTTCTCAATGAAGGCATGACCTCCCTGGTTGCGCTCAGCGCCGATGGCAGGAGTGTCGAAGTCGGCATTGTCGGCAGGGAAGGGATGGTAGGGATGTCGCTCACGGTAGGCCTGCTGCGAGGGACCTTTCGCGCAATAATGCAGATGTCCGGAAGTGGAGTGCGCATACGGTCGGACGTTTTTCAGGAGATTCTCCTTTGCGCTTCGACGCTGCAATCAGAACTCAGCCGATTCGCCCTGATGCACGGGATGCAAGTCGCCCAGCTCGCAGCCTGCAACCGGTTGCATGAGATCGAGCAACGCCTGGCGCGCTGGCTGCTAATGTGCCAGGACCGTGTGGATTCTCCTGTGCTCCCCTTAACCCACGAATTTCTCGCGCAGATGCTGGGTACGGGACGTCCGAGTGTGAGTTTGGCTGCGGGGGCTCTGGAAAACGCCGGGCTGATTGAAAACCTGCGAGGTACGGTGAAGATCTTGAACCGCAAGAGCCTCGAAGGGGCGGCGTGCGAATGCTATGGAGTCGTCCAGCACTTTAACGGCGGGATGGGGTTAAGATAATCCATTGAGCCCTCTCCGTTCGCTGTCGAACAGACAAGCTTCCTTGTCGGCCACTAGCCTACGCCCACCTGTCCAAACATATCGGAAGCTTGCGAAAGCTTGCAAGGGAGCGGCGTGGAACGTACAAATAGCCGAAAAGAACGAAGAAGTATACGAACTGATTCCACAGGAGACCCGGTCCAGAACTCAATCCTGAGGTTTATTCCAGAAAACGAGTACAGCTTGCTTCGGGACTATTTGGAGCCACTGGATCTGCCGCCCCAGCACATCCTCCATGAAGCGGGTGCGAAGATCGACTATGCATATTTTCTGAATGACGGCATGGCTTCGCTGGTGGTGCTTACGAGCGACGGAAGAAGCGTAGAGGTGGCAATCGTCGGCAAGGAAGGTATTGTAGGCACGCCCCTCGTGGTGGGCCTGAACCGTGGTCCACATCGGGCAATCATGCAAATCGTCGGAAGCGGGCTGAGAGTGAAATCGGCAGTATTGATGGATACGCTGCGCTCGGCGCCACAGATGCGGCTGATATGGAACCGGTATGTGCTGATCCAGGGACTGCAGGTCGCCCAGATCGCAGCCTGCAACCGTCTACATGAGATCGAGCAGCGGCTGGCCCGCTGGCTGCTGATGTGCCAAGACCGGATCGACTCGGAAGTACTCCTGGTAACTCACGAATTCCTGGCGCAGATGCTCGGCACGGGACGGCCCAGTGTCAGTCTGGCGGCGGGAATTCTGCAACGTTGCGGCCTGATCGAGAACGCCCGTGGCACGGTGACAATCCTGAATCGCACAGGACTGGAAAATGCCGCCTGTGAATGCTATTTCGCCATGAAACACTTCAACGGTGCCCCGGATATGCCCTGAGCGGCGCCGATTGTACGGCATCGAACAGACATGAATTCCTGCAGCGGCTATCGTCTGCGTTATAGCGGTACCGATAAAAGGAACCATTTTCAAGCAATGATCCACAGGAAAATGGGCGTGCATTGTTCGAGGTGATTTCGTGAACGAAGAACACCAGAATGACTGGCGACCTTCCTATCAAGCGGCGCTGCTTGAACTCGATCCAGTCAAACTGCGCCAGCGGATTGAGCAGGCTTACAGCGCCATCCAGACTTGCTTGAATGCGCAGCAGAATGGCAACTGTGCGGAGTACCAAGCCTTGGCTGATGCATTGGCGAATCTGCGAATGTTGCGCCGTGAAATTTTGCCCAGCGCCAGTGACGCGCCCGATCAGCCCGCCTCCATCCGCCCAACGCCACCCTAACCACTCCCGCATACCCCGAAAGTGTCTTACCTCTGCGGCACCGTCGACTGGCCTGCCGGCACGGTGGTTTGATTGGGCGTCGTGGACTCTGGCGGTGCAGCTTGATCAGGCGTGCTCGTAGGCGCCGCGGAGGTAGCATTCTGAGTGGGCGCGTTCTGCCCCACAGCCTGACCGATTGACGAACCCGATACCACCAGTTCCACCCGGCGATTCTGCTGCCGCCCCGAAGCTGTATCGTTCGAAGCGATCGGTTGGCTCGGACCGAAGCCTTGCGTAGTTATGGCTGACGAATTGACCCCCTGGCTGGATAAGTAACTTCGGACTGAATCGGCTCTTTGTTGCGAGAGCCGGTTGTTAAATTCCAGGCTTCCCGTACTGTCTGTGTATCCATCTATCTCTACGTGGATGTCCGGATACGCGATCAAGATTCCAGCAACTTTTGCCAAGCGCTCTCGGGCGGGCGGCTTGAGATCCGCTTTTCCGGTGTCGAACAGAACGTCGGGCATATTCACGATCAGCCCTCGCGCGGTGTCCCTGGTTTCCAAGACCTGATTCAGCTGCTGCAGCATGCGGGCCCGCATCTGGGCTTTATCGCTTTCCGCCTGCTGGCGCGCCTGGTCTGCCTGCTGAGCCTTTTGCGTGGCCTGCTGCTGCGCTAACTCAGCTTGTTGCCGGGCTTGTTCTGCTTGCGCTGCTTGAGCCTGCGATTGCTGCGCCTGTGCCTGAGCTTGAGCGGCCGCAGCCTGCTGCGCTTGGGCATCAGCCTGAGCTTGTGCCGTCTGGTCTGCAGCCGCCTTACGTCCCTGTTCGAGTTGCGCCTCTTGCTCACGCTTGATGGACATCACCCGCGCTTCTTCTGCGGTCTGTGTTGCTTCTCGAGCGACCGTTCCAATCGGACCGCCGCCCTGCTTCCGCCGGTAATAATCCTCGGCTTGGTTCAAAAGGTCCTGCGCCTTCTGCAGCTCGGCAGCTGCATATTGACCGCCCCCGGCATCTTTGGCTATGCGCACTGCATTCCTGGCCTCCAGCAAATCGAGAGGTGTCTTATTGCTGACTTCGTACACTGGCGAGTGGATGGGCTGTACCTGGGAGTTGTAGGTATCGCGAGAAATGAGCTCGAACCTCACGTCCACTGGTTCGACCCCGCCCTTGGTGTCGTGCCGAACCACATTCTGCGCCACAACTAAATCGCTGGGCTGCGTGACTGCGAAATAGGGTTCTGCAGTTACCACCAGGGCAAACGCCTGCAAATCCGTGGTCGTTTGTACCGAGCTCTTGCCGTCGTGGACAACGAGCTCGCCCAGGTTGCGTGGCCGTCCCTCGGGAGTGATTGCCCAAAGGACATAGGTAAGGTACGCCAACCCGAAAGTGTTGGCGGGGCGCAGGTGCTCGAGATTCGCTTCGATTTTCACCCCCCCGGCTTTGCCTTCGACCTTGGCTTCTCCCCTTATTTCAGAGTCCAGGTCAGTGCCTTTCAGATCTACTTTAGTCGAGCCCTTGTGGCGGTAGTCCACAGCTTGCGTGCTGCGCGAGACCACGCTCATGTGATATCCGGAAGCCTGATCACCGGTCACCGCGGTGCTCTGTTGAGCGAATGCCGGTGACCCGAGCAACGCGAACGTCAGAACGGCTAACGAAGTCGAATATTTTCCAAGTTTAGTCACGATGCCTCCTGGCAATATCGCCGCGCGAGCAACACAACCCACTGCGACAACGAGCAGCAGAGGGACAAAAGCACACATGCGTCCTTCCCGGCTAACTGTCCGTGTCGAAATGTTTGCCAACATAAGAATGAGCTAAGAGAGCGCTCAACCCCAATACGGAAGAGACCGTAGATTGGCAAAACATTTCACGGACGACCTACGCCGGGACTAACTCGCACGCGGGAGGGGCTTATCTGTCTTCTGCCAGTCGGCACGGGCCTCTCCGGTCGAAGCGATATCCGTGGCCCCAGTGCGTTCCAGGACATCTTTCGCCTTCCTGGTCCAGTTCGAATCGTCGCAGTGGACGGACAGCAAGATCCCACCTTCCTTGATCCGGCCTTCGTAGCGCTTGGCCTCATACTCTGGGATACCGATGCCGATGAGTGCTCCAGCAATACCGCCAATCGCACCGCCAACGCCGACCCCGGTTAAGGCAGCTACAATAGGTCCCGCTGCGATGAGGGGGCCCACCCCAGGGATCGCCAGCGCGCCAACGCCTGCGAGCCAGCCCAAAGCTCCGCCAACAACGGCGCCGGTCGTGACGCCGGTAGCCGTTCCTTCCGGTGCCTTGGTGCTCTTTTCTACCGCGAAGTCTTTTGTGCCCTGGTTTTCGGGAAAGAGAACCGAGATGTCAGTATTGCGAAAGCCCTCGGCCCGCAATAGATCGACGGCATACTCAACATCGGCCTGAGTCCGATAAATTCCGAATGCTGCTGTATTTTTTCCGGCCATGAAAGAAACTCCTTCGGCGGTTAGAGGTTAGTCGTTCCTCGACCGCGGCATCTAGGATGGCAACCCAGGGAACCGGGGATGGCCGCTCGGGGGGAATAGATACGGACTATCCTAATGCAATGACGGGTTGACCGGCGTGATTGTCGATGCGGTGTTGACAGAATGATCCGGGTTGGTCACTTTCAGCTTTTCTAATTCCTCTTGAGCTGTTCTCCACGCCTTCGAATTCTTCTTCGTCGTAATTGGGGCATTCGGATCGGAGTAGAAGCTGAGAATGTTTTGGCGAAGCTGAGGAGTTGCCTGATCAAAGTCCCGCTTTGCCAGCTCGTTTAGAAGATGGGCATAGGTCTGATCCGCCAGAGAATATTCTCCAGCTCGAGTCTCGCGGCCGGTATCGAAATCCATGTCCGCGAGTCTGAGTTGCACTTGTCTTTGCTGGCGTAACAGCGCGCCATAATCGTCCACGGTCTTGTTGATGCTCTTGATATACATGTCCTCGGTCTGTGTGGTGGGAATTTTGAAAGCCACCGCCTTGAATGGGCCTACCTTTGGGACAATTTTCAAGAACAACGCGAGCACCCGACTTCCAAATCCTGGCTTCCGGTATCCATCTCCCCATTCTTTCTGATACTGGGCCCGGGAGAGGTGATAAAGAAATTCCTTTTCGTTGAAGTTAGGCGTATCGCGGACGATCTCCTTGCGACGCGATATTAAGGCAACGCGAGTCATGTCGGGGATGAGTTTGCTGATGGCACGCCGAAAGGTTCCAATCGCCAGGTCTTCGTTGTGCATAACATCTTGCAGTTGGAGACCATAAGTATCTGCGAAAGCGCGTTCAAGCAGAGGCTTGGAAATGTTGAAGCCAATAAAATCGTGGAAGTTGTCGGAGCTGTACCGGTTTTTCGCCACCTGCACCATATCGAAGCCGAACTCAGTTCGAATGTGAGCGGTGGGATTGTCGACGTAAGTTACTTCGGGGCCATATTTCTTTCGCAATTTGGGAAAAGTTATCGCGACAACGCGATTGATGGTGGGGTGACCACTGTTATCAGAAGCGTAGTGTGCGAGCGCTCCCAACGCGAAGGCGTATTCATCGAGGTTGGAAGACTCCTGGATGAGAGCCATTACAAAATCACCGCTGCGCACGTAATGCACTAAATCGCTGAAATACTTGCTCCCAAACGGATAGTACCCCATGTCCTGAATTACGCTTCCACCGTACGCGTAAGAATGGGCTTGCTTTAAATCCTCTTCGCTCGCCTGGGGAAAGCGCTCAAGCAGCATGGGTCGGAGCTGATCCTTCCACAGCAAATCGACTATCTCTTCGTGTGTAAGTACCGAATATCCGTTTCCGAATCCGGTGCAGACCAACACGAACAACAAGAAGGCGACGACTCTCGAGACCACTTGTCGAGTTGATCGCATAATCCAGTACTATTAGATTGCGGTTCTCCGTCCGCTTACGAGGTTGATTACAAGAACCACCAACGCCAGGACCAGGAGAATGTGAATGAACCCTCCCAATGTGTAAGAACTCACCAGTCCTAACAACCACAGCACGAGCAGTACTACGAATATTGTCCAAAGCATGTCAGGCTCCTCTTCTTCTAAAACGTATTAGGGTTCTGCGCCCATATTCCGCCTAGGTCGCATCGCTAGCAGAGGATAGGTCCGTCCGGGTGGTCACGCCATCAGGTGGAAGTGGTACATGGCCACCGTACTCGTTGTACCTGGGTTTGCACATGTCTACGGGCATTTCGCGGGTTAACTACGGCTCGAACTGGATTGGCAGGCATCCGCCCAGGAATTATGGTCAAGATGCAAGTGGTTGGCGGCGCGGGTTGGATCTCGATCCTTCCGTCGGCCAAGTCCGATCCAACGTAAGGAGCAATCTCGTGAACTTCAAACCCGGTGTAAGGAAATTCCTTCTCGTAAGCTCGCTACTGGGCGGTGCTTGGGTATTGGCTCAGGATTCAACTGCGGTTCCAGCCGACAACACAAAGGTTAACCAGCGCGATCAGAACGCAAACCAGCCCACAGCAGACCAACAGAGGAACAAAACGTCGGACCGCGATATGACGCAGCAGATTCGCAAGGCGATCGTGAAAGACAAGTCTCTGTCGACCTATGCCCATAATGTGAAAATCATTACGCAGAACGGTCAAGTGACCCTGAAAGGACCCGTACGATCTGACGACGAGAAGCGAGCGGTTGAAGCAAAGGCTGCTGAAGTAGCTGGACAAAATAATGTAACCAGCCAGTTGGACGTTGAAGCTAAGAAATGATCGCATTCCAGGAGAATTCATAATGTCAGGAAAAAACACAGCAGTTTTCGGCATCTATCCGAGCTACACCACGGTGGAAATGGGTGTCGAGGGCCTGAAGTCAGCGGGATTCAGTAACCAGGACATTTCCGTACTGCTTCCAGAGAGTTCAGGATCGAGAGACTTCGCACACGAGAAAGGTACGAAAGCTCCGGAAGGAGCCACAACTGGAGCCGGAACTGGAGTCGTGCTCGGCGGCGCAATGGGATGGCTGCTGGGTGTTGGTGCCCTCGCGATTCCAGGGTTAGGGCCATTTATCGCAGCCGGACCGATCATGGCTGCCCTCGCGGGCGCGGGCGTCGGAGGGGCGGTTGGTGGCGTCACCGGAGCTCTGATTGGGATGGGTATTCCGGAATACGAAGCGAAGCGCTACGAAGGCAGGGTCAAAGACGGCGGCATTCTGCTCTCCGTGCACTGCGACAGCTCCGAATGGATAAAACGGGCGAAGCAAGTCCTGGAACGAACAGGTGCCCAGGATGTTTCGTCGAGTGGAGAGGCTAGTTCAGACGATGCCAAGAGCAGAAGGGATTTGCCTCGCGCGGTTTAGGAGGCGGGCTTAATAGCGAACACCATAAAAAATGAGCGGGCTTAACAGCGAACACTATAAAAAATAAAAGGAGAAGATCAAATGAACTCGGACCAACTGCAGGGCAAATGGAAACAGATGAAAGGTTCGGTAAAGGAACGCTGGGGCAAATTGACCGACGATGACATCAACGTAATCGACGGGAAGCACGATCAATTGGTCGGGAAGATTCAAGAGCGATACGGCATCGCGCGCGAGGCGGCTCAAAAGCAGGTTGATGAGTGGAACGCTGTCGACTCCCATCAGGCTGAGTTGGACCAAAGACGCAAGGCAAGCTAGCACGAAATAGCACGCATATCGATGGGGACCGCTTCACCGGTCCCTTTATTTCTTGCCGGACATCTCGAAAGACAAACGATCTACAGCGGCTGCTGTAGGTCCTCCAACTACTGGGGTAGAAATTTCACGGCTGCGCAGTGGCAGTTGGGAATCTCTTGAAAAGAAAGACAACATCGCGATGGCAATTCCGTTGCCCCGATTCGTCCCGTGGGCATCATCCTTCTGAAGCTCTGATATGAAACAAAAGTTCGCTTGGATTGGGTTGGCTTTCCTCTTCGTTGTCGCGCCCTTGGCATTCTCGCAGGACGGAAATCCGCAGCCTTGCCCCCACGTCGAACCGGGGGCTCTGGGATGCCAGCCGGTCGCGTGGTCCCGATTACAAGAGCCAATGCCGCTACCTGAGCCCGATGCAAAGCCCGAACCGCCCGCGGATCAGCAAGCGGGCCAATCGTCGAATTCCCTGGCTCAGCCACAAACACCCAAGCAAAGCATTACCGGCATCGTCGTGAAGCATGGCGAGAAGTACGTTCTGAAGGCGGGAGACAACACGACCTACCAACTTGATGACCAGAGCAGAGCCGCGCAATATCAGGATAAGCAAGTGAAGGTCGTCGGCAGATTGGATGCGGACAGCAATACTCTCCATATTGAGAGCATCGAAGTGGCGTCCTGATACTGTCCAGGGTAAGGCCAGTTCGCGACCGCGGCTACATGAGAGTATCGCACCAGAAAGAATACAGAACGAAGAACCACGACTTCAGGGATTTTCCTTGAGAGAGTGGCATGGGTTATCCCTTGATCGGAGGCTCTATGAACACCAAAGAACCGTTCTATGTCTGGTTCTGCTCTCCGCAACCTGGATAGTGGCTCAGAGCACTGGTTCCGGGAACGCCGGATCGGGAGCCGGGCACGCCGGGACGGCTGGTCAGAGCACCACGCCAGGACAGACGACCTCTCCCGGAAACACGAATCCGCCCTCGGGCACCGCAGCGCCGACACCCCGGAACTGCCAGTCCCAACCCTGGAATCGCTCCCAACACCAACGGCTCTACACGGCAACCGCCGAACGGCACGCCGGCGCCAGGCACAACCTCACCGGGGTCGGAAACTCCTGGGTCTACCACCCCGCCACCAGTGCCCAACAACCAGCCACCAAACAATCAGTCACCAAACCATGGCACCAATGGGAGGCCGTCCGCGCCACCTTCGAAGTAGTGGAATCCAGAGCGCGAAGTTCAGTGCAGGGAGTTCCGTTGTTCGGTCCGAACAACGGAACTCCTGCACAAGCTGCAGAATGACTCGAACAACCTGTTCGACTTACGCTGCCGAGCCCGGATTTTGATATTGCGTTGGTACTTGTACCTGAATGATGTTGTTCTTCACTGCGTAAACAACCAAATCTCGGATCGAATGGAAACCAAGTTTCCGCATGATGTTGCTGCGATGCGTCTCGGCAGTTTTTGTGCTCAAATTGAGCACGCAAGCTACTTCCTTCGAACTTTTCCCCTCGGCGAGAAGCTGAATGACTTCGCGCTCCCGCGCCGTCAATTTCGGCAACCGCGGAGGTTCGCTGTTTGAGCCGTTGTGTCCTTTATCCAGAAAACCCGCCAGCACCATATCGTTTACGCGGGGAGTAAAGAACAT
>Ga0070763_10000409_pt1 | contig 11550 bp, 9 predicted proteins | sample HubBroMetageWRM3_FD_67279 | JGI IMG/M metagenome (GOLD analysis project Ga0070763, IMG submission 67279) | Warmed soil microbial communities from the Hubbard Brook experimental Forest, New Hampshire - Hubbard Brook CCASE Soil Metagenome WRM 3 | ecosystem: Environmental > Terrestrial > Soil >... | reverse complement strand
CGGGGGGTGATGACCCGTGTCCCAGCCGACAGGAACACTTGGCGGCACGGACGAACCAGCGTGCAGCTGGCTGCTGAGATGTGGTGCCGATGTTCAGACTGGCGCGCGGGCTGAGCCCGTGCTCCTACCAGCGCGGATGGCTGGCCAGGGACATCGTCGCCGGGATCGTGCTCAGCACCTTGCTGGTTCCGCAGGGCATGGCCTACGCGGAGCTGGCGGGCCTGCCGCCGATCACCGGGCTGTACACCTCCATCTTGTGCCTGCTCGGCTACGCAGCCTTCGGCCCGTCGGCGTCATCACCGCAGGTGTCCTGCGGGCCCGGCGCCCGAAGAGCTCCAGGCGATGGGCTGGGTGTTCGCGCCAGCTGACGATGACCAGCAGGAACTCGACGGGCGCCAGATGCCGGTGCCGGAAACGGTGGAATCACCCGCGCAAGGGTGACGACACTCCATGACGACTCGGCAGGCTGAAGTCGGGCGAGAGTCAGGCGTTGCCGTTGAAATCGCGGAGGGGGTCGAGTTCGCTGATATCCCATTTCGCGGCGGTGGACAGGTCGGACTGGACGAGCGCGAGCTCCGTGAGTCCGGTGAGCGTTCGCCGCAACCTCCGGAGCCGTGCTGCTGGACGCCCTAGCCGCCTGACTTAAACGCCGACGGCTCTACGAAGCCTGCGGGAACATCCCGTCACTCGAACTCGAAGCTGCCTACACATGTCCGGGTGCCGACCTCACTGGGGCTGGCAGCAGGGGTGACCTAAGCGGTTCGGTTGCGCGGACCGGCGACGGTCACCATGTGCCGCCGTACCGCCGGGATCGCCACACCCCACCTAAAGAGGCCGAATAGTCACAATCTTGTGCCGATCGGGGAAACTCCGAATTTCGTGACAGTGGTGTCATTACGGTCGCGTTAGCGTGTCTCGTTATTCAGCGGACAGCTCCCATCTGTTGCGACAGCGGGAGCAGATGACGAATGGGGCCGCTCGTGCTGCCCAGATACGGTGTGCGGAGGTCGCTGACCGGCAGGGGCCACAGCGGGAGGTTGCTCGCAGGCCGAGCGGCGCTCGCGCTGCTGGCTGTCATTTGCCTTGGCGCGACATCCTGCTCCAGTGTTGCCAAAAAGGATCCGCCTGCGCCCGCCCCTCTGGCGTCACATACCCGCCTGCCCGCCGCCGCGACCTCGGTGCTGACCGGCACACCAGAGGTGATCGCGGAGAGCGTAGCGCAGGACTTGTTCGCGTCTGCACCGGTCATTGTGATCGCCAGCCCGAGCAAGTCGGCCGAAGCGACTGCCGCCCGCCAGGCGCTGCAAGTTCACGCGCCACTGCTGCTCACCGCGGCGGGACCGGGGCAGCCCGTATCGGGCGGCACGACGACGGTGGCCCTGCATACCGGTGCACGGCCCGCTTCTGGTTCTGCCCAAGCTGCCGCGGCGGTGGTCAGTGCCGTGCTCCGGGCCCGGGTCAAGGCCCTGGATCCGCGGCTCGTGCTGGCGGTCGGGATACCTGCGAAAGTGCTTGCGGCCCAACTGCCCGGCACACGCGTGGTGACCAACCCGGCCATGCTTCCGGCCACGAAAGCGCCCGCCCCGCTGAGCCAGCTGGCGCTGCTGGTGTCGGCCGGTGACAGCGACGCCGCTACGCTAGCTGCGGTCACCACTGCGCGGGTAGCCGGAGCGAGGGTGATCACCGTCCGCGGCGGCGACCCGCGGGCCGACCCGGACGTCATCGCCGCGCTCTCGGCCGCCCCGCCGCAGCAGGTGCTGGCCGTCGGATCCGGCTTCGGGACGGCGGCCCAGCTCGCATCGCGTATCACCGTCGCAGAGACCGGAGTGCAGGTGCCCGGCGGCGGCCAGGTCCTGTTCCCCGGGCACCTGCTGGTGGCCCTCTACGGCCACCCCGGCGCTCCCTCGCTCGGCGTTCTTGGCCAGCAGGATCTGAGCGCCAGCATCACGCGGGCCAAACACGTGGCCGCGCAATACCGGACCTTGAGCAGCGCCCGGGTGGTACCTGCCTTCGAGATCATTGCCACCGTCGCTCAGGCGAGCCCCGGCCCGGACGACGAGTACTCCTATGAATCGCCCGTCGCCTCGCTGCGCCCCTGGGTGCGGCGGGCGACCGCGGCCGGGCTCTACGTCATTCTGGACCTGCAGCCCGGCCGGGCCAGCCTGCTCGCCCAGGCCAAGAAGTATCAGTCACTGCTGAAGCTGCCCGACGTTGGGCTGGCCCTGGACCCGGAGTGGAAGCTGCAACCAGGGCAGCTGCCGCTTAAGCAGATAGGCAGCGTCAGCATAAGCGAGGTCAACAGTGTCGTCAGCTGGCTGGCCACCCTGACCATGCGGTACCGGCTGCCCCAGAAGCTGCTCGTGCTGCACCAGTTCCAGCTGTCTATGATCCGCGGCGAGAGCCGACTCAACACCCGCCATGACGATCTGGCCATCCTCATCCACATGGACGGGCAAGGCACTCCGAATGACAAGGAGCAGACCTGGGACACCATCACCAAGGCCGCGCCCTCCCGAGTGTTCTTCGGGTGGAAGAATTTTTATGTCAAGGACCATCCGATGCTGACACCGCGGCAGACGATCACCAGGACCCCGCGACTTTCCATGATCTCCTATCAGTAGCCGTCCCCGTTACCAGCGATAAGCGGCCTCGGGCCGCCCGCGGCCGGACGCGGGCTCCCCCATCGCATCGACCTCTTTCACCGCGCCAAACCCGCACCCCGCGACGCTGCGATCGCCCTGGATCGGGCCGACGATGTTGACGGCTCTCTCGGTCTTCGAGCCCGCCGGTCACCCCCCGGGACGTTCTGCACGGCGCAGCTACCAGTACTATTTTCGGAGCCACCAGCACATTCGCACAGGCCCGGCAGTAGCTGGCTGGCCGGGCTGAAGGAGAGGTGAGCGTGCTGTGACCACCGGAACCGGTACCGGTACCGGAATGGCGAGCAACGGACCGCCGCAGGCTCTCGACCAGCGGCGGGTGCTTGTCATCATCGGCGCCCTGCTCCTAGGGATGCTGCTGGCCGCGCTCGACCAGACGATCGTCGCGACGGCGCTGCCGACGATCGCGGGCGACCTGCACGGGCTGTCGCACCTGTCCTGGGTCATCACTGCTTATCTGCTCGCCTCCACAGTGTCGACGCCGCTGTGGGGCAAGCTCGGCGATATGTACGGCCGGAAGACGTTCTTCCAGGCCTCGATCGTGATCTTCCTGGTCGGTTCCGCGCTGTCCGGCCTGGCGCACTCGATGATAGAGCTGATCGCGTCCCGTGCCCTCCAGGGACTCGGCGGCGGCGGCCTGATCGTAGGCGCGCAAACGATCGTCGGTGACATCGTCCCACCACGCCAGCGCGGCCGCTACCAGGGAATCTTCGGCGCCACGTTCGGGGTCGCCAGCGTGCTCGGACCGCTGATCGGCGGCTTCTTCGTGGACAACCTGTCCTGGCGGTGGGTCTTCTACATCAACCTCCCGATCGGCATTGTGGCCCTGCTGGTGACCGCGGCGGTGCTGCCCGGTCGGCTGAGCAAGACTCACCACGTGATCGACTATGCGGGCACCGCGCTGATCGGCGCGTCGGCCGTCTGCCTGGTCCTGCTCACCTCGCTCGGCGGCAACACGTTCGCCTGGAACTCGTTCCCCATCTACTTGCTCGGCGTGCTTTCGGTAGTCTCCGCGGTCGGTTTCGTCCTGGCGGAGCGGCGGGCGGCCGAGCCCGTTATACCGCCGCGCCTGTTCGCGAACGGGGTGTTCACTTCCGCCAGCGTGGTGGGCTTCGCGGTCGGGTTCTCGATGTTCGGCGCGCTGGCCTACCTGCCGCAGTACATGCAGGTTGTCCGGGGGATCTCGCCGACCGCGTCCGGGCTGAGGCTGCTGCCCTTGCTGGTCGGGCTGTTGCTGACCTCGACCGGCACCGGCTTCCTGATCACCAAGTGGGGCCGGTACAAGATCTTCCCGATAATCGGCACCGCGCTGATGACCCTCGGCTTGTTCCTGCTGTCGCGGCTGGGCATCCACACGAACTTCTGGATCGTGTCGCTCTACCTGTTCATCCTCGGCGTGGGCATCGGCGGGTCGCTGCAGGTGCTGATCATCGCGGTGCAGAACGCGGTCGACTATAAGGACCTCGGCGCTGCCACGTCAGGCGCCACGTTCTTCCGCTCCATCGGCGGCTCGTTCGGCACGTCGGTCTTTGGCGCGATCTTCTCCGGTGTGCTGGCAGGTGACATCGCCGCCGCGCTGCACGGCGTGCCGCTGCCCAGTGGTCTCAGCGCGTCCGCGGGAGCCAGCCCGGCCGTGCTCGCGCACCTACCCGCGGCGATCAGGGGCGGCTTCATCGCCGGGTATGCGCAGGCGCTGCACACGGTGTTCCTGTACGCGACGCCCCTGGCCGCGCTGGGCTTCGTCCTGAGCCTGTTCCTGAAGGAGGTGCCGCTGCGGGACACGATACGGGCGGTCGACCGGGCCCAGACCACCGCTCCCACGGCCATTCCTGCGACCCGCGACTCCTCGCAGGAGATGGAGCGCGCGCTGATGACGCTGTTCGGCCGTGAACGCCGGGCCGAGACCTACCAGCGCCTCGCGGAAGGGGCCGACGTGCAGCTGAGCCCGCGCGGCACCTGGCTGATGTACCGCGTCGCCGACAACGCCCCCATTTCCAGGGCCGGGCTGGCCCGTCTGCTGGGCATCGCCGACACCGAACTGGAGCAGCGCCTGACCGAACTCGTGAACGCCGGCTACGTCGCCATAGACGGTCCGACCCCCGCCGCCCGCCAGGCTAGTGACAGCGAACCGGTGCTCCCGGCGAGCGGCAACGGCGCTCGGGCCGACGCCAGCGTGGCGCTAACCCCAGCCGGCCAGCAGGCCGCCAGCCAGCTGAAAGCTGCCCGTGAAACGGGCATAGACCGCCTGGTGACAGAGTGGAAGCCCGATCAGGTACCCGAGTTGCGCCAGCTGATCGGGCAGATCACGACCACGTTGGTGGCCACCGACCCCGCACCCGAACACGACGCGGTCGGTACGTCCGCCGCCCCGAGCAGATGAGGAGTGCTCGTCCTTCCGCAGGCTGATGCACATCCCCAGGCATTCTGGTTCGCATCGCTTCGGCGGGCCGCTGGCTTACCGCCGTCGGGACGCCCTGCCATGGCCGGGCACTGGCACCACGGTCCGTTCGGCAGAAAAAGAATTTAATCCTTCCGGATGTCAGAACGCCGTCAGGCCGCCGTCGACGACCAAGGTGGTTCCGGTGATGTAGCCAGCGGCAGGGCTGGCGAGGAAGACGACGGCAGCCGCGAGTTCCTCCGGGTCGCCGGGCCGGCCGGCGGGCACGCGTGGCAGCTGGCTGTCGATGTACCCATCGGGGAACTGTTCGCTCATCTCTGATGGGAAGTAGCCGGGGGCGAGGGCGGTCACGCGGATGCCCTTGCGCCCGGTCCATTGGACGGCGAGGTCACGGGTCAGCCCGATCAGGCCGGCCTTGCTCGCCGAATAGGCTGCCTGCGGGAGCCCGCCGCTGGCGAGCGCGGCGACGCTGGCGATGTTGATGATCGCGCTGCCGGGACGCATGACACGGCCGCAGGCCTGAGCCATCCAGTAGCAGCCGTTGAGGTTGATGTCGATGACCTCGCGGAATTGCTCGGGCGTTTCCCGCGTGGCCGGCACGGCGGTGCCCTTCCCCGCGTTGTTGACCAGGACATCGACATGTCCGAACTCCGTTATCGCTGCCTCGACGACGGCCAGGGCGTTCTCCGGCAGTGCCATGTCGGCGGCGACCGCGATCGCTCGCCGGCCGGCCTGCTCGACAATCGCGCGCGTCGCTTCGAGGCGCTCCACGCGGCGGGCCGCGAGCACGAGGTCTGCCCCCGCCTCGGCAAGCGCCTTGGCGAACGCCACGCCCAGGCCCGAGGAGGCCCCGGTCACGATCGCGACCTTGTCGTCGAGGCGGAACCGGTCAAGCACCGTGGTCATATCTGTCCTCTCGTTCAAAGGGAACCCGTCCGGTATCGGACAGCATTCTCGCTCAGGCCTCCTGCCGCTTCTTGACGGCCTCGCGCGCGATGTGCCATACGACGCGCGGGTTGTCGCGGTCGGGGTGCAACTCGAGCATCGCCCCGGGCGGCCCGAGGCTACGTGAGGTAGCCCGGCGGCTCGGGCCACTGCGGTCCGAGGTCGGGTAGGTCAGTGCTTATCCGCATCGGGAAACGGGGCGATCGTTTCTCCAGGAACGCGCTAATCCCCTCGGCGACATCGGGTGCCTGGCCAAGCACATAGATGCCCCTGGAGTCGAGGCGGTGCGCTTCCCAGGGAGAATCGGCTCCGAGCATGCGCCACATCAGCTGACGAGAGGTAGCAACCGCAACGGCAGAGGTATTGTCAGCGATCTCTCTGGCCAGCGCGTACGCGGCTGGCAGCAACTCGTCGGCCGAGTATGTCCGGGCGACCAGGCCGCCGCGCAACGCCTCCCCTGCATCGAAGACGCGGCCGGTCGCCACCCATTCCAGGGCCTGGCTGATGCCGACGACTCGCGGGAGGAACCAGCTGGACGCGGCTTCCATGACCAGGCCGCGACGGGAGAACACAAAGCCGAACTTCGCGTTATCGGCGGCGAGCCTGATGTCCATCGGGAGCGTCATCGTGACACCGACCCCGACCGCAGGCCCGTTGATGGCAGCGATCACCGGCTTGAGTGAGGCCGCGACACGAAGGCTTACCTGACCGCCACCGTCGCGCGGTACGCCGTCGATGGTCTTGGCCGGCGCCCCAGATCGCTGGCGCCGGTCGGCGTTGAATGTGTCCCTGCCAGCAGAAAGGTCGGCGCCTGCGCAAAACGCTCGTCCCCGGCCAGTGACAACCACTGCCCGTACATCATCGTCGGAGTCGGCCTGGTCGAAGGCGTCGATCAGCTCATCTCGCATCACCGGAGTGAACGCGTTGAGCTGGTCCGGGCGGTTAAGGGTGATCGTCGCTATGCGATCAGCGACAAGGTAATCGATCTCCGAATACGGTCGAATCGTATCTGGCACAGACCGCCTCCTACGGCGGACAGGGGCGTTGGCGAGCGGGACGACATCAGTTTGGCTCTTATCTTGAGTCCTCGCCAGCTAACAGGCTGGCTCCTACCCGCAAATCTGGTGGGCGCAACTGGGTTCCAACCAGTGACCCTTGTCTGGCCGTCCGAGCAGCCTGCCAGTGCCCACGCGAGGAGGTCGTGGGAGTCTCGCGGGGTCACCACCGACGGCGCTGCCGGGCCTGACACCATCTTGCTCGAAGCGTAGGCCCGGCTGATCGGCTTGTAAGACGTGCCCGTCTGTCGCTGGACGTCGCTTGCCGTCGCCTGTCGGGCCAGTTAGCTGAATACGTCGTCGCGGGGCGTCGCCCTGCGCCACCCGGCGTCTCCCTCGGTTGGCTGCCGGTTTGGCTCCCCCGCATAGCTATCGGATGACGGAGACCGTTCGATCGCTGGAATTGCGGAAGAAACCTATCGGAAACACGGAAGCTAATGCCTGGAAACACGGAAAATTATCAGCCGAATCACGGAACAAACCTTGTAGGATCGAGGCATGCGCGGAATACTGACCGGTCTGGCGAGCCGGCGGCTCGGAGAGGTCGTGGAAGCACGGCTCGCCGAAGAGCCGGTGATAGTCCTCAATGGGCCGCGCACCGTAGGCAAGAGCACTCTGCTCAGTGAGTTGGCCAGGCGCTCGGGACGGACGATAATCGACTGCGATGACCTGGCCACCCGAGCGGCGGTGCGATCTGATCCGGCCAGGTTCGTCGAATCGAACCAGCCGGTCCTGATCGACGAATACCAGCACGTTCCTGAGCTGCTGGAGGCCATCAAGGCTCAGCTCAACCAGGATCTTCGGCCCGGCAGGTACGTCCTGGCCGGCTCAACGCGCTACGCGACCCTGCCAGAAGCAGCGCAAGCCCTCACCGGACGCGTAGACATCATTCCGGTCCTCCCGCTGTCCCAGGGAGAAATCGACGACGTTCGCGAGACATTCGTCGCCAGGCTGCTCGACGGCGCCGACCTCGACATGGCCCCGTCGAAGGCTCCGACGACCCGCGACGAGTACGCCCAGCGGTCAACCTCGGGCGGCATGCCGGTGGCCCTTCGCCGACCGCCTGGTCGTTCCCGTTCCCGCTGGTTTTCCAACTACGTCAACCTGGTCATCGACAAAGATGTCCTGGACATCTCGCGAGTCCGGCAGCGCGAGATGCTGCCCCGACTGCTCGGCCAACTCGCCGCCAGATCTGGCCAGGTCCTAAACATGGCGGCGATCAGCGGGACCATCGGCCTGGAAAAGTCCACAACGGAGAACTACATCAAGCTCCTGGAAGCCGTCTTCCTCGTCTACCGGCTCCCCGCGTGGGGCACGACCCTGGGCTCACGCATCACCAAGCACCCGAAGGTGCACCTCGTCGATTCCGGGGTGATGGCATGGCTGCTGAGCCTCACCCCGCAAAAGATGGCACAAGCCGCGCCCGCGGCCCTCACCGAATACGGGCACCTGCTCGAAACCTTCGCCGTCGGGGAGGTTCTCAAGCAGGCCAGCTGGTCAGATGCGCCGGTTACCGCCGGGCACTTCCGCACCGAAGCCGGCGATGAAGTCGACCTCGTGCTAGAGCGCGACGACGGGCAGGTAATCGCCATTGAGGTCAAGGCAGGTTCCCGGATCAGCGGCGAGGACTTCCGCGGTCTGCGCCAGCTGAAAGAGCGCCTCGGCCCTCGGCTTGAGGACGCGATTATCCTGCACACCGGCGAACATGCATACACACACGATGACTGGATCACGGTCCTGCCTCTAGACCGGCTCTGGGCTTCAACAGAAAGCCAGAGGTGACCGTAAAGATGATCCATTGAATATGAAAGGCCAGAGGGCTGGAGCAGGCCGCAGGTGACCTGGCGGGCAGCGTGATGGCTGCGCGGTAGGACACGTCGTGGCGGGTCAGGATGCGGCCTCTGCGAGCGTGGTGAGGCGGCGTAGCGATTCCTCGATGACTTGGTGCTGCCCGTCGAGCCGGTGCGCCTGGCGCTCTGGCAGGGTGACGTTGAGATTGATCGAGGTACTAGTCCCCGCCTCGGCGAGCTGCCAGACGATGTCGATGTCGAAGACCTGGCAGGAGATCGTGACGCGCTCGTAGGCCTGGTCGACCCGCAGCTTCTGCGGCATCGGGAAGTCGGGGTATCCCGTCCGCCATAGGGTGAAGTCACCTGGCGCGTCCTGGTGGACGGTCTCGATGCCCACCCACCATTCGGGAAACCGTGCCGGGTCGAACAGCAGCTTCCACACTTCCTCGACGGGCGCCCGGCAAACAGCGCTCATGGCGAATTCCGGCATCACGGCACCTCCGTGAGCTTGTCCAGCTCGGCCAGTTCAGCGGCGAGCCTCCGCAGTTCCCGGTCCGGCTCAACGAGGCCGACGATCGGCGGTCGGATTCCTCGGCACGTTCGTCGCCGACCTCGGTGCCGCTATGGCTGCCGGGAACGTGGTCGTCGGGCACCGGCTAGGGCTGTACCGCAGCCTGGCCGAGGCCCCGGCGACCGCGGAGCAGCTGGCGGAGCGTACCGGGACCGACCCGCGGTACGTCGCGGAGTGGCTGCGCGGCCAGGCCGCCGGCGGGTATGCCCTTTACGACCCTGCCACCGAGCAGTTCTCGCTCACCGAGGAGCAGGCCTTCGCGCTGGCCGACCCGGACGGGCCACTGTACCTGCCCGGGGCGTTCGTGCTCGCGCTGGGCGCGCTACGGGCCGAATCGCAGATCACCGACGCATTCCGCACCGGCGCCGGCATGGGCTGGCACGAGCACCACGAGGACGTGTTCTCCGGATGTGAGACCTTCTTCCGCTCGGGCTACGTCGCCGACCTCAGCACCAGCTGGATCCCGGCGCTGGACGGCGTGGCGGACAAGCTGGCCGCCGGCGGCCGGGTCGCCGACGTCGGCTGCGGCCACGGCGCCTCGACCGTGCTGATCGCCCAGGCGTACCCGAAGGCGAGGATCCTGGGCTCGGACTACCACAAGGCGTCCATCGACGTCGCCCGCAAGCGGGCCGCCGAGGCCGGTGTCGCCGACCGCGCCCGCTTCGAGGCCGCGTCCGCCCAGACGTTCTCCGGAACCGGCTATGACCTCGTCGCGACCTTCGACTGCCTGCACGACATGGGGGACCCGGTCGGCGCGGCCCGGCACATCCGGCACGCGCTCGACGCCGACGGCACCTGGATGATCGTCGAGCCACTGGCCGGCGACACAGTGGCCAGCAACCTCAACCCGGTAAGCCGGATCTACTACTCGTTCTCCACGTTCCTGTGCGTACCCAGCGCCCGCTCCCAGCCCGGCGGGTACGCCCTCGGGGCACAGGCCGGGGAGACCGCTATCCGCGAGGTGACCGAGCAGGCCGGGTTCACCCGGTTCCGCCGGGCCGCCGAAACCCCGTTCAACGCCGTCTACGAGGCCCGTCCCTGACCGCACGCACATCACCAGCCACGCCGCCGGTCACCCACGACCGGCACCCCAGGCAAGGAGTCCCCATGACCAGGAAGACCATCGACTGCCGCACCGTCCCCAACGACACCGGCTGCACGCTGGCGATCAGCGGCGAACCCGGCGAACTGGTCACCGCAGCCGCACAGCACGCGGTTGCGGTGCACGGGCACGCCGACACCCCGGAACTGCGCGAGCAGCTGTCTCACCTGCTGGCCGATGAGCCCGCCGTGTCCGCGCCGGGAGCGTTCGTCCAGCTCATCGAGTTCGATACCGACCGCATCGCCGAATGGGACGCGATCGTCGACCGATGGGCCGCGGCCATCGGCGCCCACCGGGCTGTCCGGTGGGTCGTCCTCGGAACCGACCGCGACCGGCCCGGCCGCCACGTCGCAGTGGTGGAGTTCCCCGGCTACGCCGACGCGATGGCCAACTCCGGGCATCCGGCCACCCAGGCCTTCCTCAAGGAACTGCAGTCGATATCCAGCAGTGAGCCACAGTTCCGCAATCTGGACGTACGAACCGTGCAGACCTACTGACATCTGGAAACGGCCACCGCCGCCGGCCGCCTGGCAGGACAGCCCGGCGGCGGTCTGGGCCGCCGGAAAAAGGGTTTGCGCATGCTCGTGATCACGGCGATAGTCGGCCGGGAAGCCCGCGCCTGGCCAGTTCGCTGGTGCCGTTATCTAATAGGCGCGTACCACTCCCGGCCAACTGAATAACCGGAGAGCGGTGTGACGCGTCAGGTCGTTGCGGAAGCCAAAGTGGCTAGCGCGGACGAGCCTGGTCCGCGCCCACGAGCACGTGGCATGCGATCGCAGCGGCCGCGACCACGTTGAGCGAGTCGACCCCGGCGGCCAGGGCGCCTGGATGCATTGGAATGCGGACGGCCTGATCGGCCTCGTGCAGCCAGCGGGACGACAGGCCATCGCCTTCGCTGCCGAGCAGGAGCGCGATCCGCTGGCCAACGACGGCCGCGCCGATCGGCGCGGCCGCCCGGTCCGGCGTCAGCGCAAGCAGCCGAAACCCGGCGGCCCGTAGCCCGGCCAGACCGTCGTACCAGCCGTTCAT